>Ga0207897_100013_pt1 | contig 182411 bp, 155 predicted proteins | sample LinPmetageLP42_FD_184054 | JGI IMG/M metagenome (GOLD analysis project Ga0207897, IMG submission 184054) | Marine viral communities from the Pacific Ocean - LP-42 (SPAdes) | ecosystem: Environmental > Aquatic > Marine > Oceanic | place: Pacific Ocean | collected 2010-08-27
TAACCAAAAAATAAGCCGCGAGATATCGCGGCTTTAAATGCCGATTAAATCGGCGGACCTACAGGCACACACACTTTACTCATATTAGAAGGTATAACGGGCACCCAGCGCGTAGCGTGCACCAAGTTGCTCTAAGTTCCATAGTTGGGCTGAAGTACGCCCATGACGGCGACTGTTCTCTTCGGTTATGTTTATTCCTTCTAAGAAAACCGATAAGTCATCATTCACTTGATATGACACGTTAAAATCAATTTGCGAATAAGACTCAGTAAAACCAGGCTCATTAACGTATTGGCTAGTGGTATCTAAGAATTTGTCACGCCAGTTATATGCAATACGCCCTTGCCAACCGTCTTTTTCATACATGGCTACTAAGTTAGCGGTATCGCTTAACCCAACCAATGCAAATTGAGTAACAGACGGGTCAGCTGTGATGTCGTAGCTCACATCACCGTTAACTGTGGTGTAGTTAGCTTGCACACCAAAACCTGTGTCACCAAAGAAATGCTGAGCAGCTATTTCAAATCCGTAAATATTTGCACTCTTGTTATTTACGGGCTTAGCATTAATGAAGGTCAATAATGGATCATCTTCATTCGGCAGCACATCATACTGAGCTTCAAATTGTTCAATGGTCAATGAGTCATACGCAATGTTGTTTTCCATGGCGACTACCATGTTAAACAAATTAGTGTCTGTAAGTGGCTGGCCTATACGCTCAAGCTCAGCTGCTGCCGCTTCTGCTCTGGGGCCCGCTGTGGCATCACGTAAACCGAACACGCTTTCTTCGACTTGCTCATTACCAATAAAGTTTTTCACTCGCTTATCATAGAAGCCTAATGACACGTAGCTCGTATCTTCGAAATAGTACTCAACCGACAAATCAACGTTATCGGACTCTAGCGGTACCAGTGAAGGGTTACCTGAACTTGCCGTTGCTGTCGCACCTTGAGTAATCAGTGTTGGGCCACTTGGCGTGCCTACCGATGCTGCTGCGCTCAAGTTGTTATAAGTAGGACGAGCAATTGTCTTACTGTACGACAAGCGTGCTTTGAGCCCATCCATCACTTCTATATCAAAATCGATGCTAGGCAGAACGTGGTCATAATCTGATTCCACCGCAACATCTTGGGTGTCTGAACCGAAGCGTACATTGAAGTCGTTATTGCCTTCCCAAGCAATCGCATTCGGTAAGCTGATATTAGCAACAGAGGTAGAGTCTGTGCTTTCATAGCGTACACCAGCAAGAATGTTATACGGGCGACCACCTAGTTCACCGTCTAATTCAAATTCAACGTAAGCAGCAAAAATATCTTCTTCGATTGTACGGTTTGTGGCAAACGGGTTGTCCGCTTCAAATGCAAAGCCATACTCTTGGGCCGCGAACTCACCAATTTGCGCCAAATCACCCGTAAAGCCCTGGCTGAAAATACCATTGGTGTTGTAGTCTTCGAACTCATCAGCAAAACTAAATGGCGTTAAGTAATCTGCAGGTAATTCACCTGGGTTTTCAATTCCCCAGTTGCCCATGGTGCGGCGCGTCAATGATTGCAGAGAAGTACTTTCCATGGAGCGTGATTCAACACCAAAGTTAATACCACCATCATCAAACGAATACTCACCGTCTACGCGAAACTGGGTAATATCAGTGCGCTGAGAGTTAAAGTTCATATCAAGAATAGCCGTACCTACGTCGTCTTGATCAAGTACGCCGTTGCCGTTTAGGTTGTCACGAGCCACATCATCAAAGTCCACCGTCATGATAGGGAACTCACCTGAAAAATCAGCACCTTGCCCACGGTTTACGTTTGCGCCTAACCCTAGGTTGGTCCAGGTGCCATAAGGCGCGTCAGGGCGACCTTCAGCCGATGAATCATGCACGTCAAAAAACATCACCAAACTATCGTTTACATGGTACTCAACATTAAAGCCCACTGATTTATTTTCATTGACTTGGTTCAGTTCTTGAAGCGCCAAGCCTAAATCTCTTGGCAGTAAATCACGGCGCTCTTGTTCAATTAATATCGGGGTTTTGACCACTTCATCATCAAAGGTTAGCTCTGAGAAATACCCGTCGTCCATCCATATCGACTGTTCTGCTCTGGCTTCGTACAAGTCCTGTTTCGAATAGGTGTAGTCTAAGGTAGCGGTTAAATCTTCGGTTGGCGCGTACTGGAACGTTAACTGCGCATTAGTACGTTTACGTTCACGATCAGCAATTGAGTAACGTAAATCAGCTGGGATGGCAAACAATTGTCCGTCTGCAGGACCATTATTGACGACAACGGCGGGGCCGTTAAAACCAGGTAAATTGGGATCAGTTTGATTAGGCGTTTGCGGAATTGAACCTTCATAGGGGTTCACACGCCATTCGTTTACAAAAGCTCCGACAGCAGAGCTATCACGCTCTTGCACACTGGCAGATAAAGACACACCGAAAATACCGTCATCATCTACAAAATTAAAGAATCCTGAAACCTCTGGGGTCACGTCATCTCCCACACGATTGGTGGTATCCATTAACGCTTTTGCGCCAACTGAGCCGGTAAAGCCGCTTTCTAAGGCATCTAGCGGCCGTGCGGTTTTAATATTGACTGTTGCGCCTATGCCGCCCGTAGCGATGCTCGCACGTCCGGTTTTGTATACTTCAACGCCGCGAACACTTTCAGAGGCCAAGTTGGCAAAATCGAACGCACGAGAGTTAGGGGTACCGCCACCGCCAGGTATTGCCGCACCAGGCATAGCGCGACCATTTAGCGTCACCATATTAAAATCAGGGCCAAAGCCACGCGCTGTAATCTGGCTGCCCTCGCCATTACTACGACTAATAGAAATACCGGTTATACGCTGCAAAGATTCCGCTAAGTTTGTATCAGGAAACTTACCAATATCTTCTGCAGAAATAGCATCGACTACCCCAGCTGAATCACGCTTTATTCCCATTGATTCTTGGATACTTGAGCGCATGCCTCGAACCTGAATCACTTCTAGGTCACTTTCGCTCTCTTGAGCAATGGCGGCCACAGGAGCCAGTACAGCACTACCTAAAAGTATTGAAATACTTTTGGTCAGCAAAGACTTATTAAATTTCGCGTATGTGTTCATATTTGTGCGTCCTTTGTGTTTCTATTAGTCGAGATACTTGAATGTCGTGTAATAACGATCCAAGTATTGAGCTATGCCAAAATTCAAACTAGCTCACTCATTTTCACTATGACGAAGAAACGCATCACTTAAATACATTGCACGGTCATGCATAAGTTGCAGTGGGTAGTGCGTAGCGTTCTCGGTATGCGATTCGTACGTTAAGCTAAGAGCAATAGAGCTCTCAATGTAAACGTTTTCATCATGCTAATTTTATTTTAACAATTCGTCAACATTTTTACTTTTGCTGAGCAACCTGCTCCTGACTTGCAACAACAAGATAATGAAATGTTATAAATACATTAATGCAATAAGTGTTTTGGTAGGTATCACAAAATCGGTCTTCTATATGACAAAATCGGCGCGACAAATATAATAAACTTACAAAAAGCCTTAAAAGAAAGGGCCTGCATGGACATTTGCATTAATTAAATATACGAAAAATAATCAATATAAAAACGCAATATGTTAAATTTAAATGAAAAAAACAGCATGAAAGAAACAAGCAGATATACGCCAACCCAATTAGGTGACCCTTTGGGTTATGCATAAAACGCCTCTCATTTCCTAAAATAATCCTTATTCTTTTAAAAAAATGTGTCGTTATCCCATCGTTCTGGCGTTTAATAAGCATGAAAATCATTGAAACGATTGAAAACGAATACATACACGTGGGTGACGACGGGTGAATAAACGGCCTGAACATACTTGAACTTCAACGCTAAAGCGGTGAAGACAACTATCAGCTTTTTCACTATCCCCTGCAGCGCTGCGTTAGTCGCGCGGTGTTTTACCTGCCGGATTTCAGCAACATAAGCGCGGTTTATTGTGCAGTGATTATCTTAATGTAAACGTTATTGAAGTGATTGAGTTTGCATTAGTAGGTTAGCTGCATCAGCAAAACTCAAAGAAAACGTTTTCAACAAGTTTAAGTGTTGTTTGATTTGCTCACCTATGAGCAGGTCATGGCTAGGGTGAGTCGATGATTTGGCTAAAAATATGATCGATCTTGGCCTTAGTGCCATCTTTGCTTAGTTGTTGAAACGCTTGATTAAAGTTATCCATCCATTCGCGCCCATTTGGGTACGACTTTGAAATAATGAAATGCACAGATACCTGCTCAACCTCAGTAGGCAACACTAATAGCTTATCGTCGATGAGGCGCGTGTTGGTTACTTCATTCAATGACACATAACTATTGGTCAGTCCGGCGTCACTCCATCCTCGCTGTACATGCCCTATACAACCTGCCCCGTCGACCACTCGATTAATTTTGAGATTTAAACGGTCAACTATGCCCCCTGAAGCGAACTCGTCAGAATACCCGTAGGGAAGACACAAACGTTTCCCCGATAACTCTTGTATATCAGTAATGTTGGATGCCCTGCTTACGTAAAAACGCACAGGTATATAATTAATTGGTACGGAGAAGTAATATTCTTGCTCTCGCTTAGGGGATCTTACATAAGGAAATGTGCCTAGAAACCGGTGCTCATCTGTCCACATTTTTCCGCGGCTCCAGGGCAGAATATGAATATCCACTTCATAGCCCATCTGATGAAACGTTTGAGTTACCAAAGCTTGAGACCAGCCCCCTTGAGGTAAACTTGCAGACACAAAAGGATAATAGCCTTGCCCAGTCGCAAGCCGAATGCGAGTGTCGGTTGCAGTGAGTGGGCTGGGTATGGGATCTGTTTCATCAGAAACAATAACGCGCGCATTGCGAACCGCGAGAGAAGTGCCCACAGCGAACGAATTGTTTAGGTCATCACTGTTTAGCGTATTAGCGTTAATAACACTGCTAAATCCGGCAAAAAAAACGGCCACCAGCAAAACTAAGATGTAGTGCGAATCCTTGGCAAGCATATCTGTGCAATATCCATAGTTGTGGAAGGAAAACTCTGGGTATAGCAGGCATTATGCATAGTAAAAACTGATTTTACTATGTAATCATACTTTTTACTTGGTGGTCTGCGCTCTTATACACTTACCACTCACTTAACGCCGACATACTAAACGTTTGCCCTTGATAATTTAGGATCACGTTTTGCGGCTCAATATGCACTATACGCACTTTTTCGGCGATGATGTCCCCTTCATGTAGGCTTTTTCCATTCACTTTAACCCACCTATCTTGCGCTGAAGACGCATACATATGGGTTGAAAATACCATCGGAGGCAGTTGAGTTAACACCCAAGCCGGCAGCTGATCGATACGCGGTGTATCTTCGCTTTTGGTTTGCGTTGATTCAAACGGTTGCGCAGGTTCTTTGTCTAATTCGGTAATCGCTTTTTCAAAACGTTTCAATAAATCAGCGGATATTCTTGGCTCTGGCTCGCCTGCAACATTAGGTTCAGTCGTGGCCGCGATTTGAGGCGCATTACTTTTAACATTTCCAGAATCATTCACCGCAGCGCTCAAAGCAGGTTCTTCATGCTGCGCTTGGCTTGCAGTTTGATGGTTAGAAGCCTCCCGAGCAACCTCTGGGGTTGTTGTATTAGTTTGAGTTTTTGGCGCTTTGTTGGCGATTACTTTTTCTTTTTCTTTTTGTTTGTGTTTTTCTTCACCTGTATCTGCGGCGTCTGGTAAAGCGACAGGAAGACTCGCTTGAGGCGCAGGCGTGTTTAACTTTGCCAATAACGTCGGCGCTAGGGCTGCGCCCCAGCCCAGTGCAAAACCCAATAACACCACCAGTAAACCTTGTACTATGGGTGTTGTGTAGTATTGCCAACGTGATGGCAATGCTTGTACCGAGGGTAAGAATAAACTGCGATTAAACTGATCAGAAACCGCTGCATCTGCACCATGGGCGCCAACGCGATCACTTTCTAACAATTCTTGGGTTTGTGACTTTTGAATTTGGGGGCGTTCAATTTCAACGGTTTGGGCGGGATCAATTTCCACCTGTTGAACACCCATTTCAGCTAACCCGGTGACCATCTCCATGCTTGTTACCAAGCCAGACTTACGAATTTTAATCGGTCCATTTTGCTGAGTGATCTTCACTATCACCATGCCAGGCGTTAATGCGTCGATATTGAGTAAATTATCCATACCAACTGCCTCCAAAAAAGCCTAGGCCAAACGCCACTGCAAATAAGCCAACGAGCAGTATCTTACGCTGCTTTCCTCGGCGCTGGGCCACCACGTCTGCCCCTAAAATTTGCTCAGCGGCGGCATAAAAAATGTGGGTATGCACCACAGGCGCTTGTTTTGTGAAAGTAAGGGTTAGTGCGCGGTCACAAAGCAAATTAATCACTCTTGGGATCCCGCCTGTTACTTGGTAAACAGCGCCTAGGGCCCCTGCACTGAAAACACTGCTATCGCCACTTGCTACGCCTAAACGATGATGAATGTAGGCTTTTACTTCACTAGAGGTAAGCGGTAACAAGTGATAGCGCGCAGTGATGCGCTGAGCTAATTGACGTAATTCATTTCGTTTCAACAATTGCTGCAGTTCAGGTTGGCCAATTAACACCACTTTGAGTAACTTTTCACGGTTCGTTTCGAGGTTTGTCAATAAACGGAGTTGCTCCAATACTTCTGGTAATAAATGCTGAGCTTCATCCACAATTAAAATAGTATTCAAACCGCTATTGTGATTAGTTACCAACTTGTTGAGGATCAAATCGGTAAAGTATTTAAGACTCGCTCGCTCATACTGATAATCAATTCCCAGCTCATCACAAATTGTGGCAAGCAGTTCAATCGCAGATAAGGTCGGGTTCAATACCATGGCTACTTGAGTATTGTCGGGCAACTGCTGTAATAACTTGCGAGACACCGTGGTTTTACCTGTCCCTACTTCTCCCGTTAACATCACAAAACCGCCACTTTCCCTTAAACCGAAGGTCAAATGGGCAAGCGCTTCTTTGTGTCTTGGGCTCATGTATAAGTAAGCAGGATTAGGCGCGATGGAGAACGGATTATCTGAAAGTCCGAAATAATTAAGATACATAGCTGCGGTTCTAGTGGCCGATTGAGGAAAAGCGAAAGATAAACTAACGACTTCATGCAAACTTGTCAAAGGTAAGAGATATTGAATGTCGACAGAATTACGGACGGGTGATTTTTACCCATGCTGTACGCTTACAGGCCTTTCATTACGAGTAAGTACAATCTCTCAGTACTTTTATGCTTATTCGTCATTTTTGCTCGCCTCGTTAATCAGGCATAATAGGCTGATTCTAATATTTAAGGTGTATATGCAAGTATATTTAGTAGGTGGGGCCGTACGCGACAAACTGCTTGGGCGGCCAGTAAAAGACCAAGATTGGGTCGTGGTTGGGGCCAGCGAAGCAGACATGCTGGCACAAGGCTATCAACAAGTGGGCAAAGACTTCCCCGTATTTTTACATCCCAAAACCCAGCAAGAGTATGCGTTGGCTCGCACTGAACGTAAGACAGGCCAAGGCTATGCAGGCTTTGAATGCGATACTTCCACCAGCGTTACTCTTGAACAAGATTTACTGCGCCGAGACCTAACCGTAAACGCCATGGCGATGGACGATAAGGGTGCCATTATCGACCCTTTCAACGGTCAACAAGACCTGAAAAACCGCGTATTGCGCCATGTGTCTGATGCCTTTGAAGAAGACCCACTACGCGTATTGCGCGTGGCACGCTTTGCTGCCCGCTACGCCAGTTACGGCTTTACTATTGCAGATGAAACCAAAGCCCTCATGGCTAACATCACGCGATCAGGCGAGCTTAGTCATTTAAGTGCCGAGCGTGTGTGGGTCGAAACAGCAAAAAGCCTACTAGAAGACACCCCTCAAGTGTATTTTGAAACCCTGCGCGAATGCGGTGCGCTTAAGGTGTGGTTTCCTGAACTGGATTGCTTATGGGGCATTCCTAACCCAGCAAAATGGCATCCAGAAATCGACACAGGTGTTCACAGCATGATGGTACTTGAGCAGTCAGTGCGCGTTTCAAATAAACTCAGCGTAAGATTTGCCGCCCTCGTCCACGATTTAGGTAAGGGCCTAACAGATCCGGCGTTATGGCCGTCTCATAAAGGCCACGAAAAACTTGGCCTTGCGCCCATAAACACGCTTTGCGAAAGAGTAAAAGTACCCAACGATTGTCGTGATTTAGCCCTATTAACGAGTGAGTTCCATAGTCATGTGCATCATGCCTTTAAGCTAAAGCCGGCGACCATTAATGATTTTCTCGATAAGTGCGACGTGTGGCGTAAACCAGAACGCTTCGCCGATTTACTATTAGCCTGCACCGCCGATGCCAAAGGCAGAACCGGTTTTGAAGAACGCGATTACCCTAATGCAGATTACATTTGGCAGGCATATTTGGTCGCCAAAGAGGTAAACGTACAAGAAATAGTGCAGGCTGGTTACAAGGGTGCAGAAATAAAACAGCAACTGAGGCAAAAACGCATTCATGCTATTGCTGCAAACGTGGCATAATAGTCAGCCGCTTTTGTAGCACTCAAACGATAAACAGAACACACAAGGCTTACCATGTTATCCACCACTCAATTAAACACCATGCTAACACTGCAAGACGGCATGAACCGTAAAGTAAACCCTCAATGGCTTAGCGCAAACTATGCGTATTTACGCGCCGCTATGATTGAATCGGTTGAAGGCATTGAGCACCATGGGTGGAAGTGGTGGAAAGCCCAACATAAAGACTTACCTCAATTGCAGATGGAATTAGTCGATATTTGGCATTTTGCGTTATCGTCAATCATCATTCAGTTTGAAGGCGACATAGAGCAATCCTCTAGCACGATTGCCCAGCAGCTTGCATCAAATACAAGCAGTGTCACCTTTGATGGCAAAGACTATGATTTCACTCGCTTAGATATACTGGATAATTTACAACTCATGGCAGGCTTGTGCGCCGCCAATCGTTTTGACGTACCTTTGTTTATCAAAATTGTTGAGCAAGCAGAGATGAACGCCGACGAGCTTTATCGTCAATATGTGGGCAAAAATGTTCTAAACTTCTTCCGTCAAGATAACGGCTACAAAGAAGGTTCCTATTTAAAGCTATGGAACGGCCGTGAAGACAACGAGCACCTAGTCGAGGTATTAAACGCCTTAGATATAGCCCTGCCCGATTACAGCGATCAGGTGTATCAAGGGTTACAACAGCGCTACCCTAGCAACTAGTTAGGCAGTTAGCACAAATTCTCGGGGGCTGAACACACTTCTGGTCTCCTTAATATTAAGTACAACGTTAAGAAGCATATATACGCCATGTTTGAGCAATTAGAATTAGATGATGAACTTTGCCGCGCAGTCGCCGATTTAGGCTACAGCGAACCTACCAGTATTCAACAGTTGGTTATTCCTGCGGCGATGGAAGGCAAAGACATACTCGCGTCCGCCCCAACGGGCACCGGAAAAACCGCTGCGTTTCTATTGCCTGTATGCCAATTTTTACTCGACTACCCGCGCCGTCACCCGGGCTCAACGCGTATTTTAATTTTAACGCCGACCCGAGAGCTTGCCCAGCAGGTGTACAACCAAGCGCTTGAGTTAAGTCGCTACACAGACATAGTATGCGGCGTTATCACTGGTGGCATTAACTACGGTACCGACAAAGACACGCTTGAAAAAAACCTCGATATATTAGTTGCCACACCAGGTCGTTTGTTTGAACACATAGAACAAGAAAGCTTTGATTGTCGCGATATTGAATGCCTGATCTTAGATGAAGCTGACCGCATGCTAGATATGGGGTTCTCATCCATCGTCAATCAAATTTCAGCAGAAGCTCGCTGGCGTAAACAAAGCATGTTGTTCTCTGCTACCTTAGAGGGTGCCGGCATTAGTCGTTTTGCCAAAGACATACTCAACGATCCAGTAGAATTAGAAGCCGCTTCAAGTCGCAAAGAACAAGGAAAGATTCACCAATGGCTGCATCTGGCCGACGATGCAAAACATAAGTATGCCTTGTTAAAGCACATTCTTACTCATCAAGTAGAATCTGCCGTGGTGTTTGTAAAAACCCGTGACCGCTTAAACGAGTTAAAGCAAATTCTTGAGCGTGACGGTTTTACGGTGTGCTGGCTACAAGGTGAAATGCCCCAAGACAAACGTAATTTGTCGATGGCCAAATTCCGCTCTGGTGAAGTCAAAATATTGATTGCCACCGATGTCGCCGCGCGCGGTATTGATGTTGAAAACATCAGCCATGTCATTAACTATGATATGCCACGCACCGCAGATGTTTATGTGCATCGTATCGGCCGTACAGGCCGCGCAGGCAATAAGGGCACCGCTATCTCCTTGGTAGAAGCGCATGACATTGCCATAGTACCGAAAATCGAACGTTACACCGAGCAGCCCCTTAAGCGCCGAGTGATAGACGAACTACGCCCGAAAAACAAAGAAGCGAAGCCACCAGCCAAAAGAAAGATCAGCAAGCGTGCGAAAAAAGCCGCCGGGATCCCGTTAAAGAAAAAAGCCAAAAAGAAAAAGAATCGCAGTTAGCCCTTCCCTTTAAGCGCTGTATTTAGCTTGGTAGCAACGAGCCAATAATTTGTTGGTGAAACCTACAACCTTAAAAAGCCCCCAGACATTGCAATGTCTGGGGGCTTTTTATGAGATGCATTTATACCAAATCCTTTAATTAATGAAATGGGTATCACTCATGCTTGAAATGAGCTGTTTGTAAAAAGCGTACCGTTTGCTCTGCCACTTCTGCGTTATAGCGCATTTGAGAATGACTCACCTCAATTGCAATAAAATCACTCATGTTGCTTAGCCTTGCTGATGCGACCGAGACCAAACCGTCGTTTGGCCCATTAAATCGCGTACTGGTAAGCGCCAACGGTTTTGTACCTGCAATCACACCTAACTTCAGGCCTGAATTTACATCTAAGGCATCTAGCTTGTTACCTAAGCTGTTATCCCCTGTAACCAATGCCCGTGTTATTCCCCCTGCCGCGTTCATTAACCACGAATCACTTAAATAGTCGGCTAATTCACTGCCTTTATTGGGGGTGCCAATAAGTACAACCTGACCCATTCGCGCTTTTTTCAGGTTTTGTTGGTTATTTTGTAAATAAGCACGAATGACCAAGCCGCCCAGGGAATGCCCGACAAAATGCACCTTAGGCGCTTGTACTATACAATCATCAATCTGTTTACGTGTGTCGGCTAGCGCTTCAGCAACACTGACGCCAAGGGTAGCGTAGTCTAACAAGCACACTTTATACTGAGCATCTTCTAATCGCTGAGCTAAGCGCCACATTGCCCAGTCACTTCTTCCCAAGCCATGAGCAAGCACAACTAGCTCATCATCTGGTTCATATATTAGAACGTCTGTCTTTGAGTTAGCGCACCCCACTAGGTGTAAAACGGCACATAAAATCATGCCCTTCACGATTGTAGCTGTTCCTTTTTTAGCTAGTTTTTTACACATCGAACCGACAACATATAACTCTTTTTAAGGGTTGTTCGGCGAATTTCCCCTTTATGTGAATTCCACCACGAATAAGCTAAGGTTCTCGCGTAAGCTTCTTTTTTCGCCGCGCTGCTGCTGGTCCAAAATTCGCTATACATGCCTTGAGTGAGATACCAGTTACCGAGCTTTACCCCAGCAGGGCGCGCAGAAAATTGATACTTATTGACCTGTGACTGATCAAACTCTTTAAACACTGTGTTTGGCTGGTGAGCTTTAAGCGTAATGGCGATGTCGTTTTGTCCTCTCCAGCCTTCTTTGTTTACCTCCGGTTCAGCGATGCCGATGGCGCGCTCCAGCGCTTTCCAATCATTGTCTGAGGCGACACGCCATCCTGGTGGGCAAATATTTCGCTCATCAACCACGTCATGCCAATCATATAGCCTGCCATAGGGTAAAAGGTTCTTTTCATCATCATCAGGAATAAACCCCGTATTCACTTTCGTTCCATCTTGAAAGGTCGTCGTCCTTAGATTTTCAGCGAGCCAAATTTGCCCGCCAATTTGCACTGTTTGATAGGTGTTTCCTTGACTGTCTTGAACAACCTCTTGGTCTGCGTCCAGACCGGAGCCTCTAGCTACGCCCATACGAGTACCTTTCGCTACGCCCATACCAGTACCTTTCGCTACGCCCATACCAGTCCCTTTCGCTACGCCCATACCAGTCCCTTTAGCTACGCCATTCGTAACGTGTGTAGCCGGTTGTGCAACATTCAGCTCATTACCGTTGTCGCTGGCTGTTGAGAGTACTGGTGTGAACATAAAAATTCCTATCGCTAAAATGACTTTTTTCATTATTTTTGCCTACACATGAGCTGGTACTAGCTGGGCTAAATTGACCAATTAAAGGCTGTTTCTTTCTCAGAAATAGCCCACAACTTCGTTAACACAGCTTTGTCTAAAACAAATGACTCAAGTTTTCCCTCACCTACCGGTCCACCGAAATTCATGAGCCCGGTAGGGCCATAATAAGCACGTTCTTTCAAGCTCCCTTGAGTGGCACACATCACCTCTGGGTAGGCGCCTTTTTCAGCCGTTTGAGCAAGGCCTATCTTGACCATGAACGACCAAGATATTCGGGTCATAAAACTTGCACTGTCTCTGATAAGGGAGGTGTTTGATGCCCCAGGATGACACACGTACACCTTTACCCCCTTACCAGCTGCTTTGATCCTGTCTTGTAACTCATACGCAAACATCATTTGGGCAAGTTTACTTTGGCTATAGACCTTATTTGGATGATAGTTTTTATCCCAATTCATATCGTCAAACTGAATAGTTCTTAAGCCCATTTTGTGACCTTCACTGGCTACCACGACAATCCTTCCTTGCGATGCTTCAATTCTTGCAAAAAGCAGCCCACAGAGTAAGAAATGACCGTAGTGATTCACCCCAAGCTGGCTTTCAAAGCCATCGACCGTATGCTGCTGAGTAGCGATTTGGGCAATGGCCCCATTACAGATAAGCGCATCAATTTTCGCTACCTTCGCTAAAACCTCATTTGCGGCTTGGCGTATTGATGCAAGATCTGCCAAATCCATACGGATATAACTCGCCTTGGCTGTTTGACCAAATTCATTTTTTAACTTGTTTATCGCCATTTCTGATTTATTAGAGTTACGGTTCAACATCACCACATTCGCCCCTTTAGAGAGCAAAATGCGCGAAGCCTCAAACCCAGCGCCAGTATTAGCGCCAGTAATAAGAAAGGTCTTACCCTCAAGTGAATCGAGCATCGCTGGTGTCCAGCCGTCAGGGCCAAATTGATTGTTCGTCGTCATAATGTACCTTTGAATATTTGTTTAAGCGGTCACGCTCTACTTTGAGCATAGGCGTGTGACCGAAGATGTCTGTGTGCAATATAAAAACTGCATCATGTGATGCATTATAATATTCAAGGTACTTACTTAGCAGGCGAGATAGTCGCTAAAAATTGCCTATTTGTATCATTTTGATGATTTGTGCGATTTGTGTTTGTACTGCGGCAGCTAGGTGTGGGTGGTGACAGGGGCGTATTTACGTGAGCGAATATCCCCCTTTGGCTAGTCGAAAATCAGCTTTGTTTACTGTGTTTAGGTATTTCCAGTAAGGTGAATTGGCTGTTGGTATCGCCTACCACTCTTACACTGCAGCGGCCCCAACTTTCTGGGATGTTCCACGTGCTATCTGTGGTCGCTGTGTACAATTCTCTTTTGTTATGGCAACGTAACTCTACTGTTTTAAGCGTACCGCTCACGTTGCTTAAACTAAAAGCACTTCGGCTTAATCCGTGCCACCAATCACCGTCTTGTTTAACTTCACCCGGAATAGAAATCACCTGATCACTTTCGAGTAAGTCGAGTATTTTGGTCACGTAAGGGTTGAGTAAAGCGATATTATCTTCGTTATTTTCTTGGGTTTCCACACGCTGAAATGTATCTAAAGCGTCAAGATATTGCGCCTGCTTTAGTTGCAGCACAAACAGCCTGTTTAGCAACATGCGATAGGCTTCGCTCCCCACGTATTCGCCTTTTTTGTCAGTGTTTAGGATCCGTTCGACGTATTGAAGCTCTGAAACCTCATCGTTTTGCGCCTTTGCCAAGTCAGCACGTAGCAACGAATAATAGGTAAATTCTATGCTATTGAGCAAGCCTTTGCCCTTCATGCTTTCAGTCAAATCATGTGCTAAGGCTATATCATTGCTGTCTAAAGCTTCACGCACACTTTGATAATTACGCTTGAATTTGCGTCTAACCCCTCTTTGTCCTCCGTCTAACCTAAAGTCTATTTGTATATCGTTGTGACATTGTTCAATTGGTTTACCATCGACATACGTGGGGCTGTATTCCCAGCTTTTTAATGCCCTGACGGCCGCATTCTCAAAATCTTCCATGCCACTTGAATCAACGACCACTATGTTGTTGACGCTACCATCAGTACCTACCACAAAATTCAGTTGCACCCAGCCCTCTGCCCCTTTACGGGCCATGCGTATAGGGTAGTTTGCCGCAACTCGCTTTATAGGTTTTGCCAGCTTAGCAGACTCTAAAAGCACTGTACTGGGTTCGCTCACGGCAATAGGATGCGCATTTGCGTCGGCTTGAGAGGGGGTGTCGTTAGCAGCTAAGGCATAGCTGGCTATCAGGCTTGCGCTACTCACTATCAATAATTTCGCTGGGATAATCATAAAGCATCCTTGCACTTGTTGAGGGTAAATTTACAGATACAACATTAAGACTAAATAATTTACCACTTCACTACAAGGTGTAATTACCGTACTCACCTTTGCTAAAAATGAACAAATGAGCGCTAAAAGAGTGCTAAAAGAGCGCCACTGCGCAATATCAATTATGGCGCGAAACAGGTAAAATTCACGCAAATCAAGACAAACCAAAGAGCGCCCCTGTGACACGTAAAATCGTATTAGCCACCGGTAACCAAGGCAAAGTGTCTGAATTAAGTCAGTTGCTTACTCCTCTTGCAGTAAACATTGTTCCACAGAGCGAGTTCGACGTACCTGAAGTGCCAGAAACCGGCACCACCTTTGTTGAAAACGCCATCATCAAAGCGCGCCATGCAGCCAAAATTACCGGTTTACCTGCTATCGCTGATGATTCAGGTTTAGCGGTTGATGCCTTAGGTGGAGCCCCTGGCGTATATTCGGCACGCTATGCAGGTAGCAATGCGACCGATAGCGACAATATTGATAAATTACTCGGAGCACTACAGGAAATCGAACCGGCTAGGCGCCAAGCTCGGTTTTTATGTGTGTTGGTGTATATGCGTAGTAGTGAAGATCCAACGCCTATTATTTGCCAAGGTGAATGGCACGGAACGATCACTCATGAGCGCAGCGGTGACAGTGGCTTTGGTTACGATCCTATATTTTGGGTAGAACAAAAGCAGTGCACATCTGCGCAGTTAAGCAAAGCGCAAAAGAATGCCTTAAGTCATCGCGGCCAAGCCTTGCAACAGTTGCTGGTTAAATTGAGCGCTGAACTTGAACACTAACGTGCCTTATGCCAGCGACACAACAGAGACAAACGCAACGCTTAGCGCAGGCCAATCAAAAACATTGCAGTTACCGCCTGTGTCTTTGTATATTCACATTCCTTGGTGCGTGCAAAAGTGCCCTTACTGTGATTTTAACTCCCATGGGCAAAAACAAGCGACACTACCTGAAGCCGAGTACGTCAGTCATTTATTGGATGATTTAGCCCACGATGCCAAGCTAATTGGTGATCGTGCCGTACACAGTATATTTATTGGTGGTGGCACCCCTAGCCTGTTTTCACCCGAGGCTATTGGCAGGTTATTGTCAGGTGTTCGCCAGCGCGTGAATTTAGCAACTGATGCCGAAATAACCCTTGAAGCAAACCCAGGTACAGTGGAAAGCGAACGCTTTAAGGGGTTTGCTAAAGCGGGTGTGAACCGGATATCTATCGGGGTGCAGAGTTTTCAACAAGAAAAGTTAGAAAGACTCGGTCGCATACATGACGAGCAGCAGGCCCTTAATGCGGCTAGTTACGCTCGTGATGCTGGTCTCAATAGCTTTAATCTCGATTTAATGCACGGCCTGCCTGAGCAGTCTATTGAAGACGCATTATTCGATTTGCGCCAAGGCATTGACCAACAACCGCCACATTTATCTTGGTATCAGCTCACCATCGAGCCCAATACTCAGTTTCACTCTAAACCGCCTACTCTGCCAGAAGACGACATACTGTGGGACATTCAAGAGCAAGGCCACGACATGCTCATTGCAGCAGGTTATGAACAGTATGAAATATCAGGCTACAGCTTGGCGGGACAGCAGTGTCGGCACAACCTGAATTATTGGCGTTTTGGGGATTATCTAGGCATAGGCTGTGGTGCCCACGGTAAAGTTACCATGAAAGATACAGGTCAAATATTGCGTACTGTGAAGGTAAAACACCCAAAGGGTTATATGGATCTGACTCGACCATATTTGCATCAACAACATAACGTGCAAGACGAAGAATTGCCTTTTGAGTTTTTTATGAATCGCCTACGTTTGCTAGAGCCTTGCCCTAAACAAGATTTCACTGATTTCACCGGTTTAAAACTTGAGGAGCAAACAACGCTAGCAACCAACTTAGCCACTGCGGTGAAAAAGGGCCTTCTTGCTGAAACAGATACCCATTGGCAGGTCACGCCCCTGGGTAGGCGTTACCTCAATTCGCTGCTAGAAATGTTGGTGTAGCGCGGCTCAGTAACGCTTCATCGCCTATGCCGTTTTTATACTTTGCAATCCTTACAATACGTTGCGATACCTTGTTATGCCTTTAATCGCTTGGCTGCATGCTCATGGGCTGATGGGGCAACGTCGGCGCCTTGCCATTCGCGGTTTAGGTTTTGCGCAGCCACTAAGGTGGCTCCTGAACCAAAGAAGGGGTCGATAACCAGTTGCCCAGCCGTTGAGCTTTGACCAATCAGCTTTTCAATCAAAGGCACTGGCTTTTCGGTTGGATACCCGCGCCAGACGCGCTTTTCTTGTAGTACATCAGGCATGCCTAAATCTTGTAATTTGCGTTTGCCTTTCTCAAAAAAAAGAATAAATTCACAACGCGCGCGATAATGATACCCCATGCCAATAGCGCATTTGTCCCACACTAGTGGTTTCCAAAATTTAAAGCCCGCCGCCTCAGCCAAAGGTTTTATTTCAAACATGGTTTCTTGGTCACAAAATAAATAGAAATGACTGTTGTTCTTGAGCACACGGTAGATTTCTTCTACTAGCGCTACAAATCGCGCATTAGGGAAAATCGCAAACCAGTCATTGCTTGATGACTTGCTGTGTTTTAGACGTGTAGTGGTTCCCTTGGCACGGTGTTTTTCTAAAGATTCATAAGGCGGGTCGGTAATGACCAAATCGACACTGTTGGCGGGCAAGCTTTGTAGCCAATCAACGGCATCTAGTTGAAACAAACGCATATAATACCATTCCACGGTAATAAGTGATCACTCAGCGAGAGTTTAAAAGGGCTTAAACAAGGCGCATGACTGACAGCTCTTTATTAAAAGAAAACGAGTTCTCTTTCGAAGTCATGCAAAGCAGTGTAAGCCCTTTTAAAACTCGCCTGAAAGGAATGCCCCAGCAGCTTTTGCTCTGCGTTCTCACTATTCGAAAGGGAACAACCATTACTTCATAGCGACGCCTTAACCAAAAACCGCTGGACGCATTCTGAGACGGTCACTTATTAATGCGGATTGGTATAAGTACTTCTGACTGCTGAAAAACGGCGGCTATATTATATTATTCTGGGTAAATAAGCAGTTTGAATACGACAGCCCACACCAATTTATCACCTAAATTGATGTGAAAAATTTAATGAGTGTGGCCTTGCTCACTGGTGACCACATCGTATTTTGCAAGCTGGGGAATATCACTGCGTAATCTATCTTCAACACGATCTAAACGCTTAAATTCATTGCAAAACCAATGTGCTTTTTGCTGCAGAGTTTGGCTTTTCTGGGTAATTCGGTCATCAACTGAATGACCGATATTGTCAATCTTCTCAGCTAACTTCGCTATTTTCTCTTCGGTGCTGGTGCTTTCTGACACCAAACCGCCGATCGCTGATAAAATTCCGCCTAACGAGGTGTTCATGGCTTCTTCAATTTGCGCTTCAAGCTCACGGTCGACTAAATCATCAACATTTTCTAAGGTGCCAGGTCCCATATAGAAATTACTGCCGGCGTGAATAAACTTTTCTTTGACTCTAGATTGCACTCTGGCGAGTGACGAGCGCAATCTTTGGTAACTTTCATGCTTTTCACCCACTAAACCGATATACACATGCTCTACTGTTTCTATAGCAAGCTCAACGCCTTCGCTGGCCAGTAGGATCATTTTGGGTACCACATGGTGCACACCTTCAGCGAGCTCTTTTAATTCCGCTTGCTGCTGCACAGAAAGCTCTATCCATTGCCCCTGAACGATAAGCTGGTCGTCGTTATTTATTTGATAAACCGTGCGGGAATCATTGATGATACGGATCTGATCGCTTGTCACCACCAAGCCGTAGTTTAGCTCTACATCACATTTATAATCGGCTTTCACACTTGTCACGTAAAAGCCCAGAAACATTAACCACAAAAAACGCATATCGGATCGCTAACTTTAAAAGACCGAGATATTCTGACCACTATCTCCCAAATTTAAAAGCGCGATACGATAATCGAATTAAAATATAGGTTAATCGACTGTTCTGACCAGTCGAGTATAGACAAATAAGCTTTTTTCTTTCAACGCATTACTACTATTAAAAAAAGCGACTACCCATGCTCGGTCTGCATCAAGTAATGACGGAGTTGATGTCCAGTAATCATCAAACAAGGTATTGGGAAATACCGTTTCGTTGATTGCTGGGCGCACACAAGCTCGCTCAGTTAAGGTAGCAAGCTCTTTTAAGTTAGGCACACGCCAACCGCTGTAACCGGCAAAGGTATATCCATGAGCTTCCTCTAGCGCCTGTTGCCAATTCAATTCATCGGCTTCCCCGACACAGCTCTCAGCACTATAGGTTTGCCCTACACTGCATCGCATCCACATTAAGCCACTGGCTGTATGCGTGGCCGTTCCATCTGTATTAACCACAAATTGCGCTTCATCCGCCGTTTCATTGACATCATCGAGGCACGTTTGTGCATAGCTGCTGACACTGATAAACATTAAAAACAGTAACTTTTTCATATTATCGACCTGCTCTGACTAAGCGCACGCTAGCCGCTGTAGATTTATTTAAAAAATTGTCGTTTCCGCTAGCAAAGTCAATTGCCCATGCATTTTGCGCAGCTTCGTTGGTACCATCAACGCTGGCCTGTGACGTCCAGTACCACAAGATGCTGGTTTGCCCGCTATCCGCATAAGGAAAGTAATCTGTATCCAACATGGGGCTTGTCGATTTGCCAAAGTGAACAATAGACAACAACTCATTATGACTGGGTAATTTCCAATCGTAAAAACCGCACAAGCCTTCGCTATTCACAGCCTCTACAAAGTCTTGGGTATTACAGTCACCCAAAGTACAGCTTGGCGTTGCAGGGTTTAACGGCCCACTATAACCACCGTTGCTTTCTTCTGAGTACCAGCTGTACGTATGGCGTCTGCCGTGTAAATCACCATTGGTGGTCTTAATTTCCCAAACGAGCCCAGTAACATTGTCACGCACGCACCGCCAAGGTTGGCTAGTATCATCGACTTCATCACCAATGTTGTCTAACCGAGTAAAATCAAATCCGCCTTCACCGCGACCTGCTTTGGTTAACATGTTGTTGGTGGCAATGACATCTCGACCGCGCTGGCCGTCTTGTCCCGGGTAGTCCCCTTGGTGAGAGCTATTAATGGCGTTTGTGCTGCCTTGTCGTGTTACTCCGGTATCGTTAATTAAACTGCGGGGAAAGGGGTTTACCGTGACGCTAATACTGTCGTCTACTTCATTGTTGTTTGCATCCGTCACTTCTAACGTAAAGGTTAGTACCTGACTGGTGCTAACCATAGGTGCAACAGCGTAGGTTTGCAGTACGTTGGCGTTAGCAATATCAGGCTCTAATGAGGAATCCGTTAACCATAGGTAGGTTAGTGGTTTCGCTGAGGGAATGGTGGTGTCTGCTACACCTGATAGCACAATACTTTCCCCAGAAAACACCTGATGATCCACACCAGCATCAACTGTGGGTACATTATGGCTGGCGCTTAAAATGGTTACCGTTAGCGCTTGGGTATTTGTTGCGCCTTCTTGGTCTGTCACGGTGAGCTCAAATGTTAGGTCATTGTCTTCATCACGAATAGGGGTTGTGAACGTAATGCTGCTTGCATCTCGGCTCACCCCTGCGAGAACATCGACTCCGGCAAGTTGTTGCCATTGATATGCGGCAATAGGGTCATCTGCGTCCGTCGCATCAGCGTCAGTGCTGGTATCACCCATTAAGGTGATTTCACGCCCTGCCGGTAACAGATTATTTGAAAAACCATCAATGGGCTGGTAGGTAATTCGCGCCTCGGGGGGCGTATTAAGAGGTAACACTGTGACGTCTAAACTGTCAGATCCTACATTGCCATTACCATCAGTCGCTTGCAGCGTAAGGCGGTAGGTTAAGGTCTCTGTTGTGGTCGGTGCGACAAATGACGCCACCCCTGACGTTGTATCATCATGGGTTATCGCCAACGTGGGAGATGACGACCAAGCAAAAGTAAGAGCTTCTGTGGTACCCACGGCATCACCTTGTAGGCTAACTGTGGTTCCTTCGTTCACCGTGGCACCTGGGCCCGCGTTCACTATGACATCCGGCGTATTGTTATCATTCGAATCAGAAGAGCCACCGCCGCCGCACGCGGTTAAAAAGGCACTAGTGAAAAACACTAACAGCCAATACTGTACTGAATTACTCGTTATTTTGTGCATAAATTTACTAACCCGTGAGGACTTCACCTCACGTTTACAACGCAAGGTAATTGTTAACTTAACGAAAAAGTTAGCAGTATTCGTACCACTAGCTGATGAGGAAAAAAATAATCGGTAGAATGATGGCCGTAAGCACGCCATTAATGCACAAACCTAACGTGGCAAAGGCACCAATTTTTTGGCTCATTTGAAACCCTTGCGCGGTGCCTATGGCGTGGCCTACCGTGCCAAGTGCTAAGCCCTGTGCTGGGGCTGAAGTAATCTTAAAAATGCGATAAACCACAGAAGCGAAAATAGCCCCAACGATACCTGTGAAAATAACAATGACTACGGCGAGACCTGGAATACCGCCAATATGTTGACTGGTTTCTATTGCCAATGGGCTGGTAATGGACTTGGTTAATAAGCTCAGTCTGACATGCTTGTCTAGCACCACGAAATATAGCCCAGCAAGGGCTAAAATAGGCGCGATCGTTCCACCTATCAAAATGGGGAGCATAATAGCCAATGTATTTTGTCGAATACTACTTAGCTGTGTGTAAAGCGGAACAGCCAATGCCACGGTAGCAGGTCCTAATAACCACGTAAGTACATTGGTATGGGCTTGATATGCCGTGACCCCTACCCCAGCATAGAAAAGCACAATCGTCAGAAGGGCAATACAGAAAATCATGGGGTGAAATACAGGACGGCGACCTAACAGACGAAAGATAACCAACGAGATTAGATAGACACCTATGGTGATAGTCAGCCAAATAATGGCTGATAGGTACGGGTTTTGGGCGCTATAGGTGCTTAGCATAGCTGTGCTCTGGGGTTATTCATTATCATTGGAGGCGGGCGAGTTAACCGTCTTAGCCTGCCACAGCCATTGGCACACCCACGCGGTAATACCAAGGCTAATCAGTGTGCTGATAACAATACTTAATACTAACCACAGCAGATTATCTGCAAGTGTTTCACCGTAAAGCAAAATACCCATAGTAGCTGGTACAAACAACACCAACATATGCCCAAGCACAAATTGAGACACGGTTAATAACGCATGAGGAATACGTTTAAGCCATACTAAACCTAACAGCAATACCAGCAGGCCCAGCAAGGAGGCGGGCAGTGGAATAAAGGTGCTAAGGCCTAAACCAATAAACCACAAACCAATCAAAGACAACAACGCCAAAGCGTATTTAAACCACTGCATTTACGCATACCCAAAACAAAAAACGTTTTACACCAATACCAGCTCACTCAATTGAAAAAATAGGTTAAGAGCCCGTTTTAATGTCCTCTAAATGGTATTTATCAATCAGTGAATACAAAGTTGGACGTGTCACGCCAAGCAATTCAGCTGTGCGTGACATATTGCGCTCTGCCACTTGGAATGCATAGCGAATAGCCTTACTTTCAGCCTCTTCACGCACTTCACGCAGGTTGAGCGTGCGCATCGCACTTTGCTCTTCGTTAACCTGTAGGCCTAAGTCATCCGGTTGAATATAAGCAGACTCTGCCATAATCACTGCTGACTTAAGTTTGTTTTGTAATTCGCGAATATTTCCCGGCCAACGATGCTGGAGCATGGCTTGCGCAGCGCTGTCACTGAAACCTTTGACTTTGGTTTTAAAGTCTTCGTTATATTGATTCAAAAAGGTTTTACCCAGCAAGATCACATCGTTTCCACGATCACGTAACGGCGGGATCATGATGTTAATTTCACCAATACGATAATATAAATCTTCTCGGAAGGTTTCCTCAGCCACCATGGCGGTTAGATCTCTGTGGGTGGCACATATCACCCGAATATCGACCGGGATCTCAGTGCGCCCCCCCACTCGCTCGATAACCCGCTCTTGTAAAAAGCGCAGCATTTTTGCTTGTAACCCTACGGGCATATCGCCGATTTCATCCAAAAACAGGGTTCCGCCTTGGGCGCTTTCAATTTTACCAGGCGTGGTTTTGTTCGCCCCAGTAAATGCCCCTTTCTCATAACCGAACAACTCACTTTCGAGTAAATTTTCTGGGATCGATGCACAATTGATGGCCACAAATGCTTTGTTTTTACGTAAGCTGTGTTCATGAATACTGCGGGCGAATACTTCTTTACCCGTGCCGCTTTCGCCTAGCAACAAAGTACTGATATCAGTTTGCGCGATACGCTCCGCTTTTTTGCTTACCGCTAAAATCTGCTCGCTGTTACCAATGATTCGATCCATTGAGGGTGCTACAGCAGACAAATGACGATTCTCTTTTTCTAAGTCGTAAAGCTGCGCAGCCCTGCTAACCAAAACTTGAATGGTGTCTGAGTCGATGGGCTTTTGATAAAAGTCATACGCACCTAGCTCAATGGCTTTTAACGCATTCACTTTATCGTTATTGCCCGTCACGACTATGACTTTGGTGTTAGGCGACAAAGCGAGAATTTCCTGTAGGGCCGCCAAGCCTTCTGTGGCATTCGCTGGGTCGGGCGGTAAGCCTAAATCAAGGGTAATTACTTTGGGCTCGTGACGACGTAATTGAGTAATAGCTGTTGTACGATCATCAGCGAAGACGACCTCATACCCTGAGAAGCTCCACTTCAATTGTTTTTGAATACCTAGGTCATCATCGACCACTAAAATCTTTTCCATGCCTTTATCCTTGCAACCTATTCTATTAGTTCGCTGGAATGTTCAATGTGAAGACTGTACCAACATTTTCTTCACTTTGAACATATAAAAATCCACCTATTTTTTCTAAAAATGCTTTTGCATCGTAAGCGCCTATCCCCATACCCGCATTGCCTTTTGTGGTGTCAAATGGGGTGAATAAACGTTGCTGAATAAATGCTTTGCTCATACCCGAGCCGTTGTCAGATATAGTCACCACTATCTGTTCACTTTGAGGTTCGTGACTAACCTCAACCCGCACGAAACCATCATCTGCTGTGGCTTGTTGGGCGTTACTGATAAGGTGATACATAACATTTGCGAACTTGTCGTTATCCAGTACCACCTCAATTTCGCTATTGACCGTTAACTCAGCCTTAGGTAATTGCGTGGCACAGCGCTGCTCGATGACCTTTTCTATGCACGCTGACACTCTGCACAAGCGTTGCTGGCTAGTGGGCTCCGCATTCTTTTCTGACAGCTGGCGTAGCATCTTGTCCATTCTCGCCTTGGTGTGATGCAAGGTCTCAAAGGTATCGTCAATAAATTCAGGATTATCCTTGTGTTGCTCAGCATTACATAAAATCAAATCGATTTGTGCTAAAACGTTTTTTAAATCATGTAAAACAAACGCCGACATGCGAGTAAACGCTGCAAACTGTGCATTCTCAGCCACTTCTTTAGCTGCTTCATGATGAAATAAGAAATTCGTGATCTGCGCAGTCACTGCGGTCAAGTAATCACGCAGCTCCCAGTTCAAACTGCGAGAAGTATCATTTGTGTTGCTCATGAGGACTGCGCCCCACAAGGTGTCACCGCGATAAATTGGGATGACCAATTGAAACGCGATCTTATTTAATATCGCGTGATTCACTTTTAACCCCTCGTACACATAGGGCTTGGTGCGCAGCTCGGCCATATCAATAATCCAATTCTTTTGCTCAAAAAAGTCAAAGAACTGCTGTACAACCACCTGTTGCTCTTCACATAGCGGCTCGGCTTCTTGGTCAGCCAAATACTCCACTTTATTATCAACTCGCTTAATAAATAAGCCTGACTGATAATCCATCGCTTGCAGAAAAGCATTGAGCACAGTCTGATAAACCGTTTGTCCAGGCTGATTACTTTCCAGCGATTGGGTTAATTTGACCCACTCATGACGATAATCAAATTGGTTAGCGAAGAAGTGTTTGGTTATAAACACTTTGACCTTAGTACGGAAACTGGCGGACAAGAACACAGTGGCTAGCAAGGCGAGCGAGAGGAATATCAAGGTGATCTGTATGGTGGTGCTCCACTCACCTCCATAATATTTGACGACATAACCAATCAGTGACATTACAAATAAATAGCAACCAGCCACTAACAGTAATGAACTGTGCAGCACGACCTCACGGCTGACAAATATGTCTACACCCCAATGTTGCACTCGGCGTATAGCAAGCACTAACAACGGGATTAACGCAGTGTAAATGAAGCCTCTGGCCGCAATGTAGGTAAGGTCAATCTGCTCGACCATAAGCGCATTTGCGAAGGTCACAAATTCAAATAAATTCGTTGCACCTAAATATAAGATTAGCGGTTTGAACGCCCAACGGTTTTCCCCCGCTTGGCGATATATAATTTCCAGCAACACCAAGACCTGTAAAGCCAATACGGTTTGTAGCAAAAATAGCCAACTGTCATTGACATCAAACCCCAAAGGAATGATCAGGCCTGTTATCGGCAGGGCTAATATAAGCCAAGTTTCAGGGCGGGTTAATACCCCCGCTAAACTGGTAAAATTGTCTTTTAAGCACGCCGCAAGAAAAAGCAGCCAGAAGAGTTGTTTGACGTTATCAAAAACAATCAGCCTCTCGACCGTCATTTCACCAATAAGAAACGGTGACAAGGACCACACACATGTTGCAGCTGTGGCTAATATCAATAAATATTTAGCCAAACCCGACTTGCGCGACGTTAACAACAGCAGCAATAACAATGCGTATCCTAATGCACTGGCTGCGTATCCCCAAACTGCTAACATAATGGTGTGTCCTCGACGTTATTTTTCTTGTCTTATTTGAACGTCTCGACGTTACAAAACTACCTTTTTCTTACCAACAAGCTGCCAATTGAGTAGCCTGCGCCAAATGAGCACAGCAAGCCATAGTCTCCGGCTTGCAAGTCTTTATGGTGCAAATTAAACGCAATAATGGACCCAGCTGAGGCGGTATTAGCGTATCTATCCAATACGATTGGTGCTTCTTCTAGCGTCGCTTCGCGGCCCAGTAATTTTTTACTGATCAGGCTATTCATGTTGATGTTTGCTTGGTGTAGCCACCAACGCTTCACGTCTGCGCTGGTTAATTCATGGCGCTCAAGATGCTCACTAATATGCTGAGCTGCCATAGGACAAACTTCTTTGAAAACTTTGCGCCCTTCTTGATGGAACAGTTTATCAGCACCATAAGGGTCAACATCATTTGCTCGACTGACATACCCAAAGTTTGAGCGAATATTATTCGAATACTGAGTTACTGCTTTGGTACTTAAAATATCGAACACATGCTCTGATGTTGCAGTATCAGCATGTTCCACCACCATCGCGGTTGACACATCGCCGAAAATAAAATGGCTGTCACGATCACAATAATTAACTTGTGGTGAGGTCAGTTCAGGGTTAATCACCAACACACCTTTCGCTGTGCCTGCACTGATCATTTCATAGGCGCGATGCAGCGCAAACGTCGCCGCCGAACACGCCACCAACATATCAAAACCAAACCCTTGAATGCCAAGTGCTTCTTGCACTTCAATAGCTAAAGCAGGATACGAACGCTGCGTATAAGCACAAGATACAATCACTACGTCGATATCATCTGCGCTTTTATTTGCCGCTTCAAGAGCCAATTTAGCAGCATTAATTGCCATTTCAGCTTGGTCAGATAACTCTTCTTCTGAGCGCTCGGGAATGGCAGGGCGCATACGATTAATATCAAGAACGCCATCTTTCATATAACAATAACGGCTGCGTATGCCCGATGCCTTTTGAATAAATTCGGCACTGGACAACGGCTTTGCTGTCACAGAACCCGACTCAATCTCATCCGCGTTTTGCTGATTAAACTGCGTAGCATACGCATTGTAAGCATCTACTAACTCTTCGTTTGAAATGCTGTGTGGAGGATTCCATAATCCTGAACCACTGATCACTACAGAATTTGTCATGTTTGTTTTTCCACTTGAAATATCCCCTTAGCTTATCGCTTTGCCAATGAAATGTCATGAATGTTCAATTGTTTAGCAAGCTAGGGGGACGTTTTGTAGCATTTTAATGAGCCACATCGTGTGCCACAGCAGAGTTCTCAGGGGCGTTAGCCTATTCAAAGTGGATAAAAAAACTGTAACAAACAGCAAAAAAACAGGTGCTAAGTTGGTATAAATAAACAAAAACACCTGATTGTTTTAGCCAGCAACACATTAGTTATCGTCGGCAACCTGATTAGAAGCTATCGGCGCACCATATGTAATGTAGCGCCAAGGCTAGCATCAGTATCTCAGGCCACTGTCTGTGCATCATGCTGATGGCTTTCATGAGCAACCTCATGCTTTAAGGTCAAAGTAATCAGTAAAATCGCCCCAATACATCCACCGACTAATAACACGAATCCCCCGTCCCAACCGAAATGATCGACTGTGTAACCCAAGGCAATATTCGCGACAACCGCGCCACCTAAATAACCGAATAATCCGGTGAGGCCCGCAGCAGTACCTGCGGCTTTTTTAGGCACCAATTCTAGGGCGAATAAACCAATCAGCATCACAGGGCCGTAAATAAGAAAACCGATTGCCATTAACGCTGCAATATCAATAGTGGGATTACCCGCAGGGTTCAGCCAATAAATCACTACAGCCAAAAGTACTAACACCATATACAAGATTGCCGCAGGTGCGCGGCGCCCTTTAAACCAACGATCGCTTATCCAGCCGCACAGCAAAGTGCCAGGAATGCCTGCCCACTCATAGGCGAAATAGGCCCAAGAGCTTTTGTCGAATGAGAAGTCTTTCACTTCGTACAGATAGGTCGGGGCCCAATCAAGCACTCCGTAACGAATTAAATATACAAACGCATTTGCGACTGCAATGCACCATAACAATTTATTATTCAGCACAAATTGCATGAATATTTGCTTGGCTGTGAGCTCTACTTCGTGGTTTTTTGAATACTGGGCAGGGTAATCATTACGGTACTCTTCTATCGGTGGCAATCCGCAAGACTGCGGGGTATCTCGCATCACAAAGTAGATAAACACAGCAATCAAGGTTGCCGCGGCAGCGGGCACATAAAATGCGCTGTGCCAGTCATTAAACCACGCCATACCTAATATAAACAAAGGACCGATTAAACCGCCCCCTACATTGTGGGCAATATTCCAAAAGGATACCGTTTGCCCCCTTTCATTTCCCGAATACCAATGCACCATAGTGCGCCCGCAAGCAGGCCAACCCATACCTTGAGCCCAGCCGTTGAGAAACAGTAGAATGAAAATACTGGCCACGCTCTGGGTAGCCCAATCAGCAAAGCCGAACAGAAACATCACGCCTGAGGATATCAACAAGCCAGTCATCAAAAAGTAACGAGGGTTACTACGATCAGACACACTGCCCATTAAAAATTTACTCAGTCCGTAAGCAATCGATACGGCCGACAACGCAATACCTAATTGTCCTTTGGTAAAGCCTTGCTCTTCAATCAGAAAAGGCATCGCCAATGAAAAGTTTTTACGTACTAAATAGTAGCCAGCATACCCCACAAAAATACCAATAAAGACTTGCCAACGCAGGGCTTTATATTCTTTATCTATTTTTTCTTTAGGGAGTCGAGGTTGGTGTGAAGCAGGTTTGAAAATACCGAACATAGGTTTACTTTTACTTATAATTTTATTAATTAAACCAGATGTTCGGCGTTAATGATATGTTATGGATACGACAATTGTGTGGCTTTTTAGCCAGTAGCGCCGGTTCAACCTTCATTATATTGGCGCTGCACAAAAACAGCTTTCAACGATTTTAGGCGCTTACAGCCTGAAACTTGCGCATTTTATTAACCTTTAACGCTAACACTAACGCACAAAGACAACCAACAAACATAATGCCCGCCACAAATAGAAAATAGTATCCAAAGCCATCTTGCCCTGCATCTAACATTCGCCCCGAAATCGAAGCGAAGAATATATCTGGGGTAAATCCAAGTACGGATATGATCCCCACCGCTGTGCCTGTTGCTCCCATACGTATCTGACTCTCATCCACCAGTGCGAAGTAAATTCCCCGTAAGGCGAAAACCGCAAAAAAAGTAAATAACAGCATCGCCAACACTAGGGTTATTGCCGCGTCAAAATGTGTCATCCAGGCAATACCTGCAAACGCCAGCCCGAGTGCGGCAAATAAAAAGTACGTCATTTTACTGGTGCGTAAGCGATCGGCGAGAATTCCAGCGACGAGCGCCGCCACCGGGCGCATATAGCTTGAGAACGTAATAAATTGCGCGCCTTCTACTTGCGACCAGCCATAATGTTGCACCACAAATAGGCTGTAATTATCCAGCGCTTTATAACCACAATAGGCACAAATGACGATGCCCCCTTGCAACCAAACCAAGGGGTTAATGAGCGTTGAACCAAGTGATGATGCTGATGAATGTTGCCCTTGTGGTTGGAAGTCATCTTTTGCGCCCGACTCAGTTTGCACACTGACAAAAAACCAAGTTAGGCCTGCGGCAAGTGCCGTCAAAACCGTGTAATAGATAATAAGCAAACGCATAGCATCAAATGCTTCACCTGCGTCACTAAAGTCACCTTGAGGGTTAAACGTGCCGAAACTTAACAGTAATATTCCCACACTCGCGAATAAACTTGCTGCTAGGCCACGTCCACCGTCTAGCAAACCAAAAGCAAACCCCTGGCGATGAGACGGAGCCGAAAGCCGTGTCGCTTTGATCATAGCTGCCCAAAAAACCAAAACAGTGGTAGCTCCCCAGTAAGCGAAAAGTAACGTGAGTCCAAAATGGCTGGGGCCGCTAAGTAAATATAGCCCGCCTAGCGCCGTTGCCAGCAGAGAAAAGCTCATTAATCGATTTGGGGGGTATTTATCCGCGATGATGCCACCAGGGAAATAAGACAACATGGCCACAACGCCATACACCGCAAAAATATCACCTAACTGAGTATTGGTAAGCCCAAATGCCTGTAAAAAGGTAGGACGAAAAAAGCGCGCTAAATGAAACGGCAATGCAAAAATAAGCTCCCCCGCCAATATGATAATGAGCATATGCCCCATTACCGATGTCATCTTGCCTTCACGAACCATAATCAATTAAACGCCTGTTAAATAAGTTTCGGTAGGGTTCCTGTTTTTGCCAATACTGTCAAGAAAGGTGGCAGCACCATAGCTTCTAAACAGTCTGAACTCACTGAGTAGCGTCGCCCAAAACACCCATATTGGGTATTCCAAAGTTGAGTCGCAGCACTGTACAAGGTAAACTGCGCGCCAAAAACAGCTATCCAATCTCTACGCTCTATTTTCAATGGAAATTAGCGTGACTGCCTCAATGGACTCATATGCAAAACACACACTCTAGATGGATTAAAATATTCATCGCCGTCATTCTTGTATGTTCCGGTTGCGCGACCATAGCAAACCTTGATTTCAACAAGCTTTACGGCCACGAAAACACTGAAAACCGTGAAGCAGCCAGTGTCACCCAAGCTTCTCTTGAAAGCCCAGCAACCACCTTTTATCAAACAAAAGTCGCTCCCGTAATCGAAGGGCGTTGCGTGGTATGCCATGCTTGCTACGATGCGCCCTGTCAGCTAAAAATGAGTTCACCCGAAGGGATTGAACGAGGGGCTAATAAAGAAATGGTTTACCATGGCTCACGTATTCTTGCTGCTACGCCCAATCGTTTGTTCATCGATGCATTAGGCGCCGAGCAATGGCGTGATCGCGGCTTTTATCCTGTTCTAAATGAACGTGAACAAAGCCCAAGAGCCAACACGCAATCGTCTGTTTTAGCTAAAATGCTAATGCTTAAAAAGCAACATCCGCTACCTGATGAAAAATTGTTGGACGAACGATTCGATGTCTCCATCGATCGCAGCCAACAATGTCCTACCGTTGCTGAATTCGACGGCTACGCGAAAAGCCAAGCCTTCGGTGGCATGCCTTACGCACTGCCAGAGCTAACTGATGCAGAGCATAATATTCTAATGTCATGGATAGACAGCGGTGCATACATGCCTGCCCGCGCGCCGCTACCTGACGCGCAAGCACAAGCGGTAGATTCGTTAGAGCAATTTTTAAATGGCGACAGCTTAAAGATGCAGCTAAGTGCCCGCTATATTTACGAACATTTGTTTAGCTCTCATTTGTATTTCAGTGAAATAACAGAGCCTGGTACGCAACCTACTTTTTTCAACCTCGTACGCTCTAGAACCCCTTCAGGGCAAGCCATTGATGTCATTCCTAGTCGTCGCCCGTTTGACGATCCAGGTGTAAAGCGGGTTTATTATCGCTTGCAGCCCGTCATGTCGAGTATCGTTAACAAAACGCACCAACCCTATGCTATTCATAAGGAACTTACTGATAAATGGCAGAAATGGTTTGTTGATGCCGACTACAGCGTCACTGAATTACCCAGTTATAAACCAAAAGTAGCTGCGAACCCGTTAACCGCGTTCACGCAACTACCTGAAAATGCACGCTATCGCTTTATGCTAGAGCGGGCACAAAATACCATAATGGGATACATCAAAGGGCCCGTGTGTCGCGGCCAAGTCGCACTAAATGTAATCAATGATCGCTTCTGGGTATACTTCGTTAAACCTGAAGTGGTTGATTCGCCAAAAATCAGCGATTTTTACCAATCGCAAAAAGATAACCTGCGCCTACCGGCTGAGCACGAAAGCACAGCCTTAGCGGTGACTTGGCTTGAATATGCTTCTCGTCAAGGTGATTACATGCGCGCAAGACACGAATTTATGGCCACAGCATTGGAAGACGGCCAACACTTTACCGAAAACGATATATGGGCCGGAGACGGTGACAATGACAACGCGACTTTAACGGTGTTTCGTCACTTTGATAATGCCACTGTGATTAAGGGCTTAGTGGGCAAACCACCTAAAACGGCTTGGGTGATTGATTATGCCTTACTTGAACGTATACATTACTTGTTGGTTGCTGGCTTTGATGTATATGGAAATTACGGCCATCAGTTAATGACACGCCTGTATATGGATTTTTTACGCATGGAAGGTGAATCAAACTTCTTAGCGTTTTTACCCCCTGACACACGTCGCAAAGAATTAGCTTCTTGGTATCAACACGCAGGGCCAGAATTAACTGAGTTTGTTGAAGGAAAAATAAACCCATTTGACCAGCCTAGTGGCATGCAATTTAGCACCAAGGATCATAAAAAGGAATTGTACAGTATCTTTGCTGAGCACGTGAAAGATGTACAACCCAGCCGCTACAGGCTAGAAGACAGTGAGTTAGGCGACAACAGTAAAGCCCTACTGGGACAACTAGCAAACATCAAAGGTACCAGCGCCTCGATTTTACCTGAATTAAGTATGATCATGGTCCAGCCCACAGATAGTGACGAGCCTGAAATTTTCACCTTGGTACGCAACAGCGCACACTTCAATGTCAACAGCTTGTTTTCTGAAGACGCAAACAGAGACTACGCTAAGGATGATGTGACCTTAGTGCATGGATTACTCGGTAGTTACCCTGATGTATTCTGGCGAGTCAAAGAAGCTGATTTAGCCAAGTTAGTAGCCAAAGCTCAGCAGATCGAAAGTGAACAAGATTACCAAGCATTCTTAGATTTATTTGCAGTGCGACGTACAGCAAAAGATTTTTGGCAATTCAGTGATAAACTCAATCAAACGTTTATGCATCACAGTCCGATTGAAGGCGGCCTATTAGATTACAACCGATTAGAGAATCGCTAAGGCGCGTAATTATTACCAATTAAAACGATTCAGGGGCTGTTTTACAGCGCCCTGAATACAAATCCTAAATACAAATTAAGTGAGGCTATGACAGAGGCTCACTTAATTTGTTGCTTACGTCTGCGCATTGCCGCAAAGCTAAGAGCAAATGCTCCCACAAACAAACAGGCAACAGTTGAAGGCGCAGGCACCGGAACATCCCCGACGATAATATCGATGGAGCTTCTAGCGAACTCAACGCCATTTGCATCCAACACAAGCAGATTGTAAGTAAACATACCTTCTGTTGCTGCGTCTAAGGTACCGCTAAATCCAAAGCCACGGTTTTGTGAGTTTTGGGCCACGCTGTAGTTCCCATAAACAGCAGCATAATTGCCCGGATCTTCAATCCCTTGTCCATTACCCGTCGTGCTGTCTCCCAATGAGTTATCTGTTTTAAGGGTGATCATATCTGCACTGCTAAATTGAGTACCTGCTGTTGGATCTAAGTCATATTCAAACAAATAGGTGAAATCATCTAACGTGGCTCCAGATGAGTTAGCATCAACATTTACCGCATACTCGAAGTTAAACACTGAACGATTAGCAGGAATTGAACTTAAGGTAGGATCAAAGGTGTACGTGCGATCGCCGTCGTAGTTAAAGGTATTTTCTGGGGCGCCAGAAGCGTTATATCGCAGTTTACCGCGCAGTGCGACTTCAACCCCATTGACGGTTTCCCCCGTCCACGAACCATTGGCATTGCCACTACCAAAGATAACGTCCGGTGTGATATTACCTGTACCATTTATTGGTGCTGCCATCGCATTAAACGACAGACTCAGTACTGCAGTTAAACTCAGTAATTTGATCACTTTCGTGGCCAAGTTAGAAGGTGTTTTTTTGCTATTATTTTTCTGCATGTGACATTCCTCTTGATAAAGTCACATGCAGTCGAGCAAGATCGACACCATAATTAAATAGAGTTAACTTTCAAATAGTTAACCGAGGACGAAAATTCCACACTAGCCAATTGTAAATTAATTTGACATTTAATTAACATTTATCACTATCAACACAGTATTATGCAGTGAATATGGACTGAGTCAAAAAATTCACCATTAGACTAAGGTCTAAGTTCAAATAGTGATATTAAGGCTTATCAGTTTGTAATGCTTCTTGGCGTTCACGTTCATACTCTTCAAAACGTTTTGCTTCTATATTTTTACAGTCTCTAAATTGAACATCCGACAGTGCTGCGCGCTCGCACTCACTCTTTTGATAAGACTGCCCTACTTTATATAATTGTTTGTTGGTACATGCCGATAGGGCGAGTAGCAATAAAACTAACGTGGCCGAACGTTTTACGTAGCGTGGATTTGCGTTCATCATCAATATCCTTTTATCAGTATCAATCTAAGCTTACAGCCCATAAGGTAAAGCTAACCAGCGTTAGAAGCTCTGATGCTGGCAAAAGTTCAGATTACATTTTCAGCATTATTCCCACCGCCAAGCATGTAACTTTATCCTGGGCTAATGTGCTCTGGTAACATCTCCCTGCCAGCGCTGGGCTAGAAAATCGATAAACGCACGCACCACGTTTTGTTGATGATCACGGGACAAATACACCGCCCATAAATTATGTCCGGGTGCCCGGTACTCGGGTAAAACCTGGGTTAACGCCTGACTGCGTAAATATTGATTAGCCAAGTCACAGGGCAAATTCGCTACGCCTAACCCGCGCAAGGCGGCCTTTAGAATGACGCCCATTTCATTGGCCTGAATGTTTCCTGACACCGAAACCTTCTCATCGCTGGTGGCTGACACAATGCGCCATTGATGATTGCTACTATGAATAAGGCAATTATGCGCGGCTAAGTCACTTGGCTGCTCAAGTGGTGAATCCTGTGTAACCTGTTTTGCAATATAATCAGGTGAAGCGCACAGCACGCTATCGATATGCATGAGTCTTCTTGCAATCAATTGTTGGTGCGGTTGGTCTATGTAACGCAAAGCAATATCAACTCGCTCCTCAACTAATTGGGATAACCCATCAGATAACACCATCTGAATCTGCGCTTTAGGATGTAAAGCAACAAATTCTTCTACCGCATCGAACAGCAAGTTTTGCCCTAAACCGATAGGCGTAGCAACACGGATAGTCCCTACTAATTCATGGTTGTGACTGTGAGCACGGCTTTCAAGATCCGCTACTGAGCTGAGGGTTTTTTTAGCAAATTCAAGCGCTTCTTCGCCTTGCAAGGTTAGGCTCACTTTGCGCGTAGTGCGATGAAACAAACGCAAATTTAACCACTGCTCTACGTCTTGCACATGCCGTGTAACCTGTAAGCGACTCAGCCCTATGATCTCAGCAGCTTTAGTAAAGCTGCCACAATGCGCGACCTCTACAAAGCTTTGTAACGATATGATCCGATCCATTAGCATCCTAAATTGAACTAATTATTATCATAAATGAATATTTATCACTTAAACCGGCACAAGTAAACTGGCTTTACTTTCTTAACGCAATACAACAAATAGTCGGAGTTTGATAATGAAAATAGCAGTATTAGGAGCAACAGGTTGGGTAGGCAGCGCGCTAGTAACAGAAGCCAAAGCACGAGACCACGAAGTGATCGCAATAGTACGTGACCCAGCGAAGTTAACCGCTAAAGGTGTATCAACACGTGCATATGACTTACATAGCAACGGCGACTTCGCACCCGTTGTTGAAGGAGCTGACGTGGTCATTGCCGCAATTAGCGGGCGTGCAGCCGGCAATCACGAAATCGTGGCACAAACCGCCGAGCGTTTGTTGGTCGCGTTAGCTGATACAGGAAAACGCCTGTTGTGGGTCGGCGGCGCAGGAAGCTTAGAGGTCGCGCCTGGTGTAGCGCTTGTGACTTCACCTGAGTTTCCTGTCGAATATAAAGACGAAGCGATAGCACAAGGCGAAGCACTAAAGGTATTTCGTAGCAGTAAATCGAACACCCAGTGGACCTTTGTCAGTCCTGCAGCCGTGCTTTATCCAGGTGATAGTGAAGGCGATTTTCGCATAGGTGGAGATGCATTTTTCACCAACAGTGATGGTGAAAGTAAGATTTCTGTAACTGATTATGCCAAAGCCATGATCGATGAAGCACAGCGCGGTGAATACATTAATCAGCGTATTAGTGTGGCGTACTGATTGCCTGTACATTCAACATAGCGCAACACAAAAAAGTCGCTCAACACGTCACACGGTCGAGCGACTTTTTGATGCTTTATTGGAAGCTTGTTTTGATAGAGCGCTGGATGATTACTCTTGCACTTTATCTTTTTTCGGCCCTAAGTTTTCAACGACTTGTCGAGCATCAAAACTGGTACTGGCATCGGGCTGAGCGCCTTTACCCATTTCTATATTTAAAATACTCTCAATTTCACTCTGCTCAGAACCGCCAATGAACACCCCAGTTTCAAATTGACTACGAGGAAATCGTGACGTACGACACGTAAGCGCACCGCAATCTGTAACCGTGGCGTAACGTCGACTGAAGCCAACTTGTGGGCTAACTTGCACGTGTTCTTTGTCTACTAAGGTTTCTCTGTCTGTTACCACAAACCAATCGTATTCTTGCTCTAAGGTTAGCTCTGCTGCACGTAACATGGCGTAATCCATGGCTTTTGATTTGTCCGTCCCGCGAGCTTTAAAATTTACCCGATATTGAGTATCGGTAAATTTACTCTCGGTATACCCGAAGCCCCCTCGAGTGGCCTCGCGATAATCCGGTTGGCTGGCGCAGCCACTAATGAATAAACCGCTGAGTAACAGTGCGCTAAGTAATAGGATGTTATTCGATTTCATTTTCTGTCCTTTTGCATTCGGCGTTAGCCAATATTGCGAATAATGCCCCTGTCGAACTGGGCGTTTCATGACTCTCTTAGTAACCAGTATACCATTGAAGTACAAAGTAGATTTACGCGTTAACTCTTGGCAAAGTTCATTAAGTGACTTGCTAATCATCCAAATGATTACTTTTTTTCATCTTTACTGTTTTAGCAAAGCGAAAAATACAAAAATTCATAATCGATAAAATGAGCGCTATCTCATAATTTTGGTAGGCCACGGCAATCCCGATCGCACCTGTGTTCCAAATCCCTGCGGCAGTGGCCGTTCCACTTGCGCCGTCATCCTGTTTGAAAATAGCGCCACCTCCGATAAAACCGATCCCGGTGATAACGCCGTACATCACTCTTGCTTCGGCTTCTCCGTCTCCTTCAGCGTAGGCGTTCATTGCGATGAGCATAAACGCACATGAGGCTAAAGCCACCAGCGGAAAAGTGCGCAAACCGGCACCTCTAGAACCACTTTCTCGGTTTAATGCGATGGGTAAAGCAAACAAAAATGCGAGACCCAACTGAAAAAAGTGATAAATAACGAGTTGTATGTCGATCTCAAAATTAATTAAATGGTCGGGAATAATATCCATACGGTTACCAGCCTTGCTTCTCAACGTTTCTTATTATTGCGCTGCTGGTTAGAAAGCAAAACCGAAGCCATATAAGTTTTCATTACAAATCAATCACTTAAAAATAACAAGGCGGAAAACACACCGTAATTCGAGCCAATAAATGTAAATTTTACCTTTGTATTTACTCTTTTGGTTGTGTCAGTTCGGGGGCCATTATAAGAAGGTGCGCACGTTTTGAACGCACTCCTCAGGAGCACTCGCGCTTAGGCTTAGTTGATTAGGTTAGCCCCTGAACTTATAGATAAATAAAGGGGCAAAATAGTGACTTATTCGCCCGCAGCTAAACGCTCAAAGCGTAAGCCTTTGGCGGTGCGATTAGGAAAGCCTTTCCAGTAGGTATGCTCTGGCTTAGGGTTACCCTGCTCGTCGAGCGCATAAACGCCGTCATTAGCATTCGGCACAATATTCAAATAAGCCGCCTTGCTAACATCGTTTTTCAAATACTTATCAAGCCACGCTGTCACAAAATGCTGAGCAATATTGTTCATGCGCGCGTTGTCCCATACGGCATCGATGTAATGTTCACTGATGTTAAAACCCAGATCTTTGTCAAATACATAAGACTCTTCTGGGGCGGGCATTACAGCGCCCGCGTTGTGATTAGCATTGTCATAGGTAAGCAGTGAACGGTTCACATTGGTTGCTCCTTGCCAAATGGCACGAACGCCATTTTCATAACCTGATACGTCATCTTGCGAGCCAGCCACTAACAACATAGGTACACTGATTTCTTGAAGCGTATCATGACTAAACATGTGGTAATTCATTCCCCAAGGTGCGAATGCGATTACCGTCTTCAAACGTTTATCAGTACTGGCTTTTATACCAGTTTGATGACGTTTCAGCGTACCGAAAGGTGCACCTTGCTGACTCATTGCCGCTTGTTCCGTTACTCCCGCCCCAGCGTTAATCACAGCACCATAACCCCCCATGGAATATCCAATTAAGCCAGTATCCGCGGTTTCAACCAAACCATATAAGAATGAGTTTTTGTCTTTCGACATCTCCTCAATTTGCCCCAACACAAAAAGCTGATCCACTGGGCGGTTGACCAAGGTTGACGAAAACGCCGCTTTAGTACGATAAGTAGAATCGGTGTGATCAATAGACACCACCACATAGCCCTTTGAGGCAATATTTTCAGCCAAGTGCGACAGCAAAAAACGATTTCCCGGGTAACCATGAGAAATCAGTACTAGCGGGAATGCTTTGTCAGTCATTTCTGGCTTAGCATCACGCACAGCCTTACCGTGCAAAGCGACTTGAGTTTTACCATCACGCATATAGGCTTTAAGGGTCGTATTGCCCGTGCTACTTTTTAGCGCGGGATACCATACTTCAAGCGTAAGCGGCCTATCATATCGCGGAAGCGTTGCGGGCTCAGGTTCAGTAGAATCGAGTTTTAGCATTTCAATTTGATTTGGGTTTGTCACCTCAAGCTGACGTACACCAATACTGTGAGTACCATATGCAGCAAGCTCTGGGGCATCAGGGCGCTGGGTATCGATTCGGTTTTCAGCAATCGATGCGCCACTCAAACTCACGGTAAACACCACAAATGCACTTTTAAGCCACTTGCCATACGTTTTATGGTTGCCCATACGCGTCAAACTCATTTCCTACTCCAAAAAATCTAAAAGGCCATTATGCCCATGAAAATAAGACACCTTGCAGAAAAAAACATGTTTTTTGCAAAGCATCCAAATAAAGAAAAAGCGTCCTGCTGACTATGACGTCTTAGGTCGCATGATCATACATGTAGCAGAAGCATAGGCGTAAATTTTACCCGCCCCGTCAACTAACCTTCCCTCAGAAACGCCCAGTGAATTAGACATACTAATCACTTTGCCCTGAGCTATTAACGGCGTGTCTTTGGGTACCGCTTTTAGCATTTTTATATTTAAATCGATGGTACCGTAACCTATCCCCGCTTCTAACATGCTATGCACTGCACAGGCCGTCACGGAGTCCAGTACGGTTGCGGCAAACCCTCCATGAACACCTCCTAACGGGTTGGTATGCCTATCATCAGCAGTCGCTTCAAACACTGCGAGGCCCTTGTCCACCGAAACAAACTTCATTGGAATGGTTTGCGCCATACTAGGATGCGGCAAGTCACCTCGCGCCACAGCCTGCATCAGTTCAAGACCTGTCATGCTTTCAATATCCATTTTTATACCTTTGTTCGTACTAACAACCAACTGGATCCATTGGGCAAATCACAACAGTATCTTGCCTAACGGTTCGACATAATGAATCAGTTAACAATTTATGGAACGAGCGCATCTATTACCAATCAATGTGGGTGATAGGCATTTATATCAGTGGATTAGTTAAACACTCGGCAATTGCGGTGGCGACAGCACAAGCCCCAAAACAAAAAAGCCGCTACTTCGAAAGAAATAGCGGCGATATAACACCTTATAGGTTGACTAACTCAACCTGAAGTTGCATTGCAAGGCGACAGCTTAAAAAGCATACACTTGAGTGTTTTGCAGTAAACGTTCCTGACTGATTTTGTCTTTTACGCACGCTTGAATATCACTGTGCTTGAATACATATACCCGGTCTTGGCTGATTTGCTGAGCATGTCTATCTGATGAATCAAAATCACTCAGCACAAAATTTACATATTCTTTGTCATCAAGTGCTTTAAGCCCAGCACCATAGCGACATAACACCTGGCCTAAATTCTGTTCAAAGTTGGCTAAAAAGCGCTTACTTTCTTGTTCGGCAGCCTCTTTTCGTTGTTGTAATTGCGCTTGGCGTTCGGTCTCGGTTTTCGTTTTGTATCGTTCGATCTCTGTGCGCTTTGCTTGAAGCTTTTTAAGCTCAGTGTTTAACTCGCCCAACTGCTCTTCGATGTCCTCTTTACGCTCGTTATCGCTGTTGCTTTTCTCAAACTCTAAATCGCGACGACGGCGCTCATATTCGCGTTGTTCCCAGGAAATCTCTCGTAGCTTTTCACCGAGGGAGCGCAATTTACTGCTAGACTCCCGAGATAAATACTCCGCTCGTTCCATGGCTTCTTCTACCGCATCCTCTATTTCATCTTCGTCCATGTGAATGTCGATATCCCCGTCCTTAAGATGAAACACATTCGGCGCGATCGGCGCAACAGGCACAGATGGGTGACCATCGATAAAGGCAAATACTTGTCTGTAACCATAGCTGTTCATCGTCATTTTAAAGACCACACCCTGGCCATGCAGATACGTATAATCAATATTCCTAACACTCAAACGCCCTCTGGCGCTGTCTTGCTTGAGCGCCGTTTGCAAAATGCTGCTCATAATCTCTAGCTCACCGGTTAGTGCATTCATGTCAGTTTTTGCGGCAATGGGCAAAGCCCACATACTGGCAACTAAGGCGCTAAGAGCACAAATACGTTTAGACATTTTCATAGGGTTACCTCTACTGTTGCGTACCGTCTACTTTGATGCCATTCGCATCCAAGTAAACGTCTTGTTGTAATTGATTGAGTTGGCGAGCATAAAAAAGTTGGTCATCGCTACGCTGTTGATTCACGAACTTAATAAGTTCAGCGAAGTCTTCACGACGCTCTTTGCGACTAGAGGTCAAAAGGTAATTCGTTAGTTGGCTCGCACTCTCTAGCTGTTGCTGCTGCAGCGTTTGCGCATACAAGCTAAATGCCTCTTGTTGATTCTGCTTAAAGGTATCTAACTTGCTATCGATCAGTTTGGACATTGCTAGTTGAGACTGTTCGTGGCCAAATCGAATGCGCAGCTCACCGCTTGTCAAAGAGACTTGGGTGCCCGTTAGCACGAGTACAATGGCAAGTGCTGACATGGCAAACGATACACTTGGCAACCATGCCCACCGCTGACGTCGAGCTGAGTACTCAAACGGATTTCGGCTATCCACTCGTTCTTGGCTATTTGCCCGTTCTTGGCTACTTCCTCGTTCTTGACAGTCAAACGTCTTGCCTCTGTCCCATTGGGGGACATCAAAGTCTTGGTATCCGTCAGCGTGCAGTTTAATCGTGCTCGCGGCTTCTACTTGCTGTGCGAAATCATCGTCTTGTACGCAGCGCTGTTCAAATATGTTGCGCTGTTCAGGTGTAAGGTTATCTTCTAACCACAAAGCCAGAAGTTCGGCGTTGTCATAGCTCGACATAATCCACCTCCATTAAGGTTTTCAATTTTGCTAACGCGCCATACAACCGAGACTTTGCCGTATTAACAGACATACCGGTTTGTTGGGCGATTTCTTCAAAGGTAAAATGACCAAAAAATTTCAGTTCAACCACAGACTTTTGCGCCAAAGGAAGCTGTTGCATTGCACTGACCAATTGCGCATTGCGTTGAGTATTTTCGATAAGTTGCTCTGCTGGCTGTGCAGTGCAGGGAATTTCCGGCGCATCATCTAGCCCTTGCTGGGGGCGTTTTCGCCGGTAAAACTCAATACAGCGATAATGGGCGATACGAAATAACCAGCCTTTAAAGCTTCCCTCATTTCGATAGGACGACAAATTCCGAAATACCGAAATAAACACGTCTTGCATTAGGTCAAGCGCGTCGGCGTTGTTTCCAGTCATGCGCAGCCCGTAATGATAAACGGGCTTTTCATAGCGTTTGAGTAAGCTGAACCAGGCTTTCTTTTGCCCTTTCAGTGCTTTCTCTATTAGCTGTTCGTCGCTCTTCTCAAACACCAAATTTTTTCCCTATTGTGTTGACTCAATATTAAGTCGAGACGTGGGTTTAAAAAGTTTGATTAAAGTAGAATTATTTTTTCAGGGTGGGGAGCGGTGTCAAAGGAGCCAACAATTCTGCTAGATAGCGAAACAAACGAACACGGGTGGTTGCGTTGCGCCACACTAAACCAATTTCCCGATAAGCACTGTCTTCTGCAGGCAAAGACACTAGCTTGGATGTACTCAGAATATGATTTTGTATCGCTAGTTCAGGCATAAAGGTGAAGCCGAGTTTACTGTTAGCCAGCTGCACTAAGGTATACAAACTGCTGGCAGCCAATGTATTGACCTGCTCTTTGTGACGCAAGTTACAGGCACTGACCGCGTGGCCGGTCATGCAGTGCTCTTGTTGTAGTAAAAATACGCTCTTAGCCGGCAGTGCTGACACATCCATTGGCATAGGTAAGGTATCAACTAAGTCCGAATGTGCAATTAGATGGAAGGGATCATGACCGATAACCAATTGTTTGCAGCCTGGGGTTTCCATGGGTAAGGCTAACACCAATAAATCGAGTACCCCTTCATTCAACTGACTCAGTAAATTGGTGGTGGTATCTTCTTGTAGTTGCAACGATATATCAGGCAAATGCTCTTGTACCGCACCAATTAACCCTTCAAAAAAGAATGGGGCAATCGTGGGAATAACCCCTATTTTCAAATTTCCCGATTGCCAATTTCCTGCCGTTTGGGCGAAATCCACCAGCTCATTTGCCTCGTTTAGCAAACGGCGGCTGCGCTCAACCAACTCCAAACCAAAAGGGGTGAACACAAAGGTTTTATGTTCTCGTTCCAGTAACTGACAGCCAAATTGCTCTTCTAAATTCTGAATAGCAGTACTAAGGGTTGATTGACTCACATGGCAGTGATCAGCAGCACGGTGAAAGTGTTGTTCTTGATGGAGTGTGACGAGGTAATGTAGATGCTTTAGATTAGGCCATTTCATATAAAACTCATTAACAAAAACGATTGATTCGCCAAGTTTAAATCAAATATGCAGATGTTTCTCGGCGATCTTGCATTCTTTTTGCCAACGATTAAGCCCCGTGGAATTGGTATTAGCTACCTCGCTATCTTCGGCAAAAGGGTTAAAAGCCAATTTGCCCTCTAATACCCAATACATTCACCGAGAAATTGTCTGGCGCTCCCTGCTCAATATCAAGGGCATCTGAATAAGACAAATGACCGTAATTAAGTATCAGGCGCACGTCATTTACCGGTGTCCAAATCAGGGATGCCATATAGGCATCTTGCGTTCCACCGACTATGCCCGCATCGACTAAATCGAGTCTGTCAAAACGAAAGTTAACTTGCCAAGCGCCTAGCCCGCCGTTACTAACAGGTTGATTCACCTTAACGCCTTTAAATACCCCACCTTCGTATTCACGTTTATCTTGTGTGATAAAAAATCCCGCTTCGATTGAGCCCCCAAAAAAGGTCGGATCCGCATAAGCTGTTCGCGTGACGTTTAACCAATGAGTCTCGCCAACGAGATGAAAACGCCCAGCAATAATCGCCGCTTCAAGACCAAAACTCGTTTCATCGCTGGCTCCAACAATTTCCTCGGTATTGATAAAGCGCGTATCAACACTATGAATGTGCGGTCGTTGCCGATAACGAACGCTATCTATTTCATCACCTAAATCACGGATATGAACTGAGCTACCGAGATGGATAAGCGCGTCGTGAACAGTCGTTGCGTAGCTAACACGGCCATCGACACTAAATGAATTATTTCCGCCCCCGATATCGTCGATGTTATCAGTGAACACTCCCCCCTCAAGCAAAAAGTCGTGCAACTTGTAAGTAGCCGAAAGGCCGACTCTGCGCTCAAACCCAAAGGCATCAGTATACGCTGCACGCTCTGTGAAACTGGTATCGTTACTGCTCGACAGCTCTTCGAGCCCCTGAAAGGTATTGTGTTGCCCTAGGGTTAACGTTAAATCACCCTCTTTAAAGCTCACAAAGGCATCGGTGAAGATGACATCATCAGCATAATCAGCGATAACTTTATAGCCAAAACCGCCCGGAGCAGTTCCCTGAAGGCCAAAACGAAGACGTCGCGCTTCGCTGCTACCACCGTCTTGGGCGTTAGTAATACTTGAAGGGACAGAGGATAGCTCATTGAAATCATAAAGCGCCCTCCCCCTAGGCTTAACACTCCATCCGCTGTTTGGCTTTTCATCTAAGATAACCTGATCGCTAGCGGATGCTCCAGTCACGGGCTCCAATTCGTCTTCAAGGTCGACGGTTTGTGTGTTTTGTTGTTTGAGAGTCTCGGGGGTAGCCTTGCGCTCACTATTTTGCGCACCTACAGCAGCTTGCGTTGCCATGGCGAATGGTTTGCTCGTAAAAATAACGTTCAGCAAACAGATTAAAATTGGGTAAGTTTGACTCTTCATACAAATGCGAATAAAAATCCTATTATGCGATAACAAAATCTCTTCGAACCCCAGATGCTTGCCACGTTTAGGTTCGCTATTCACCTGTGTTTTAACCCTAGCATCTCGTGAGGCTCGCTAAAACGCTTTCGTCACTGACAACATCAAGGCAGATTTTGTTTCGTCATTAGTTAAATGAGTAGTCAGTCAACACGCTCGAATTAAGCCGAGCACGAATAAGACAGGCCCTCAAAGTATTTGCGCGCAATGTATGATATTTTCAAGGGCAATGCATCAAAAGATGACAAATTTGTGACATATTTATGACTAAGGAGTTTAGCTAGAAGAGGTTTTAATCTATAAGGCTTTACAGTGAACATTTACCGCTATTAAAAATAGCTAAAAAAGTAAGAAACATCAGTAGCCTCTAGATTACCTACCAAAAGCACATAATCTAGCGACTGATTTATGGCTAAGATTTATTTAATCTTTTCTCTATTTCATGCACGCTCGTATGACGAACATCATATCCTTTAACCAGATAAATAATATGTTCAGCAATGTTACGGGCATGATCGCCAATGCGCTCTATAGAACGCAGAGCCCAAAGAATATTCATTACCCGGCCAATAGAGCGTGGATCTTCCATCATATAGGTAACGATTTCTCGCATGGCTGACTTGTACTCTCTGTCGACCTGCGTATCTGCGCGGGCAACGTCTAACGCCTTGTCAGCGTCAAACCGAGCGAACGCATCAAGTACTGAATTCACCATTTTCTGGACTAACGCCCCCATATGGCGAATTTCTTCGTAACCACCAGGCGCTGCACCATCATCACTTAGAGCAATGGCCATCTGGGCAATTTTCTGTGCTTCATCGCCCATTCTTTCCAAGTCGCGGGTCATTTTCGTCACCGACAGCACCATACGTAAGTCTGATGCTGCAGGTTGGCGACAAGCTAAAATCATGGTGCAGTTTTCATCGAGTAACACTTCTCGGCGATCAACATCATTTTCGACTTCCAGCACATGTTCCGCTAAAGGTCTGTTGACAGATTCAATGGCTTTGACTGAATCAATAATTTGCTGCTCTACTATCCCGCCCATTTCAAGGACTTGGCTTTTCAGCGCTTCTAAGTCAGAGTCAAAGCGCTGAGAAATATGGCGTTCCATACTGTTCTCCTTAGGTTAACCGAATCGGCCTGTAATATAGGCTTCGGTAAGCTCATGCTCTGGATTGGTAAATACACGACGCGTATCATTCACTTCGATTAGTCGTCCCATATGAAAATAAGCAGTTCGCGTAGATACTCGCGCTGCTTGCTGCATTGAATGTGTGACAATTGCAATGGTGAAGTTTTGGCTAAGTTCAGCCATCAACTCTTCAATTCTAGCCGTCGCTATTGGGTCGAGAGCCGAACAGGGCTCATCCATTAAAATCACTTCTGGACTCACCGCTATGGTGCGAGCGATACACAAGCGTTGCTGCTGCCCACCCGATAAGTCAGTGCCAGGTGAAAACAAACGATCTTTCACCTCATCCCACAGGCTCGCTTTACGCAAGCTATCTTCCACTATCTCGTCTAGTTGTGCCCGACGTGACACCAAACCATGTATTTTGGGACCATACGCGACATTCTCATATATCGATTTTGGAAACGGGTTTGGTTTTTGAAATACAATCCCAACACGAGCGCGCAGAGGCACCACGTCTTGCTTACGATGATAGATATTCTTTTCATCAAGGGTGACTTCTCCCTCAACCTTGCAATTATCTATGGTGTCGTTCATACGGTTTAAACAACGCAAAAAAGTTGATTTACCACAACCGGATGGCCCAATCATCGCCATAACTTCATTGCGGTTTATATCTAAGCTGACGTCATGAATGGCTTGTTTATCGTCATAGTACACATTCAAATTACGCACTGACATCTTGGCTTTTTCAGAAAAGGGGTTCCCCACTGTTCTTTGCCCAAGTCCATGTTGCGCAAAATCTAAAGGTTGCCCAGTCTCAGCCATGGGGTCAAATAATCGGTTGTAACCTGAATTCGAATTCACTACCTATTCCTACTATTATTGGCCGCGGCCAAGACGATGACGCAACCAAACCGCTAGACCATTCATCGTAATTAAAAAGGCTAATAACACCATAATGGCAGCAGATGTGCGTTCAATAAATGCTCGCTCTGGGCTGTCGGCCCACAAAAAGATTTGTACTGGCAAGGCGCTCGACGGATCTAATAAGTCTGCCGGAACATCCACAATAAAGGCAACCATACCGATCATCAACAAGGGAGCCGTTTCACCCAGTGCTTGAGCAAAACCAATAATAGCGCCAGTTAGCATACCAGGCATAGCGAGAGGCACAACGTGATGTAAAACGACCTGCATTTTAGATGCCCCGAGCCCAAAAGCTGCATCACGTATGGATGACGGAACCGCTTTAATGGCCGCACGACTTGATATAATAATGGTTGGCAAGGTCATTAAGGTCAACACTAATCCCCCCACTAGTGGAATTGACCTGGGCATGTCAAAAAAACCAATAAAGATAGCCAAACCCAGCAAACCGAAGATGATCGAAGGCACGGCGGCCAAGTTGTTTATGTTCACTTCAATAAAGTCAGTTAAACGGTTTCTCGGCGCATATTCTTCGAGATATACCGCAGCCGATATCCCTATCGGAAATGATAAGCCGATTGTCACGAGCAGCATGTACAACGAGCCCATTAACGCACTACGGATCCCCGCTTGTTCTGGTTCCCGAGAATCACCTTCAGTAAAAAAGGTTGTGTTAAACGTTTGCCGTACTTGGCCATTTGCGACCCAGCGCTCGACCCACTTTTGCTGCTGAAGACTTAGTCGGCCACTAAAGCCTTGGCCGTCACGTCCTATGCTTTTAACGTAATTATCTACATCGTCATCAGCTGTCAGCCAAATCGAAACCGTTTGGTTGAGAGTTTCAGGCGCATTTTTTAACACCGTCTTCAAGCTGTACACTGCGCCTGTACTGACTAAACTCAACAATTGGCGCTTCTCAAGCGCAGGCAGCTCAGCGTCTAACAAAGCGCCATTATCACGCAACAGGGCATTTTCAATAACAGCGTCGTAATTTGCGTTATCTAGCTGAGTTTTAGATGTTGGGTCCGTTATTTGTAGTTGCTGAGCATTAAATCGAACCTGCAATTGAATCTGTGTTTGAAAAAAAGCGCCGTGTCCCTTGCCGATAATATCGCTGAAAAGAATCAATAAGCAGGCAAAACCAAATAAGATTGCCCCAATACCATAGAAACGAAAACGCCTTTCAGCACGCTTGCGTTTCGCAAGATTACGGTTCACTAGATCCATGGTAGTTGGACGTTTGCTAGCCGAGGATTTAACACTTACCTTACTCATGGTTATTCATACTCTTCTCGGTATTGGCGAACCACGTACAAAGCAACATAATTAAGTACCAAAGTGACCATAAATAACATTAGCCCTAAAGCGAATGCCGATAAGGTTTTAGGACTATCAAATTCTTGATCCCCTACCAATAAAGTGACGATTTGCACTGTGATGGTTGTCACCGACTCAAGTGGATTAGCCGTTAAATGCGCGGCCAATCCAGCCGCCATGACGACTATCATGGTTTCACCAATCGCCCGTGACGCCGCGAGCAATACTCCGCTTATTATGCCGGGCAAGGCTGCCGGGATAACCACCCTCTTTATGGTTTCTGACTGTGTTGCCCCTAACCCCAAAGAGCCATCACGTAAAGATTGTGGCACGGCTTTTAATACGTCATCTGACAATGACGACACAAACGGAATGATCATGACCCCCATCACCAAGCCTGCAGCCAACGCACTTTCAGACGACACCTCGAGCCCCAAAAAACCGCCGCTATCACGAATAAACGGAGCGACCGTTAACGCTGCAAAAAAGCCATAAACCACCGAGGGGATCCCGGCCAATATTTCCAGCATGGGTTTTACCACAGCCCTGAGTTTTGGCGTGGCATATTCAGACAAATAAATAGCTGACATTAAGCCAACGGGTACAGCAATTAACATAGCGATAAAAGAAATCAGCAAAGTACCAACAAACAGAGGTACCGCGCCAAACGCGCCCGACGCCCCAACTTGATCAATTCGTAACGCGGTTTGCGGGCTCCAATGGGTCCCAAAGATAAATTCAAAAAAACTTATCGATTGGAAAAAACGCAATGATTCAAATAATACGGATAACACAATCCCTATCGTGGTCAGAATAGCGATACAGGCACACAATAGAAGTGTCCACTGAAACACACGCTCAACCTGCTGACGCGCTTTTACTTTGGGCTTTATCCAAATCCAGCTTAGTGAAAAAGCACATACCAAGCTGATTAACACCACCACGGTGAGACTAAGCTGACTAAGTTGCTGCCATCGCAAGTAATCTTGCCCGGCTTGTATTAGGTAATCTGGTGTACTGCTGCTTATGAGTGCATTGGGATATAACGCAAGATTAATCACTGTATTGACCATTAAGTCAATTTCACTTTCAGGTAAGTTTTGTGCATTTTCAGGCAATAAATTTACAATGGCCGCATGAACCGCATAGCCGTCAAGCAAACTCCAGCTTAGTACAATGAACAAACACGGTAGAGCACACCACAGCGCGCTAAGCAGGCCATAGTAATATGGTAGAGAATGAAGCGTACCTTGTTTGTTACGCGAAGCGATATCCGAGGCGCGATTGCGACCTAAAATATAAGCTCCTGCAGCACATAATAAGGTGATGATAATCAGTGTGGGGGTTTCCATAGAGCGCATATCTTAACTACTAATGACCATTAGGGCGCAGAGCGTTCATACGCTGCTCTATCGCCTGACGTTGTGACTTAGGCAATGGGATCATCCCCTTGCGCAACAGATAACCACTTTCGCCTGACGCTTTATTACTCACAAACTCTCTTATAAATGCTTCTACCCCAGGGATCATACCGATATGTGCTTTTTTAACGTACATGTATAGCGGACGAGAAATTGGATAGTCACCACTGGATATAGAGCGAAACGAAGGTAAAAAGCCATCTATTTTGGCACTTTTAATACGATCTCTGTTCTGGTCAAGAAAGCTGAAACCTAATAAGCCTAATGCGTCTGGATTGGCATTAAGTTTTTGCACGATCAGATTGTCATTTTCGCCAGCATCAATGTAAGCGCCGTCTTCGCGGAGCATACGGCACAAGCGTTTTTGTTTATTTAGCAAAGCTTTTTTTTCTTTTACATCACGCTTAACTGCGCTTTGTGGTTGGCTCATTTGTGCCAACCATTCAAAGGTATGGCAGCCATAATCTAAGACCAATTCAGAAAAGGCATCGCGCGTACCTGATGTTGGCGGTGGGCCAAATACATTGATCTTTATCTTAGGCAGACTTGGCGTAATATCGTGCCAAGTCTTGTATGGATTTTCTATCGTCGTTTTACTACCGTCAGGGTTTGGAACACGTTTAGCGAGAGCAAGATAAAGTTCACGTCTTGTCAATTCAACGTTAACGCCTAATTTACTTTGGGCAAGCACTATCCCATCAAAGCCAATAAGTATTTCAATCACCTCATGTACCCCGTTTTGTTGGCACAAGTCTAATTCGGAGGCTTTGATGCGACGCGACGAGTTTGCAATATCCGGGAACTTCATTCCTACCCCTTGGCAGAATAGCTTTAATCCACCGCCTGACCCCGTAGATTCAATTTTAGGCGTACGAAACACTGAAGATTTGCCAAAACGCTCTGCCACGACAGTGGAAAACGCGAACACAGTAGATGAGCCGACGACATCAATATAGTCACGCATAGCCGTAGCTGGGGCACTAAACATGCTCCAGAAACAGACTAATATTGACCAAATTGCACTCGATTTCATTCAACCACTTTACTAATTTAACGAGATTTGGCGCTTATAATATGACACTTTTATAACGGTTATATTACAGTCGCAATCATGTGCCCTATTTTTAAATTTCAGGTATAAAAAAACAGAACCCGTACAAACCTTTATCCAAGAAAAGTACGTAAGTTCTGCTTTTTAGGTGACGATTCACCAACCTTTCGGTTTATGGTGCAAAAATACCTTTAAGCACAAAGAAGAATAATATCGACAACCCTGCACCTGCTGGCAGTGTAACCACCCAAGAGACAACGATGTTTCGTACAACTCCTAGGTTAATCGCAGCGATACCACGGGCCATACCTACACCTAAAACCGCGCCAACCAAAGTTTGCGTGGTCGAGATAGGTAAACCAGTACCAGAAGCTAACACTACGGTACACGCTGCAGCCAGTTCAGCGGCAAAGCCTCTGCTTGGCGTTAAGTGGGTGATGCCGTTACCAATGGTAGCGATTACGCGATGACCAAATAATGCCAAACCGGCCACGATGCCTAAACCACCTAAAGGTAGTATCCACCATACTAATCCTGCTTTATTACTGATTTCACCGTCACTATGGATAATACTAACAACCGCAGCCAACGGTCCAATGGCGTTAGCGACGTCATTCGAACCATGTGCAAACGCCATACAACACGCGGTGACAATCATCAAAATGGCGAATATTTTTTCAACATTTGCGAAATGGGTACGCTTGTCAGCTTTTGAGTCGTATTGCACACGACTTATTGCGTACTTACCTACAATTCCTACTAAGATTGCGATGGCAATAGCGATGTAATAACCATCGGCTGGCTCAATATGTAAACCAACGTGCTTCAACCCTTTTTTGATCGTCACTAACGACATAACGAAACCCGCAAGGCCCATATAAAATGGCACATAACGTCTCGCGTTATCAAACGGCTTGTCGGTATCAAAAATCAATTTCTGTGCGCTTTGGAATATCAAAAAAGCAATAAAACCCGATATCGCAGGTGTTATAACCCAACTACCAACAATCCCTCCTACCGCGCTCCATTCTACAGCATCGGCACTTACGCCTACTGCTGCAAAGCCGACCAATGCACCGACAATAGAGTGTGTGGTAGAAACCGGCCAGCCCAAATAAGACGCAAAGCCTAACCAAATGCCCGCTGCGAGTAATGCAGATATCATCCCGTAAACAAGTAATTCAGGGCTATCAATGAAGAAGGTAGAGTCCAATATACCTTTGCGGATGGTAGAGGTTACCTCGCCCCCCGCTAAGTAAGCGCCAGCAAATTCAAACACCATAGCAATCAATATCGCTTGTTTGATGGTTAGCGCCTTGGAGCCAACAGATGTGCCCATGGCATTGGCTACATCATTTGCACCAATACCCCATGCCATGAGGAAACCGACTAGAGCAGCTACCACAATAAGTGTGAAGCCGTATGTTTGTAAAATATCCATTAATGCTATCTCTTAATTGGCCAACATGAGTTCGAGTCTTGAACCAACTCGCTCTGAAATATCAGCCAACTCCCCAACCCATTCAATAATGCTATACAAGAACATTACATCAACTGGGTTGAGCTGTGACTCCAGATCCAATAACTCTCTGCGCACAGCAACTTGCATTACGTCAGTGTCATCTTCTATTTTATCTAAATCGACGATCATATCTTCTACTAGGCGCACCTCGCGGCCGCGAAACCCAGTTTCAAGTAAATCATCAAGCTCGTTTATTACGCGTTTTGCTTGCTTGGTGGCATCTAGGCAGCGCTCCAAGTAGGTCATGAAACTTTCTCGCATGACCACTGGAATGTCCATACGGCGACCTAAAACTCGACCAGAAATATCCTTAGCTTTATTCGCAATTTTGTCTTGCTGGGTTAATAGCTCAAGGACATCTTGCCGCTGAATAGGCATGAAAATACCACGGGGCAGACTAATTCGAAGATCTCGTTTAAGCGTATCGGCTTGCTTCTCTAGATTAGAAATTTCTTTCTGAAATAGAGCTGCTTTTTCCCAATCACCTGCGAAAACAGAATTAAAAAATGGAAGCAGCCCTTGGCTACATTTATTCACCACTTTTATATGATCTTCAAGTGGCTTTAGGGGAGATTTTGCGAAAACCCCAAGAAATGTGTTTGTTGGCATACGTTAAGTATCTCTATGGTTTAAATACTACAATTCGAATTTAATCGTCGCGCATGATACCTGAAGAAAAATGACAGTAACATGACAGTGACGTGCTTTTCGTATCAGTTTTACAACACATGGTAATAATAGCGCTCAATTGCCAATACAATAAACTGTCACATTACCCCTGACTAATTGGGGTAAAAATAGGAGGTTTTATTTATTCTATCAATTGATTATTAAGGAAAAATTACAAACATTCCGCCTGATAGTGCGCTATGCTAAATCTCAATACTCAGAGCATCACTTTAACGCGAGGTTCATTAATATGAAATCATTGATTTTTACACTTGTTGGAAAAGACAAGCGTGGCTTAGTCGATTCACTTGCTCAATCCGTGTTCAAATTGGGCGGAAATTGGCTAGGCAGTAACTTGTCATATATGGCTGGTCACTTCGCAGGCTTTGTCGAAATTCAATTACCTGAAGAAAAACAAGCCTCCTTAATAGAGCAATTTTCTACTCACCCTGACTTATCAATAAACTTGGTTGAAGGAGACAATAACCTTCCTCCTCAAACTCACAGTGTGCAAATCGATATTATGGGTAACGATAAACCCGGTATCGTGCAAGAACTCACCGCCATTTTAAACCGTTTTAATCTAAATATAATCAAGTTTGACTCGACCTGCGATAGCGCCCCTAATTGGGGAGGGTTATTGTTTAAAGCCAAAGCCTTAGTGGCTGTCGAAGAAGGGTTTGATTTAGATGAGCTAAGCGATGAATTAGAATCCATTGCAAATGATTTAGTCGTTGATATCAGCTCAACGAGCAAAGTCTAGCTTCTTCTAGGGCTTTGCTTGTAGGTAAAGCCCGTATTTTCAAAGACAAAAGTGTACGATGGTGGGATATAGCTGTCATAAATTCGTCATACACAATTGACACTATATCGCACAAATTTTTCTTATTTGACATTAAGATACAATGACTGCTCAACCTAATATCTATTTTTCTCGCGAAATCAGCTGGCTTTCGTTTAATCAACGCGTACTTCAAGAAGCAGCCGATCGCAAAAATCCTATTGTTGAACGGATTCGATTCCTCGGTATTTACTCTAGTAATATGGATGAGTTTTACCGCGTTCGAGTGGCGGATGTTAAACGCAAAATTTACATCCACTTAGATGAGGGTGAAACAGAAAAAGCAGATAAAACTAAGCTACTCATGGAGCAAATCCAAGAAAAAGTCGTTGGCATGACAGAGGATTTCGAACGCGTCCGTGAAGATGTGGTTGCTCGTTTAGCGCGCTACAATATCTTTTTGCTGGAAGATGAAAAACTATCGGAATACCAAACCACCTGGTTAAAGAACTACTTTAAGAATAAAATTTTGCGCCACATCGCGCCAATTTTACTGCATAGCAAAGTAAACCTTGTATCCCGTTTAAATGACTCAGCAACTTACCTTTATGTCGCCATTAACAACAGCGGCAAAAACACTCAATACGCTACAATCGAGGTGCCGACTAAATCCCTGTCACGCTTTGTGGTCATCCCTCCGGAAAATAGCCGTAAGAAAAAATACATTATCTTGTTAGACGACATCATTCGCCACAACCTTGAGAGTATATTTAAAGGCTTCGTGGACTTTGAATCAGGTGAAGCCTATTCCTTCAAGATGACCCGGGACTCTGAATATTCTATTAACGACGAGATAGATGAAAGTTACGTCGATAAAATGTCAGAAAGCATGAAGCAACGATTAATCGCTGAGCCCGTTCGCGTAGTTTATGACGAGCAAATGCCAAGCGACATGGTGCGCAACTTGAAGAAGCGCTTAAAAATATCATCATACGACAGCTTAATTGCAGGTGGTACTTACCGTAACTTTAAGGATTTTATTGGCTTTCCAAACGTTGGGCGAGACTATTTAGAAAACCCCAAATTACCCGCTGTCACATCAAGTGATTTCGCAGCACATAACACGGTATTCGACGCTATCAGCGAAAAAGACATACTGCTGTATTACCCTTATCACCGTTTTTTACACGTAACGGAGTTTGTGCGCCAAGCGGCTTTTGACCCTAAAGTTAAGCAAATTAAGTTGAATATATATCGCGTGGCGAAGAATTCGCGCATTATCGATTCCCTTATTGATGCTGTCGATAACGGTAAAAAAGTCACTGTGGTGGTTGAGTTACGGGCGCGCTTTGACGAAGAAGCGAACATTAGCTGGTCTAAAACCATGACCGATGCCGGCATTAAAGTCGTATTTGGTATGCACGCGCTGAAAATCCACAGCAAGTTATGCTTAGTCAGCCGTGAAGAAAAGGGTGAACTGATCCACTACGCTCACTTCGGTACAGGCAACTTCAACGAAAAAACCGCTAAAATTTATACTGATTTCAGTTTATTTACCCGCAATCAAGAATTGGCATTAGAAGCAGAAAACGTTTTTAACTTTATTCAACAGCCTTATCGTCGCCAGAAATTCCAGCATTTACAAATATCCCCTATTAACGCCCGAACCAAGATACAGCTTTTGATTAGACAGGAAATACAGAACGTCAAAGAAGGCTTGAGCGCTGGGATTACGCTAAAATTGAATAACTTGGATGACCAACTGTTAATCGATGACTTGTACAAAGCCAGTCAAGCTGGGGTAAAAGTACGTTTGATCATTCGCGGCATGTGCTCTCTCGTACCTGGGGTTAAAGGCTTAAGTGAAAATATCTCTGTTATCAGCATCGTTGACCGCTTTTTAGAACACCCGCGCGTAATGGTATTCGAAAATGCCGGAGACAAACGTGTGTTTATTTCATCTGCAGATTGGATGACCCGTAATATGGACTTTAGAATTGAGGTGGGTTGCCCAATCTATGAGCCGAAACTTATCAAGCAAATTCTAGATATTCTCGAAATTCAATTTCAAGATACGCTGAAAGCCCGTATTATTGATCAACATCAGTCCAATAAGTATGTGCGCCGTGGCAACCGTAAAAAGTTACGCTCTCAAATAGAAACATACGAATACATAAAGCAGCAGGAAAAAAAGAAAGATGCCCAATGATAATGCGCCATTTGATGGTGTGGAAGTAAGAGACACCAGCAAAATTGCCGCATTAGATATTGGCTCTAACAGTTTCCATTTAGTGGTTGCAAGAGTCGTTGCAGGCTCAGTGCAAATATTGCACAGAGTCAAACAAAAAGTACGTTTAGCCCAAGGTTTAAACAGCGATTACCAGCTTGATGATGAAGCACAGCAGCGTGGCTTAGATGCATTAAACGTAGTCGCTGAAAGCCTGCAAGACTTCCCAGCTGAAAATGTACGTATCGTTGCCACTTACACACTACGCAAAGCACGCAATGCCAAAGGCTTTATTCGAGCTGCACGAGACATTCTACCCTACCCCATTGAAGTGATAGGGGGAGCTGAAGAAGCTCGCTTAATTTATTTAGGTGTCGCCCATACCAACCATGACAATGGCCAACGTTTGGTGGTCGATATTGGTGGCGGCTCTACAGAATTTATTATCGGGCAAGGCTTCGAGCCCAAAATGTTGCGCAGCTTGCAGATGGGCTGTGTAAGTTACACTAAGAAATTCTTTAAAAACGATGAACTAAAAAGCAAATCATTTGAACGCGCCATAACTGCCGCCCAGCAAGAACTGGAGATGATTGACAAAGCCTATTTACGAGCCGGTTGGAAAAGCTGTATCGGCACCTCAGGCACTATTCGCAATATTATTCAAATCGCCCAAAATGACAGTGTGAAATCCACTGAAGGCAAAGTCACCCTGTCACAACTGACCCGTTTGATGAAGATATGCTGCGAAGCAGGCACAGTAAATAAACTCAATATCAGCCAAATGAGTGAGGATCGTAAACCCGTTTTCGCTGCGGGCTTAGCCATTTTGATTGCGATTTTTAAAAGCTTAGACATCGAGCATATGGTGTTTTCCACTGCGGCCCTGCGCGAAGGGGTTTTATACGAAATGGAAACGCAATTAACCCACCCAGATGTGCGACAGCGCTCAGCGGAAAGTTTGGCCACACGCTACGATGTAGATATTGAGCAAGCTAGACGTGTGCATAGCGTGACCATGGATATCTATCAACAATGTAAAGACAGTTGGAATATCGCCTCAAAAGAGCTCAAGAGCATGCTAGGTTGGTCGGCATTGCTGCACGAAGTGGGCTTGCAAATTAATACCCATGGTACTCAGCGTCATTCTGCGTACATATTGCAAAACATTGATCTACCTGGCTTCAATCAAGAACAACAAACCTTAATGGCAACACTCGTGCGTTATTATCGTAAAAAAATTCGCCCAAGTGAGATTGCTGACTTCACGCTGCATCCGGCGGATCATGTACACAAATTAATTGCTATATTACGTCTCGGCGTACTGTTAAACATAAAACGCCAAGATGACATACTGCCGCCCATAGACATAAAAGTAAAATCGGCTAGTATCCGCGTTACATTTCCTGAAGGTTGGCTTGAAAATAAGCCCATTTTTAGTGCTGATCTCGCCACAGAAGAGCGCTACTTGCAGGCGCTAGATCTACAATTGCGCTATGAGTAAGACCTGCTTTCACATCTGAGCTGTAAAGCATATAACAGAAAATAAAAGCATAACCCCTTGTAATTGTTAACAAAAAAGCCTTATAGTTAACCCACTATATTGTATATATCGATATGGTATTTCAAATCGTTAACTGCGTTTTAATATTTAATAACAAGGAAGGTATATTATGAAGGATCTTTTCTTCTTCGATTCAATGCTCACCCCAAAAATCATCACTTTCGTTTACTGGCTGATGCTATTAGCTGCTGTGGCGTCTGGTGTCACGTCTATGTTTACCCCATACAGTGGAGGCTTTATCACTGGTTTGGGTATACTCATTGCTGGTGTAATAGCTGCCAGAATATGGTGTGAGTTGTTGATCGTATTATTCAAAATTCACGATAATTTGAAAAAAATCGCTGACAGAAACGAAACCAGCGAGCTTTAATACACTTTAGGCGGTTGCCAACTGGCAGCTGCCTTTTTCTACAGCTAGGACTCCGTAAAACATGCACGATCTTACCGCTCAAATAGCCTTCATGCTTGAAATAGACAAACTCAAAGCGGTGTACCGCAAGACTGTGGTTGAAGCAGATAATAACCGTCACGAAAACAGCGCAGAGCACAGTTGGCACATCGCCTTGTTAGCCCAAGTCATGGCTGATTACGCTAGTGAGCCAGTAGATATATTGCGCGTGACAAAAATGTTGCTTATTCACGATATCGTGGAAATTGATGCAGGGGATTTATTTGCATTTGCAGAAGTTCAAGATCATCAAGCACAAGAGCAAAAAGAATTAGACGCAGCCAAACGTATTTTTGGTTTACTGCCAGAACCGTCAGGTCAAGACATGCTGAATCTTTGGCTTGAGTTTGAACAAGCGCAGTCAGCGGATGCCCAGTATGCCAAAGCAATGGATAGAGTATTACCTGTTCTGCAAAACATGAGTAATCACGGTGGTAGTTGGAAAACCAACAAGGTTAAAAAAAGTCAAGTGTTAAAACGAAATACGTATTTACAAACCATCGCCCCAAAGCTGTGGGATTACGTTATCGAGCAAGTGGATATTGCGGTGGGTAATGCATGGCTAGTAGAGGATTAACGTCCTAAATACTGATCAATCAAGTCAGCTAGTTTTTCGTGAAAATGCGCTTCGAATGTATCTAGTTCTTGCTCGAATGCGCTTAGATATTGCTGCGCCTTAGTGTGATCCAAGCGTTTATTATTGGTTTTATATTCTGTTTCTGGCAAGCTTTTGTCATAACGAGGCACAATACGCCAACGTACAAAATCACTATACAACGAAGAAACATGTTGTTTAGCAAACTGGCAAAAACCTTCAATATGCTCGCTTCCGTCGGGCCCTAAGCATCCGGGTTCAACTCTAAAAGTCACCGCTAATTTTTTGTACAATGGCAAAGGCAAAGTGACTTGCATATTAGCTCCGTATTTTTATACCAATTCCATTAAATTTTCGCTGAGTGGTTAATTATTTATTGTAATTGGTATTATTTAACGTTTTGATAAATATGAATTTATGATGTTAAATCAGCTGTTAGTTTTTAGATTACACTAGCAAGCATCATCAAATCTACTAGGCAAAGGTCTAGAGCGGTATTGACTATCGCAAAAACAAAAAAACCAAGCGAACGCTTGGTTTTTATACCGTATTTAGCAAATCATTAGCTCACAGAAGCTTGATATATACCTTCGATGGCTTCGTCTAACGTGGCGTTAAACTCATCATCTGATTGCTTAGCATTCACCCCTTCCGTTAGTGCGCGAGAGAAGCTGGCAATCATGCCTGTATTTTGTGATAAGCGGCGGTTCGCTTCCTGACGATTATAACCACCAGATAACGCAACCACTTTCAACACTTTAGGATGTTCCACTAACTCACTGTAGAAGTTTGTTTCTTCTGGCAGAGTCAATTTAAGCATTACGGTTTGATCAGCGTCTAAGGCATCAAGCTGGGCTAAAATAGCCGCTTTTAACAAGGCTTCAGCTTGTGCTTTTTCAGGGCTGTTGATGTCCACTTCAGGCTCAATAATAGGCATCAAACCCGCTGCTAAAATTTGTTTACCCACTTCAAACTGCTGGGCAACGATAGCGTCAATACCTGCTTTGTTGCCAAGTTTAACCACTGAGCGCATTTTAGTACCAAATACGTCCTGTGCGTTGGCTTTAGCGAGCAAACTGTCTAAATCGGCGATGGGTTTCATCAATTGAACACCATCAGCTTCATCTTGCAAACCTTTGTCTACTTTCAAGAAAGGAACCACGTTCTTTTCTTGCCATAGAAAGTGTGCAGATGATTTGCCGCTAATTTCACGATCTAATGTATTTTCAAATAAGATCGCGCCCAAGACACGCTTTCCGTTAAAGGCCGGGCTTGTCACAATACGCGTACGCATCAAATGAACTTGCGTGAACATCTCATCATCATTTGTGTATTCAGTTTCTTCAACACCATATAAGCGCAAAGCTTTAGGCGTACTGCCACCACTTTGGTCAAGGGCCGCGATAAATCCATTATCACTTTTTATTTTTTTTAGCATATCCAATTGTGCTTGTGATGCCATGAGCAACACTCCTTAATTGTGTTGTAAGCCGATGGGCATAACGGCTTGTAGGTTACAAAGGTTAACGGAAGCTTATGCTTCTCTTGTTATTTTTCGTGAAGTTATTAAGCCCCCCGAGCCTCTAACATAGTGACTGCGGGTAGCTCTTTACCTTCTAGAAACTCTAAAAATGCTCCACCACCTGTGGAGATATACGATATCTTATCTTCGATAGCGTATTTGTCTACTGCTGCTAACGTATCACCACCACCAGCAATAGAAAACGCGTTACTTTGCGCAATTGCCAAGGCAATGGCTTTGGTGCCTTCGCCAAATTGATCAAATTCAAACACGCCAACAGGGCCATTCCACACAATAGTACCTGCATTTTTAATTAATTCTGCAAGTTCAGCAGCGGTTTTAGGCCCGATATCAAAAATCATATCATCTTCGGCCACATCACTTACGTCTTTTAACGTCGCTTGCGCTTGCTCAGAAAACTCTTTACCTGTCACCACGTCAACAGGGACCGGAATATTGCCGCCAGCGTCTTTTGCTGCTGCAAGTAAACGATTCGCTTCAGGGATTAAATCAGCTTCATACAAAGACTTACCCACACTGTTACCCGTCGCTGCAATAAAGGTATTGGCAATGCCGCCACCCACGATAAGCTGATCCACTTTATTTGATAAAGACTCAAGTACCGTTAATTTAGTCGATACTTTAGAGCCGCCAACAATCGCTAGCATAGGTCGTGCTGGGTTATGCAACGCCTTACCAAGAGCTTCAAGCTCGCCTGCTAACAATGGGCCGGCACACGCCACAGGCGCATATTTGCCCGCACCATGGGTTGATGCTTGAGCACGATGAGCAGTACCAAAGGCATCCATCACATACACATCGCACAGGGCCGCATACTGTTTAGATAACGCTTCATCGTCTTTCTTCTCGCCTTCATTGAAGCGTACGTTTTCAAGTACGACTAGCTCGCCGGCTTTCACTTCAACGCCGTCTAAATAATCTTGAGCTAGGGTGACAGAGCAATCTAATACGTCATTTAGGTAATCAACCACAGGCTGTAATGAAAAATCTTGGTCGAACTGACCTTCAGTTGGGCGTCCTAAATGTGACATGACCATCACTTTTGCGCCCGCTTCGAGTGCGTGTTTAATGGTTCCTAGCGATGCTTTGATACGGGCATCTGATGTCACTTTACCGTCTTTTACAGGTACGTTTAGATCCTGACGAATAAGTACTCGTTTCCCTGCTAACTCTAAATCAGTCATGTTGATTATTGACATATTTCCCCCATTTGACGTGTTAAACGTGAATTACAAATTAAAAATAAATTGGCTAACGCTTTTAATTGGCTAAAGCTTTTCATTAGCTAAAGCGATAAATTAGCTGGCTGTTGTATTAAGTGCCAATCGGTTCATTACATTGACGGTATCAATCATACGATTTGAAAAACCCCATTCGTTGTCACACCATACCAGCAACTTTACCAGCTGCTTATGACTCACTCGGGTTTGTGTACCATCGACAATGCACGAGTGCGCATCGTGATTAAAATCGACTGACACCAAAGGCTCTTCCGTGAAATCTAATATACCGCTCAAACGCCCATTTTTGGCGGTCTTTAAAGCTTGATTAACCTCTTCTATCGTGACCTTAGCATCGAGCGTTACACTTAAATCCATCGCAGTCACATTGATAGTGGGCACGCGCACGGCAATCGCTTCAAATTTTCCCGCAAACTTGGGCAAAATGCGCTCTATTCCCCGGGCTAATTTAGTGTCTACTGGAATGATTGACTGACTGGCTGCTCGCGTACGACGAAGATCAGGATGATAAGCATCAATCACTTGCTGGTCATGCATGGATGAATGGATAGTCGTGATAGTGCCACTGGAGACAGAAAAGGCTTCATCAAGCACCTGAATCACAGGCACGATGCAGTTAGTGGTACATGAGCCAGCAGACACTATGCTGTCACTGGCTTTTAGAGATTCTTCGTTGATCCCCATGATAATGGTTGCATCAACATCTGGTCCGCAAGGCTGAGAGAACAACACCTTTTTCGCCCCTTGAGCGATATGTTGCTCCCCATGGGCGCGCTCGTTATTGACACCCGTACATTCTAACACCACATCAATATCAAGCTCGCCCCAAGGCAAATCTTCAATATTAACCTGTTGCAATAAGGTGATGTGGTCACCGGCTACCACTAGCTGTTGTTTGTCTAACACAACAGGAAAACGGAAACGCCCGTGGGCAGTATCATATTTTAATAAATGTGCTACGCCTTCTGGCTCGGCGAGTTCATTGATCGCCACAATTTGAATTTGTTTGTTTTGCCCCGTTTCGTATAACGCACGTAGTACATTGCGACCAATACGACCAAAACCATTAATTGCTACTCGTATCATTTGGCTCTTACTGAAATTTAAAACACTCTTAAAACGCTATTTAAAATACTAAAACTGCGTCACTAAAATGACTAAGGCGCTCGAAAGCGCCTTAGATTATAGTTTTATTGTTTCAACTGAAAGGCATTTCCTAACAATTCAACAATCCTTGTGCTTTCTCAGCCACAGCATCAGCCGTGATACCGAAGTGCTTAAGCAGTGCCGCACCTGGTGCAGACTCACCAAAGGTAGACATGCCCACTACTGCACCATCGAAACCAACATACTTGCTCCAGTAATCTACATGAGCTGCTTCAACCGCTACTCGAGCAGTAACTGCTCTTGGCAGTACTGATTCACGATAGCTGTCATCTTGCTGGTCAAACACAGAGGTGCTTGGCATAGACACAACTCGCACAGCAACACCTTTGGCGCTAAGTTGCTCAGCGGCTTCCATGGCAACGCCTACTTCAGAGCCCGTACCAATTAAGATAACTTGAGGTGTACCTTCGCAATCTTTTAGCACGTAGCCGCCTTTAGCCACGTTGGCTAATTGCTCAGCATTACGCGCTTGAGCAGGCAAACCTTGACGACTGAAGACTAGGGCACTTGGGCCATCTTTACGCTCTAAAGCTGATTTCCATGCAACGGCGGTTTCAGCGCCGTCACATGGACGCCACGTAGCGAGATTCGGGGTTAAACGCAAGTTAGCCAATTGCTCGATAGGCTGATGCGTTGGGCCGTCTTCTCCTTGACCAATTGAGTCATGGGTATACACGAAGATATTAGGAATGCCCATCAATGAAGCCATACGAACCGCATTACGTGCATATTCCATAAACATAAGGAAGGTCGCACCAAATGGACGGAAACCACCATGCAAACCAATACCGTTCATGATGCCGCTCATGCCGAACTCACGCACACCGTAGTATAAGTAATTACCGCTGGCATCGTCAGCTGTCACGCCTTTAGAGTTTGACCAAAGGGTTAAGTTTGAACCAGCTAAGTCAGCTGAGCCCCCTAAAATTTCCGGCATGATCGCAGCAAATGCTTCAATTGAATTTTGTGACGCCTTACGACTTGCCACATTTTCCGCTTTTTCCTGAGATTGCTCGATGAAAGCTTGGGCTTTTTCTGCGAAATCAGCAGGTAAATCACCGTTTAAACGACGCGTTAATTCAGCCGCTAATTCTGGGTGAGCTTTCTCGTATGCTGCGAGTTGTTCATTCCACGCTTGCTCTAACTCAGAGCCTGATGCTTTTGCATCCCACCCTGCATAAATATCTTCTGGAACTTCAAATGCAGCATGAGGCCATTTTAAAAATTCGCGGGTAGCGGTGATTTCATCAACCCCTAAAGGCGAGCCGTGAGAGTCATGGCTACCTGATTTATTCGGTGAACCGAAACCTATAACCGTTTTACAGCAAATCAATGTTGGCTGAGTGGTATTGGCTTTTGCTGTTTCAACCGCTGCTTTAATCGCTTCTGGATCGTGTCCATCAACATCAGCAATGACCTGCCAACCATAAGATTCAAAACGCGCAGGCGTATTATCCGTAAACCAGCCTTCTACATGCCCATCAATAGAAATACCATTGTCATCCCAAAACGCAACCAACTTGCCTAGGCCTAACGTACCCGCCAGAGAGCACGCTTCATGAGAGATACCTTCCATCAAACAGCCATCGCCTAAGAAGCAATAAGTGAAATGGTCAACAATATCGAAGTTATCTTGATTAAATTGCGCCGCCAATACTTTCTCGGCTATCGCCATACCAACCGCATTGCTAATACCTTGGCCTAACGGGCCTGTTGTGGTTTCTACGCCAGGCGCATAACCATACTCAGGGTGACCTGGTGTTTTTGAATGCAATTGACGGAAATTCTTTAACTCTTCAATCGGTAATTCATAACCCGTTAAATGCAGCAACGAATAAACTAACATCGAACCATGGCCGTTAGACATAATAAAGCGGTCACGGTTAGCCCAATTTGGGTTCGCAGGGTTGTGCTTTAAAAAATCGTTCCACAATACTTCGGCTATATCTGCCATGCCCATAGGGGCGCCTGGGTGTCCTGAATTAGCCTGTTGTACTGCATCCATACTAAGCGCACGTATTGCGTTAGCGAGTTGTTGACGTGAAGGCATGTGGTCTCCTGATTATTAATGACTGGTTGACGCTCGCTGTTAAAAGAATCCATCAAAATGTAAGCTAGCGATCGATAGCGCTACATTCTGGCTTAGGGCTGGCCTAACTGCAACGACAAAACTTAACGAAAGCCCATTTGTGATTGACTTTTTTTATTGGAACGGTTCGTTTACGCCCAGCCGTTTGGACGTCTAGAAGTAAAGACTGGTATTTTTGATCTTAATCAGTAAAATGTCACTATATTCATCAGACCATTTTATTTTATAAGGATCCTACATGACTAAGCATCTTTTTACTTCTGAGTCGGTATCCGAAGGGCACCCAGATAAAATCGCAGATCAAATCTCTGACGCAGTACTCGATGCCATTCTCGCGCAAGATCCCAAAGCTCGTGTCGCTTGCGAAACATACGTAAAAACTGGCATGGTCATGGTAGGCGGTGAAGTCACAACCAATGCATGGGTTGATATCGAAGAGCTCACTCGCAATACCGTGCGTGAAATAGGCTACACCCATTCAGATATGGGTTTTGACGCAGATTCATGTGCTGTGCTAAATGCCATCGGTAAGCAATCACCTGACATTAACCAAGGTGTAGACCGCACTCGCCCTGAAGATCAAGGCGCTGGAGATCAGGGGTTAATGTTCGGTTACGCCAGTGATGAAACCGACGTACTGATGCCTGCACCTGTAACTTATGCACATCGCTTGGTAAAGCGTCAAGCTGAAATCCGTAAAAGTGGTCAACTAGATTGGTTGCGTCCTGATGCAAAGAGTCAAGTTACCTTCGTCTACGAAGACAACGTACCTGTCGGCATTGACGCCGTTGTTCTTTCAACGCAGCATTGTGATTCTGTTAGTACTGAGCAGTTACGCGAAGCCGTAATGGAAGAAATCATTAAGCCCGTGTTACCGGCTAAATGGCTCACAGCACAAACAAAATACTTTATTAATCCTACCGGTCGTTTTGTGATTGGTGGCCCAATGGGTGACTGTGGCCTGACGGGACGTAAAATTATCGTGGATACATACGGCGGTATGGCGCGTCATGGCGGCGGTGCTTTTTCCGGTAAAGATCCATCAAAAGTAGACCGCAGCGCAGCATACGCTGGGCGCTATGTAGCGAAAAACATTGTTGCCGCTGGTCTAGCAAAACGTTGTGAAATTCAAATTTCTTATGCCATTGGGGTAGCTGAACCGACCTCTATTAACGTTGAAACCTTTGGTACAGCTCAAGTATCAGACGAAGCCTTGACAGCATTAGTGCGCGAGCACTTTGAGCTTCGTCCTTATGGTTTAATCAAGATGCTTGATTTAGAGCGCCCAATTTACCAAGCTACTGCTGCCTATGGTCACTTTGGCCGTGAAGAGTTTCCTTGGGAAAAAACCGACAAGGCCGAGGCCTTACGTGCGGCTGCAAATTTGTAGTCAGAAAGGAATTTGCTGACAGCAGTTCAGCGTTAATCCAAATAGCCAGAAAAACGTATCATGCTAGTGCTGATACGTTTTTTTTTGCTCTAAGGACTTCATGAGTATCTCAAGAAATACTCAGACGTTACTCGGGAGTTACTCAAGAGTGGCTATTAACCCAAACGACATAACAAGGTAGTATCACACTTATTCCATTTACATTAATTTACAGGAAGTACGCTATGACATTTTCGTTAAATAAAGTACTCACCGCCGTCTGTGTTTCCACACTACTATTAACCAGCTGTGCTAAATCACCATTAGGGCGCAACCAACTCAAGCTGTATTCATCTGATCAGTTAGCTAATATGGGCCAACAAACCTTTGATGGCATGAAATCAGAACAAAAAGTCTCACAAACCCCAGTTACAAATCAGTTCGTATCCTGTGTAGCCGATGCCATTACCAAGCATGTGCCTCAATCTGTTTTTTCTGGAGAGTGGGAGTTGGTGGTATTTGACGAGCCTCAGGTCAACGCTTTTGCGCTTCCAGGCGGTAAAATTGGTGTATATACCGGATTACTCGAGGTGGCCGAAAACCAAGATCAGTTAGCGGCTGTTATCGGGCACGAAATCGGACATGTCATCGCAGAACATGGTAATGAAAGAATGTCTAGTAGCACACTGATAGGCATAGGTATGGAAGCAACCAATCAGTTACTACAAGCCAATCAAATTGCCAATAACAATATGATCATGGCAGCCATTGGTATGGGGGTACAAGTAGGGGTGCAATTACCTTTTAGCCGAACGCACGAAACCGAAGCAGACCTTATTGGCTTACAGTTAATGGCCAAATCAGGCTTTAACCCTCAGCAATCCGTCAATTTGTGGGAAAACATGGACAAAGCCAGCGGCGATAACCGCCAAGCAGAAATCTTATCAACCCACCCTGCTCCGCAAAGCAGAATAGAAAAGTTAGGTGAAAACATGGCACCCGCTTTGGCTATGTATCGCCAGACGAGTGAGCGCCCACAGTGCAAAAAGTCATAGAGTTTGCAACGCCTAAGCACTTAGCAACAGACATAAAAAATGCCGCTGAATAAGCGGCATTTTTTTAAGTCACAGAAGTTTATTCTGCGTCTTTGTGAAGATGCACATCCATTTGCGGGAATGGAATTGAAATGCCTTCTTGGTCGAAACGTAATTTAACCGCTTCAGTAAAGTCGAATTTAACTGCCCAGAAATCCGCCGCTTTTACCCAAGGGCGTACGACAAAATTAACACTGCTATCAGCAAGCTCAGCAACAGCAATCGTTGGCGCTGGATCTTGAAGTATACGAGAGTCTGCAGCGGCTAATTCTTTTAACACTTCTTTGGCACGCTTAAGATCTGCGTCGTAACCAATACCCACTACCATATCAACACGACGTGTTTCTTTCGCAGAGTAATTAGTGATAGTGCCGCTATAAATTTGCCCATTAGGTACGATAATTTCTTTATTATCACCACTGGTCATAATAGTCGTGAAGATACTGATGCTTTTAACCACACCGGCTGCACCGCCAGCTTCAACAAAATCACCTGCTTTAAATGGACGAAATACCAATAACATAACGCCAGCAGCGAAGTTTTGTAATGAACCTTGTAAAGATAAACCGATGGCTAAACCAGCGGCACCTAAGATAGCGACAAGAGACGTTGTATCAACACCTAATTCGTTTAACGATGCGATGATGACGAACAGCATGAGTATCGCGTTCAATATCGCTTTGATAAAGTCAACCAACATATCGTCGTATTTAGAACGCTGCATTACCTTGCCGAACACGTTAATAATAATGCCAACGACTATTTTACCCACGATATAAATTAAGATAGCCATTACGATATTAATTCCCCAAGGAATTACGTAAGTGTCCATCATTTGGGACATCTGTTCTGAGTCAAATTCAAACATGTATTTCTCCATTTGTTTCATTATTTTTCAATGGCTACTCCGATTCCTCAAGCCACCACACCTAGCATAACCGTGCAGGTATTATTCAATATTACATATCGATTAAATAACACTAATTCAGTGCTTTTTAAGCACGCTTAATATACCTGTAATTTTAATTAATTATATTGTTTTTGTTTACAACTTTTGGCTACTACCCTTTAGTTGTAAGCGTTTAATGAAATATTGTTGTCTTTTTTGAACATGCTTTAACGTTGATGATATACTCATCGGGTCGATTCGCTCGACTAGGCATAATATTTTTAAAGGAATTGAAAATGATGCTACTCGTAATACTTGCAACAATCGTTGCAGCACTCTTGGCTTATTCGTTATTCAAAGATACGGGTAAGAATACAAAACATGCACGCAAGGGGGCTAACGCCATAGCTCAGACGTCATCTTTAGGTGCTGGTGAGGTTGCAGAAGTAAACTAAATTAAATACTCGATAGGCTTGAACCCCCTATCGAGTATTGTTCTCGCAAAATCCGCTTAATTTAATCTTCCTATTAAATTGCAGTTTACCTGCGTCGATACACTTCCCTCACACAAAGACTCCTTGATACCATAGGCGCAAACTGACTAACTGTTTGAACTATGCGAATTTCAAGAATTTACCATCCTGGGGCTCTGCACTCAGATCAAGAGCTGGAATTAACTTCCGACGCCAGCAATCATGTTGCTAATGTTTTACGCTCAAAAGTAGGTCAACCCGTTGTTCTCTTCAATGGTGATGGCAATGAATACAGCGGTGAGTTTATTGATGTTTCAAAGCGCAAGGTGCGAGTGCAAATCGACGCAAAACTCAGTATCAGTCTTGAGTCGCCGTTAAGCATCCATTTAGGGCAAGGTATTTCACGCGGTGACAGAATGGATCTAGTGCTGCAAAAGTCAGTTGAACTCGGAGTGACTGAGATAACACCACTGATCACTGAACGCTGCGGAGTAAAACTAGACGCACAGCGCTGGCAAAAGAAACACGCCCAGTGGCAAAAAATTATCATTGCAGCATGTGAGCAATGCGGACGAAATGTTATCCCGACACTGCACATGCCCACTGAGTTCCAAGCTTGGGTGAATCAATCCACTCCGGCGCTGCGCTTAACACTGCACCCTAGAGCCGAAAAGAGCTTTCGTCATACGGCAGTAGGAAGTGACGGCGTGAGGCTGCTTATTGGCCCTGAAGGTGGCTTTTCAGATCAGGAGCTATACCAAACAGAGCAAGGCGGATTCCACACGGTACAACTAGGGCCACGCGTTTTACGTACAGAAACCGCTGCAATCACCGCTATTAGCGCCCTTCAAGCGATTTACGGCGATTTGTAACCATTAACACTTTCTTTACTTGATGCCTTAATGTGCTATTTTGAGCGTTCCAAACGCGATGAAAATACGCTAAATGGCAATACAAAAAACAATGTGCATTGACGATGTATTTTAAATCAAAGAGGTTTAGGCTGTCGCTCTGCATGTAGATAGCCTTAGATGTAAAAACCCAGATGTTGAGGTAAGGTAACGTGATGAAGCATATAACGATTAGAGCGCATAACCTTGGCGACTGATATCTTCAAATCACAAGTGCTTGATGCCCTTTTATCAAAAAGCTCATCCGGTGTAAGCAGCTTGGTCATATTGCTGCAAGAAACCCTAGAGGCGCAATACACTGTGCTATGGCGCACTGAGCAATACGTTAGTGTGTCAGTTGAACTCGCTTTAACAACTCCCCCTACGCTAATCGATGCCATTTTGGCGTTAAATGATACTCAAGCGAAAAGTGCTCCTCATTGCGTGCTTAAACACAGGCGCAGTGAACTGACAACGCAAATTAGCAGTAATGCTGATTGGGCCCAACTGCATAGCTGTGCAGCAGATTTAGCCATTGAAAACTGTTTAGCACTACCCATTACAGACAACGTAGAAAGCATACTGGGGGTTGTCACCCTGTTTAATGTTGCGCACACCGAGTTGACCGAGCAACAACAAAAGCGCATAGAAATATTATGTTCTGCTATTTCTCAAGTACTCCAACAAGTCGCATCTGAGCGACATTTGAAATCACTGCAGGATGCCCATAACTCACGCGCTGCTGAGCAACGAGTAGAACTGAATGAATCGAATTTATTGCTCAAAAAAGCCATTAATCAACGCAATCGTATTCAAGAGCAATTAGTTGAAATGGAAAGCATGGCTGCATTAACCACTATGCTATCTAGCTTAACCCATGAAATGAACACGCCTCTTGGGGCTGCTATCACTGCCACTTCGCATTTGCAGGAATTGAGCGCTCAATCTGAAGCGAAATTTGAAAATAGTAATCTTAAAAAATCTGATCTGAAAAAACTTTATCAAGACACAACAGACGCGCTCGCTATCGTGCAGCGCAATGTATTGCGCGCAGATCAACTCATGCGTAATTTCGAGCAACTCGTCAAAGACCAACATCATCATACTTCTCGTGAGATAAACCTTTGTCATTACATGACGGAAGTATTGTTATCCCTTAAACCAAAACTAAAAACCACTCAGCATCGATTTTGTTTAGATGTTCCCAGTGATTTAACGCTCGTGTGTCACCCAGGAGCAATTGGCCAAGTTTTAACACATTTGATCTTAAACTCGATTGAACATGCCTTTACACATGAACAGTCGGGCAAGATCAGTATTCAAGCATATAAAACCCACGTCGATTCTGGCGCTTCATTAACCATTATTTATTCAGATAATGGGCAAGGTATGGAGCCAGAGCGCGTCGCTAATCTGTATAAGCCGTTTTTCAGCCTAGTTAATGGCAGTAGCGAAAATGGGCTTGGCATGCATATCTGCTACAACATAGTGGTAAAACTCTTAAAAGGCACAATTGACTGCCATTCATCAACAAACAATGGCGTGCACTTTGAAATCAATTTCCCATTAAATACCAATCCGCATTAATAAGTGACCGTCTCAGAATGCGTCCAGCGGTTTTTGATTAAGGCGTCGCTATGTAGTAATGGTATAACACACCACTAAGCAAAAACCAGCTTGTTATTCAAAATTGCAACTCTGTCCTGCACGCTCATTTGTATGTACTGCTTGCCTCCCACGCTATCTAACAGGGCCAAGGCCCTTTCTTTGTCATCTTCGTTTAATAGCTGGAATGTGTCTAACACCCTTTGCAACTTATACTGATGAAAACTAGATATTGCCCGTTGCTCTGAAACGCCGCCAACATGAAAGCTGTGTTGCCCTATACTACGTGGAATAACCTGCTCATCAGAATGCGTTTTTCGCCACTCACTCAGTTTACTCTCTGTGTCACTTAGTACCGGCCATTGTTGCTCAAACATGTCTTGTAGCAAAGGCAACAAAGTATCAGGAATATCATCGTCAGCGATAAACTCCCCTAACGGCACATTCGATTGATTCATTCGTTCAACCCAAGCAACTACATGGGGCGCTATGCGTTTCATCAGCTTGCCCGGAGCAGGATCTCGATATAGGTGAGCGTATAGTGGCCCCATTAATGCAAAATCCCCGACACACGGGCGACTGCCCAATAAATAGTCATGCTCAGCAAAATGACGATTCAAATGATGCAGCACGGTGTTTTCATACCAGTTTTCTATACTGGGAATGGTTTGCGCAGTGATACCTAATATCGGGACAAAACCACTGAATTTTTTCGCCAGTTTCTTGCCAAAATACGCACGAATAAAACGCGGGAATTTGGGGGCAACCACTTGGCCAAACTCTTGATATATAAAAGGGAAGTTCTCTTTGTTCCAGCGATAATGCATTGCTGGGATAACCAACCATTCGTCACTCCACAAGGCGAATAATTCACTGACTAAGTTCTGCGTAGACCCAGTTGGAATCACCGTTCTTTGTGAGTTATGCGTTTCTAAATATTCGATAATACGGGCGGTATCTTGTAGGTATTGACCGTTAGGTGTTTTCACAACCGGAATAAACGTCACACCTGTATTAGGACGTATTATTTTTTTATACACGCCGATAGTACTAAGAACCTCTTTGAAAGGCAGTTGCTTAAAGCGTAAATAAGCGCGAATTTTTCCCGTATAAAGAGACACTTCAGAGCCATACAGAGTATACATATTCAATTACCCACAAAAAATGAAGGTATTAGACTAATACGTAAGTGCGACAGTTATTATTTTGTTCATTGATAGTAAAATATAACTATCCCTTGAGCATTTGGTTTACATCAGGCGCTACAGCGTAACAGAAGCCCCGCTGCGGAATAAGGAGCCCCGGCGAGTAATAGAGAGCTTCTGAGTAAATGGCCTCGCATCACCACGCCATACAAAGGTTAGTACTGTCGAATAAACTCGCTCATTGCCTCAAGCATTTCTCCATGCTGTGGGTTCGCACTGGGAATACTGCAAGGTAAAATCTCAGTCACTTGGCTTTCATCAAAGTTCATCTGTTTAATTTGCGCTTCGTTTACCACAACGTCGGCATGACATACATCAAACTTCTTATCCACAAGAAATAAAGTATTCTGCCCTTTATTGTATGCCATTAAATCTTTGACACCAGAAATGGGCGTAGTGTTGTCTGCTTCAGAGTGCGCCGCGAAAATAGCAATATCTAGCGGCTTTTGCTGCTTTATCAAATCACGTACCGAGAATATGACATCGGTCAACTGAAACGCGGAATAACGCGCCACACTGGGATACTTAAACGGGTTAGGGCCCATAGATTGATAATCGCCGTCTAAAGTTTTGGCTAACCACTTGATACCCCATATGCTCGCCATGGTTTCTACACTTGAATCTAGGGCCAGTGCACCTGAAAAAAGCAATAACCCTTTCACTTCTCCCGGATGCTCCAGAATGTATTCGGCAGACAACGCACCGCCAGTTGAAAAGCCCCCTAAATACAACTGTTCGCCAAACTCAGGAGCCAGAGCAATCATTTCTTGTACGTTACTGCGCCAACGCGCCGCTAATTCAGGATCTTGCATATCTCGATCTGCATCTTTTTTACCATGCCCAGGTAAAAGCGCGACTAAAACGTTGTGGCCTTGCTTATGTATAGCTTGCGCCACCGTTGTTAGAAAAAAAGGGGAATCACTTAGGCCATGAAAGAGCACGAATACTTTTTCGGTTTTATGAGCGTGATGCAGCACAAAGGGAGCATTGCCTTCGTTTTTCAATTGACTCGAGCAGGTAGCATGACGCGATTCGGTTTGAGATTGACAGCTTACTACGCCACCGAGCTCAGTTTGGTACAACTGATCAAAGTGAGTTAAACCAGTGTCGAGCGAGGCATCCGCGTGAGAGGCGAACGAAACGCTAACAGCGGCGATTAAAAAGGGTAAAAATACTGAGTGAATCAATCTCATAGGGTACACGTCTGAGCAGTTAGTCTTAGCCCTATGATATCTGGCAGCGCCAATGATTGCTACGCTTAGCATATAAGCAACTTCCATAAAAAAAGGGCTAACATTGTTAGCCCTTTAAGCATCTATCTAATAATAAACTTACTTGTTAAGGAAGGTAGCTAAATCATCACTACCGCCAATGTGTTGGCCATTGATGAAGACTTGCGGCCATGTGTCATTGCCTGAAATAGCTTTCATACCTGTGAAAGTGATTTCTTTACCCATGACTAGCTCTTCAAACTCATAACCTTTTTCTGTTAGCAACGCTTTGGCTTTTGCACAGAATGGGCAGCCTGGTTTGGTAAAAATTGCCGCAGGAGCTGGTTTTGTTGCATTAGGGGCAACGTATTCCAGCATAGTATCAGCGTCAGATACTTCAAACGGGTCGCCAGGTAAGTCAGGCTCAATAAACATCTTGTCTACTACGCCGTCTTTTACCAACATAGAATAACGCCAGCTGCGCTTGCCGAAACCGAGGTCAGCCTTGTCTACTAATAAGCCCATACCATCGGTGAACTCACAGTTACCATCAGGCAACAAGCTAATGTTTTGTGCTTCTTGGTCTTGTGCCCAAGCATTCATAACAAAGGTATCGTTTACAGAAACACATACGATTTCATCAACGCCATTGGCTTTAAATACTTTCGCCAGTTCATTGTAACGCGGTAAGTGTGTGGAAGAACACGTAGGCGTGAACGCACCTGGAAGAGAGAATACTACGACCGTTTTTCCAGCAAAAATTTCATCCGAAGTGCGTTTTTCCCACTCGTCATTCACGCGAATTGGGAAAGTTACATTAGGGACACGTTGACCTGATTTATCTTCAAAGTTTGGATTAGACATAATATCTCCAGTTGTTTAAGGGGTTAATCATTTTGATGGGACTAATATAGCTCAGCCGATTGAATATAAAAAACAATTAAAATCTATCGATGAAATCTAATAAAGCGATTAAGGGCAGTATGCCCTCTCACACCAATGTACTTTGCCTAGCATCACTGTTTAAAAAAGTCATCGCTTTGCTCACTGAGCATCGCTTCAATCTCTTCTATATCAGGTAATCGTGACATTTCTGCGTCTTTCGACGGACCACAAGGGATCGCTTTTTGTTCATCAGCCCACTCACCTAAATCAATAAGTTGACATTTTTTACTGCAAAAAGGCCTATATGGACTTGTTTGATTCCACTCAACAGACGTTTTACAAGTCGGGCAATTGACCTTCATCACCAGCTCCTTTCTTCAACACTTATTATGACTAACAACAGGCTAACTTACAGGTCACCTGTTCATCAACTGTGGTGCCACCTTGTATATTCGGCGTGAACAACATAAACCGAATAGCGTAGCGATATTTGTTGCCACTTAACATAGGGTAATAACCTTGGTCTGTAGCGCTTATCACTCGGATCAGCTCATTCTTGTCATCAGCGACCCCTTGATAAAACCCTTTAGCTGCTTCTATTGTACTAAAGCGCCCTCGTTCACGTAAAAATGCCAATATGATTTGTAAACCTCGGTCGATCAAATCGATCTCAGACATCCACCCTTTAATATCATTTTGAATACGTTCGTGAGGTTGCTGTAACCAGTAATGCAGGCTGGGTAAATCAAAGCTGCACGTTCCACCGGGTATGGCAAAACGCTGACGAATAGCCGCTAAAAACCGATCTTCCTTAAGATCAGAGCCAAACTTTTTGGCACTTTTGAGCTCTTCGCGCAGCCGAAGAATTTGTTGTAGCGCAGATTGCAACGCATCATTATCAATATTCGGATGCTGAGACCATAACACCAAGTTTTTCTCATGCGCCTCAATATCTTTCAACACATCAGTGCGTAAATCTAAGCGTTCGAGCAAATCTAGTAAGGTGAATAAGGAAGATAAAAAGTGGATATATTGCCCATTTTCAGTGGCTTGTTTCACCTGGTTTAATTGTTGAAAAAGTTGCTCTAGGCGCAGATAGGTTCTGACCTTTTCATTGAGCGGAAATTCATAAATAGCTTGGGGCATCACTCTCTCAAAAAGTTGTGTGAATATAGGTAAGCGAAACGACACTAACAATTTGACAACTAAATAGGCAAATTGTTTAGTTTTAGATTTAACCCGTCGACACTGCTAAAAGACGTCGTTTATCAGCGTTAAATCAAGACTGGGCGACAGCGTTGGCAAAGTGTAAATAACGCTGATGGAGCGCTAGTACTTGTTTTGTCAACTCACTTTCGTTGCCACTATTATCTATCACGTCATCAGCAACCTCAAGTCGTTGTTGACGGCTCGCTTGCGATGCCATAATAGATTTTATTAATGCTTCTTCTGCTTTATCTCGCGCCATGCTTCGGGTTAGCTGAATTGACTCGGGCACGTCGACGATTAAAACACGATCGACATTTTTGTAACTTCCGTTTTCAACCAGCAAGGGTACGCTCAACATACAATACGCTGACGTAGCATCTATAGTCTGACGCAAGGTTTCTTGCCTAATCAAAGGATGCAGTAGTTCGTTCAACCAACTTTTGGCCTGCTCGTCACTAAAAATAATTTCTCGTAACGCTCTTCTATTCAAACATTGGCCTTGATCCAGTATCTGTGAGCCAAACTTATCTACAATGGCACGTAGGCCCTTCGTCCCAGGGGCAACAACGTCTCTGGCAATAACATCTGCATCGATAATATCCACATTCAGTTTGGCAAATGCATTGGTCACCGTTGTTTTGCCACTACCAATGCCACCACTAACACCCACAACAAACTGACTCATAAACCTACCCACTGCCAATATTTAGTTGAAATCCAATCCCCGTAAAGCAGGGTCAACCAACCGGCAATTGCTAAATAAGGACCAAACGGGATCGCCTGTCCTTTATCTTTGCCCTGAAAACTTAAAACACTTATGCCGATCACTGCCCCAACCAAAGAGGACATCAAAACGACAATGGCTAAATACTGCCAGCCCATCCACGCACCCAGCGCGGCAAGTAATTTAAAGTCACCGTAACCCATGCCCTCCTTACCCGTAAGCAGCTTAAAGGCCCAGTACACAGACCAAAGGCTCAAGTACCCAACGGTTGCTCCAATGATCGAATCGGCACTGGTTACGGCTGGGTTTACTATGCTAAATAATAACCCCATCCACAGTAGCGGTAAGGTGAGTTGATCCGGTAAAAGCATGGTATCAATATCGATAAAAATCAGCGCCACTAAGATCCAGGTCATCACAACACCCGCTAACGCTGACCATGAATAGCCAAAGTGCCACGCAATCCATACTGAGCAAAGTGCTGTACCTAACTCGATAAGCGGGTAACGAATAGAAATAGCATTTTTACATTGACTGCACTTTCCTCTGAGCAGCAGCCAACTTAACACAGGGATATTTTCCCAGGCGCGAATTTTATGCTGACATTTAGGACATGTAGAATCAGGTTTAATCAGATTGAAGGGGGTTGACTCCGTCGAGTCAGTATTCGAGCCTAGAGTGGATACATCTGTTTCAAAATGCGCTTGAAAGTCCGCTTTCCAGCTTCGCTCCATCATAACCGGTAACCGATAGATCACGACGTTCAAAAAGCTGCCTACCATCAAGCTGACGATGAACACAAAACTGAGAAAAAATAGCGGTGAGTCAGCCATCAGCTGAAAAATAGCATCCATTACACAAAGCTTTTAAAGGCGATTAATGTGGGCTAGCTTGCCAGAAAAGGTCATACGAAACTAGGCCTTAGGATACTTTGCGTAACCGTTGCTGGCTTTTTAACCTTAAACTACATTGCCCATTTCAAAAATAGGCAGATACATAGCGACAATTAAACCGCCAATGACCACGCCTAACACTGCCATTATCATAGGTTCAAGTAAGCTAGTGAGGCCATCTACCATATCATCTACTTCTGCTTCGTAAATGGTGGCAATTTTGCTCAACATATCATCAACGGCCCCGGCTTCTTCACCGATAGCCACCATTTGGGTCACCATATCGGGAAACACTGCTGTGGCGCGCATAGCAGTATTCATTTGTGTACCACCAGCCACCTCTTTTTTAACAAACAAGATAGCGTCCCGGAAAACCGCATTTCCCGAGGCGCCTGCAGCAGAATCTAACGCCCCTATTAACGGCACGCCCGCAGCAAATGTCGTCGCTAAGGTACGACTAAAACGGGCCACTGATGCTTTTTTAAGGATTTCGCCAATCACGGGGATTTTGAGCATTTTACTATCAAGACTGTCTCGCAACCGTTTTGATTTTTTATAGGTTTTGCTAAACAAGATCCCAGCCACCACTAAACCTGCAGCGACAAATAATCCGTAATCTTGCAGAAAACGAGATATGGCTAAAACAAATTGGGTGAAGGCCGGCAACTCGGCACCAAAACTACTAAAAATCTCTTCAAACTGCGGCACCACAAATATGAGCAAGATAGTGGTTACGATAAAAGCCACCACTATAACCGCCACAGGATAGAACATGGCTTTTTTAATTTTCGACTTTAGCGCTTCAGCTTTTTCTTTGTAAGTGGCGATGCGGTCATAAATGGTTTCTAGCGCACCGGATTGCTCCCCAGTAGAGACCAAGTCACAGTATAAATCGTCAAATTGGTCTGGGTGTTTGCGCAGCGCGGTTGAAAAGGGATTACCGGCTTTCACTTCGCCCCCAATTTCACCAAGCATTTTACGCATATTGGGGTTGTTATGACCGGTCGCAATCATGTCTATGGTTTGAATCAAGGTCACACCGGCGCTTAGCATGGTGGCAATCTGACGAGAAATAATACTGATGTCCACTGGCTTGATTTTTTGCCCACCGAAGAAAGGCTTTGCCAGCTTTTTCACTTTCTTGGCTGAAACGCCTTGTCGGCGCAGTAGGTTTTTTGCCTCTAAAACCGATACCGCACTGATCTCCCCTTTTACAGTTTGACCTTTACGGTTCGCTCCGCTCCAAGCAAAGGTAGTGGTGGCTTTAGGCATAGGGCACTCTCTTAAATGAAAAAGCCCAGCGAACGGCTGGGCGAAAAAATCATTACACTAGCGGATTAACATAAGTTAGCGTCAGAACAACCACCAGTGGTAGCCCAATTCACTGCGCCATTGTCAACAGTGCCTGTAAGCACATAGGTTTCAGCTGCGGTAACACCAGATTGCACGCCTGCGTCGGGCGTAACAGTAATAATATAAGCTGCTGCATCTCCTGTTATAGCTATGGTGTCTACTAGATCAGCGTTAGTCCAACCAGCTTGAACCGTTATACCTGTGCAGTCCGCAGGAATACCGGTTTGCACACAAATCTCCACCGCCTTTTTCGCAGGGCCTGCTGCTGATACCACTTCACTAAAACCCGCCTTTGCTGTGTAGGTTTGATACGCAGGTAAAGCAATCATGGCCAAAATACCGATAATGGCGACCACAATCATTAATTCAATTAAAGTAAAACCACCTTGTTTTTTTGTCGCTACTGTATTCATATCAATTGTGTTCATGAAGCTCTCCTGCACTCGTTCGGTGCATATGTCGTTAAGTTGGCCTTAGTCACCAATTTGTAACAAGGCGTGTTGTAATTTCAAAATTAGTATAGAACGCTCCGACCATCTGACAAGTATGCAGGGCTATACCTAGGTGTATGAAATTAGTAACTTAACTATTTGAGCTGGCTCATTTGATAATCATCACAGTGGATAACAAAAATTACCCTACCACGCGCAAGGACAAATCAATGGCCTGCACATGTTTGGTGAGCGCACCACTGGAAATATAATCTACTCCCACTTGCGCCAATTCAGCAATGCGCTCCTTGGTGATATTGCCAGAGACTTCCAGCTTACTTTTACCCTTGGTTAATACCACCGCTTGACGAGTATCATCTAGGGTAAAGTTGTCTAGCATGATGATGTCAGCATTGGCATCTAATGCTTGGCTGAGTTCATCTAGGTTTTCAACCTCCACTTCCACTGGAATGTCTGGATGCATTTGACGGGCTTTTTCGATGGCGTTGGCAATCGAACCACACGCTAAAATATGATTTTCTTTGATCAAATACGCATCGTACAGGCCAATACGGTGATTTTTACCGCCACCGCAGGTTACAGCGTACTTTTGTGCTAAGCGCATACCTGGCAAAGTTTTACGTGTATCTAATAATTTGGTTTCACTGTCGCCGAGGGCTTTCACGTAATCCGCCACGACAGTTGCTGTACCACTGAGGGTTTGTAAGAAATTGAGCGCGGTACGTTCTCCCGTTAAAATCATCCGCGCATTACCACTGATTTCACATAAAACAGTGTCGGCTTTAACGTGCTGTGCATCCTCTACTTTCCAGTCAATTTTAATGCCTTTATCAAGTTGTTCGAATGTGGCATTTACCCATTCTTTTCCCGCTACAACGCAGTCTTCACGGGTGATGATATTCACTTTAATATGCTGCGGCTCTGGAATAAGGTTCGCTGTAATATCTCCGACGATGCACTCTGAGCCGCCTAAATCTTCGAGTAATGCAGCCTTAACGGCTTGTTGAATAGCGTGTTGTAACATATTGACTCTTTATATAAATGTGAAATATTAACCAATGAAGAAAGCGTGAATTCCTGCGCAAGTTCTATCACTCGCTACGCAGTATCAGTTGCTCACCTCGTTGAGCGAATTCTACTTGTTTCAGGGCACTCATCCCAAGCAATATCTCATTGCCCATCATGCCTGGATTTAAATGTGCAGAGACGTTTCGCAAAACAATCCCACCAATTTGTAACTCATCAATGCTGGTTTGAGCAACGCGTAAGCGCCCATTGGCCGTTTGCACCCATGCCTGCCGGCCGGGCGTTAAGCCAAGTGAAGGCCCAAGTGCGCTGGGAATTGACACATTTGTAGCACCTGTATCAAGCATAAAGACAACAGGCTGGGCGTTGATCAAACCACTGGTGACATAATGGCCATAGCGATTTTGCTGCAGTTGTACCTCTATACGCTCACCGCGTATCTGGCTTTTTGGAGAGCTATTCGGGTTCAATTGCTGCGCAAGTTGTTTGTGAAACAATAAGGTCAATAGCCCAAGTCCAGCGGCCCAGGCGAGTATCAACATCCATTTCCCCATGGGGCTTTGGCTCGCTTGAGCGGCCTGCGATGATCCATCTTTTGACATATTAGATTCGACTTTTACCGTGTGACGTTAAATAATACCAACCTTATTGAGATTTAACAGGGCTGCTGTGTTGTCTACCCCACTGCTAAACGAATTTCCCTACGTATTTACCATCAACCAGCACGAGCTGCTCGATGCACGCCAAGTCACGACCACGCATAAAGATCAACGCCCTGATCCCCGTGATATTTCTTTGCTGGTTATTCACAATATTTCATTGCCGCCTAATCAATTTGATACGCCCTACATTGAAGACTTTTTTGCCGGCAAACTTGACCCTAAGGCGCATCCCTATTTTCAAGTGATACATGAAATGCGCGTATCTGCACACTGTGTTATCAAACGTGATGGAGAACTGATTCAATTCGTGCCCTTTGATGAACGTGCTTGGCACGCTGGCCTTTCTAGTTTTCAAGGACGCCAGCGATGCAACGACTACGCAATAGGCGTTGAATTAGAAGGGGCTGATCACATCCCTTACACAAATCAGCAATACACTGCTTTGCTCAAATTAAGCCAAATACTTATGCATACTTACCCTAAAATCACTCTTGGCCGAATAGTAGGCCATAATGATATTGCTCCTGGGCGTAAAACCGATCCAGGGGTTGCGTTCGACTGGCAACGCTTTCGGCAAGGTTTGGGTTTGCTTTAAAACGTAAAAATAACAATAACTAAAACGAAAAAAGAGGAATTAAACATGACCTTGATCAGTTTACTGCTGGTACTGTTTGTGGAGCGTGTTACAACGAAATCCCGCTATTGGCAAGCGGATTTCTACAATGCAAAATACTTAGCAGGCTGGCAAAGACGTGACGGACTAGCGGGGGAAACCTCTGTACTCTTACTGCTGCTTATCATCGCGCTTCCTGCGATTATTGTATTTTGCATACTAACCTTTGCTGTTGGGCAGATTATCGCGTTTATTCTTAGCACGGGTATACTCATGGTATGCGTGGGCTGCCCTAACGTTCGCGCCACGTATAAATGTTATCTACAAGCGGCTAACCGCGGTGACATTGAAGCCTGTAGCTTATACGAAGATCAAATCTGTGAAAATCAGAATATCCCCGCCACTTTCGGTCAAAATCTCGTCTGGCAGAACTATCGCCATTATGCTGCCGTGATTTTATTCTTTGTGATATTCGGTGCCGCCGGCGCTGTATTCTATGTATTGGCGCGGGCCGTTCAATCGCAAATAGGTAACGAAAACCAACACGCCAATCAAATCATCCACGTACTGGATTGGCTTCCAGTGCGCATTACCTCCCTTGGCTTCTTGTTAGTTGGGCACTTTTCTAGAGCACTGCCAATTTGGCTAGGACACTTCTTTGCAGTCAATCTTTCTGCCAAAAAATTGCTTGTTGATGTCACCCAAGCGGCAGAAGAAATAGAACCAGATGAGCGCGATTACACAGAAGAGCCCTGCACCTTAGTTAAATTAGCAAAAAGAAATATTTTGTTCTTAATGGCTGTTATTTCAGGATTAACCTTAGGTGGCTGGCTGAGCTAACAACTCAGACCAGTCAGTGCAAAACAGCTAAAACTCCCGCAATTTGGGTAGTCCGTCAGCTTTTTTTTACTTTATTCAGCACTTTTAAAGCAATTAGACATTTACCCAATGGCGATACTGCTCTAAGCTATTGGGTTAATTGGTCTTACCAATTGTCCAATTTGTATATTTAGCGTCTAAATGTACGGTTTAAAAGACAGGAGCGGTGAAGCGACATGCAGCATGTTCGTACAAAAAAATTGTCTGACGAAATAATGGAACAAATAGAATCCATGTTGATCGACGGCACTTTTCTTTCTGGACAAAAAATGCCGTCGGAACGTGAACTTGCACTCAAGTTCGCTGTGTCACGCCCTTCCGTTCGAGAAGCCATACAAAAATTGGAAGCCAAAGGATTAGTTGAACGAAAGCAAGGCGGTGGTACGTTTGTAAAACGCCGGATGAACACCTTGATCACTGACCCGTTAATGGCCCTGTTAACCACTCGTCCTGAAACGCAATTTGATTTATTGGAATTTCGTCACGCCCTCGAAGGAATGGCTGCTTATTATGCTGCGCTACGAGGACAGCAAAGTGATTACGATGCGCTGCAAGATGCACTAGAAAACTTACCTAGCGCAACCCAGCAAAGCGATCACAATAGAGAAGCTGAAGCGCTGGTTGAATTTTATCTGACGATGGCTGTCGCAGCACATAACGTGGTGTTGTTACATGTTATGCGCAGCTTCGAAGCGCTATTGAAAGATAATATTTATCGGAACTTGGTTTTTTTATCCGCTTACCCTGAAGCTCAACTGATGATTAACTCTCAGCGCAAAAACATCGTGCAAGCCATCATTAAGCGCGATCCTGAATTGGCGCGTGAGGCAAGTAACGAACACCTTGGATACATTGAAAAAACTTTGTTAGACATTAACCGTCAAGACATGCGTATGCAAAGAGCGTTACGCAGAATAGAAGTAAAAGAGTAATCGTTTTAAGTAAACAATGAATCGCTTTTTGTCTTCAATTAACGCGACAATCGCCACACTGAAGTCAAAAATAAATTTAATAAACAACTTTTAATATAGGAGAGCACCATGGCTGATATGATGCATCCGGATGTGGATCCACAAGAAACGCAAGAATGGTTAGATGCCCTTGACGCAGTACTAGAAGAGGAAGGCATTGACCGTGCGCACTATTTGCTAGAAAGCTTAATCGAAAAAGCCCGTCGCAGTGGTGCTCACTTGCCCTATGATGCGACCACGGCATATATCAATACGATCCCTGCAGGTCAAGAACCTACCATGCCTGGCGATCAAACCATTGAAGCTAAAATCCGCAATGCCATTCGTTGGAATGCGATGATGATGGTGCTTCGCGGCTCTAAGAAAGATTTAGAGTTAGGCGGCCATATTTCAAGTTTTGCCTCTTCAGCCATGCTGTACGATGTTGGCTTCAACCACTTCTTCCGTGCACCTAACGAGAAAGATGGTGGTGACTACTTGTTCGTACAAGGTCACGTTTCACCAGGCATATATTCACGTGCGTTCATTGAAGGGCGTTTAAGCGAAGACCAACTTGATGGTTTCCGTCAAGAAGTCGATGGGCAAGGCGTATCGTCTTATCCGCATCCGAAATTAATGCCTGATTTCTGGCAGTTCCCGACTGTATCTATGGGCTTGGGCCCGATGCAGGCGATTTATCTAGCACGCTTCCTTAAGTATCTTACCAGCCGCGGTCTTAAAGACTGTTCAGAGCAACGCGTATGGTGCTTTATGGGTGACGGTGAAGTAGATGAGCCAGAAAGCTTGGGGGCAATTGGTCTTGCGTCTCGTGAAGGCCTAGACAACCTTACGTTTGTCATCAACTGTAACCTTCAGCGTTTGGATGGTCCGGTACGTGGTAATGGCAAAATAATCCAAGAGCTGGAAGGTACGTTCCGCGGCGCAGGCTGGGAAGTATTGAAGGTTATTTGGGGACGCTACTGGGATCCACTATTGGCGCGTGACTCATCAGGTAAATTACTTGATTTGATGAACGAAACGGTAGATGGCGAATACCAAAACTACAAAGCGAAAGGCGGTGCTTACACTCGCGAAAACTTCTTTGGTAAATACCCTGAACTAAAAGACATGGTGTCAAACATGTCAGACGACGACATTTGGCGTCTGAACCGTGGGGGTCACGATCCAGTTAAAGTTTACGCAGCTTATAAGCGTGCTACTGAAACCAAGGGTCGTCCGCAGGTTATCCTAGCGAAAACCGTTAAAGGTTATGGCATGGGTGCAGCTGGCGAAGGTAAAAACATCGCTCACAACGTTAAGAAAATGGACGTTGAATCTGTTCGCGAATATCGCGACCGTTTCAATATCCCTGTTGCTGATGAAGACGTAGCAAACCTGCCTTACTACAAATTCCCTGAAGACAGCGAAGAAATGAAGTACATGCGCGCACGTCGTGACTCGCTTCATGGTTACATGCCGGTTCGTCTTGCGAAAAGCTCTGAAGACTTACCCGCGCCACCCATTAAAGCGTTTGAGTCGATAACCAAAGGCTCAGGTGATCGTGAAATTTCGACCACTATGGCATTTGTTCGCGTATTGACCGTGATGCTTAAAGACAAAAAAGTCGGTTCTCGCGTTGTTCCTATCATTCCTGATGAGGCCCGTACCTTTGGTATGGAAGGCCTGTTCCGTCAAGTAGGTATTTACTCGAACGGCGGCCAAAAATACGTTCCTCAGGATAAAGACCAAGTCGCGTATTATCGTGAAGATGAAAAAGGGCAAGTACTTCAAGAAGGTATTAATGAGCTAGGCGCAATGGCTTCTTGGGTTGCTGCCGGTACATCATACTCGACAAACGACTTACCCATGATCCCAGTTTACATCTACTACTCTATGTTCGGTTTCCAACGTGTTGGTGACATGGCATGGGCAGCGGGTGATAGCCAGACACGTGGTTTCTTAGTTGGCGGTACAGCCGGCAGAACGACCTTGAATGGTGAAGGCTTACAACACCAAGATGGTCACAGCCATATCCAAGCAGGCTTAATCCCTAACTGTATCTCTTATGACCCCACTTATGGTTATGAAATTGCAGTGATTGTGCAAGACGGTATGCGTCGTATGTTTGAAGAACAAGAAAACGTCTTCTACTACCTAACCGTAATGAATGAAAACTATGTTCAACCAGCTATGCCAGATAACGTTACCGAAGGTATCGTTAAAGGTATCTACAAGCTTGAGCATCAAGGTAATGCCAACAACAAGACTAAAGTGAAGTTACTTGGTTCAGGCACAATCTTAGAGCAAGTGCGTGAAGCCGCTAAGATATTACATGACAAATTCTCTGTTGCTTCAGAAGTATACAGTGTGACCTCGTTCAACGAACTAGGCCGTGATGGTATTGACTGTGAGCACTTTAACTTGTTGAACCCTGAGCAAGATCAGCGCATTCCTTACATCACTAAGGTATTGAATGACGGCTTTGACGGCCCAACCATTGCAGCAACAGATTACATGAAGAGTTATGTAGACCAAGTGCGCGCATTTGTTCCTGGTCAATACAAAGTGTTGGGTACAGACGGTTTTGGCCGCTCTGATAGCCGTGCGAACTTGCGTCATCATTTCGAAGTAGACGCAAAATTTGTGGTTATTGCAGCCCTTCGTGAGTTGGTTACTGCTGGTGACATCGACAAAAAAGTGCTGGTAGATGCCATTGCTGAGTTCGGTATTGACCAAAACAAAATTAACCCGCTTTACGCATAACCATTGAGGATTAAATCAAAATGTCAGATATGAAAGATGTATTGGTACCCGATGTTGGTGGCGAAGAAGTAGAAGTCATTGAAGTACTTGTCGCCGTTGGTGACGATGTTGACGCAGAAGCATCCCTGATCACAGTGGAAAGCGACAAAGCGAGTATGGATATTCCTGCTCCTTTCGCTGGCACAATCAGCGATATTTCAGTCAAGGTTGGTGACAAAATTAGCCAAGACCAATTGATCATGAAAATGTCCAGTGGTGTTGATGCACCACAGGAAGAAGAAGCACCAGAGCCAGCGAAAACAGAAGCAAAATCTGAAGAGCCAGCACCCGCTAAAGAAGAGGCTCAATCGTCTTCATCAGCTTCACAAGTGATTGAAGTGACTGTCCCAGATATTGGTGGCGACACTGATGTTGAAGTCATTGAAATTCTCGTAAGCGCTGGTGATAGTATCGAAGAAGAAACTGGCCTTGTTACCCTAGAAACAGACAAAGCAACAATGGATGTCCCTTCACCTAAAGCGGGTGTAGTGAAAGAAGTTAAGCTGAGTACCGGTGACAAAGTATCGGAAGGCTCGCTTGTGATATTGCTAGAAGTAGCAGGTAGTGCACCAGCACAAACCGAATCAGCTTCTCAAGAAACACAAGCAGCCCCAGCTCAAGAGCAAAAGCAAGAGCAAGCTGCCAGTGCCCCTGACGAAGAAGAACAAGCGTCTGGTGAGCCAGAAACGATTGAAGTGACGGTACCTGATATCGGTGGTGACACCGATGTTGAAGTGATCGAAGTACTTGTAGCGGTTGGCGATAAAATCGAAGAAGAAACCGGTTTAATCACACTTGAAACAGATAAAGCCACTATGGACGTTCCGGCCCCTAAAGCCGGTGTCGTCAAAGAGCTTAAAATCAGTGTCGGCGACAAAGTTTCCGAAGGCTCAGTAGTGCTTATGCTAGAAGTGGCTGGAAGTGCCCCTAAAGCAGCACCAAAGACTGAAAGTAAAGCCCCTGCTCAGCAAGCCGCTCAGACATCTGCTCCCGCTCAGAATACGCCTAAATCAGCGCCTGTTCCTCATCACCCATCAGCGGGTGAACGTGGTAAAGCAGGTAAAGTACATGCGTCGCCTTCAGTTCGCCGTGTTGCCCGTGAATTCGGTGTTGATTTGACCCAAGTGAAAGGTACAGGCCCGAAAAACCGCGTTCTTAAAGAAGATGTTCAATCGTATGTTAAATATGAATTGTCTCGTCCTAAGATGACTGCTGGTTCTTCTGTCAATAACGGTGGCGGCGGTTTACAAGTGCTTGCGCCACCTAAAGTTGATTTCAGCAAGTTCGGCGAAGTGGAAGAAATTCCGTTAACCCGTATCCAGAAAATCTCTGGACCAAACTTGCATCGTAACTGGGTCACTATCCCACACGTAACACAGTTTGAAGAAGCCGATATCACAGATTTAGAAGCCTTCCGTAAGCAGCAAAACGCCGTTGCCGAAAAGAAAAAGCTTGGCTTTAAAATAACGCCATTGGTTTTCATGATGAAAGCTGTAGCAGACGCGCTCAAAGCGTACCCTGTGTTTAACTCTTCACTGTCTGAGTCCGGCGAAAGCTTGATCCAGAAGAAGTATTTCCACGTGGGTATTGCGGTAGAAACACCGAACGGTTTGGTAGTGCCTGTTGTACGTGATGTAGATAAGAAAGGTATCTACGATCTATCAAAAGAATTGATGGAAATCAGTATCAAGGCGCGTGACGGAAAACTTAAAGCCGCTGACATGCAAGGCAGTTGTTTCACCATTTCTAGCTTAGGCGGAATTGGCGGAACAGCATTTACACCTATTGTAAATGCACCAGATGTCGCCATATTAGGTGTGTCTAAAAGTGAAATGAAGCCGAAATGGAACGGTAAAGACTTCGAGCCAAGGCTAATGCTGCCTTTATCATTGTCTTACGATCACCGAGTCATTGATGGCGCAGTTGCTGCACGCTTCGCTGTTCACTTGGGCAAAGTCCTAGGTGACTTGCGCGAAATGTTACTGTAACGAACAGCTAGGCGATAATGTATAAAAAGTTATCGCCTTTTCTTTGCTAACCAGACACCGGCTAGGTAGAATTTCCCGGAGTCTGGAAGAAAATCAATAGATTGAGGTCAAAATGAGTGAAATTAAAACTCAGTTGGTAGTGCTTGGTGCGGGCCCTGGTGGTTATTCCGCAGCTTTCCGCGCTGCTGACTTAGGAATCGAAACAGTAATTGTTGACGTAAACAGTAAACTGGGTGGCGTGTGCTTAAACGTAGGATGTATTCCTTCGAAAGCCTTGCTTCACGTTGCTAAAGTGATCGAAGAAGCCAAAGCATTATCTGCCCACGGCGTTGATTTTGGCGCGCCAAAGTTTGATCTCGATAAAATTCGTGACTGGAAAGACAGCGTAGTCGATAAGCTTACTGGCGGTCTTGCTGGTATGTCTAAAATGCGTAAAGTGAAGCACGTTCAAGGCTACGGCAAATTCACTGGTAGCAATACCCTTGAAGTTGAAGGCAAGGATGGTAAAACCACTATCTCTTTCGACAACGCCATTATTGCTGCTGGTTCAGAGCCTGTTAGCTTACCTTTCATCCCTCAAGATGACCCTCGTGTAATTGACTCAACTGGCGCGCTAGAGATGAAAGACATCCCTGGTAAAATGCTTGTTTTGGGTGGTGGTATTATCGGCCTTGAAATGGGTACGGTGTACAGCGCACTAGGCACACAGATTGACGTCGTTGAGTTTTTGGACCAACTTGTTCCTGCGGCCGACAAAGACATTGTTAAAATTTACCAAAAAACTGTTAAAGACAAATTCAACATCATGCTTGAAACCAAAGTGACTGCGGTTGAAGCAAAAGATGACGGTTTGTACGTAACCTTTGAAGGTAAACAAGCGCCATCTGAGCCAGTTAAATACGACAAAGTATTAGTGGCTGTTGGTCGTCGCCCTAACGGTAAGTTAGTCGATGCTGATAAAGCAGGCGTAACGGTTGACGAGCGTGGCTTTATCAATGTTGATAAGCAAATGCGTACTAATGTTAGCAGCATCTTCGCTATTGGTGACTTAGTGGGTCAGCCTATGCTTGCTCATAAAGCGGTGCATGAAGGTCATGTGGCTGCTGAAGTCATTTCAGGCATGAAGCACTACTTCGATCCAAAATGCATTCCTTCTGTTGCCTACACAGAGCCAGAAATGGCTTGGGTTGGCTTAACAGAAAAAGAAGCGAAGGAACAAGGTATTAGTTTTGAAACAGCTAGCTTCCCTTGGGCTGCATCGGGCCGAGCAATTGCCTCAGCTGCAACCAATGGTATGACGAAGCTTATTTTCGACAAAGACACACACCGTGTTATAGGTGGTGCGATTGTAGGAACGAACGCTGGCGAAATGCTTGGTGAGATCGGTCTTGCTATCGAGATGGGTGCTGATGCAGAAGATATCGCATTGACTATCCATGCTCACCCAACGCTAAACGAGTCTATCGGCTTAGCGGCTGAAATGTACGAAGGTAGCATTACAGATTTACCAAATCCGAAAGCTAAGAAGAAAAAGTAAGCAATACTTTACATCTTTCTAGTAATTTCTTGAAAAGGGCCGTTAGGCCCTTTTTTTTTATGATGCCCTCGCCTGCCACACTTGCGTTTAAATACCGCTTTCTTCTGACAAAATGCGCTGAAATAGCCTGAAATTCAGCTAAATGTCGTATGTTACAAATTATCACACTTATTCAATCAAGGATTTTGCACTTATCGTTAGGAGTCATTAGACTGCTCAGTGCCTAAACGACAGAATGAAAGTGAGTACACCCCACCAAACGGAACTTTAGGCGTAACTGTGTATCATCACTTCACAAGGAAAAATATGAAAAAGCTATCTTTAGTGGCAATGAGTGTCTGCATTGCATTGGGTTTAAGTGCATGCAGTCCAGGCCCAGAAAAAGACTCTGAAACCAAACAAGAAACAACCACTAGCACTGAGAAAAAAGCACCTGAACTTTCAGGCATTGACTTAACGGCCATTGATGAAACAGTACGCCCTCAAGACGATTTGTTCCGTCACGTGAATGGTGCATGGCTCGAAAGCACTGAAATTCCGGGCGATAAATCTCGTTACGGCGTATTTAACGTCCTTTATGATGATACCCAAGAGCGTCTTAAAAGCATGATACAAGAAGCCGCTGACACTGACGCCAAGCAAGGTACAAACACCCAAAAATTAGGTGACATGTACAACAGCTACATGAACGTTGAACTAGCCAATCAGCTAGGCCTTTCTCCGTTACAAGCTGAGCTAGATAGCATCAAAAACATCAGTGATATGCAGCAAGTATCCGCTAAATTTGGTGAGCTATACACCAAAGGTGTTGGTGGAATATTTAACTTTTATGTATCACCTGATGCCAAAAACCCTGGTGTAGTCGGCATGTATTTGGTCCAAGGCGGGCTAACATTACCCGATCGCGATTATTACAGTAAAGACGAAGAAAAATTCGTTAAATTCCGTGATGCAACTCAGACCTACATGGCCGCTTTGTTGTCAAAAGCCGGCATCGCCAACCCCGAGCAAGCCGCTACTGAATTAATGGATTTAGAAAAAGACATTGCTTCTAAGCACATCTCTCGTGTTGAAAGCCGTGATGCAGAAAAGAACTACAATAAACGCAGCGCACAAGAAGTGAAAAGCCTTATGGGCAGTAGCTTTGACTGGCAAGCTTACGCTGATGAAAGCGGCATTGGCAGCGTTGATGAAATCATAGTACGCAACTTACCTTACTTCGAAGCGGTCGGCGAAATATACGCGAACCACGACGTACAAGTATGGAAGAACTACCTGACCTACAACCTCATCGACGCCTACGCCACCCGCTTAGATGAAGAGTTAGTTAACCTGCATTTTGATTTTCACTCAAAGACCCTTAACGGTATTCCTGAGCAGCAACCCCGTTGGAAACGCGCCGTAGCCGCGACCAGTGGCGTATTAGGTGAAGTATTAGGCCAACAATACGTTGAACGTTACTTCACCCCAGAAGCAAAAGCCAAAATGGATGAGCTGGTTAAAAACCTAACCAAAGCCTACGGTGAAAGCATTGATCAACTTGAATGGATGACACCTGAAACTAAAAAGGCCGCGCGTGAGAAGTTAGCTAAATTCACACCAAAGATCGGTTACCCTGATAAATGGTTGAACTACGATGATTTAACCATAGCTGCAGACGATCTTGTGGGAAATTACGTTCGTTACTTTGAGTTTGACCACGCTGTTGATGTCGAAAAAATTGGCAAGCCAGTGGATAAAGCCGATTGGGGTATGACGCCGCAAACAATCAATGCTTATTACAGTCCAGTACGTAATGAAATCGTATTTCCAGCGGGTATCTTGCAATCACCATTTTTCGATATGACCGCAGACGACGCAGTCAATTATGGTGCTATCGGAGCGGTTATCGGACACGAAATTGGCCATGGCTTTGACGACCAAGGTTCAAAATATGACGGCGAAGGCAATTTACGCAGTTGGTGGAGTGACGAAGATCGCGCCGCGTTCGACGTGCTTGGTAAAAAGTTGGTTGATCAATTTAATGCGTACGAACCTATTCCAGGACAAAACGTCAACGGTGAATTAACGCTAGGTGAAAACATTGGTGATTTAGCCGGCGTAACCATTGGCTACAAGGCTTACCATATGTCACTTGGTGATGAACAAGGCAAAGTGATTGACGGCCTGACAGGGGATCAACGCTTCTTTATGGGTTATGCCCAGGTATGGCGTAGTAAAATGCGTGAAGATGCCTTACGCGCACGTTTACTTAGTGACCCGCATTCGCCTGGCGAGTATCGAGTAAATGGCATAGTCGGAAACGTTGACGCTTTCTATGAAGCATTTGATGTCAAAGAAGGTGATAACATGTATTTGAAACCTGAAGATCGCGTAAAAATTTGGTAACGCAAACCTCAAGGTTTTAAACAACACTATTGTCAAAAAGCCAACTAGGTTCCACAGCCTAGTTGGCTTTTTAGTATCTTGCCAACCGGTTTGTGTCACCTAAACAGTACCAATTCCTGCTCACTCGACGTAAACTTTATCCATCCGTAATAATTGAGAGTCGTGCGTGCAGCAACTTGAAATATTCCAAATAGAAAGCCCCTGTATCGGCGTTTGCCAAGCGGGCCCTCGTGGATATTGCTTAGGTTGTTATCGCTCAAGAGAAGAGCGTTTGCATTGGGTCAAATTAGAGGATGAGGTGAAAAGTAAAATCGTTAAAGCCTGCGCACTTCGCAAAAAGCGTGCGTTTGCTCGCAAGCGCAGTCAAGATCCTCTCTCTGCCGACACGCCCACCCAAGGCAGTTTATTAGACTAACGTTCGTTGCTCGCCCTGGTATTTAGCGCTAGCTGTGTTATTTCAGCAATTATTGTTGACCAAAGTTCAATGGGTAATGTATGTCCCATACCTTCATATATACATAGCCGAGAACCATAAATGGCATTCGCTGTTGCATAACCGTTACTGACCGGCAACATAGGATCGTTTTTACCGTGTATAACTAAAGCCGGCAACGACACGTTTTTGAGGTCATTTGTACGCTCTTTGGCGGCGAGAATAGCGGCAAATTGGCGTAACACTCCTTGAGGGTTGACCCCGCGCTCATAAATTTGCGTTACTAGCTTGTGCGTTCGCATAAAATCAAACGTGTAAAAGTGGCCATGCAGCGTTCGCCAAAACTCGACCATATTGGCAATACTTTTATCTCGTGCCTTGGGCATAGGTTTGAGCAGTTTTAACAACACGTTTTTTTCTGGTTTATGCAAATTTTTGCTGCCCACACTGGACATAATTGAGGTCAGACTAAGCACCCGATCAGGATGCTCAATAGCCAATATTTGGCCAATCATGCCTCCCATCGATGCTCCAACGATATGTGCTTTAGGCAAATTAAGCCGTGTCATCAAACTGATAACATCATCGGCCATATCACTGAGAGTATAAGGAATAGAGATTTTAGCCCCCAGGAAGCCACTCGCTGCCAAATGCACTAAACTTGGGGTAAACTGATCTTCGACAAAAGCGCTTTCGCCTACATCACGATTATCGAACCTTATGACCCAAAAGCCTTGATTTGCAAGCATTTTGCAAAAGGCATCTTCCCATAAAATACGTTGCGCTCCCAACCCCATAATAAGTACCAATGGCGCATCTTCTTGCGAGCCAAATGTATCATACGCCAAGTGAATGCTATCAACATGACGAGTGAGAGTGACCGGTAAACTGTGTGGCATATGTATTACCCTTACTCCAATTCCAATTCCAATTCCAATAAATAATTAACCACTGGGCGAAAATTTAAAATGACTTAATTAAGGCGCGTGAATGATAGCCCTTTATTAAAAACTAACCTGTGCTCTTTCCTGTTCGAGCCACACAGAGTAAGTCTCTTTGAAACTGGTATTAGTTCCATTTGAGCATAAGCTGTACAAACTTTATACTGATGGAAAATAACAATAATAAAGAGTCTATAATGTTATCTGCTCAGGATTACGCCCTAGGTGCCACGCAGTCATTTGCCTTACCAGAAATTTGTGTGCAAATACGCTCATTGTTGGACAGTAATAATGCGAGCACTGATGATATTGCAAAGCTGGTATCAACTGACCCTGCCCTTAGCTCCAAATTATTACAATTGGCAAACAGCGCTTTGTTTCGTTTTGAATCACAGGTCGATAACATCAGCAAAGCCGTCAATGTTGTGGGAGGAGAAGCCCTATACAACTTAGTGATGGCTGAAACCGCCTGTTCAGCTTTCGAACATTTCAGCAGTGATGTAATTGATCTGAAACGCTTCTGGCTACAAAGCATTTATGCTGCGCTCGTGGCTAAACATCTAGCCAAAATCGCTAAAACTCGAACCAGTGCCCGGTTTTTTGTGATTGGTTTACTGCACAACATTGGTGAGCTGATCGTAGCGGTTCAAACACCTGCACTCGCCATTGCTTGTAATCAATATGACCCACAAATTCCGCCGTGGAAACGGCAAAAGTCGGTATTAGGCTTTCATTACACAGATTGTACGTATGCATTACTTCAACAATGGGGGTTGCCTGGCCATTTATATCAAGTATTACCCAATACGAACAACGAATCCGCCGCCTATACGAGTCAAGAAGCCAGTCTGATGTTCACGATCTACCGCATAGCGATTGCCATGGTCGCCCCTGAAAACATGAGTCCGTTGAGTTCGATCCATCCTCTTATTTTGCGCAAAGCGGGGTTGGAAGAGCAAGATATAACGGACGGTATAAAATTCGCTCATATGGAAGCACAAACAATGATAGGTTTACTTAAAGGCTAATCACTAAGAAAACGGCTAAAGTAAAAGGCTAGCAGCGCGTTTTGGGATGCATTTATAATCCCAGTTAGATATACTGCGCAGCATTGTCTTTTAGCCATCTATCATGTTTCGAAGAATAATGCTCAGATATCTAATTTTGCTGGCGCTTTGCTTTCCCTGCCATGCTCAAATAAACATTATGCGCTCGCTTTACATGTCAGACAGCGGTGGAACCCTACCAGCGACTGATAGCAATATATCTGCAACTGGTGAACTGGGCTTACTGTATAACAAAGGCAACACCAATTCTTCTAGCATCAACGCCAAATTTAACATCAGTCAAGAACTCGAGAAATGGAGTTATCAAGCCATTGCTAATACCCGCTATAAAACGTCAAAAGAAGCGGATGACGGTGGTGATGAATATGATGTGACAACGGCCCAAAAGAATTTCATTTCCACCCAGATTGATTTCAAACTCGCCTCTCCTGATGAACGCATATTTATATATGCTGAATATGAGAACGACCGTTTCGACATCTATGACTATCAAACCCTGGTGGCCAGCGGTTGGAGCGAACGCCTGTGGCGCGACGAATTTAGTGAGTTTAAATACAGCGTAGGGCCAGGTTATGCGATTGCCGAAGCCAAAAACGATGAAGACAACGACGATTTACAAGGTGTTATTTTGCGTACTGCGTTGGAATACACGTTAGAAATCTCAAAGTCAGCACAATTTCGTCAGTTCATCAGTACGGAAACCGACCCTGAATACACCAGAACAAAATCAGAAACATCTCTTTCCACTAAGATATTTGGCTCTTTAGCGATGAAGCTATCTTTTATTATGGAACACAACAGTAATGCTGAAGTGACCCAAGAGAGCCTAGACACAGAAACGGCCGTCACCCTCGTATATCAATTTTTTTAATTCGCCATTGCCCTAATACAAATAAATTTTCAACTTAAGGATATGTTTAAATGAAAAAAACGCTTATCGCCACCGGATTACTCCTCACCGGAAATGCCTTCGCCCAGGAAGAAGTCAAACCATTTACTATGGATGGCGAGCTAGGCTTTATCGCTACATCGGGTAATACTGAAACAACTTCTTTAAACGCAAAATTGTCGGCTCATCAGGAGCTTGAACAGTGGAGCAATGATTTCTTGTTTGAAGGACTATACAAGAAAGACGATGTCGCTATCGACGATGAAACCAGTGAAAGCCAAACCACCGCCCAAAAGTATTTCTTATCGGGCCAAGGTAACTACAAGTTAGCCAATCCTGATCATCGTCTATTTTTATTCGGTTCGTACGAAGATGACCGATTCAGCAGCTTTAACTACCAATCAACGCTTGCAGCGGGTTGGAGCCAAAAGTTGTGGGATAATGAAACCACTAAGTTCGAGTACAGTGTGGGTCCTGGTTACTCATTTGCTGAAACCTCTGAAGGAGAAGACGCCGATAGCTTCATCGTTCGTGGGGCATTAGGTTTCAACTGGAAGATTTCAGATACAGCCACGTTTAAACAAACAATGAGTACGGAAGTCGGTGAAGACAACACTAAATCAAAATCAATCAGCTCTTTATCAGCTAAGATAAACAGTTCTTTGTCGATGAAATTGACACTCACCTTCGATCACAACTCAAACGTGACCAGTGACACTGAAAAATTAGACACGCAAACAGCGGTCACCATTGTTTATACTTTCTTCTAAACAAAACTCTGAACAAAAAAACGGCAATCTTTGGTTGCCGTTTTTTTGTTTTATAGAGCCTCATTCATCAGCTTAGCGCCATCTAAACTGCACCACAGCTAAGGTTTGCTGTTGATTTTGCTTTGCTGCTTCATCAAGCGTGGTACGAATATCCGCTTGATTACGGTTAATGTGTTGCTCTAGTCCTACCTGCCAATTTGCATTCAGCTTGTAGCGCCAGGCAATCGTCAAACCTTGGCCACTACTGTTGTTCATATCTTCTGGAATAATGTCGTCTTCTTTTACTTTGAAATCGTCGTAACGCACGCTGAGACGATGTGCCCCCCGTTTATGGCTAATCATCATGTACCAAGCATCAAAATCAATATACACAAATCGCTGCCCCATATGGCTACTACCCGACAACCACTGAGAAATGAAGCGGGTCGTCGGGGTAACATCATGAGAAAAGGCCACAGAATGAAACTTCGTGCGCCAGGCGTATAATCGTTGATGATTAACCACAGTCGGCTTGGCTTGATTATCATAAAAATAGTAGCGTAGTTGTGTGCGTTTGTAATAACTCAGGTGAGCGCCTAAGTAAAAGCCAACGCGGCTGTCTAACTCATGAAAAGGCTCTACATAAGAGGGGTGAAAAATACCGTTTGGGTCAATAACAGATGGGTAATCAGCAAAAACGATTTTATCATTATGTAAGCTTTGTCGGTCATGCATCGCAAAGCCACGCCAGCTTAACAGCGTACCAAGGGTGTCATTTCCTTTGAATGCGCCTGCGGTGATTTCCCACGAAAAAGGGCTTCGTCGATTACGCCCTGCGCTAAATAGAGTTCCTTCTAAACCCGCTATTCTAAGTTCTTCACCAAACCAACTGTTGACCGCAGATTGGGTATAGGTGTATGGCGATAACCAACCTAAATCAACATTTTCTAACGACAAACGGGGGTAAAAAAAACCAGCGCGCCCTTTAAAACGAACCTGACTATTTGACAGAGGCTTATATTGAATAGCAGCTTGGGTAATCCCTATATGTTGCTCCCCTAACTGATAAATATTGGCCGTCACATCATATGAAAAAGCAGAAGACAGTTTGTCGGTTATTCTAAGTACGCCCTGTTGCAAATTAACGCTATCATCCTGATAGGCAACAATACCTGTTCCTTTGTCAAGCCAGGGCTTTTGATCATCTGCCTTGACCATATTGACCTGAACCAAGCCGCTGATTTGTTGTGCCGTTGAAGGCAGCACGACAACTATTAAGAATAAAAATGCAATTAACCCATTGTACAAAATCAATCGCGCCACTAAGTTAAACCATTACGTATGAAGTTTTGATACCAAGCGATTAGTTCATCAGCTCGCAGCGCCTTTGTCATATAGTAACCTTGCGCCTTGGTACATCCTATCTCGGTCAAAAATTCCAAAGTGGCAAGATCTTCAACGCCTTCGGCAACCGTGGTAAGCCCTAAATTTTGCGCCAAACTCACTAAGGTTTTCACCATCACTCGGTCGTCTTGGTTTGTAGCCAAATCAAGTACAAATGCCTTATCAATTTTTAGCTCATCAACTGGCATTTTTTTCAACTGAGCCATTGATGAGTATCCGGTACCGAAGTCATCTATTGATAAAGTAATGCCCATATTACGCAGTAAATTTAGTGCTCTTAGGGCGTTATGGGGATCGCTCATAACGGCGCTTTCCGTTACTTCCATGGTGAGTGCACTAGGAGGTAGATCAAACTCCACCAGCAATGACGCTATGCTATCTGGTAGGGATAAATCAACCAAATCAATCGCTGATATGTTTACCGCTACGGTAAAATACACATCTTGCTCTCGCCATTTTTTAAGCTGGGCGCACGCTGTTCTCAAGGCCCATTGGGTAACATGCCGAATTGAACCTGTTTGCTCAGCCAGTGGAATAAAGTCGTCAGGGGGAACAAAACCATGCTCAGGGTGAAACCAGCGTATTAAGCACTCTAATGTTTCTACCTTATGGCTGTGAATTGTTAACTTAGGCTGATAATGCAGCTCTAGCTGCCCCTCAGCTAATGCACTTTTTAATTCAGACATTAGACTGAGGCGTACCACAGAATGTTTGTTTAAGGCGTCATTATAGACAGCAAACGGATTATGCTGATCTTTACAACTGTACATAGCAATGTCGGCGCACTGCATCAAGCCCTGCAACGATTGCGCATGCTGTGGGTATAAAGCGATACCAACGGAACAATCAACGTCCAACACCACGTTTTCAATTTTAAAAGGCTGCTCGAACACTTTGATTAATTGTTCTGCTGCTTCTTCGGGACTGCCATGCGCCGCTTGATGACTCACTAGTGCATACTCGTCTCCGCCCAAGCGGGCACAAAAGCCGTTTTTCGTGGCATAGCCACTCAAACGCCGTGCAATTGCAATCAGTAGGTCGTCACCTAGGTCGTCACCTAGGTCGTGGCCGAGGGTATCATTTATGTCTTTAAATCGATCTACGTCTAACGTCAGCACCGTTAGCTGACATTCTGGCTGTTGCTTGAGCATGTCCTTTATATGATTGGAAAACTGTATCCGGTTAGGAATATTAGTTAGCTCATCAAAGTAAGCAAGGTGATGAATTTGTTCTTCCCGATCGCGGATACCCTGCTGCATCTCATCAAAAGCACTAGATAAGCTTTCTACTTCCAAGGTATTGGCACTAGGAAAGGTTTCAACAAACTCGCCTGCACGCATTCTGCGCGCGGCTCTAATTAACTGATGCAGCGGTTTGGTAATTTCTCTGGATAATAACGTCGCTCCTAATAAGCCTAACGTCGCCGCTGATAACAAAATAATAAACAACTGGCCAATTAAACTCTCACTGGAAAGATACGCATCATCTTCCCCAGTCGATAGCACTATGTGTACCGGATTTTTTCCCCAAGAGCCTAGCTCAATCGTACTGTAAATCGTATTCTTAGACGACAAAGAAACACGATGTAGCTCAGATGACGCTTCTACTCTACTCAGCATAAGATCGTTAACAAACGGCGTTTCGGGGGTCGCGCCTAACAGCACGTTATTTTCAAGACTCAGCAAAGAGATTTGCATATTGGTTAGCTCTACTAAATTCTGCGTGAATAAAGTTTCTGCATCTATCCCCATCACCACCCAAGCATTAATTTGCGTCGAATTTTCGACAAACCGAACGGGGGTCGCGCGTATAAGATAAAAATGATTGTTAAATGAAAACCAATGAAGCTCAGGCGTGGCAAAAGAAGGAACAATTTGGCTGCTATTCTCTAGCGGCTCAGACGAGCTAGCCAGAGGTGAAAAATCGCGCCCTAAGACCCAAAAAATATCCGCATCTAATCGGTTTTGGTAGTTAGACATAGCTGATTTCAAGGATTGTGAGTCATTACCAGCAGTAGCGATCAATTGTTTAATGCTAAAATCTTTTGCCAGAGTAACCATACCATTATTCAGAGCGCTCGCTCGCCCCTCAAAATTATTTCTAACCACACTGGCTGAAGTTTGAATATGACTAAGCAATTGCGCACTAGAATGTTTGTACGTCGCTCGCTGAACAAAAAATAGCGTTACCAAAACAATAATGGTCAGTAACAGTAAGAAGATGAACGACATCCTCATCTGCAGGGATGTCTTGAAAAACGTTTGTGTATTACTCATATTCGCCGAATTCATCACCGTTATTTTCGTACGCATTCACATCAGGTAATAGCTCAGAAGGCACCTGCATAGTCTCGCGAGAATCTCCTTGAACAAGCATAGTCTTTTGAAAAAATTCGGGCGTGTCGCTAATGCGTGGATGCCAAGCTTTAATGATATATTCGCCATCAGGTACTTGCATACTGACAGAGCCTTGCTGATCCGTTTTAGCAAAATAAGGGGTATCAACTACATAAATATAGCCCAACATCCAATCATGGACGTTACAGCCCATTTCCACTACACCTAGCTTATCGAATAATAACGGGTTAGCGCGCACCCCCTTATAAAGCTCTAATTCGAACGCCTTGGCAGAGGAAAATGAATAAACGTGGTGCTGAATAGAATCTGAGTTTGGAAAGCTTACTTGGGTATTTTTCTGAACAGCAAGAATGTGCGGAGCAAACTGGGTATTGACCTGGTCCATAATTGCCATGCTATTGCTGGGCGCTGCCGGGGTATCTTTGCCTAGAAGATAAACCACCACATTAGACATGGGCACCTGCTGATTGTCGGTAACGACAATATTAATGTTACTGCTATGGCTAGCGGTACTTACCAATAACAAGCTCAAGACGAATCTAATCACTGCTACCTCAATTTTTTTAACAAATACTAACTGATTTTTAGCCAATGTATTAAAAATGTCTTGTTTACAACATAGATAATATAAAAAAACGTCGAAACTCATTCGCTTAATTGACGTTATGCAGCTTATTCTTCTCCTTGTAAGCTGGCTAAGACACGCTTCGCCTCATCAGATTGAGGTGGGTGACCGTACTCGATAATATCTTCTAATAACTCTGTGGCAGACTCGGTCTCTCCAATTTCTATATAAGCATGAGCTAAATCCAGTTTAGCACCAAACCCATCGTCGCTGTCCACATCAACATGGTCCGAATCTTCCTTAGCGGTAGAGAATTCGCCCATGATCGACTCTAAATCAAGTGCTTTTTCGGGTAAGGGATCCGCCGTGATGCTGTCATTTAGCAAATCATCAACGTCGACAAAGTCGCGTTCCGCGTCGTCTGGCGCTTCCTCTTCAAGTAAAGTGGCGATATCCACTGCACTATCAATATTTTGACCAGCTTGGTTAATGTTGCTTGGAGCTTGCTCTTCAACTGAAGCCGACTCAAGGGAGTCGCTCAAGTCATCATCCAGACTTTGCAACATGTCATCAAACGAAGCTGACTCAAGTTCTTCTATAGAATCTGTTTCATCTTCGTCGACTTCATTTAACCAATCTTCGAGTTCCGGAAATTCATCTAACTCATCGTTTTCTTGGGCCTGTGAAGGAGGTAACCTATGATCTGTTGATGCTTCGTCGTCGTTACTCTGCCCATCATCTAAAACAAAATTCTGCAGCGCAGATTCTAGTTCATCGTCATCAAAATCTGCCAAAGCATCAATGTCGCCTAGCTCAGTATCAGTTAATGGCTCTTCAACAGGTTTCGCAGAAGGCGTATTTGATTCGAATTCGTCAGTATCAAAATCAGCTAGCGCTTGCTCTAACGCGTCTTCCTCACTAGCCTCCCCATTTTCACCTGGTTCACTTGCCTCTGGAACAAACTCAAGTTCATCGAGTGAATCTTGCTCAGTCGTGGTTTCTTGCTCGTCGCTATGAATACCAGTAGGGTCAACCTCAGCAGGTTGTGATGTAAGATCTGTTTCGTCTTGCGTTGGGGAAGATGTGGCAGTATCTGGTTCTGCTAATGCTGCATCTTCTTCTGCTGAGGGTTCTTGTTCTGCTGAAGGCTCTTGTTCTGCTGAAGGCTCTTCATCCGCCGCAGGCTCTTTATCCGCTGAAGGTTCTTTATCCGCTGCGGGCGCCACCTCAGCTTCTGATACATCCTCTGTCTCTAACGCGTCGTCGAGTTCCAGTGCACTATCGTTTTCGTCTTCTTGGGATTCATCGGCTTGTTCTGATAGCGATTCATGGTTTTCTTGAGTCTCATCATCAGCTTGTTCTGATAGAAGCGCTTCATCCGCCATGGGCGTTTCATCTGCCGCAGGCTCTTGTTCTGCTGACGGCTCTTTGTCCGCTGAAGACTCTTGCTCTCCTATAGGCTCTTTATCCGCCGCGGGCGCTACATCAGCTTCTGGTACATCCTCTGTCTCTAACGCGTCGTCGAGTTCTAGTGCACTATCGTTTTCGTCTTCTTCGGATTCATCGGCTTGCTCTGATAGAGGCGTTTCATCTGCGGCAGGCTCTTGTTCTGCTGAAGGCTCTTGTTCTGCTGAAGGCTCTTTATCCGCTGAAGGCTCTTCATCCGCCGCGGGCGCTACATCAGCTTCTGGTACATCCTCTGTCTCTAACGCGTCGTCGCGTTCTAGTGCACTATCGTTTTCATCTTCTTCGGATTCATTGACCTGGTCGGATAGCGGTTGTTGATTTTCTAACGGCGCGTCAGGCTGCTCAGATAAAGGTGCGAGTGCGTCCAAATTAGACTCGTCAGGTTCAGAATTTGAGCTTTCTGCATCAGCGTCAGCAAAAATGTCACCTAAACCTTCGGTAATTTTATCTAATTGCTGAATATCGCGCTGTGGGGTGCCTGTAAACTCAGGCTCTGCTTCCTCTTCCCCTTCTGGCAGCATATCCTGCATCATTTCAACTTGTTCAAGCTCGTCAATCAGATTACTAGTAATGTTATCTAGCTCTTCACTTTGCGATGCAATCTCTTTATCAAGCTGCTCTAGCATATCCTCGTTAATGGGATCGTCTGCATTTACTTCTGACGATTCTGGAAGCTCAGGTTTAGGCTCAACCAGTAAATCATCAATATTAATTTCCGGCTGTTCATCAGCATCTTCAACAGGAGAAATATCATTAATATCGCTTTGAACATCTTGAGCTGAGTCTGCTGGAGTGTCCACTTCACTTTCAGCATCATCTATTTCAGAAGCAAGCTCTTCTTCAAGGGCTTCTTCTGGCCCTTCATCTATCATTACTTCACTATCAGTGCCTAATTCATCCAGCGCATCTAAATCGTCTACATCTAACCCCAAAGACGCATTTTGCTCATCGGGAACAGACTCTTCTTTATCAGTACTTTCTGCTACATCCAGTTCGATTTCGTCAACTTGACTGTCGTCGCTATTATCCTGTTCTTCATCGTCTGACAAACTGATGTTATCCATCTCATCATCAATTTCAGCCAACAAGTCATCTTCGTCTTCAAATAAGTTGTCTAGATCGTCTTGATCAAGCTCATCGCTTCCGGCTTCAAAGTCTTCTGTTGGATTGAGTTCACTATCTGGCACCAACATATCATCGCCAAGATCATCAAACTCTTCCTTGTCATGTAGACCATCCTTCTCGTCAAATGACTCTTTTAACTCCTCGGCTAATACGTCATCTCCAACGCTCTGGTCACCAAACAAGTTTTCGTCATCTAACTCTGAGCTTAATTCTTCGCTTAAGGCATCAGATAAATCGTCCATTTCACTGGCAACATAGGTATCAGCGGGTTCGTCTTTCGTTGCCAGTAAATCTAGATCCATCTCTTGTGGCTTTTTACGCTTTATTAACCAGTAAGCAAAACCACCTAAGATGAAAAGAGACACTAAGATTGAAGTAATAATTAGGGTGAGTGGCTTCATCAACCAATCGGTAAAGCCACCTTTTTGCTGTTCGGCTAACGCCTTTGCCTCGGCGTCTCGAGATTTAGCCAGTAGCTCATCAATGCTTTTACCCATCTGCACTATTTGCTCATCTCTCAGTGCTTCTTGACTGCGTATTTCAGCTAAGTCTTTATTTACCGAGTCTAGGCTTTCGAACACTCGTTGATTTTCATTAAGAATACTTTGAACACTGAGAATCGACTCGGCAAACTGTTGCCGGATTTGCTGGAATTGACGATTTTGTTCCTCATCAATGGCCCCTAAGCGTTTTTCAATGATATCTTTTGTTTCATCTAGGTCGTCCTTGCTGGCCAAAGTCTTATTGGCGTTAACTCCCGCACTGCTGCTAGCGTCTTCACCGCCTAAATTGAGCAATTGATTATCATAACGGACCTTCGCAATCGCCTGGGCTTCATTCACTCTGCTCACATACCCAGAAGCGGGCAGGCGCAAGATAGCGCCGTCTCGCATCAGATTTATATTATCGCGTTCAAAAGCGTCTGGGTTTAGCTCATACGTGGCAAGCATCACCTGATATATGGAATGACTAGTGTTTTGTCTTGCTTCGCTGGCGATGCGCCAAAGTGTGTCAGAAGAGGTTATCGGACCATAGGTTTGGCCAGAGAAATCCGAATCGCTATTTTTAGGCCCTTTAATACGGATTTGTTGAAAATCGGCTGCTTCAAGACCGATAGCAAAAGTTAGTGTGAGGCTCGCTACAAATAAAAGGGCTAGCGTTCGCAAATTCATTGATCCTTTATGCCTCAAAATTAGGGTAAATAACCCGCCATCAGGGGTATTTACAAAATCATTTATTCTTATTGATACGCGCACTTGCATATTACAACAAATGAGAGCAAAAAATATTCCACAAGTACATATATCAAGTGGATAACGTCTTCATATCTTACTATAAACCAGAAGGTTAAGATGATCTAGAATGGCATTTTAGTGACGTTTTTCCCTTGTTTCACAAAGAGCATGTATCCAAAATTTTTCTTGATTTACGCTAAGACTATAAAAGGCTATCGGCACTTCCAATTAAAATATGAATATATAAGTGACTAAACTAAAAGTGAATATTCAAAGTGGCTTGCTTTAAAACAATTAACCCACGGGCATAAAATACGCACCGTGGGTTAATTTTATTATGTTCGTTGATTACATGTAATCGCGGATCAGTACCTCAGCAATCTGAATGCTGTTGGTAGCAGCGCCTTTGCGCACATTATCAGAAACAACCCACATGTTTAATCCATTAGGGTGACTGATATCATTACGTACACGGCCAACAAAAACATCATCATTGCCGCTTGCATCACCTACTTGAGTAGGAAAGTCCGCAGGGTCTGCTTTTAAAACAATACCAGGGGCTTGCGCTAACAGATTTTTCGCATCTTGCGCATCTATGGGCGTACGAGTTTCGATATGAATAGCTTCACCGTGACCATAAAATACGGGCACTCTTACTGCGGTGGCGTTAACACGGATGCTTTCGTCACCTAAAATTTTCTGAGTTTCCCACACCATTTTCATTTCTTCTTTGGTGTAATCATTGTCTAAAAACACATCAATTTGAGGGATAACGTTAAACGCAATTTGACGACTAAAGGCTTCAGGTTTTGCTTCCTGACCGTTCAATAAGGCAGCAGTTTGTTTTGCTAACTCATCCATAGACTCTTTGCCGCCACCAGAAACAGACTGATAAGTACTAACGTTAATACGATCAATACCTACCGCGTCGTGAATAGGCTTAAGGGCGACCATCATCTGAATCGTTGAGCAATTAGGGTTAGCAATGATGTTGCGATTACGAAAATCGGCTAGCGCGTGGGCGTTAACTTCTGGTACCACTAACGGGATATCAGGTTCGTAACGGTAGTGCGATGTATTATCGATAACAACGCAACCTGCTTCTGCAGCAATCGGGGCGAACTTTTCAGAAACACTGCCACCGGCCGAGAAGAAACCTAATTGTACTAAACTCCAATCAAAGGTATCTGCGTCTAACACAGTTACTTCTTCACCCTTAAACGTCACCGTACCACCAGCAGAACGTGAACTTGCCAATGGGTAAAGTTTGTTGACTGGAAATCCTCTTTGTTCAAGAATTTCAATCATGTGTTGTCCTACTAAACCAGTAGCACCCAACACGGCGACATCAAAAGACCGAGACATGTAGCATAACTCCTAAAAAATGTTTATTTGTTTAAGTAACTTATTTACGGTTGAATCCGAGTGCGTAGATTGCCTCTGATCCAGGATAATTTCCAGTATTTACGCTAAGTGCAGCGAATTCTCTTCGAATAGAATAGTTTTTTCGGATATATCTAAATTGATCTGGTTGCGCAATGGTGCTTTTAAATTGCGCTGAGTCCATACGGATATCATAAACACTGAGCACCAACGCACTGAGTAGCGCTTGCCCTTCAAGGGTTTCATCAAGGTTAATACAGTTCGGCTGTGGTGACGGTAAATAGTCACTAAGCTTCTTCGTCGCATCAAACCCAAACTGCTCACAAACTTGCTGATAGAGCATTTCAGTACCACGGGCTTTTCCTTCAACGGTATGCCCAGCAATGTGCGCGGTGGCTAATGCAATATACGGCACAAGCGCTTGGTCGATATCAGGCTCGTTCTCCCAAACATCTAATACGATATTCAGTTTACGGCCTGCTACAAAACTCGCTAATAGCGCTTTGTTATCAATCACTTCACCTCGACAAGCGTTAATCAAAAGCTGGTCTTCCCGCAACTGAGCGATGCGAGACGTGTCAAACATGTGCTCTGTGTTGTACTTACCGCCTTCAATAAGGGGAACATGTAGACTAATAATATCGCACTGCATGATGGTATCCATCGTAACGAAGTCCCTACTGTCACCGGCATCTGCCAATGGGGGATCGCATAAATAATACTGAATACCAAGCGCGGTCAATTTCTCGCTTAAGCGAGTGCCGACATGCCCTGCCCCTACTATACCAACGGTTTTATCGGTTAGCTGCCAATCGAGTTTTTCCGCCATTACAAATAAAGCGCTCAACACATATTCGGCAACCGCAACAGCATTGCATCCCGCAGCAGAATGAACGGCTAAGCCACGACTTTGCAGATAGGCTTTATCTAAATGGTTAGTGCCGGCGGTTGCGGTGCCTACGTATTTGATAGCTTTATTAGCATCAAGAAGCGCTGCATTAACCTTAGTGGTCGAACGTACCAATAGCACATCGGCGTCTGCGACAAGTTCGGCATTGACATCTTTATGAGAAAAAACCTGGCTATCACCTAGCCCTGCAAAAAATTCAGCAGCGTAAGGTAGACTGTCTTCATAATAAATTTTCACCAGATAGGCTCCATGACACGCCAGCGAAATAGCGCTGCGCCCGAATACACGTTAGGTTCAGGCTTAAAAAAAGAGCGCAAGTATGCCACGGCAGGACCAGAAGCTAAATGCCCAGAAAGAATTTTATGTACTGATTTGACAATGGTCTAATCACTTTTCTCTTGGTCCGTAATTTTACAATCCTGTGGTCGACTATTCGTCTAAGCCCTATTTATCTAAGGACTATTTGGATAATGCCTAGTTACTATCTAAGTGCGGGCTAGTTGCTATCTAGCTTCGGATTAGTTGCTATCTAGCTGCTATCTAAGTGCTCGCTAGCCAAGATGGTTGACGAATGCTAGGTAGAGAGCGGTGACCTCTTTTGGCGCTTCAAGTTGAGGATAATGACCGACTTGCAAGGCATAAGTTTGCGCATGGGGTAATAGGTGTTCAAACTGATTCAACATATGCTGGCCCGATATTGGATCATGCACACCATTAATAAAACACTGGGGCACCGTTGTGTGTTGCATGGCGTTAATCCAGCGAGAGGCCTGAGCTTTACGCTCATCTATATATTTCAATAAATGTGGAAGCACACGTTTTCCCTGTTTCCATTCCAGCAACGCATACAAGATCGCAATGTGCGCAGCGTCAGGCTGGCTATTAGGGCCAAATATTTTAGCAAAACTGCGGTGCAAACTTCTTTGACTCATGAACCTTGCCATAAACGGGCCCAACGGGCTTTTAAGCAGTTTTTGCGTTAACAATGGACGGTGACAATCAGCGAATAATCCGCCATTCAAATAACAGACACTTTGAATACTCAAATTTGAGCGCTTTTCAGCATGGCGAGTCAATAACTCTTGTGCCACTGAATCACCGTAATCATGGGCTAAAATATGGCATCGCTTAATATGCAATTTCGCCAACAGAACTTCGAGAATATCCGCTTGCTCGAGTAAACTGTAATCGTGTTTATTGGGTTTATCTGACAGCCCGAAGCCCAGAAGATCGAGACACACTAAGCGGTATTTTTGGCGTAATACGTGCCATTGATTGTGCCAATCCCAAGCAGCACTGGGGAAACCATGGATCAATAAAACCCACGGCTCGTCATTTTCAACCGCCACTGCATCTTGTGCAGTCCAGTATGCGATTTTGTGTTCACCAATTTGCGCGTAACTGGCACTCGCTTGATACTGCTCAAAATTGGGAAAGCGCTCCATTATTGGTCATAACCAGGATTGGTTCGATCGAGTTGACGTAAAATGCCCGACCAAGCAAGCGCGCCGCCAGCAGAGCGAGTAACTTGTTGTGCTTGGGCTCTAATGCCCGCCAATATTTGTTCAGGGATGGGTATCAGTTCTTGACCAGACGCTTGTGCTTGTAGTTGTATTTCACACGAGCGCTGCAGTAAAAACATTCCCAAAAATGCATCCGCGATAGAATCAGCGCACGTCAGCAAGCCGTGGTTGCGTAATATCATGAAATTAGTGCTGCCAAGGTCAGCCACCAGACGCTTTTTCTCATCAGGGTTTAACGCAACCCCTTCATACTCATGATACGACATAGAAGACAGCGCAAATAAAGACTGCTGACTTAAAGGTAAAAGCCCTTGTTTCTGGGTCGAGACCGCGATACCGGCCGTTGTGTGCAAATGCATAACACATTGCGCATCTTCGCGTGCTTCATGCACCGCACTGTGGATCACAAAACCTGCCGGATTAATATCATAATCAGACTCCATGACCTTTTCGCCTTGCAAGTTCACTTTAACTAAACTTGAAGCCGTTACTTCGTCAAACATCATACCGTAGGGGTTAATTAAAAAATGATGTTCTGGCCCCGGCACACGGGCTGAGATATGAGTAAAAATCAAATCATCCCAACCATAATGGGCCACCATACGATACGCAGCCGCTAAGTCGACTCTGGCTTTCCACTCTTGCTGACTAACCTGTTGCTTTACTGCTGACATAAATTTGCTTCTTTAGATTGTTAAATTTGTGTCAACAACTTAATCTACAGGTAAGTTACAAACTGTCGCTAATACGACAATTCAAGATAATTCCTATGCATTTAGACACAATTAGACCCATTCTTAGTCAGAGCCCTTGGTTTAAATCACTTCCGCAAGACATTATCGAGCAACTCGTCACGGCAGCGAAACTAAAGCGCCTTGAAACAGGGCAACTTGTTTATCAGAAACATGATTTAGGTGACGGTTTGTACTGCGTAATGTCAGGTAAGGTCCGTTTGAGTAACGTAACACTTGAAGGCAAAGAGCTAATTTTAACCTGGATGCAACCAGGGAATTGGTTTGGCGAAATATCCTTGTTCGACGGATTGCCCCGCGCTCATGATGCGCATGCTGAAACACCCTGTGAGCTATTGAAAATATCTAGCCATGACTTCAAAGCACTATTGGTAGAACACCCAACACTGTACCCGCATTTCATGCGCCTGCTTTGCCAACGCATTCGCACCACATTTTCGTTTATCGATGAAACCGGAAGCTTATCGTTAAAAGGCAAATTGTGTGGACGAATTCTGTTATTAGCCGAGGGGTTAGAACATCAGGCACCCATCGAAAATGGTACCACCTTACACATCTCCCAAGAATCGCTTGCCTTAATGCTTCACAGCTCTAGACAAACCGTGAATAAATTACTCCAAGAGCTGCAAGCGCAAGATGTTATTCAAGTTCACTATGGCCAAATGACGATTATTGACTACATGAAACTTAAAACCCTGTGTCAAATATAACGTGGCCGTACCTCGACCTCGCAGCGAAGTGCTGAGGATAAAAACGCAGATTCAAAAACTAAAAGTTGGCGATAAAACCAAGTCTGATTTATATCTATGTCTAATATGAAAAAGTAAGTTGGCCAGCTAGAATTAAACCTGTACACATGACCTAGATTGACAAGCATCAAGTATTCACGAGCAAAGCGGTTCAACTTATAATTAAAAAGCATAGATTTGCTTGGGTAAAATATTAAGGAAAGTAGTATTTCATGCAGATTTTTTTCCCCGGGCCTCAACACATTCTTGCTCTTTTTTTAAGCTGCATTCCATTTATCCTCAATGCCGAGAACCTCGGTAGCGACTTGCTGGGAGACAACGCGCGCTGGTCTGTTGATGCGTCTGCTAGACTCAATCGCAACACAGATACCCAGCACAATGCCTTTACTTATGTTTTAGGGCTAGACGTGCACAAGGTGTTCAGCCATAAAAATAGGGACATAGGCACCCTGATGTTTCAACCGTACTTGGTATCATTAAATAACGCTTCGTCTGTGCCATTCTTCTTCGACGATGGTGATGATACGCAACTGACTTGGCGCATCACCAACTTTAATTTTACGGCCTTAGCTCAAGGCAGACTCAATATAAAACTAGGCCATTTCGAAATTCCTTATGGCTTAGAGTATCAGGAAGATACCAATGGAACGTTACGGCAATTCACATTTGGTGACCGAGGGATAAAAGCCGATTGGGGGATGTCAGTGAACGGTATTTTGCCTTATCTAGAATATGAAATCGCACTCACCAGAGGCTCAGGAAACGAGCTAACCAGCTCCCATAACCCGCACATTTTTTCAGGTCGTATTGGTTCACCGAGTCAGAAAAATATAACGGCAGGTTTTTCTTGGTTTTACGGAGATGTGTTGACTGGTTCAGGCACTACCGAGCATAAAAAGTTAGGGGTAGATGCTTCGTATTTTTACTATCAGTGGCAATTTATGTTTGAGTCATCTATTGGCCAAAAAGCAGGGAACGATACCCAAAATAGCTTCGCCGAAATTGCTTGGATAGGCGCCAAAGAGCAATTTAAAAGTTATATGCAACTGGGTTATCAAAACATTAAACAAATGAATCAAAAAGATTCTGCCAGTTACTGGGTAGTGGGTATGCAATGGCAAAATGCGTACGGTTTTGACATAAGCGCACAGTTTAAACATAAATTAAACGCAGCACCTACACTTAACATAGAGCCTGACTTAAGCATTCAAATGAGATACAGATTGTAATGACAAACATTCAAGTAAAGAAACCAGCAGATCTTGCAAAGGCAGGACTGGCAAAATTAGCGGCTTTTTTTGCGCTTACATTTTTTATGCTCACAATAACATTTCCCTCTCAGGCCGCGTTCTGCTCATTGCGCGATCCCATCTCGGCTATCCAAGCTTTATACAGTCAAGAGTATCAATTTAGAACTGTGGTAACCGATGTTACCGAAGCAGATCGTGAGCAAATGAAGCAGCAGCTACCCTTCACTATCCATCAAAGCGAAGTCGCTAAGCACACCTTATACGTCTTGTATAAAGACCAAAAAGCAGAAGGTTTTTTACAAGCACGTTCTGAATGGGCAAAGTGGGGGCTCGTTGAAATCGCTTGGGCTATCAATTTAGACAGGACCTTAAAAGGGTTTTATTTCCAGCGCTGCAGAAGCCCACAATGTAATGACACAGTGACCCGAAGCATCAGTCATGTAATTCAAGGCAAATCATTTTCTCAATTAAAAAGCTTATTAAGTGACGATGGGGAAACGCTTTCCGCTTACGGTCAGTCAGTATTTCCCATCGCACCTAGATTAGCATTGCTTACCTTGCGATCAGCGCTAAAAACGCTTGCCATTACCGATATCAGTTGGAGAAAAGATCTACAAAATCTAGCCATAGCGCATTAACCGAAGGACAAAAATGAGAATAAGAAGTTACCTCGCCCTGTTAGTCTGCGCATGTTTGCTGGGCGCGTATATACTAGAGCAAGTCTTAGCTTATCGCTTTAACAGCGTGCAAACTCTAGAGAGTGAGCACAATGAAAGTTTGTTGTGGCAAAAGGATCTTCAACGGATAGAAAACACCACTTCACAATTCTTAGTTTCTGCAGACCTTGTTATCGGCTCAGGTAACACATACCTGATTTTTGGCGCTAAAAATATGGGTGACTACCTCATAAAAGAACTTGCGCAAATGCAAAGCCATAACCAATTCCCGCCATTGTCAAAAAAGATATCAGAATCTGAGACCTTAGTGGCAAGTATCAACGATGTATTAGTCGAAGTGCTAGACCTCCCCCCGAATGACCTGCAACAAAGCCTAGGCCAATTACTGGAGCAATATGATCCTATCAGCCTTTTACTTTCGCGAAACATCCAGTTTTTAACACAGGAAACCAGTAATACTATTGAAAACGAAGCGCGGTTTTTGCAGGCGGAAAAACAGCGAATGGAAGAAGTCAGTTGGATCACCAGAATAGGCTTCTTTCTGGCGATTATCGCCCTATGGTGGTGGGCTAACAGCAGGATCTGTAAGCCATTAAATGGCTTGATTTATTCATCTCATCGAGCACTAGCCGGCCATGATTTTGAGGCGACCAAGCGGGCCCCGACTGAAATCTTAGAGCTAAGCAACGATTTCAAACACTTAACAGAGACCTTATTTCACCAAGCGTCACACGATCCCTTAACCGAGCTACAAAATAGGCGTGCATTCGAGCGCAACCTCAAACAAGTTATTCAGGACAATCAGCACAACTACTTTTTATGTTTTATCGATTTAGATTATTTTAAAACAATTAATGATACGTGTGGTCATGCTGCAGGTGATGAGATCCTCGTTAGCGTTGCGCGTATTTTAAAAAGTAATGTGCGCAGCAATGATATAGTTGCGCGTCTCGGGGGAGATGAGTTTGCCATTCTCATTTTAGATTGTCCCTTTGAAAAGGCCCTGCAAATTGCAAATAATATCAAAGAAAATATACGTACTCTAACCTATCACTGGGAAGGTGAAACCTTTCATTTAAGTGCCAGTATCGGCGTCGCCCCAAAAGTAAAGCATAACAGCACCACAGATTTATTAAATGCCGCGGATGTAGCCTGTGGTTTAGCAAAAAGTGCAGGACGCAATACAGTGCGTCTATACGATGCAAGCCAAGAGAAGGCCAATAACAAACAACAGGATATCCTATCGGTACATCAAATTAATAACGCCTTAAAAAATGACCAATTCATCCTTTATAAGCAGGATATTCTGCCCTTACAAGACAACCAGAGTGGCCACTATTTTGAAATATTGCTGCGCATGAAAGGGATTGATGGAAAGGTCATTAGCCCTGCAAGCTTCTTGCCCATCGCTGAACGCTATCGATTAACAAGCCAAATCGATACTTGGGTGGTCAGCGCCGTTTTCGCGCATTTTCGTCAACACCAAGATCAACTTGAAAATATCTATATGATTTCTATCAACCTGTCTGGTCATTCAATGAATGATCACGAATTAGAAACCTTCATTATCGACAAAGTTAAAAAAGGCGGGATCCCCGCCCATAAGTTGTGTTTTGAGGTGACCGAGACGGTGGCAATTGCCAATATCAAGCGCGCTAAACTATTTATAGAAAACATAAAAAAACTTGGCTGTAGCTTTGCATTAGATGATTTTGGTAGCGGCCACTCTTCCTATGCCTATCTGAAGGAGCTGCCCACAGAGAAAATAAAGATCGACGGTACAATTATCGCGAATATGATGGACAACCCGTTAGATTACACCACAGTTAAATCTATTTGTGAGATCGCCAAAGCAGCCAATCAAGAAATTATTGCCGAATTCGTCGAAAACGAAAAAACCGTAGACGCATTAAAGAAACTAGGAGTTGATTTTGCTCAGGGCTATCATTTTAACCGCCCAAGTGAATTACGCTAAATCGTGCGTATTACCCATGGACACAATTGAAAAAGCCGCGACATGAAAAACATGCTGCGGCCGGGGATGATACGACAGTTCACTAGGCTGTCGAAAGGTTAGTCGCTAAAAATAGGCAGAAAGTTTAATTGAAATTAAAAAAAATATTTTGCTGAAGATTTAATTACCCTAACTCAGCCTTCAATCAAGTAATTTTTTTACCTCCAGTAAGAATGACTTATCTCTGTATTAGACTAAATATCAATACTTTTCAGAGATTTACTTTTTGAATAATCTGTTATTACGTTTTAGACTGATTGAATACAAAGTAATAATTTTTCGCCCAAATCGATACCATCGAGAGAAATGAAAATACGTTTTTATCTCTCCAATCCACAACCAAGAGAGCATTATGTCAAACAGTACTTTTCGACTCATCACCCGCAGCGATTTTGACGGCTTAGTATGTGCCGCTTTGCTGAAAGATATGAACATGATTGACGATATTAAATTCGTTCACCCCAAAGACATGCAAGACGGCAAAATTGAGGTAGGGCCTAGAGATATTCTCACTAACTTGCCCTATGTAGCAGGTTGCCATATGTGTTTTGATCACCATCACAGTGAAACGATGCGTAACGAAGCACACGACAATCATGTCATTGACCCATCGGCCCCTTCTGCTGCTCGCGTGGTATATGATTACTATGGCGGTAAGAGCAAGTTCCCGAAAATTACTGATGAGCTGATGGATGCTGTTGACAAGGGAGATTCAGCCAACTTTAACCAGCAAGAAGTCCTTGACCCTCAAGGCTGGGACTTAATGAACTTCTTAATGGATGCGCGCACCGGCCTAGGACGTTTCCGAGAATTCACCATTTCTAATTACAATTTAATGATGGAGCTTATCGACTGCTGTTTAGATCTCAGCGTTGATGAAATTATTCAGCTTCCTGATGTGCAAGAGCGCATCAAAATCTATCAAGAACATCGCCCACTTGCGATTGAACAAATTAAACGTTGTGCGACGATAAAAGATAACTTAGTAATTTTAGATTTAAAAGACGAAGACCCAATATACGCCACCAACCGTTTTATGATTTATGCCCTATTCCCTGAGTGCAATATTTCTATTCACAAAATGTGGGGCTTCCAAAAACAAAACGTGGTTTTAGCGATCGGCAAGTCTATTCTGAATAAAAGCTCCAACACTAATATTGGTGAAGTGTGCTTAAAGTATGGTGGTGGCGGGCACGAAAACGCCGGCACTTGCCAAATTCCGACGGATAAAGCGGACGAGGTATTACAAGAAATTACACAAAAAATTAATCAAGACGGTTAGTAAAAGCCTGCCCAAATTAGGCCTGCATTTGCAGGCCTATTTCTTCCAGCAAATCAAAAATGCCGGTTTCATCGACTTTAATTTCATTATTCAAATCACTTCTGTGCTCTGTATAACGATTTGCATATCGCGTTTGAGTATAGGTATCACTATTTTCAAATATCTCATCATCGATATGAAACGCATCATTGTGCAACGACAATGGCTGGGGGTGCATTGCTAACCACAACTGAGCATTACGAATGCCATCACCATGCAAAATCTCAGTAGTGGTATCAGCCAAAAGCCAGTCTTGGGCAAGTGCTTGTAGATGGCTTTCTGGGTAGTATGAAGTCACTTCATCTTCGGGCCAGCTGGCTTCAGCGTTTACCGGGCCAATACGCGGGCGAGCCAATATATCTTGCTGCAGCATTGATAACAGCAAAGCGAACTTTTCTCCTTGCTGCGACGCACGGTTAAGCGCTCCGCTAAATTCAAGATCTAACGCGGCCTGATTAACAGCTTGCTTATTTTGTGTTGCTTGTGTTTCCTGCAAACCTAGCTCACCAATGGCTCCCTCGGTGAAAACGGGGGATACGAGAATGATTAATTAACTAGGTTATCGCTCGAGCGGGCTAATTCTTGAGGGGCACAACTGGGGAAGTTGTAAATGAAGCGTTTAAATTCACGAAAGCACACGCCAGTCAGTAAACCTGACTAACGATTCGCTTCTTTAGCGTTTAGGGACTAATAACGCTGGATCAATTCGCACATTCATCCAGTTCATTCGCCAATCTAAGTGCGCACCAGTGACGCGGCCTGTGGCGCCTATTTCAGCCACTAATTGTCCCTGCTTTACGTTGTCCCCTGCTTGCACTAACCCTTTGCTTAAATGCAAAAAAGTAGAAGAAACACCCAGGCCATGGTCGATAATCATCGTACCGCCTGAATAATACATATCAGGCACAAACAGGGTAACTACGCCATCAGCTGGGGCGTAAACAGGTGTGCCCGTTGGCGCAGCCACATCCACACCGTAATGGGGGCGTTTCGGCTGACCGTTGAGCACTCTTTGACTGCCATACACCCCGCTAATTGGGCCTTGAGCAGGCCATATAAAATCTTGAGAGAAATCAGTCCGCACGTCACGACGTGACCGTGCAGAAGCAACTTGCACATTATCTTGACGAATTTTATCCAATACTTCTTGAGGCGGTGAAACCATTTTACTAGGTAATCCCTCAATACGCTGTATATCGTATTCTCGTGAGGTTAACTTAATGTTTTTCTCATGTTTATTGCCTTCTGGGTCACGCCATGTGAGCTGATGTTCTAACTCAGCATCACGGCTAAACCCAAAAGCAAAGTGACCATCATCACTTATCAATATTGGCTTGCCGTCTAGCCAGATTTCACTGCCAGAAGGAGCGCTGCCTCTAAGTAAACTGCCTTGGGTTAACTCCCCTCGTAGCTCTAGCATCTCGGCCTGCGCGCCCATCATAAACATTAGGTTGATAAACGCCCCAAAGATATATTTATGCATAAGCAATGGCACCTTTACCGACGCCTTCAAACGCAAACACCTTAAATTCACTGTCGGGCACTAAACGCTTTTGTTCATCAGCAATGTACTGTGCAAGGCATTCAACCGTGGTATCCGTGTCGACCATTTCTGTTTCAGCTTTAGGAATAGCTAACTCAAACCAGCCCTGGGAAGACTCATAGCCAAATAAGAAATGCTCTGAAAAGTCAGTATCACTTTTCACAAAGTTAACCTTGTCAGCGCTAACTAAATCTTCGTTAGAGCCTACGTATATATCGCACCAGCGCTCTGCCCAGTATTGTTGCCACTCTTGGCTTTCATGCTGGTTCTCCGCAATAGTAATTTTCGAGCGATGTCCGTGGGCTATCCGCTGGCAATTACCATCGTGTTTCTTCAAACCGTGGGTATAGTGGTAGTACGGCGTCGTTATGACTTCAGCGCGTAATGCCAACTCTAGCCCTGCAACATTGTCAGGCAAATGCGTGGCAATAACTTGTTTTAGATATTGGCTAACTGATGACATGGTCACGTGCTTGGAGTACACGAAAGCATATGCTTCTGAGGGGCAGTTAAGATGGATAGAGCGGCCATCTGGGCGCATAAAATCCACACTGACTCTGTCATTCTTTTCATCTCGCAGAATATGGCTATATTCATGCTCAACGGGGATCAGCAATTTATGGTCGACATATTCGTCAATCAAGTGCTTAAGCTGCTTTTTAACCTTAGAAAAATCGAGCACCATGCTCTCTTCATTTAAATCGCCGTCTAATACGACGTCGACTATCCAACTTTCTCCCACCATGCCGCGCTTAGGGCACAAATAGGAAAAATCCATAACGGTTAAATCGTTAACGAATAATTGCATAAAACAGACTAAATACCTTAGTTAACACAATGAGTGTTGAGAAAATGAGTAGTTTATTACGAGCTTAGTATATCGCGGGTATGAAACTTTATCATGTGTTTACACCAGCCATGCTTTTGAGGCTGGTGTATTTTCGACCTAAATAATGGTTACTTTTGAGCCTTTAGCAACTGATCTTTCAAATTTGGCGGAATACCCTTAATCATCAGCGTGTCTGAGCCCGCATCATAATGCACTCGTTCACCATATAAATTACGCTCGAAACTCAAACTAATACCGCCCCCCTGGCCGCTGAATTTTGCTAAGGTTTTCAGCGCACTACGATCCGCTTGAAAGGTTTCTTCAATAGGGGTTTCACTGTTCGCGACAAACTGATAGAAGTCATCTCCTTCCGGCTCTTTCGGCAGCTTATCGGCTAATTCTTTAAGTTGAATGTCTTCACCAGCGTCAAGTTTCTCTTTGTAATACTCAGAAACAGTTTTACGGGTCGCATTCTTTTCGCTGGCATCCATTTGTTCAGACGCTAAATACTCATCCACCGAGCTAAGCAACTGTTTATTCTGCTGCTTAATATCGACCAATTCTTCACAGCCTAAAAACTGCATAAAGAAATCAGACACCTTGCGTCCCATTCGACCTTTAATAAAGCTGATATATCTATTTTGCTCAGGTGTAGTCGATAGCTGGGTGAGGTCGATACGTACCGCGAGTTGCATTTTAGCTAAATCTAAGTGGTCGCTACTACTCAGCTCTAGTTCACGGTTAATTTCAACGTGTTGCTTGGTGTTTAAAATGGCAATCATCAGGTACTCAGTGGCAAGAAACTCATAATGGCTAAACACCACAAAGCCGGTTTCTATACTTGCCATGTCTGTCATTGTTTTTTTCAGCATCTGGCTACTTTGAATACTAAAATCAACAAAGGTCTCGGGATCGTCAAGCATCGCAGTTAACTGTGCTTGAAACGGACTGACAGGAATATCTTCACCCTCTTCGTCTTTGGCCGGCTCAGCACCTTGCTCTATAAACCCACCAACTCCTTTCCCCGGCTTTGTATTAAAGGCATGGTTAATTTGCTGGGCGAGATCTTCTATTTCAGGGGTAACAGAAAAACAGCTATTACGCGGTACAAGCGTTAGTTGTTGCTGTTCATTAATCGCTAATTGATGTACCACAAAGTGACGAATGAGTGCGCTCACGTTGGCTCCTTTATCTTGGTTAAGGGTCTGCGCTTCAAAAGCATAAACCTAAAATGGTTCTTGTTGGACGAATTACGCCCTTTTCAATGACTATTTATCTACCTACACTGCGCATTACTCGCATTTTGAGCAGACCATTGTTACTATCTCGCCATTACTATTGAGAGAAAAAATATGCCTCAAAATTCTAAATATTCGGATACCCAATTCGAAAACCTTATGCACGACATCATCATCGCACTGGAAAAGCACCAAGCCGGACGAGATTTATCATTGATGGCGCTGGGTAATGTCATCACAAATATTTTTATGCAACAGGTCAACGAAAGTCAGCGTAGTGAAATGGCTGATAAGTTTACACAAGTACTTTTAAAAAGTATCAATGCTAAATAGATAAATTCATGATTTTAACAGAAACGCCTAGACGTAAATTAGTCACGCAGTTAGTTACTTGGGGTCATTGGTTTGCGCTTTCAAATATGATACTGGCGATCGCGATTGCCAGTGTGTACATATTTAGCTCGCCTGCTCCTGAGACGCCATTGGGGATCATTTATTTACTGTCCAACTGGATCAGTCATATAGGGTTTCTGACTTTCTTTGGTTTTATCATTCTCATTCTGCCCCTATGTTATTTGGTGCCAAATGCCCGAACAGTTAAGGTCATTAGTGCAATATTGGCGGCAGTGGCCTTAGCCATGTTGGGTTTTGATGCCCTGCTGTACAACAAGTATGGGGTGCACTTAAGTTTCGCTACCGCAGAGATGCTCAGAAGTGAGGCCAACGTCGCTCGTTCGGTGTTAAGCTGGCAGAGATGGGCGTTCTTTTTTCTGATCTTTTTGTTCTGGTTATCGGCGCAGTTAGTACTTGCTAACGCACTGTGGAAGCGCGTAGCGCGCTTGCAAAAGCGTAAACTCGCCTTGCCCATTAGCAGCTTTTTCGTCGTCTGTTTTGTGTCTAGCCATGCTATGCACATTTGGGCTGACGCGAACTTGTATCACCCTATCGTTCAGCAAGATGATCTGTTCCCTTTGTCTTATCCTGCGACAGCGAAAACATTAATGTCCCGTTATGATTTGCTCGACAGAGACAACTACGAACAGCGTCTTGAGCTACAATTTGATGATAGAGTCAGTCAAATTAACTACCCTTTATCTCCTTTGTATTGCTCAGTCTCAGGGCAAAAGAAAGTCTTAATGTTAGTCAATACTGATGCGCCTGGCAGCGCTTTTCAAGCAGCATTAACCCATAACATACCGCTCTATGCAGGGCAGTCTTCTACGGCTGCTAATCAGCGTAGTTATTTATTTGGCCTGCCCGAGCTTTATCATTCTGTGCTAGCAAAGAAAACACCTATTTTGCTTGATCTGCCTTCAGCGTTAGGGCTTAAAGTTGGAATATATGCTAGTGATTTAGACGCGGGCAAACAAAGCAAGCAGTTTAGCCAGCAATGGGCAGACTTTGAACAAGGAGTGACCTCAGCGACAACGCATCTCGCCATTGGTTTTATTAACAGTGAGCAACTCAGCGCCATACTCGCTACCCCACAGGTAATGCGGCAGTATCAGGTGTTAGTCGTAACGCGAAATGAAGCAGGCGGGAATAGCCTATTCAGTAATACTGAACTATTTTCTGACTTTGCCAGCAGCGAAGATTTAGCCCCTACCATATTGAATTTACTGGGTTGCAACGCGCCTACGCAAAATTACAGTACGGGGCGAGATCTAAGTCACCCTGGCCGTGACTGGTTAGTGACAACACATGAGCGCATGGTTATCGTCATGCAAAACGATAAACGCATCGAAGTTTCTAGTAACGGCAACAGCAAAGTGTATAACTTGTTAAGTGGCAAAGAATTAGCTGATGAAGCTGATACACGATTATTAAGCCAAGCCATTAAACGGTTAAGCAGTTTTGCAACAAATCCTTAAGCACTAAACCTTAGGCACTGAACCTTAATAATTTCCTAAGCCTGCAAATGCAGGCTTTTTTGTGCCCTTTATCCGGCTTTGCGTAACAAGCGCAACGAAAAATGCGCACTGACATGCGTTAATAACTCCTTAATGCGCTGGGTATTTTCGACTGATGTCGACCAGTAATATGGTGTCATCATCAGTAGGTTCATGCGCATATCAGGGGTGGCTAAATCAAAGGAAAAGGTTAAGGTCTCTTCATGGGCAAGTTCGAATCCATCTGGCACAGCAGGCGGCGCCTTGTGCTCAGCAGGGGCTGCATACACACACGCTTTTAGCTCAGCCAGATGCTCAGGAGCTGGGTTAACTTGCAACCACAGACCCTTGTCAGCCAAAATGCGTAAAACTTCTTGCTCACTACTTGGCGCAAACACTTGGATCACGCCTTGTTGGCTAGCATCAGGCACGGGAATAGCAAAACTGCTCGCAACACAAAATGCACTTTCAGGGTACTTTTTCGCTGCTTTTTGCACTGCAACCTTAGAAATATCTAACCCAGCGCCGACCACTTTTATACTTGAAGATTCAGCGTTGAGCGTCGTCAAAATACGCTGTAAATAATAACCTTCACCACAGCCTGCATCGAATAGCGAAGCTGACGCATTGGGCTCAATGCTGACGGATGAGTTGCTGGCTAAGTACGTTGCCAATAATTCGGCCATTTTACTCGCTAATGGCTGGTAATGACCTTGCTCCAAAAATGAGCGTCTAGCGTTGACCATCTGCTTATTATCACCAGGCTCTTTACTGTTTTTATGCTGAGCAAGCAGTAAGTTAACGTAGCCTTCCTTTGCCATATCATAGGTATGCCCAGCGTCGCATTTATAAGTACGTTCAGTTAAAAGTAACGGTGACTGACAAGCAGGGCAAATCCACATGGTATTTCTCAGATGTTTAAAAGGCGCAGTGTAGCAGAATATACCTTTGCTTTTGCGCCCAAGTCAGGGTTGTTGATTAATTTACGCCTAGTTTAACCTGTGCGATATGACGCTTAACAAACCGGCTATACGCCCACGTCATCGCCCACAGCCATGCTCCACCGATAGGGATCACCCAGAATGCAGTCACTAGCGGCGCATAATGCGCCCAAAGCCCAGTACTAAATGAAGCGACCTGCACACCAATTGAAGAACCAATAACACATAGCCCAGAGATAATCGGCCCTTTATCACTGTCTACGTCCATAGCGGCCGAAAGCATTAGCGGAAACAATCCACCTAACCCCAAGCCCAACATGAAATTACCCCATGACATCACCACAGGATCAACCGCTAATTTAATCATAAAGCAGCCTGTTACCATGATAGTGGCCAAAATTAACATCAAACGATGGGACGTAAGCCATTTAAGCAATAAAGCAAACACAAGCCGACTGACCACCATACCAGCGGTAAAAAAGGCGAATATCAAGCGCGACTGCTCGCCGCTAAAGCCGTGTCCATTTTGTGCATAACTGACAAACCAATTGGCGTTACCAAACTCCACCATGCCGTAACCAAAGGCAGCGAGAGCCAAAAATATAAACACTGGTCGGCGAATAATGTCGCCATAAGAAAGACTTTTACGGTTCTTCTTCGCCTCCTCTGGGGCAACAAGTTTTTTACCTTGATGGGCCACGCGCCAAGTATACACAGCCAGTACTAACATACCGGCGGCTAATATGCGCAGCGGCCAGCGCCAGTCATGCTCAATTAAATACAAGCCAGAGACAAAAAACGGTGCGGCCAAAGTACCAAGACTAAACATGAAATCCATGAAGCCCATCATGGCAGAGCGCCGCTCAACATGTAGGCGCGCAATCACCGTGTGCCCTATGGTGAACAAGCTCGACGCAAACATCCCTAGCACTAGCGCCCCAATGAGCAACCAAAACCAATGTTGCACAAATGAAATAGCCAGCAACAAGAGCAATACGCACACAAGCAGCACCGCAAAGAGCGACATAAAATCAAATTTTTGTGCGTATTTTCCACCCAATATGGCGCCGAGGATCATGCCTATAGATATCAAAGTAAAAAAGGCGCCACTGACCACTTCATTCATAGCAAGGTTTTGTGCTAAATCGGGCAGCAATACTCCCCATAAAATAAACACCATGCCCAAGAAGAAAAACCCAGCAAAGATGACAGACGTAGCCGCACGGCGATCCATAAACACTCCAGTCTAAAACCCGTTGAATAATGAGAACAAAAGAAAAGCTAAGCCCTGAAACGTAAATTCAAGGTTGCGCTAATTTGAGTTAGTTGCGCGCAAGGTAACCAACTTAGCACCACTGTTGCAATGCTAATCTTTCATAATGGGATTGATTTATTCCGTGATTGCAAATTCATAAAATGTTGTTAACGCTGTCAGAACAAATATGCACGCTTTCTAACATAAACCAGCGTGTTTCTTGGAGCGTGCAACGCTTTCTTAAGAAGCAAGAAATTGCATTTGAAAGCTAATAGCCGATGCCTTAGACATAAAAAAGCCCGCTAAGCGTAGCGGGCTTTCTCATAATTGATGCGCTGGGCTACTAGCCTTTGTAGCGTTGCATCACCAAAGTACAGTTTGTGCCACCAAAGCCGAAGCTATTTGACATAACCGTATTTAACTTGGCATCGCGGGTTTCGGTCACCACGTCCATACCTTGTGCCGCTTCATCTAAGGTTTCAATGTTGATAGAAGGCGCAATAAAGTCGTTTTCCATCATCAGTAAACTGTAGATAGCCTCGTTAACGCCGGCAGCGCCTAATGCATGACCTGTCATGGCTTTCGTTGCACTCAGTGGCGGTACTTTGTCACCGAACACTTCACCGATGGCCCATAGCTCTTTTACATCGCCTACAGGAGTTGAAGTACCATGCGTGTTGATATAATCAATTGGTTCGTCCACGCCGTTCATTGCTTGTTGCATACAACGAATAGCGCCTTCGCCTGATGGTGCAACCATGTCTGCGCCATCAGATGTTGCGCCATAACCTACAATTTCGCCGTAAATTTTCGCACCACGGGCCAAGGCATGTTCTAGTTCTTCCACTACAACCATACCGCCACCGCCAGCACCAACGAAACCATCACGGTTTGCATCATATGTGCGCGATGCCGTGCTTGGGTTGTCATTGTATTTAGTTGAAAGTGCGCCCATGGCGTCAAATTCCATTGATAAAGTCCAGTGCAGCTCTTCACCGCCCCCAGCAAAAATAATGTCTTGCTTACCAAGCTGGATTTGCTCTAGAGCATTACCAATACAGTGTGCACTGGTTGAACAGGCTGAACTAATTGAGTAGTTAACACCTTTGATTTTAAACGGTGTGGCTAAACAAGCAGACACGGTACTGCCCATACAGCGCGTGACCATATAAGGGCCAACACGACGTAAACCTTTTTCGCGCAAAATATCAACTGCGCCAACTTGATGCTGAGAAGACGCACCGCCTGAGCCGGCAATGATACCGGTGCGAACGTTTGAAACCATTTCTGGTGTCAAACCTGAATCTTCTACCGCTTGCTGCATCGCAATGTACGCATAGCCAGCCGCATCGCCCATGAAGCGTAGCGTTTTACGATCAATATGCTCAGATAAGTCAAGATTAACCTTGCCCCATACATGGCTGCGCATGCCATTTTCAGCAAATTCTTCAGAATAAGTGATGCCAGAACGCCCTTCTCTAAGAGATTTCGTGACTTCAGTTTTGTTGTTACCAATGCTAGAAACAATGCCTAGCCCGGTGATAACCGCTCTTCTCATGATAAACCCTTCAAGCAAAAAATTGCCGCTTTTAAAATTGCCGCATATGGTAACGATTTTCGCGATGTAACTGGTCTGCTCTTTTGCGTAAGCCAATTATGCACAGCTGCTGTACAACACATCGTTACCGGTTAGGAATAGCAACGCTATTTGGTTAACACTATTTGGTTTGTGTAGACTGTTTGGCTTGTCCAGATAGTTACCTTAAACTATCGTGCTTTTGAAGACTAGCCCAAGCATACTCGGAGACCCTCACGATTGACCATTACAACAGCAGATATTCAGTTTAACGCTGACGGCACCCCCGTCGCCACAGATTTCGACGATGTTTATTTCTCTTCGTCTGATGGCGCGCAAGAAACTCAGTACGTATTCTTGCAAAACAATCAGCTTCCATCTCGCTGGCAACACTGGTCAAAGCCGACCTTTGTCATTGCCGAAACAGGATTCGGCACTGGGCTCAATTTATTAGTTACGTTGGCTGCATTCAAAGACTATTTAACTCAAAACCCTGCCAGCACCTTTACTCTGCATTTTATCAGCACCGAGAAATATCCACTTAACCATGCAGACTTAGTCCAAGCCTTGGGCGCTTTTGTTCAATTCAAAGATAGCGCTAACGCATTAATTGCTCAATATCCGATGCCTCTTAACGGCTGCCACAGGATGGCATTTTTGAACAATCGCGTGATAGTCGATTTATGGCTAGGCGATATTCATGACTCATTGCCCCAGTGGCATACCAATGAAAACGGCTTAGTCGACGCTTGGTACTTGGACGGTTTTGCGCCAAGTAAAAACCCGCAAATGTGGTCGGCGCAATTGTTTGAACAAATGGCCCGTTTGGCAGCAAAAGACTGCACCTTTGCCACCTTTACCGCAGCGGGCTTTGTAAAACGCGGGTTGCGTGATGCGGGTTTCATCGTAGAAAAGCGCAAAGGTCACGGGCGCAAGCGAGAAATGCTCGCCGGATATATCGCCCCCGAATTCCAAGCGCAAATTAATCGCCAGCAAGCCAGATATTATCAACGTAGCGCGTATGCACATGTTGAAAATATGGATGCCACAGGTGCGAATGCAGCAGATACCAACAACCGCACCCAAGGCGCGGCAACCGAAAAGCCTAAGGTTGCCATCATAGGGGCTGGCATAGCAGGGGCCACTATCGCCTATGCCATGGCGCAAAAAGGTTATGAGTGTGATGTGTATTTTAAAGAAGCCAAGCCCGCACAAGGCGCTTCGGGTAACCCACAAGCGGGTTTTTACCCGCAACTGAATGTGGATGCCAGCAACGCTAGCCAAATTAGCGCCCATAGTTTCGTATATGCCGCAAATCAGTACCGACAACTTTTATCGCAGGGTTTTGACTTCGCCCATCAATGGTGCGGCGTGCTGCAACTTGGTTTTAAACCTGCATTAGCCCAGCGCTATGCAAAACTTACTGACAATCAATTATGGCCCCCTGCCCTTGTACGCTATGTTGAAGCAAACGAAGCAAGCCGGATAGCAAACTGTGAAATCCCCTGCGGTGGCCTTTTTATGCCTTTAGGTGGGTGGATAGATCCCCTGCAATTGGTCACTGCGTTATTTAACGCAGCGGCGTGCTTGAGCAAGGTCACATTGCACAGCCATCATTGCTTAAGCAGCCTAGAACAAAAAGCAGAACACACAGAAACATCGCAACTTCAGCCTTGGCGGCTGTGTTTTAACCAAACCGCTGACAAGATAAGCCAAATTAGAGTAAGTACTGATATTGTGATTTTTGCGACGGGAGCGCAAAGTCTCGATATACAACACCTTACTGAGTATCCGCTGCGTATGGTTCGCGGTCAGGTTGAAGCGGTTCCTACTCAGCCTGCGCTCAGTGAACTTAACACGGTGCTGTGCCACAAAGGGTATTTAACCCCCGAATACAATGGACACCACGCCTTAGGCTCAACCTACGTAAAAGACGACTTAAGCACTGAGTACCGGCAAAGCGAGCAAGATAAAAACCTAGCCACTCACTATCAGTCACTGGCGCAGTGCCGCTGGGCACAAGACGTGGTAGGCAGCGCACAAGGCCGGGCAGCCGTGCGCTGTAGTTCACCGGATCACCTGCCCCTAGTGGGCGCATTAGCAGATATAAGTAAACAAAAAACAGAATTAAACGATTTATACAAAGCCTTGCCGCTAAACTATTACCCAAAGGGCAGTGATGTGGAGAATCTGTATATGCTCACGGGGCTTGGTTCCCGGGGCCTGACCACCGCACCGTTAATGGCCGAATTACTCTCCAGTCAAATTAGTGGGCAACCCCTGCCCATGGCCAACAATTTGCTGAACACATTAAATCCGAATCGTTTTTTGATCCGTCAATTGATCCGCCGAGAAATATAGGGAATTTATTTTCACGAAGTCTAAAAGAGCGTGCTGATCTTTACTGTACGAATTTTGGTCTAAATGGAAGCGTTTTAAGCGCGAAACAGTTCTGTGAGCCTAGTCAGCCGATGCGTTAACCGATAACAGCGTCACTGTTATCGGTTAACCTATGGTTTTGGTTACTATCTTCTAGGAACAGCCTAGCGCTCTGCTTTGGCAAACAACTTGTCCCATAGGGCTGAAACCTGTGCTTGATCTTGGCCTTCAACCTCATTATTGGCATAGGCTTTTTCCAAACTGGTTAGCATGTAGCTATTCAATGTTGCTAATGAATAGTCATCTAATGCCAATGCATTGCTGGTCACAAGCGAAAAGTGCCCAGTTAAATAACTGGCAATAAACAATTCTTGATCACTGCCATCAACGACTACGCTATCGAGGTATTCCTGAGTTGAATCGACAAACTCATCAAACGTTTGTTTTGCTGCATCACTATTTACGGAGCCACTCATATACTTAGTTCAATTCCTATGGTTGAGTCGGTTTAAAATTTGGCAATAGGGTACAGCACTTGGTCTTTGTACCCCGTGGTAACACTGATGACACCTGCAAGCTGTGCATCTAAGTCTGCATCACCAGTATCGGCAATTAAAGGCTTACCGTTTAGCCCTTGGAGTTTACTTTTAGTGGCAACCAACAGGAAATGTTCACGGCCAATTTGTTTGAGTACGTCAGGGCTAAGTTGTTGGTTCCCCCTGCCGAATATATGCCCTTGGCCACCAATTAAGGTAATTACCAAGGTTGTAGCTTGATTTGTGGTGTATTCGAGTAATGCACTGGCAGTCACGTCATGGGCAACAATTTGCTGGTTCTGTACAAGATCCACACCAAGCAAGGTATTGCTTAACCCCAACTCCTGCATGATAAAATCCACGGTCGAGCCAGACCCCATCACAAACAAACGGTCAGGGTGTTCTTCCATGAATTCAATAACATGGGCTGCAATATCGCTAAGCACGAGTTCATCAGATTCCTTACCGCCCATTTTCACAGCCTGAATATAGCGAAGTTCACTTGGCACGCGCATTTCACCGTACTGGCGAGCATTCACGCGGCCTTGGCGAAAGAGAGCTTCGTCAATGTCCATCACATCAGCTTCTTGCAGAGTGACAATTTCCCCCTGAATCATCATCGCTACCACACGACCGGCAGCTTGCGGCGTCACTGCGTACACCCCTGAGTGAATTTTACAACCAGCAGGTACGCCGAGCACAGGTAGGGTTTCACCAATGATATGGCAGACATTACGCGCTGTGCCATCACCACCAGCAAACAATAATAAATCAACATTGTGCTGCATTAACTGCCGAGCACAGCGCTCGGTATCTTGGGCTTCACTTTGGGCTGCTTCTTGTTGATATACCACTGTGTAGTCAAAGCCCATCTCGGCAACAAGAGTTTCCCCCATTTCACCGCTCGCCGTATAAATATGCACCTTATCTTTCAAACTAAGGAGTTCTTCAAGTGCCAAGCGCGTGCGCGTGTTGGCTAACTTTGTTGCACCAAGCGCGAGTGCTTTTTCGCGGGTTTCAACACCATCGCTGCCTTTTAGCGCTACGCTGCCGCCAATGCCTGCAAACGGGTTGATCACCAAGCCTAGTTTAAAACAGGGAATGCGCATCACAGAAGATCCTCACTTTGGCTATTAGACCACTCATTGGGCAATCTAAACTGCTCGATGTTGAGCGCGGCTGTACCATAAAATTCAGTCAAAGCATCGATAAAAAGCGCCGCACGTGGGGGAAAGCCATCACGCAAGTAACGCAATACTTGCTGATGAACCTCTAAAGTAAACGCTTTGGTGTCGCCCTGTTCACCATTTAGGTTATCCGTGCTGACTCGAAAACGCTTGTTTGCTGCAACTGAAAACGCCCACTCGATGGCTTGCGGCTTCACTTCGACTTTCTCAAATGCTTTTTGCTCGGCTTCATTGCGGCCATCTGGGCAATACCAATAACCATAATCATTTAATAAACGCCGCGCTTTGCCCGCGATGCACCAATGGGCAATCTCATGTAACGCACTGGCATAGTAACCATGAGCAAAAATAACTTGATGAAAATCGCACTGATCGTTCGCAGGAATATATTCTGGTTCACCTTCGCCTTTGATCAAGCGCGTATTTTCGCTTTCTTTAAAGGCAGCATCAAATAACGCAACCACATCTTGATAACAATGTAATTCTGCGCTGGGCTCTCGACTTGGCGGCTCGCTAAGGTCGTTTAGATAGGTAGAAGCGGTAGAGGTATTCATTGGGGCGGCATTCTACCTAACCCCTGCCTATAAACTCAAGCGAGGAACAGCCTATTGTGTTAACTACTGCTTTGCGTCAAGCTAAAGAGATTGACTCAGCGTGTTGATTATCACCAACTTAACGCCCTCACCTACAAGGAATTATCATGTTTTCAGGCCTATTAAAATCACTGCTTGTGGCGTCTTTTTATAGCAGTCTTTCAGCCCACGCGTTCGAGGTAACCTATACCTCACAAGCCCCCGTCATTGATGGTGCACAAGAAGCCGTTTGGCAGCAAGCGTCTTGGCACGACATGCCTTATTTGATGGATGGTACGTTACCCGAGAAAGCCGATTTCACCGGCCGTTACCGCTTGTTATGGGATGAAAGTTACTTGTACTTACAAGCCGAAATTACTGACGATTTGCTGATTGATACCCATGCAGATCCTCTTGAGCGCTATTGGGATGACGACGCACTGGAAATCTTTGTTGATGGAGACGCATCTGGCGGCATTCATCAGTTCAACCATAGCGCACTGGCCTACCATATTGGCCTTGATAACCAAGCAGCAGACATAGGCGATGATGAAAAAGCTCACCTGTATAATGACCACATAAACAGTCGCTGGAAACGCCAACTAGATGCGCCGAATACCATTTTATGGGAAGTGGCTATTAAGCGTTACCCTAATGACTATACTGATGCCGCCCCCAAAGCGCCTATCCCGCTAGAAAGTGGGGATGTTATGGGGTTCATGTTGGCCTACTGTGACAACGATGGCAGTGAAGTACGTGAACATTTCATGGGCTCCCACGATTTCGCTGCACAAAACGGCAGTAAAAATTTAGGTTTCATTACCGCAGATGTCTTCGGTAAAATTACCTTAAAAAAATAATGCCTTTTCGCAACACAGGGGTTCTTAAGCAGAGCCCCATGGCCGATATGCCATCATATGACTGACTTAGTTGCTCAGGTATCACGTCATTTGCACCGCGTTCACGCGCGGCAAGAAATGGCGACTAAGGCAAAGCTCTTACCCCTTGTACAAGGGGTGCAGCGCTGGCAAACCTTACGTATGCAAGCAACCCATGAAGGGCATATTAACGACCCTCGAACTGCCCCTGCTTTGGCGTTTTTTGTTGAGCAAATATATGGGCCCCAAGACTTCAGCCAGCGCGACGCGGATATACAGCGCGTTGTACCTAAAATGCACAAATACATGCCTAGCCAAGCGTTGCGCTCATTAGAAAGTGCCCTGCGACTACATGCCTTATCCTATGAACTGGATTACGCGTTAGCTTTGGCACTTAAAAGCATGGCGCAAGTAGCCGATACCCTCTGTGCTAAAACATCCATAGTGATCAACAGTCAAACTTATGCAGCAGCCTACTGCAAAGATAACAATGCCAATTTGCGACAAGAGCAAATTAGCTTATTGATTGAACTCGGGGAAAACCTTAGTCAGGCTGTCGCGATAAAAGGCGTTGCTATGATGCTCTCGCTGTCAAAACACCCAGCTCGCATGAAAGGGCTACAGGCACTGCATCTTTTTTTGCATGACGGCTACAAAGCGTTCAAAAAGATCCCTAACAGCCAACGTTTCATGGATGATATTGTCAGTAAAGAGGCACGACTTGTTGCCATATTGTTTAACAAGCAATTTTCCGAGCAAGTGTTTAGCCAACAAGTGTTTTCCCAACAAGGTATTAACCCGTTACCTTGTCTTCCCAGTATTGAAATACCTATTGAGGCATAGCCAATGACGCCAGATTCTTCCGCCCCCCTTGTATGGCAATTCCCTCATCCGTTTGTTTGCCAATGGCAGATAAACCCTGAACAAATTGACCATTACAATCATGTGAACAATGTCGCCTATGTAAGCCAATTAGAGCGCACTGCCTGGGCCCACTCAAATGCGTTAGGATTGAGTATTGAACAATACCAAGACCTTGACCGAGGTATGGCGATTAGTCGTCATGAAATAGATTACTTAGCTGCGGCGGTATTGGGCGATACGCTGGCCTGCGCCACGTGGATTGTCGCCTGCGATAACAAATTGAAACTCGCTAGGCAGTTTCAGTTTATTCGGGTAAGTGACGGTCTAACCATGCTAAAAGCACGCACTGAATTTGTTTGCATTGCTCTTAGCTCTGGTAAACCCAAGCGTATGCCTAAAATATTTTCTGAAACCTACTTCAACGCCATGCTGACATCGCCTGAAGAATAAGAGTACCAATGCCATGACGAAACTCAATACTGCTCTGATTGTGACGTTAGTTATCTCTGTGGCATTCAATGTTTATCAGTATCTGAGCTTTAATGAAAAAGGCGCTTTAGCGCCAATGCCTGCTCCTGCAAATCAGGGGAAGTCCAAAGTGCCTACTCGCCTTCAACCCGGCCTTACTGATGAAGACTCATCCCCTGCCACAGATCAGCCGTTCAATGATCACGACCCACGCTTTGCTACTGACAAACCTGCACAAGCCCCAAAGCGCTTTAAACCAGATCGCCGCGAAGCCTATTTGGCCCAAACTCGGCGCTGGCTTGCAGCACAAGAATACGCCAAGCTTGATGCGTTTTTCCCGCTGTATCTTCGCCAATACCCGCAAGATATCGAATTTTTGCTCCTAGAGGCCGAATATATCGCTCATACGCATTTACTCAGCGATGCCATCATTCATTACCACAGCATGCTCAATTTACCCCTTAGCAACGCCCAACAAGCGCAGGTACAAAACACCATTACGCGATTGACCAACAACACCATCACGCAACTGAAACAAGCTAACTCTTGGGATATTCTGGCGCAATTCGTTGAGCCCTTATTACAAGTTAGTCCAACAGACCGAGGGTTAATTTTAGCCTTGGCCACGGCATATGCTCGCCAGCAACAAGCGGGGTTAATGGAAAACGCCCTAGCGTCAATCCGTTATGATGATCCACAAGCCATGGAGATTCGGCAAATCATTCAGCAAAATAATGATGATGTGATAGCCAATAACGATGGTACTGGTACTGGTTCTGCTGACAGTCACAGGCCGAACACGAACACGCCCGCTGGTGGTATGTCTATTGAGCTACAAAAATATGGTGACCAATACGTAGTTGAAACGCGGCTTAGCGCGCAGCAGGTACACTTTTTGATTGATACAGGTGCATCGACCACTGCTATTTCGCGGCAGAAATTTAAAGCGTTATTCAAAACCGTTGAAACCAAATTCGTAGGGCAATTCAATGTACAAACGGCTAATGGCGTGGTGCGTTCTCCCATGTATCAGTTCGCCAGCCTTGAGATTGCGCAAGCTAAGGTGAGAAATATCAACGTGATGGTATTACCCTTAGATGAACTAGGGCACAGTGATGGTTTACTCGGGATGAATTTTTTGCGCGAATTTGATTTTCGAATTGATCAGAACAATGCTCTGTTGCATCTACAGTAAGTTATTCAGCTTGATTGAGTTAAGTCGACTGAGTGAGATAAACAGATTAATAAGGTGTAATACTTGCAGACAAGCTCTGGCATTTTAGTTTAACAGCCCTAGTCTTCGTCACTAGGGCCTGCGATACGTGCTTTTCGTTCTTGTTCTTCTTCAAAAGCCGCTTTGATTTCTTCTAAAACAGTATCCACGTCTGCTTCATCATCTGGGAACTCAAAATGCCCGGTCAGTTGGGTATCCGCCTCAAGCTCGCCGGCTTCAAACAAAGACCACATTTCTTCTGCATAATGGCTGTTTTTCAGCTCAGGAGCATATTGTGCATAATATTCAGTCATGTTGCGTACGTCGCGCTGAAGCATGCTAAATGCATTGTTATTTGCTGCGGCATCTACCACTTGCGGCAAATCGATTATTACAGGGCCATAAGCGTCGACTAACACATTGAATTCTGACAAATCCCCATGCACCAAACCGGCCAACAGCATACGCATAACATACACCATGACCACTGCGTGATCTTCTATCGCTTGTTCAGCCGACATAGTGACATCGTTTAAACGTGGTGCCACATCGCCGTCGTCATCGGTGATCAACTCCATCAACAACACACCGTCATAACAACCATAAGGCTCTGGCGCGCGTACGCCTGCTTTAGCCAGGGTAAACAAAGCGTCTACCTCTGTATTTTGCCAAGCATCTTCTTGCTGCTTGCGACCGAATTTTGAGCCTTTCTCCATGGCGCGAGCGCGGCGAGAGTTACGTACTTTACGCCCTTCTTGATATTGCGCTGCTTTTTTAAAGCTTCGCTTCATGGCTTCTTTGTAAACCTTCGCGCAGCGCGTTTCATTGCCACAGCGCACAGCATAAACCGTCGCTTCTTTGCCACTCATTAACTGATATAGCACTTCATCGACAAGACCGTCGTCAACTAAAGGTTGAATTCTTTTAGGTATTTTCATGGCGTCGTTATACAGCAGTTAAGGCTTGCTTGGAATAGCAGCAAAAAATTGACATACATTTACTCAATGAAACACCTTAGAGAAGAGATTAGATATGGGTTGCGCACCGACGTTAAACATCGCTCAATACCTGTGACCAACACAGCAAAACCAACAGAACAAAGTAAGCTCAGTCAAAGCCAATACGTAGTGCTTAGCGAACAGATTAATCTGCTAATGTTGCAAATTCAAGTGCTTAAATAATCTGCTTGATAAAACGCGGGGCAGCTGATTAACAACCTGTTTTTGTTATCACATTAGTCTTATTACACAAGGTTAGCGTTTGGTGTTGAACAATCTTTTAGCACCTACACCCGTGATTGTTGCAAGCAAGCACTAAGTGCTATGCTGCATATTCGGTTCAGTTGTTTACGTCATTAGGACCCCAATGAAATTACTCCGGTTACCTTGTATAGTGTTAATCAGTTGCATGTCACTTACCTGTTTGAGTGTTGCTCAAACGCCTTCTCCCCATTTATTAGAACAAACCACAGGGCTTAAACGCTTTGATTCCGCTCATCGTTTATCCGGTGAAAATAGTCGTAGCACCTTAGATATTAAACAGATCCATATAGGTGATAATGTGCTTGCCAGCGCCATCCCCTTGTACGACCAAGGCGCTAAATTACATCACATTGCCGGCAGTAGCCGCAGTGACAAAGTCCGTTTGAGCTTTTATCAGCCTTATCAAAATTCTCGTTTAGAACAACGCATAGCGCTGCACTTTAACAAGTTCAACGGCTTTATTACGCAAATTGACAGCTTGTACACCGTTGAAAGTGCCTACGTGGGCATTAAAGATGTGCTCAAAGATGTGTTGTCGTCAGCCATTGCTAAGTACGGCGAGCCTATTAGCCTTGCCGATGCTCGTAAGCAAACGAACACCCCGCAAGGCGATGTAGCGCTAAGTGCTTATATTCAAACTCTAAAACCACGCGACGATGTCACAAATGAAGTGCTGACATTTTTCAATGACTTACGTGTTTCACGCAGTGCTAAGTTTGTCGGTGATGAGGCCGGGCACGCCCTGTTGCACAGCGGATTTAACCGTTGCTACCTGTGGCAACGCGATAGCTATAACCAAATGCTCACTCTGTGTTTCTTCCCTCCCAATTCGGCAAATTCAGCCAACCGTGGCGTTGAATTACAATTGGTAGATTTTGCAGTACAGAAAAAAATAGCCGCGACACAGAAAATCAGAGACGAACTTTCATTAAGTTTGTAAGCCATAACTGGTCTGAGAAGCTCATGATTAGGGCGAATATTATAAATTATAAGTAAATGGGGGCTGTCAATTAGCGCGTTTCACGCCATAATTCGCCCTCAATTTTTAAACTATCGAAACTAGGAAAGATAAATGACTGTAAAACGTATTGGTCATCGCTACATTGATGCCGCCAGTGGTAAAACGTTAGATGTGTGGTTCCCCCGCGCGAACACCCAAATTGCGCGCAGCTGTCTTGCGCAAAAAGTGGGCGTGATCAACAGCGATTTCGTTGAAGTTGAACTTGAAATCGATGGCGCACCACAAAACATCGAAGACGCTTACCTGCGTTTGCACTTGTTGTCTGAAGGCGCAGTTACCCCAAATAACATTAACCTTGAAGGTATTTTTGGATTACTGACCAATGTCGCTTGGACCTCTGCGGGCCCTGTTCTGCCAACCAAGGTAGACGAACTACGCGCTGCAATCGCCAGTGAACATCATCACCTAACCATTAGCTCGATTGATAAATTCCCACGTATGACCGACTACGTTATCCCTGAAGGTGTGCGTATTGGTGATGCAGATCGTGTACGTTTGGGCGCCCACTTAGCATCAGGCTCAACGGTTATGCACGAAGGTTTTGTTAACTTCAATGCTGGCACTTTAGGCAGCTCTATGGTTGAAGGACGTATTTCACAAGGTGTTGTTGTGGGTGACGGTTCTGACATCGGCGGCGGAGCTTCCACTATGGGCACATTGTCTGGTGGTGGCAAAACAATTAACGCCATTGGTAAAAACAGCATGGTTGGCGCGAACGCAGGTATCGGCATTTCATTAGGCGATGATTGCATCGTAGAAGCCGGCTTGTATGTGACTGCAGGCACTAAAGTAACGACACCAGACGGCGAAGTCGTCGCTGCGCGTGAGTTATCTGGAATGAATGGTTTGTTGTTCCGTCGTAACAGCCAAAATGGCGCAGTTGAAGCCATTGTTGCTGATTCGTCTAAATGGGGCGGCTTAAACGCCAGCTTACACAGCAACGACTAATTACTAGCGTTCAAAAAGCGCATGGCCAAGGTGCATTCCTATGGCCATGCTTATTACGTGTTATGCCTGTTGAGCTGGAAACCACGCCTTTGTGCGGTTTGCAAAATATACTAACGAAAGCATGACCGGCACTTCTACCAGTACCCCTACCACAGTCGCTAACGCCGCCCCTGAATGTAAGCCAAATAGCGATATTGCCACCGCCACTGCCAATTCAAAAAAGTTAGACGAGCCAATCATACTCGCTGGTGCAGCCACGTTGTGAGGTAAACGCATACGCTTTGCTACGTAATAGGTAATGGCAAAAATGCCATACGTTTGTAGCAATAACGGGATAGCAATCAAAACGATCATTTGCGGCTTATCTAAGATGGTTTGCGCTTGAAAACCAAACAGCAATACCACAGTCGCTAACAAACCAATGATAGACCAAGGCTTAAGCGCAGCAACAAAGCGCGCTATTCTCACTTCTCCATTGTCAGCGCTGCTGTCTAGATTATTCGCTGTATTGTCATGGCGCTTATTCAGCCAAGAGCGCGTCATCGCACCAGCCACTAGCGGTAGTAATACATACAAAACGACCGAGATAATCAGAGTTTCCCATGGCACTTGAATATCGCTCATGCCTAACAGAAATGCGCTGATTGGGGCAAACGCGAAAATCATAATGATATCGTTCACCGAAACTTGGACCAAGGTGTAGTTTGCATCGCCCTTAGTCAGTTGGCTCCACACAAATACCATGGCAGTGCACGGCGCAACGCCCAGTAAAATCATGCCAGCTATGTATTCATTTGCGGTTTGAGGATCAACCCAATCGGCAAACAAACCTTTAAAAAATAGCCATCCTAAAGCGGCCATGGTGAATGGCTTAACCAACCAATTGATCACCAGAGTTAACGCTAGCCCTTTGGGTTTGCGCCCTACATCTTTAATCGACGAAAAATCGATTTGAATCATCATGGGGTAGATCATCAACCAAATAAGGACCGCCACTACTAAGTTAACGTGTGCATACTCAAATCCAGCAACCACGGCAAACACATCCGGGAAAAAGCTGCCTAAAATAACACCAGCAGCAATACTCACCGCTACCCAAACCGATAAATAACGCTCAAATAAACCCATTAGATTGACCTCCTTAAATAGAGCGTTGATTAACGCGTTGGCTTAACTGCTCAGCAGACTCAACACGCTCAGAATAACGGTCAACCAAGTAATCTTTATTGTCGCGCGTCAGCAAAGTGAACTTCATTAGCTCTTCAAGCACGTCAACAATTCGGTTGTAGTAAGAAGAAGGCTTCATGCGGTTGTCATCATCAAATTCCATGAACGCTTTTGCCACAGAAGATTGATTCGGTATGGTCAGCATGCGCATCCAGCGACCTAATACCCGCATTTGATTCACGGCATTAAATGATTGAGAGCCGCCGCTCACTTGCATAACCGCTAAGGTTTTCCCTTGAGTTGGCCGAACTGCGCCCACCGACAGTGGAACCCAATCAATTTGGCTTTTTAAAATACCAGTCATCGAACCGTGACGCTCAGGAGAGCACCATACCTGTCCTTCTGACCACATCATCAACTCGCGCAATTCCGCCACTTTAGGGTTTGATGCGTCATCCCCATCTGGTAGAGGCAATCCTTGTGGGTTAAAAATGCGCGTTTCTGCGCCCATGGCTTGTAATATACGCGCGCTTTCTTCCACCACTAATCGGCTAAATGAACGCTCGCGAAGTGAACCGTATAACAATAAAATACGTGGTTTGTGAGCCGATGGCGTAGTGCTAAACTGCGCAAACTCTGGGGCAGAAAACGACTCACTTTGCACATTTTCAGGTAAAGCGCCCGAGTCTACAATTTTAATATCTGTCATCACTGTGCTCCTATTGCTTTAAACGCTTCGCGCAATGCTTGTTGGTCTTGCGTGTTTACATTTATGCTCAGCATGGCGTTAACACGCTGAGTGATTTCATCGATAGTGCCGCGAAACGCTTGGGCAATTTCCTCTTCACTACCGGTTAATTTTGAAGGGTCGGCTAAGCCCCAATGTACTTTTACACTTTTGCCAAACCAAAGTGGGCAGCTCTCTCCGGCCGCACTGTCGCATACAGTGATCACTACATCGGGGGCGAAATCTTCAAACTCGTTCCACGATTGGCTAATTAAACCTTCGGTGCTAATACCGGCTTCTTGCAAATATTTAATCGACAGCGGATGTACTTCGCCAACAGGTTGGCTGCCCGCACTGCGCGCCTCAATCTTGCCTTGACCAACATGATTCGTAATCGCTTCGGATAAAATGCTACGGCAGCGGTTATGGGTACAAATAAATAAGACTTTCACGATGATCCTCACTTAGCGTTTAAAATGACTCGAATAAAATGACAGTGTTTGGGTTGCGCTCAGCTAAGAGCAACATTCGCTTTGTTTGGCCATATTCAAATTGGTGATGTGCTCATTCAAATAGGCTTCTGTGTTGTGTGCCGTTAACTCCAGCACCTTCATTGCCCACTCTGGCAGCTTAGGGTTAACCGAGTAATACACCCACTTCCCGCGACGCTCATCAAGCAAAATTTGGCACTTACGTAAATCAGCCAGATGCCTAGATACCTTAGGTTGGCTCAGCTCAAGCGCGGTTATCAGGTCACAAACACACAATTCTTTTTCAAGGTAAATCAGCATTAACGCCTTCAGCCGCGTGTCGTCAGACAAGCATTTGTAAAACGAAAGGGGTGACAAAATAGGGGTAGACATAAAAACACTCCGCTTTTTAATATACGAAATATCATATATATGTTTAATCGCATGTCAACTAATCAAGAAAAGAATTTGTCTTGCCTGTAGCTTTGACTGGGGACAGACGTTGCGATATGTGTACAGGGGCCCTGTATAACACGGGCTATGAGGTGTAATATCAAGGTATAACAATAAGATATGTGAGAGTTTATGCCTCTTTCCTATGAGCAAACAGCAAGGGAACATCTATGCCTTTAAGCGACAACTTTATCAGCGATTGGCTGCCTGTCATCATCACCTTAACGGTCTTTGGCTTCTTAACTTGGTTAGCGCAATCGTTATTGCTCAATAAGCTTAAGCACACTGGCAACGAAAACATATTCGCCCGACAACTTGGCGTATTAATGTTGATGTTAGTGGGATTGGTCACAGTGGTGATTACCTTACCTTTGTCTGAAAACACGGAAGTACAAATTCTCAGTTTAATCGGCTTATTGCTATCAGGTATTTTGGCGTTTTCGTCCACTACTTTGTTTGGTAACTTATTAGCCGGCGCCATGATGCGCTTTACGCAACCCTTTCGCACCGGCGATTTTATTAGTTTCGACACGATTTTTGGCCGCGTAACTGAGCTTGGTTTATTTGACTGCGAAATTCAAACCCAGACCCGTGAACTGATATCAGTGCCCAATAGTTTACTGCTCAATAAGCCCGTCAGTGTTATTCGCCGTTCCGGCACCATCATCAGTGCCGAATTATCGTTAGGCTACGACTTACATCACAGTAAAATTGATGAATTGCTGCTTCAAGCTGCCGAAAAAACGGGGCTTGAAGAACCCTTTGTACACGTTACTCAGCTCGGTGACTTTTCAGTCAGTTACAAAGTCAGTGGATTATTAGTTGAAGTGAAAAACCTGTTAACCGCACGCTCAAACCTGCACAGACATGTACTTGATTGTTTGCACGACAACGACATCGAAATTATGTCTCCGACCTTTGTTAGCCAGCACGCTGGCACTGATGTGCAGCGAAAAATCGCCCACTCACCGGCATTTAACCAAGTAAAAAGTGACTCCACTGCCGAAGATGTGGTGTTTGATAAAGCTGAGCAAGCACAGCAGCAGGCCAGTGATAAGGTAGAACTTCTAGCACAAATCAAAACCTTAGAAGAGCAAATGCAAGATGCAGATACAGACCAGCGTACTGCTATGGAAAAACGCATCGATACCCTAAAACAAGAGCTTGCCGACATAAAAGAAGTGGTCGAGGTTCCAGAAGATGAATAACCCCTAAGGCCAAATTTAGTTCAGCTAAGTTCCGTTCCACTCAACTTAGTTCAGCTCCCTTACCTCTAAAGAGCCTATTAAATTGTTAGTGGCTAAGCTAGATATCAGCGAAGGCACGTGTTAGCTGTATAAGCATTTGGACGTGCTGCTTACAAGCATTATAAGGGATAATATAGAGACACCCATGATAAATCCGATACCGCAATATCAATGCAATATCAAGACACCTGCAATATCAAGACACCCATGATAAATCCGGTATAAACCAGCAATGTTTAATCCTAAACCAACACCGTTCGCCCCCTTTTAAAAACCACTTTCAAGGTGAGACACATATCGATACACTGCTTTTTTCGTTTAAATGCCAAAGCCAATGACCACGCCGTTTAGTTACTCGACAACCTATGTGTTAGACAAAAGCCACTTCGTAGAAACCTACGATGCCTCTGCTCCACCAGCTACGCCGATAAAAGCCTATACGATAGCAATGGCACTGGGTTTAGCGGGGTTAATGTTGCTGATGTTTACCGAGATAGATCCGTTTGTGGCTTGGTTTATTGTCGCCTTGGGGGGCCTTGAGGCTTTCAGTGTGCGTTATAAAAAAGCCTGGTGGTTGGGCCGACAACTAATCAGTAAGGCAGCAAACACAGAACTGAAATTAACGGTTGATGAAGAGGGGATCAGTAGCGAGTCGATTCACGTAAAAAGCACATTGCCTTGGAATGAGATCAAGCAAATTGAATCGACTGAAAGTGGCTGGTTGCTTTACCACAAAGGCGGAAAAAATTACTTGTCCGCCAGAGCCTTATCTGAAGAAGCTAAAGCGTTTGTCGTGGCAAAAGCAGAGAAAGTTAACCTTCAAGGGGCTTAATCTTTAGCAAGTAATCTATTACGTTTGGCATACATACAGGTCAAAACGAGAAACGTTAAAGTAATCACTCCACATACCAGCAAAAACTGTTCGCCTAATATTTCACGGTATTTCTTTGACCAAAACAACGCAAAAAAACCATGAGACGTAAGCAAAAAGCCACACCAAAAATTCACACGCTTGGCCCACTGGCTCTGAGTTAACCCATACCACGCCATATTCCCAAACAGCACTGTGATTACCAATAATATGGTGGGAATAATATAGTGCTTGCCTATAACAAATGTTTCTAAAACCGCTAAACCCGCTAATAAAGCCAACAGCGCAAAAAACCAATCTAAAGAATTTGCCCACGTAAGTGATTTTTTCATACCGTTTGCCTTTTATTTTTATTGTCCGCTTTATCCTACTGTAAAATCCAACAACAAAACCAGTATAAATAACAATACAAAGACACCCATGCTAAAAATGGTTAATTTTCATCCCTCAACTACACTTGATGCGTGTTCCCTTTTATTGAGTCGACTGTTATGCCTCAGTCACGAAAAAGCCAAATCAGTTTAATCGATACGCCTTCTTATCACTGTGTGTCCCGTTGTGTACGCCAGTCTTTCTTATGTGGTACAAACACGCTGACTGGGCAAAGCTACGAGCATCGTCGTGGCTGGGTAGAGAAGCGCTTGTTGTTTTTATCTACCGTGTTCGCAATCGACATATGCGCTTACGCAGTGATGAGCAATCATACCCATGTGGTGCTTTGTGTGGATAAAACCTTGGCTGATAACTGGGATACTGAATCGGTACTAAAGCGTTATCACACGCTTCATAAAGGCACGTTACTCACGCAAAAATTTATAGACGGGGATACCTTAACGCAGGGGGAATTAATCACCCTTGATGATACCGTTGAAATTTACAGAAAACGCTTGTACGACATCAGCTGGTTTATGCGTGACTTGAATGAATATATTGCCCGTCAAGCCAATAAAGAAGATGACTGTACAGGCCGGTTTTGGGAAGGGCGATTTAAATCTCAAGCCCTACTAGATGAAAGTGCCGTGCTGGCTTGTATGGCCTATGTGGATTTAAACCCGATTAGAGCGAAAATAGCCAAAACACCTGAAACGGCAAAACACACCAGTATAAAAAAGCGTATTCACGCCGCTAAACATCACCACGCTCAACCAAGTACGCTAATGCCCTTTGCGGGAAGCTCAAGGGAAAACATGCCCGAAGGAATCGCTTACTCTCTCAAAGACTACTGTGAGCTTATCGATACCACAGGCCGCTGTATTCGTGATGACAAAGCAGGATATATCGATAACACTCAAAGCCCTATTCTAGAAAGGCTTGGGCTAGACTCAGCACAGTGGTTAGCCTTAACCACTGACTTTGAAAAACACTTCTGCTATGCAGCAGGTGCAGAGCAAATGATGAATGCCTTTAAGCGCCATACCCATCATCAACGAATACGCGGGATGGGCAAAGCAAAAGAGCTGCTGAAGCGCGCCTGAACTAATCTCAACAAATACACTTAATGCACAGATTGTGACGCGGGCGCTTGCCTATATTTCTTCAATCCACATAAATTCCTCCCCAACGCTCAACTTTTCATCAAAAGTCTCAAATTGCTCAGCTCAAAAGCGCAGTTATTTAGTATCTAGGGGAATTCTTACCAATGAATAACAGTGCTGTTGGTTAAAGCGTTTTAAGCAATATTAAGCGTGGCTGTCTTTATAAGTTTGTTATATTAAACATGGCTGTCTTTATAAATTTGATAAAATATGCGGAGCGCGTCTTAGCATATTGTAACAGTCTCGGTTGAAACACTTACTCTGTTCAAGCAAAGGGTTATCTCTGGATTATTGATTCTCCTGCATCACCTTTCATTGCTTTTCCAACATCGCTGTCATTACTTTTCCAGCACCACTCTCATTACTTTTCCAGCGTCACTTTCATTGCTTCACCAGCATCACTCTTATTACTTTTCCAGCGCCACCTTTATTGCTTCACTAGCATCACCTTTCTATCATTTTCCTTCAGCATGCAGTCACTCTGAATATCACTTATTTTACTATCGACTTTTGAGTCAAATGCACCGGTAGCAATGGCGGCGCGGCTAGTGAACTCCCCTAAAATCACATTTAGCAAAATAGAGGTTGGCAGCACCGACGCCACGCCATTGACTAATTTTTCACGAATGGTGGTTTTATGGGACTCAAGGGAGGCGATATGCCCATGTGCTTCCTCGCAATTTACCGCTTTATTTATATGCTCGGCAGCCAGTTCATGGCGCTTTACGGCCGACGCGCAGCCGGACATTAAAAGTACAGAAATAGGAACGATAAATAACGCTTTCATAGTAGGTAGCAGCCTGTTTTGTAATGAACAACATCAGTCTAAACAGACTATTTTTCAAACAAAAGAGCGTACCTTGCATTGTTAATAAATAGTGATAAGCCACATACTTTTGTGATAACTGTAAGTGCATCGTTATAGGCAACAAGTAGGTGTTTTTTAAAAATCGTGGGATAGAAAAGCGGGTCTGAAATCAGTTGAGAAGCAACGGCCGAAAATGGTGGGCTCACCTACCCGAACGCTATTGAGCCTCAGATGCTAAAGTCTCAGTTTACCCACCTTGACTCACTGGGGACGGCTCGCGCCCGGCACTTTTGCAAGGTGAAAGCGCGCAACTTACCCGCAGCCGATTATCTAACAAAAGGTTAAGCCTATCCCCGAGCCAGAATCACCCTTTTCGATTCAATAATACATGGCATCCTAGGCAGCCAAAAAATACAATATCTAACAGTTCGCTCAGTAAAGGCCCCATGTTAATAACGCGCAAGCTGCAACGGTTTATTCGGATATCCCTCTAACCTTCTTAGCGATGCTTAAGCACCACACAACTAAATACGCTAAGCGCTTACAGTATTCGAACTATCAAACTCAGTGCTTCAGAACTTATACAAATAAGCGAACATCAACCTATTTTCAGTGGAGCTATCCACTAGCGGGCTGTCTTTAATTTCATCACCAAGACTGATAATACTGGCATCGATGAAAATCGAACTTTGTCTGTTAAACAAGTATGCCGTGCGTAGGCCCATTTCAATGTTTATCGTTGAATCGCCACTATACGCTTGCCGCTCTGCTGTCGCTTCGTTGGCACGAACACCGTACTGGTAATCCACGTAGCTTTCATCTAGCCAAGTGGCAACAATTCTCGGAGATAACATCACTTGCTGGCCGAGCATCCATCTTTTATCAAACCCTAAGCTGAAAGTGTTACCGTCGCGGTCGCCTGAAATATCCCCAGTCCATTTAGCGCTCACATTCACAATTGGGTTTTGCCACTGTGCTGTGGCACCGATAACAAAGCCACCGTCACGTTCGTCCATGCCTTGTAGGATTGGCGTATCCTCAATATCGTCATCATCATATCCGCTAAAATCATAGCCAGCAGATAGCGTAAAGGCGATGCGCTGCTCTTGGTTTATTTGCAGGTTAGGTAACTTAACGTCTAGGTTCGGGCCAAACCAACGGACATAGCGATTCTCATAGCTGATAAACGGAATGACATTGGTGTTTCTGTCGATATCTTTTATGCCCAACTGTTGGCTTATGGCGCCGATCCCTATTCCCCAATGAGACTCAGTTGATTCTGGTTGTAGACCAGCGCGCTGGTGAGTCGGAGCTTGCGCAGATGCAGGAGCGCATAACCCCAAAGCAAATGTGAGCGCAGTAAAAGAGCACAGGCTTTGCTTAGATAATTTAAAAACAGGTAAAAACGCGAATGACATTAATGATTCTCCAATAGATTTTAGCAGGTGGCAGCTAAAGCTGTGGCTAGGGATAGATGTAATTTTGCATGTCATCGAATGATGAACGCGCTGCATATCACTCGCTGTGCGTTAAAAAGCACTCAAAGTGATAATTAACTTACCGTCTCTCACTTCTAACGACTCTAACGACGCCTTGGCTAACTTCTGCTTAAGGTCGCTATCATCTAATACATAAATCGGCCGAGAGCCTAAAATAGTCCCCACCACCGGCTGGAGTAGCTTTTTGATATCCTCTTGTTGCTCAGCAGATACATTATTTAGGTTCAACTCCAACAGTTTAGCGTTAACAAAATACAGCGCGCCTTGCTCCTGATTGTAAGACAAACTTCCCGTTAAATACCCACTACCACTGCCGCCATAAGACCCTAACGCACTGGCTTTAATATTCGCTCCTAAGCCAATTTCATTACTGGACTCGAGTAAATCAAGTCGCGGTTCAGACAACGTCATAGTGACAAAGAATTTACTTCGCGTGATAGGCATAATGGCACTCACCATTTCCTGCAACTCAGCCTCGGTGAATTCCTTCGTAAATGCGAACGCCTGACTGATACTCATCAGCCAAATGACACCGATTAAATATTTCAATTTTTACCTCGTTAATACTGACACTAGGTTGCTAACCGATTGATTGCTGATATTCGCTGTTCGTGCTCAACCTTGACTAGAAGTTTTCACGTGCCTAAATAAGCAATTTAAGCGACTGAATTAAATGAGAAAAATAAAACTAGGCTAAAGTATAGATTTAACCCCCATCATTAACTGTCATTATTGTTGTATTCACCAGCACTTTGCAATATCGCTGAGTAAAAAGCTAATCAACTAACATTTCAATAAGTCGTTGATAAATCGCTTTTAGAATGAGTTTCCCTATTTATTACGAAACACATAGAACTAACTCATCCCTACCCTTGACATAATTTACAGCACGCAAGCCAATGGCTACTTTGTCGAGTACGGCCTGCGCTCTTCGTTTAATTATTCACCCCACGTCAGTGTTGCTCCCTTTGTGAAAACCGCATTTGATTATGGTTATGCATCCAATAGCCACGCGGAGCACAATCATTCAACTTTGGGAGTTACTGCAGCTAACGCCACGATTAAGCATACAGCTAATCGCAGAACGCACGATTGGCCGCAGCTTTATTGCCCGCCAAGCAGGCACGCCGCGTCACTTATCCTGGGCTGGGCTGCATGTTATATCTCAGTTTTAACCTGCCAAACAGAACCCATTGGCTCATCCCACTTGGTTGCATTTTTGTTAACACGCTATTAAGTATCTAGTTTAGAGCATAAAATTCTGATAAAAGGCTAGTTTTCAGGCAGACCTTTGGTACTGTAAATCCTAGCTACTTTCAGCCCTTCAAACTGACTCACGATAAGGAGCAAACCATGAAAAAGGAAACCATCTGTATCCATGAAGGATACGAGACCGACCCGACAACCAAAGCCTGTGCAGTCCCCATTTATCAAACTGTCGCTTACGAATTTGATAACGCCCAACATGGTGCTGACCTATTTGACTTAGCGGTACCGGGCAATATTTACACGCGTATTATGAACCCCACATGGGACGTGCTTGAAAAGCGTGTAGCTGCTCTTGAAGGTGGTGTAGCAGCCTTAGTGGTTTCTGCAGGTAGCGCAGCAATTAACTACGCGATTTTAACCATAGCCGAAGCTGGCGATAACATAGTTGCAACTCCGCAGTTATACGGCGGCACGTACACCTTGTTTGCTCATTTATTACCTAAGCAGGGCATTGAAGTACGCTTTGCTGAATCAGACAAAGCCGAAGATCTGGCCAAGCTAATGGATGACAAAACTAAAGCAGTATTTTGTGAAACCATAGGTAACCCAGCGGGCAACATAGTCGACATTGAACCCATAGCCACTATGGCACATGAACATGGCGTTCCCTTGATGGTGGATAACACAGTTGCGACCCCTGCACTGCTTAACCCCATTGAATATGGCGCTGATATAGTCGTACATTCTTTGACTAAATACATGGGCGGTCATGGTAATTCTTTAGGTGGGATCATTGTCGATTCAGGCAAGTTTCCTTGGGCTGAGCACAAAGAGCGCTTTCCTATGCTGAATGAGCCAGAGGCTGCCTATCATGGCGTTGTGTATACCCGTGAATTTGGTGCCGCGGCATTTGTAGCGCGCGCCCGCACGGTGCCACTTCGTAACACAGGCGCGGCGCTCTCCCCAATGAATGCTTTTATGCTAATGCAAGGCATGGAAACACTACCGTTGCGCATGGAGCGCCATTGCGACAACGCGAAATCTGTCGCTGAATATCTCAAAGCTCACCCAAAAGTTGAGTGGGTTAGCTACGCTGGGCTTGAAGGCGACAAGTATTATCCGATGGCGCAAAAATACTTCAACGGCCGCCCATCTTCTTTGATGACATTCGGTATTAAAGGCGGTTTTGATGCTGGGGTGAAATTCTACGATGCCCTTAAATTAATCAAGCGCTTGGTTAATATTGGTGACACCAAAACCTTAGCGTGTCATCCGGCTTCAACCACTCATCGCCAATTAAATGAGGAAGAACTAAAAAGTGCAGGTGTAAGCCCAGAAATGTTGCGCTTGTGTATTGGCATAGAGCACATCGATGACATTCAAGCAGATTTAGCCCAAGCCTTCGAGGCAGTTTAAATTCCAACATTTCGCTATTTGAACGTTAGCCCGCTGTTTTACATAAACGGTGGGCTTTTTTGTATGTGAGCTTATATTCTCAAATAAATGTGATTATGATTCAGCTTCTGCTTCGAATGCCCTAGAAAGCACAGCCATTATCCAAGGAATAGGAACAACATGACATATTTACAACTTGCCTATTTTCACCTCGCCACGGTTTTGCCTGCCTTTCTAATTGGCACCTACTTATTGGCCAATCGAAAAGGGACACCAACGCATCGTACGTTGGGCAAGGTATATATGGGCCTAATGCTTGTCACCGCTTTGCTCACGTTATTTATGGCAGCACAAGTCGGCCCCGTGCTTATTGGTCATTTTGGATACGTACACCTGTTTAGCCTGCTAGTACTATACGCCGTACCGAGTGCCTATTTCGCCGTTCGAAAAGGGAATATTGCGAAGCATAAACGCAGTATGCTCCTGCTTTATGTTGGAGCAATACTGATTGCCGGCGGCTTTACCTTTACCCCCGGCAGAATGTTGTACGACTGGTTTTTAGCCTAGAACGTGTTGGCTTTTGCTGAACATTTTTGCCGTAAAGATCAACATGTCCTAGTATCATCAGCGACCTCACTGATTAAAAATAGGCAGTGCTTTACCAATAGGCTGACCATTTACCTTGGCATAGTCTTGGGGCTTTTGCTCCAGTAATTTTAGAGCAGTCGCCGCAATTTGATTCAACTGATATGTATGGCCGTCCCCTATCTCTCCATAGGTTTTCACATCAGGGCCCATCGCAGCGGCCCATACTTGGTTCGAACCTTCAATGCCATTCTTATGCTTGGCTAAATTACGCAAATAACCTTGGGTCGCTTTAGGACTCGCGTGATGCTGCCAAGTTTCATTGCTGTCACCTCGCCCGTGATCAACTGTTATCAGCAAATTGGTATTGTTGTTATATTGCGGCATGCTTTGTAGCATGTGCCATAAACGCGCAATAAACACGTCACTTTTATGGGCCGAGCGCAAATACGCGGGGTAATCTCCATCATGGGCGAAGTCGTCTGTTTCACCGAGTGCCAGATAAATCACGTTTGGTTGTTTGGCTTTCACATACTCCTGAGTAAACCCCACCGTAAACGCATCCAGACGTACATTGTGCCAAGGGCTAGGAATATCTTTTTGCAGCGCATTTAACCAAGTCGCCTTAGCCGATAAATCGTTCCAATCGGCTGACATAAAACCCGCATTAATTGGCAATTGACTGCGCTGCTTATTCAAAATAGCTGGGAATACATCCCAACTGCCAAAAGCAGCTACCTTATTTTTGAAGCTTTCTTGGTTGTTCAACCACTCTAAAATACTAATATTAGGGTTCGCCACAGGTTTATTCGAATCTATCTTAGCGTCAGCCTTGCCTGTGAGTAATTCGTTATAACCAGGGTAAGAGAACCACCAGCTATTGCTAACATCCATCGCAGACTGGTTATCTCGATTTCCTATTAGCACACCTTCTTTCACCACCTGCCCCCAAAGAAAAGGCATCAGTTTTTCACGCTTAGCATTAGGGCTCTTGCCGTCAAACGCAGCTGCTATTTCATCTTGCTGTCCAGCAAATTGCGGTTGCGCCAACAAAGTAGCGTGATACCCCCGAAATACTTCTTGCCAGCGTAAGCCATCAATACTGATGATAAGCAAATTATCTGCTGCACTCACGGGCGATGCGACTAACACGATACACAAGATTTGGCACAAAATAGCCAGCCGTTTCACGAATGTCATTGGTTTTATTTGCTTCATATGAGCCTCGTATACAGAAGAGGAATAATGTCTGCCACCGCAAAGGGAGCGTTGTTGAAAGCAAAAAAGGCGAGCCAAAGCTCGCCTATCATGCTTGAAACGCGTTCGTCTTAGAAACGCGCTTGAACGTTAAACGCCGCAGTGCGCGGTGCGCCAATCCATGCAGATTGTCCCGCAATGCCGCCCAAGTAACTCTCATCAAACATATTATTTACGGTAAAACGTAAATCAACTGCTTCAATACCTTGAACTGGCGCTTCTAAGCTAACCCCAGCGTAAAAGTCAGTGACTAAATACGCTTCAGCCACTTGGGTGTTTGCCGCATCGATAAAGCGGTCGTCTACCCATTTGGTTGATGCACCTATGAAGTAATTACCTCGGGTCCAGTCAGCTGACACAACCGCCATATTTTCAGGTGAACCAAATACAGTATTGCCTTCAGGGAAATCAATTGAGCCGTCAGTGTATTCTGAATCGTTGTAGGTAAATGACCCATACAATGCCAACGAATCTGTCACGTTGAATGACAAAGACGCTTCAAAACCTGATGATTCAATGCCCCCAACGTTAACGTAACTGCCGTTAGTGCCGATTAAGAAATCGATGCCATCGGGTGAGTCGGGAGCAATGAAAGTCAAACGGTTATCAAACTTGATATTGTAGTAAGTCAAACTTGCATTAAAATCACGTGACACATAGCGCAAACCTACATCAACGTTTTCCGCAGTTTCTGGCTCAACTTGAGTCAACGTAGACGCGTCACGTTCAAGTACGGTGTCTTTAATCGCAGCGAAGTTTTCTGCATATCCAGCAAACGCTTCTAAGCCATCAATTGGCATTTGAACCACAACACCACCTGAGAACAAGGTATCAGAGTCTGAATTCATTTCCGCTGTATTGCTTTGGTCGAAATTATCTTGACGCTCTAAGTCTACGTAGAAGCGCTTCACGCCTAGGCGAACGCTAGCCCAGCCCATGTCTAGCTCGTCTTCTGCGTAAAGCATCATTGTTTCCACAGGGAATTCACGCGAGTATTGCACCCAGTAAGGCGTGTGGTCGAATTCAACACCTGAGCGAGAATCAATGATTTTATGCCAATCACGTGATTCTTCACGGTTATAATCTTCGTACCAAATACCACCGCGTAGCGTGTTATCCATATCATTTATTTGGGTATACCAAGCAAAATCAGCATCAAAGCCAAAGCGTTCTTTTTGATAATGGGTATGACGATATGAGCCAACTGGCACAGCGCCTTGGGCGTAACATGTTGGATCGTATTCAGGGCCAGCGCCGCCGTATGGCGCGGTGATAGAGCTTGTGCAACCGTCAGTTGGGCTCAAAGCGAAACCGCTGCTATCCACATAATAAAGTTGGCCTAATGCGCTGCCACCATACACTGTATTACCAGATACCAGTTCAGAGTGTGCAACACCGTCGCCGTCTGCGCTTACATCAACTACGTAAGGAGGCACCCAATCACCACGCCCTTCGTTATCGTGATAGTAAACATTACCGGAGATTTCAAAATTATCAGTCGCGTAATCAGCTTTTAAATAAGCGAAAAGGTTTTCACGTAATGTCGCCCAGCCTTGACGATAGACTTGATCAACATAAGGGATACCAGTCCACTCACCGTTTAAGCGATCACTATCTGGATTCTGCTCAAACTGCGCTAAGCTAATACGCTGATAATTTGCTTCGTGAACATCATCCCACGAAAAATAGCCTTCAATTTCAACGTTGTCGATCATGCTAATAAATTTACCAGCTAAGTGATCATGTTCGTTTTCTGCGGTTTGCGTAATCCAGTCTGTATTTTCACTACTAGAAACACTGACCCATGCATAGGTATCTTTAGCAATTTCACCGGTTTCATAACGTAGGAAATATTTTTGTGCATCAAAGCTGCCACCAGAGATACTGATTAGCATGGACTCTTCTACACCTGGATCAACTGTAGTGAAGTTAAGCGTGCCGCCTAGCGCTTCGTTTGAGCGCGACGCAATATCACCCGTTCCTTGCGATACCTCAACCTTGGCTAAGTTTTCGGTGTCGATGTAGCGATTGGCTTTAGCACCGCCACCATAGTTAGAGTTACCGTTAGCAATGCCATCAATAGTGATGCCGATTTGCTGCTCATCTAGGCTTAACTGAAAGCCACGAATGGATACTGTGGTTGACCAATCGTCGGAGCCAAACGTATCACCTTCGTTGATCAAAACCCCTGGTAAATTATCGATAACGGCCAACGCGCTGGTCAACGAGCTCTGTTGTTTTGCCATCTCATCAGAAGTTTGGTTATTAGCGTAAGAAACGCTTTTACCCACGACAGTGATCTCTTCGATTGCGGCGTCGTTGGGAGTTTCCTGTGCATTTGCAGAGCTAATAAATGATTGGCTGCCTATCGCCATTGCTACGCATAATGCTAAGTGTGTTTTAGCGGTTGTTTTCATTTGTGTGTGGTCTCTAGTTAAATTGACCGCAACAATGTGACGGCTTCGCGTTACAATTTGAGTGTAAAATTATGACGATCTTGTGACGAGTTAAGCGTCTGAATTTCAAAGAGCAACAAGTTGAAATGTAGCCAAGGTTTACTACAACAAGCTTCACATCAAGCTCTTATTGCCACTAGCTTGGTAAAAGCCGGATGAGTTTTAAGCTAGTAAGATGCACGATATCGGAGATTAAACTTGAAAACAGGAATGATTATCAATAACATCTAAAAACCTATCATCACTGCTAAATCTCCATGTCTGCGCGTATATTAATCATTGAAGACGATATCGTATTAGGTGCACAAGTCGCTAGATTGCTCGAAGAGAGAGGTTTCAACACAGAGCAATGTCGGGACGGACAAAGCGGGTTACAGTGTGCCCTGCAAAAACGTTTCGATTTGATTTTATTAGACGTACTTCTACCGACGCTTAATGGCTTCTCAATACTGAACAAAATACGCAGTGTAAAGCAGACGCCGATTATGATGATCACCGCCTGTGGTGCTGAACAAGAGCGTATTGAAGGCTACCGCAAAGGCGCCGATGATTACCTACCCAAACCATTTAATTTCACTGAAATGATGCTACGGGTCGAGGCCATACTGCGACGCAGTCTGCATACGTTACAAAGCAACACACACACCTCAACTCTTAGCGCAGATCGCCTGTTACTCAATCGTGCTAAACAACAGGTTTTCTTTGCTGATTGCTTGGTTGAACTCACCCCCCTTCAATTTAGGTTACTTTGGGTGCTGGTCGAAAACAGAAGCGACATCATGAGCAAAGCATTTTTGTATCAAACGGTGTTAGACAGAGCATTTAGCCGCTACGACCGAAGCTTGGATATGCATGTTAGTCGGGTACGCAAAAAATTGGTCGAGGCCGGAATGCCCCCTGAGCGCCTATTGACTATGCACGGAAAAGGCTATCAATTTTCATGAAAAACACGCTTTTTTGGCGACTTTGTGCGTTTATCGCGTTGGGAACTGTTATGTTATTTTGGGCGTTAAGCTGGTTAACGAACCACACTGAAACCAGCATGAGTTTTATTGATGCCCAGCACCAGCAGCAGTTACTAAATTACGGGCGGCAAGCTGAAACCATTTTACGTCAAGACGGCGAAGCAGCACTGGCGGTTTGGTTAAGAGCACTTCAGCAAAAAGAAAATACGTGGGCCGCGGTCGTGCGCTCAAAGATCACACCTTTCGCTGATACCAGCCTACCAGAAAACTATCTTGAACGGTTTCAACTCGGAAGAAGTGTTGAGTGGAAAATACACCTTTATTTTGAAGAAAACCCGACCATGGAAATCCCCTTTTCTGATGCATCAAGTCATTTACTTATTCAGCTACCGCAACGAATGCGTCCCGGGGCATTTTTGCTTTATGCAAAACTATTTTTACAAATTGCTCTGCCGTTAATATTGCTTTGTATTTTAAGTTTTGTGCTTTATCAACATGTAATGGCACCGCTTAGAAAACTAGAAAACGCGACAAAAGCGTTCAGCGAAGGAAAGCTGGATGTTAGAGTGGCGCCATATCTACCACACAGAAACGACGAGCTCACCCGTCTTGCTGAAACGTTCGACCACATGGCACAGCGTATTAGCATGCTTATTTATAATCAAAGACAACTGCTTGCTGACTTATCCCATGAGTTGCGCACCCCGCTAACTCGAATAGACATGGCTGTGGATTTTGTTGAGCAAAATATCAACCCCAAGCAAGCCCTTGAACGTCTGCGTTATGAAGCCTCTACCATGCGCAATTTAGTAGAAGATACACTTACACTCGCGTGGCTAAATAATGAATCGCCTCGCCTGAACACAGACGACTTTGACTTAGTCGAATTACTCGAGGTTATTTGTGAAGATGCGCGCTTTGAGTACCCTAATTGCATGTTAACAACAGACTTACCGGCAAATGCTGAAATAACCAAAAGTAGCCAAACCGCATTAGGTCAAGCTTTTGAAAACATCGTACGCAACGCCCTGCGCTACACTCCAGCGACGCGTGAAGTAAATGTGTCGCTAACCCAAAGTGATAAGTGTTACACCTTAACCGTCAGGGATCAGGGGCCGGGCGTTCCTCAAGATATGTTGTCAGATATATTTAAGCCCTTTTTCCGTGTCGACAAAGCACGAGTTTCAGATAAGGCGTTAACGCAATCCGCCCCGCCAAGTGGATTCGGCTTAGGGCTCGCTTTGGCCCAGCGACAAATCGCAGCAATCGGAGGGAATATAAGCGCGCAAAATTATTTTGCTAGCGACGGCGCGTTATTAGGCCTAGAAATGGTTATTCGGCTCGGGCGATAATATGCTAAAGCGCGAATATTCTGCAGCCCTGTTTTCATTCGGACATTTGCTTTCTTTGTTTAGGTGCAATGATCAATCGCCGCCAAGCCAGTAACATACCTGTGTAAACTAAAATACAGGCTATTAAAGACACCAGGCCTGCAATGGTCTGACCGATGACGCCGAAATATTCGCCTGTGTGTAAAAAGCGCGCTGTGCCCCACGCTTGACCACCTCGAGACCAGTCTGATTTTCGCAGCACTTTGCTTATGTCTCCACTGCGGGTATCAAAATACAACGAATAAGCCAACTCTTGCCTATGCCCAATACTTTTATCGATATAGAAACGTGCCTCGTTGAGCTCCTCTCCTATCTCTAACCACATGGAATACCAATCGGTAAACTGATTATGCTTGGCATGATGAACTGCACGTTGAAACAACACCTCATAGGGTATGACATCAGCGTCTAAACGGGTGACTTCCTCATGTTGCTCACGCTGGGGCACCGTTTCACCAAACGCGCCATATAGTGCTTCATTGGCCCATGTGAAATGAAAGAGTGTGGCGGTTAATGCAATAACAAATAGTGCTGGCAAGCACCAAATACCAAAGACTAGATGCCATTGCCGGTGACGATGCTGAGTGTTTTGGTATCGTTTGGGTAGCCAAAAAGCGTGTTTAAATGCCGAGCGATTAAAGCGTTTCGGTAGCCATAAATACAGACCACTGAGCAACAGAAAGATAAAGACTAAATTCGCGTACGCAGTGATATTTTTACCAATCGCCCGAGAATCTCCTGTTAGTAAAAGATAGCGATGTAAATCAGTCACCTGGTGAAAAAACTCAGTAACAGCACCTTCACCAACCCTTAGCACTTTGCCTGTATAGGGATGCAGTAAATAGTTGTTTTTACCCGCCCATACGGGGATTGCCGCGCCCTCCTTATTCACCCATCGAATATAAATATGCGGTTCGTCAGGATGAAGTTGTTGCAATACATTTACGACTTCATCGGTTGTTAGCCGCCTAGCTGAGTCTTTCGGAGAAACGCGATAGTGCATCTCACTCAGTTCGACAATTTGTCTCTCATAGGTCAGTAAGACACCGGTAAATGCCATACAAAAGACAAATAGACCGGCCACCAGCCCCGTGACTAAGTGGGCCCAAAAGACCCACCTTTTGATTGTGTTAACGCTCATATCCTAAAATGTCGTAGTGCTAAAAGTCGTACGACACAGACAATCTGATGTCTCTTCCGGCTTCATAAGGGCCAATCACTGTAGCAAATACCTCTCTATAGTCGCCAACGCTTGAGTGGTCGATATACAACTTATTAAATAAATTGCTCACCGCTAAATTGAGCATTAGATTATTTGTCACATGCCATTTTACGTAAATATCAACAGTGGTATAACTTGGCTTGTTGAGTCGATACAAGGAATCTGTCCAAGCTAAATCTACGGCTTGATGTAGGGTGTCAATGTCGATTGAATCCACTTTTGCCACACTCAGTCCAACGCTCACATCAGGGGAGATGTCGTAGTCGGCGCCTGCAACCCAAGTATCACCACGGCTGTTGCCTAAGCCGACGAATTCATATCCGTTAATATCAATTGATGAATAACTGTCATTGTACAAGTCGTCTCTAGGCTTTAGCTCAGTATCAGCAGTGGAGAAGCCAAGAAATAAATCTACTTCGTTCCAACGATAAGCGACGTCAAACTCAATGCCACTTGTATCGAGTGTGCCGATATTGTTGAACACCCCATTGCCTTCATACCCTTCGAAAATAACATCATCCAACGAAGAGCGGTAAACGCTTAGTTTGGCGTTCAGATTATTGGCACTGTATTCAATTGACGCTTCGATATTTTCAACGGTCTCAGGCACTAAATCCTCGGCCACAACGGGTATATCTGAGCCATCATACAAATAACCGTCAATGGTAAACCCATCACCAATTTGCTTGCCTCTCGCTGCCTGTGCAAAGCCTAGTCCGAGTGTCCAGTGTTGGTTGAGTTCATATGCCAGACCTACATTAAAACTAAGCTCTGAGTCATCAATTGACGCTGCGACGTCCGTTACCGGTTCGCCATAGTATTCATCCAACAAAATATTTTGCTCAAATTCATAGTCATCATAGCGAACACCGTAACTTAGCAATAACTGTGGTGTAATATCACTGTAACCCTGCACATAAATACCGAGTACGCTGCCTTTTTCCGCGTTTTCAACAGCACCTTGAGCCGGCCCACTAGTCACTTCATCATTACGATAGTCAACACCATAGACGAATTTATGCAGCCCTGTTTCACTGGTATTGCGCAGATCAAAGCCGTACGTGTTGATTTCAGCTAGCCAATCGAAGCGGCCACCGCGAAAAGAAGAGTCAGTTTGATAGGCTGTTGCTTCAATATTAACTGAGGCACTATGAGCAAAGCGGTAATTCGCCACATAGGTATCACGCTCGGCCTCACTTGCGTAAAGCGCATCACCTTCTTGTACCGCCCAGTTAGGGCGCGCTGAGAACGCACCTTCTTCGTCACGTTGCTCAACACTGAGCGACAGGAATTGATTTTCTGAGATATCACCACTGATCTTTAAAAATGCCATGTCTTGGTCGGCTGCAGTGCCGTATATTTCATCGCCGTTGCCATCTTCCATGTTGTCTCGGTCGATCGCGCTGTAATAGCCAAGCACACCCCAAGAATCGCTTAGTTTGCCGTAAAGGCTACCACTATAACGAGTCGCATCGTTTGAAAAATAGTTGGCTTTTACACGACCACCGAACTGCTCTTCGGGTTTGAGCATGTCTTGTGCATCTTTTGTTTTAAAACGGATGGAGCCGCCTATAGCGCCCGGCCCGCTTGTGGCTTCCCCCGCCCCCGCTTGCACATCTATTTGTTGTAGCAAATCAGGATCGATAGTGACCCGACCTATGTGATGAAACAGCGTCGAAGTTTGCTGAGCACCGTCTACCGTGACATTCAAAAACGCATCTTCTAAGCCGCGAATATAGATTTTTTGTGCGACCCCCACTGAGCCCCCAACACTAATGGATGGTGAATAGCGGAAAATATCCGCAAGATCGCTCGCCTGATATTGCTCAATGTCTTCAGCGGTAATGCTGAGGTTGGTAGCTGCGCCCACAACCGATATTTTCTCTACTGCTGCCGTAGTTTCAACTTCAGTCGTATCTGCATATGCCAATGTGCTGGTTAGTGCACTTGCGCTGGCTAATGTGCACATTGCACCGATCATCACGCGTGTTTTCAAGAAAAGCTCCCTATTGATTATGATTATTTCAAATAAGAAGCATTCTCATTAAGTTTTAACTAAAAGCCTAGTACTTTTACATTTGTTACATTTGCCTATCCCTAAGAAGTCTTTCAAAAACCACTGCTAGCTAGAGACAAAGGTGCTGGTGAAAAGAAAGATTTGGTTGACTGTCGAAATGGGTAGTAGCGAACACAGTAGATGATTCGTTTCGGATTAAATCGACTTACTCACTTGGGCGATTGTAACGAGTCAGGCCCATCGAAGGGCAAAGAACTTGAATAAGAGCGGCCTCTCAGACAAGCTCAAAAACCTAATTAAGTATATTGCTCAACGTATACCACATTGCTCAACGCATACAACATTGCTCAACGCATGCCACGTTTTTCTTTAATCATTTCATAGGCAGCTTGAATATCTTGGGCCTTATTTTTAGCGATTTCTAGCGCCTGTTTAGGTAACCCTTTTGACACTAATTTATCGGGGTGGTTTTCACTCATCAGCTTGCGATACGCTTTTTTCACAGCCTTATCATCATCTGACTCACTCACGCCAAGAATTTGGTAGGCGTCATTTAATGACTGCTGGGTAGAGTAAGTAGATTGACTACCTTGATGGGCGCGATGAGAAGACTGACCGCTTCTTTGGCCCCCACGCTGGCGGAAACGTATTTCGGCTTCGTACACAGACAATAAGTAAAGTAATTCATTTTGCTTGAACCCTAAGTGCAGCGCTGCGGTTTCAAGCACTTTTTGTTCGGCTTTATCTAATCTTCCATCAACATATGCCGCTTGAATTAGAATTTCTAAAAAGACCTGCAAAATATCTCTGCGCCCATGGCAGGATTCTTTTAGCTCTAAAATAATATCTTTTAAGGCGAAATCAGCTTCTTTGCCATCACGAAACGCCTGTTGAGCTTCTTTGCGCGTGTCGCCTTCAAGCCCCATCTGATCCATTAGCGAGCTAGCCATTTTGATTTCTATGTCGCTGACTTTGCCGTCAGCTTTCGCGATATGCCCCATGACCGAGAACAAGGCATGAAAAAATATTGCCTGCTTTTTAAAATCATCTTGGCTAGTAAAAAAACCGCTGAAACCGCCCATTTGGTTAAAGTCTTGGCTATAGCCTTTGTCGAACATATGCCCGACGATAAAACCTAAAATAGCGCCGGGGATGCGCCCGAACATAAAACCAAAAATGGTACCTAAAATCTTGCCAATCATTATTTACCCTGTTTATAAATTAATTTGCTCGCACATTCTTAATGCGCTGTATTTCAACGCTGTGCATTCAATTGCGTTAAGCGCTCAGGCGTACCGATATCAACCCATACACCTTGGTGCAAGCTTCCGCTAACTTGATTTTTTGCCATCGCGTCTACCAGCACAGGCGCCAAACGTTGACTGGCTTGCGATAGGCCATCGAACAACGCTTTGCGGTACACACCTATCCCACTAAACGTATATTTGTGTGGTGCTCTTTGTTCAGCGCTTACATCTTTGTATTGACTTTTGCACACACGGTTACCGTGCAAGTAAAAATCGCCTTCAGGGTTGTGTGGGGGGTTTGGCACTAATATCAAGTGGGCCAGCGGCAACTCTTTTGTTAAACCTTTACCATGATCTATCAGGTTTTCGAGCAGATTTGCAAAACAAAAGTCAGTAAATACGTCGCCATTAACCACTAAAAACGCATCGCTGGCAGTGTGTTCACACAACTGCGGGAGTGCTTGTTTTATCCCCCCAGCGGTTTCTAGCGCTGTTTCCTCTGGGGAATACACTATATCCACATTAAATCGCGAGCCATTACCGATGCGCTGAACAATTTGCTCGCCAAGCCATGCGTGGTTTATCACGATGCGTTTAATACCGGCTGTCGCTAAACGTTCAATATGGTATTCGATCAAGGGTTTGCCGTGTACTTCTAGCAAGGGCTTTGGGGTGGTATCTGTCAGCGGACGCATGCGCTCGCCGCGCCCCGCCGCCAAAATCATTGCTGTATTAATCTGCTTGTTCATCTCTTATAGCGACCCAATTGACTAGCGCTTACTGCCTGCAAGTGACACCACCTTACCTTTCGCTGAATCTGCTAATGCCAACACACTGGGTAGAATTTCTTGTTCAACAAATCGTGCGAACGCCTCAAGCTCAGAATATTGCTTACCTATATCCACCAGATACCCCAAAGTTCGCGGAATATCATCTAAATAGTCACTTTTGCCATCTCTGTGATGCAAACGAGCAAATATACCACTGGCTTTGATATGCCGTTGCATGCCTGTTAAGTCAAACCAGCGAGTGAATTTAGCAAGTGGGTATTGCGGGTAAAACTGTTGCTGAAATGCAGCTAACCAGTCACTGACCCATTCATCGGGCCAGCGTCGATAGCAGTCACGCAGCAAAGACACAGCATCGTAGGTAATCGGGCCAATCACCGCGTCTTGAAAATCAATGACGCCAATTTCATCATTTTGCAGCATCATTAGATTACGGGAGTGAAAATCGCGATGCACACCGACCTTGGGTTGCTCAAAGAAGTTGTCTGCTAATACGTTGAATGTATCATTCAGCATCGCGTGCTGCTCAGGCGTCAAACGATAACCCAAATGCACATCTAATAACCATTGAGTGAATATTTCAAACTCGCGCGTAAATAGTTTGTGGTCATAGGCAGGTAAAGTTGCTTGAGATGTAGCTGTACATTGCTGTACCTTTGGCAAAAGTGCTAAGGCCTTTGGGTACAACTGATGACAACTATGGTCATTTAGTTGATGGGCCAATTGCTCATCACCAAAATCATTGAGACAATAAAAGCCTAACGTGTGATCTGCGGCCAATATATCGGGCACGCGCAATCCGTTAGCAGCAAAAGACTCTGCGACTAACGCAAATTTTTCGCTGTCTTCAAATGTTGGTGGAGCATCCACAGCGATAATCGTGCGCTCATCAAAGGTGAAGCGAAAATAACGCCTAAAGCTGGCATCACCATAAACCATGTGTAATTGTTGACACAAAAAAGGTGTGGAATGATTAATCCAATCCATCAATTGTGCTTGTCTTTGTGCCAATGGGCTCACTTAGGACCTCATGTTGGGGTAAAATTTGACAGCGAAGAATGGCGAAATATCTCTTTTTTTGCAAGTTTACTAGTAAATCTGCGCGAAACCCTTAAAATTGGAGCTTAACTCCCGTGACTTTAACCATTATCAGGCTGCCTTTTTACCCTACCGTATGAAAATCAAGCAACCTCTTCACGTGCTCTGTTTCTCTTTATGCTCGCTTAGTGCGGCAGCTCAAGAAACGTGTCCAGCACCTGCAAATACTTTCGTGGTAGAGAAGCGTCTGCCTAACGGACAAATTCAAGTTATATCTAATATGACCTCAATTCAGCAAGATAATTTCGCAGAATTTGAGGGAGAAGTAGAAATAACCAATAAAGATTCGCAAATTATTGCGAATCGAGCGCAAATTGACCGTACTACCCAACAGCTCATTGCGACAGGAGATGTTACCTATCAAACTCCTGAGCTGAGTGTTACCAGTCAGAAGGTCCTGCTGAACACGCAAAACAACCGCATGGAAATAGCCGACACCCAATATGAATTAACGACGCTCAATGCGCGGGGTGACGCAGAACTTTTGGTTGTGGATCAAACCCAAGGTTTAGAATTAAATGGGGTGACTTTTTCAACGTGCCCTACAGGCCAAGAAGATTGGTTAGTTCGAGCTGACAGCATCAAAGTCAAACCCGATGAAACACGCGGTGTGGCACGAAACGCGGTGTTTTATGTGCAAGATATTCCTATTTTCTATCTGCCTTATTATTCTTTCCCTGTTACGGATGCAAGAGAGACAGGCTTGCTTTTTCCTCAGGTAGGCAGCAGTAGCAGTACCGGATTTGCTTACGAGCAACCTTACTATTTAAACCTTGATCAACAGTATGATGCGACTATTACGCCTCGGTACATGACCAAACGCGGTTTACAGTTAAAAACAGAATTTCGTTATTTAACTGAGCAAAACAGTGGTCAGATTGATATTGAATATTTACCTAACGACTCTGACTCAAGCACTAATGAAGACCGTTACTTTTACCGCCTCACCCACAAAGGCGCCTTGTCTGAAAATTGGGAAGTAAATGTCGACTTCAACGGTTTGAGTGATGATAACTACATTGTTGATTTGGGCTCTGACTATTACAACTCAGCTGATACCCATTTGTTCAGAACCCTAGGCTTGCACTATTACTCAGATGCATTGAATGTCAGTTTGCAACTGCGGGATTTTGAAATATTAGGCGATCATGATGATACCTACCGTGCTTTACCTGAGCTAAAACTCGATTACGTAAGCGACTTACCCGCTGGCTTTAAGTTTGACATTCACTCGGAATTGGCTCGTTTTGACAATGCCAACGGCACAAGTCCTAAGGCGACACGTGCACACATAGCGCCGACAATAAGCCTGCCACTTGAAAACAGTTGGGGTGAATTCCTCGCCGAAACATCCGTTATGCATACTGTATATCGCCAAGAAGACATCGAAGGAACCGACCTTTCTCGTGATGTGTCACGTACTTTAGGTCAAGCCAAACTATACGGTGCCTTGGTATTTGAAAGGCAAGCTCATTGGTTCGGCTCAGACGTAACTCAAACATTAGAGCCAAGAGCTCAGTATCTATACACCAGTTACCAGGACCAATCAGATATCGGTTTATATGACACAACTCGCCTGTTTAACGATTTCGGTGGATTGTTCCGAGGGCAGGAATTTACTGGGTTAGATCGTATCAGCGACCAAAATCAAGTGACCCTTGGTGTCACCTCGCGCATAATTGATAAAGATAATAGGGAACAATTTAAACTTAGCTTGGGTCAGATTTTCTATCTTGAAGACAACAAGGTCACAGCAGCAAGTAAAGAAGACGACCGTTCAGCCTTAGCCGCCGAGTTGGACTGGCGCATCGGCAGTAAGTGGTTAGCCCACAGCGAAGTGCAAGTATCCACCGAAACTGACAAAGTTGAGCGCAGTAGTATTGGCCTTGAATATCGACTAGCCAGAGACAAAATGGTGCAGTTTAATCATAGATTTGTGCGTGATTTGTCTGGCGAACAAATTAGTCAATTGGGGTTAACCGCCAGTTGGCCTATTACTCGCGATTGGTATTGGGTAGGCCGTTGGTATCGTGATATAGAACGTCATCGCACCATCGAAAGCTACACAGGTTTGCAATACGAATCCTGTTGTTGGGCACTGCGCATCGTCGCTCAGCGTCAATTAACCAGTCGTTTTGATGATGACGGGCTACAAAGCACAGACGAGTTTGATTCAGGTATCGCCATTCAATTCTTGTTTAAAGGGATTGGCGGTGATAGTTCAGGGCGCGACATGTTAAGAGATGGATTGTTCGGCTATCGACAGCCTTATCTGTTAGATTAGCCCCATGTACAATAAAAATATAACCCAGACACCTAGGTGTAAATTTTAATTAATAAGTAACCATAAATATGAAATTAACTGTAGTCACTTTTGCCCTTTTGGCATTTATTTCGTTTAGCACATTCGCCAAGCAAACCCGCTTGGACAATGTGGCAGTCATCGTCGATCAGGGCGTGGTACTAGAAAGCCAAATTAAAGAGCTAGTTAGTACTGTAAAGCGTAACGCGATAACCAATAATCAAACCTTACCATCAGATCGCGTACTACGTACCCAAGCGATAGAACGTTTGATCATTGATAGTTTGCAAAGCCAAATGGCTGATCGCATGGGGATTCAAATTAGCGATCCTCAGTTAGATCAAACCATTGACAATATTGCAAGAGAAGACGGCACCACTGTTGAACAGCTGCGCCAAAGTCTTGCTTCTGAAGGCGTCAGTTTTGAAGTCTATCGTGAGCAAGTACGTAAAGAGTTGATCTCTGGTGAGGTTCGCCGTGCGAATGTTCGTCGTCGTATTTACATCACACCGCAAGAAATTAGTAATCTCGTTAAGTTAATTGACGAGCAAGGCGGCCAACAAGCTGAGTATCACTTAGGGCATATCTTGATTGGCTTCCCGCCAGAGCCAACTGACGCCGATGTGAGCAAAGCCAAAGACACAGCTGAAAAAGTGCTCGAATTACTAAATAACGGCTCTGAATTCGCCAAGATAGCGACAGCGTCTTCTTCTGGCTCTAAGGCCCTTGAAGGGGGTGATTTAGGCTGGATGAATATTAACTCTATGCCAACTCTGTTTGCCGAAGCAGTGCAAGGCACAAGCAAAGATGATCTTATCGGTCCTATTCGCAGTGGCGCGGGTTTTCACGTATTAAAAATTATAGATATCCGCGGTATTGAAAAAGTTGAAGTCGCCGAGCTCAAATCACGCCATATTTTGATTAAACCGTCAGTGATTCTGAGCGACGAGAAAGCAGAAAAAATGCTGATTGAATTCAGAAAACAGCTACTGGCGGGTGAAGCTGACTTTGCTGAGTTGGCCAAAGAACATTCTGCCGACCCTGGCTCGGCGCTACGCGGCGGTGATTTAGGGTGGGCAGACCCTAACGTATATGTTCCCGCTTTTAGAGACACATTGCAGAAACTAGAGGTCGGCGAAATCAGTCAACCTGTACGCTCTACCCACGGTTGGCATTTAATGCAACTGATGGACAAACGTGTGCAAGACGCCACTGAAAAACGTAAAGAAGATAAAGCTTATCAGTTGTTGTTCCAACGTAAGTTTGCTGAAGAAACCGAGGCTTGGTTGAAAGAAATGCGTGACAGCGCGTACGTTGAATTACTTGATAAAAAAGACAACAGCTAATCAATGACCACTAAGCTAGCTATTACACCGGGCGAACCTGCAGGGGTTGGCCCCGATTTAATTATCACCCTTGCTCAGCAATCGTGGCAGGCAATGCTAGTGGTATTTGCCAGTGCACAACTGATGCGTGACCGTGCAAATGCACTAGGCCTGCCTCTAGTCTTATTGCCTTACGATACAAACTGCACTGACGTTCAACCTGCAGGCGCATTATATATTGTTGATATCCCGCTGTACGCCGATGTCACCCCAGGGCAATTAGATAAGGCTAACAGCCAATACGTGCTCAATACTTTGTATCAGGCATGCCAAATGAACCTCAGTAATGAGTTTCAAGCATTGGTGACAGGCCCGGTACACAAAGGCATTATCAACGAAGCAGGTATTGCGTTTAGTGGGCATACTGAATACTTTGCCGAGCAGTCAAATACGCCAGAAGTGGTTATGATGCTTGCTACCGAAGGTTTACGTGTGACGCTTGCTACCACGCATATTCCGGTAACTGCGGTATCAGCTGCGATTACTGGGCCTAAATTGGATCGGGTGATCCGTATAATAGATCACGACCTTAAAACCAAATTTGGTATTAGCCAACCGCATATTTTTGTCTGTGGGTTAAACCCCCACGCCGGCGAAGATGGACACATAGGCCGCGAGGAAATCGATACTATCATTCCAGCTCTGGAAGTGTTGCGTCAAGACGGCATTCGCCTCACGGGGCCGCTACCAGCAGATACCATTTTTAATCCGAAGTACTTACAACAAGCTGATACGGTACTTGCTATGTACCACGACCAAGGTCTTCCTGTGTTAAAATACAAAGGCTTTGGACAGGCAGTCAATATCACTTTGGGATTACCCTTTATTCGTACTTCAGTGGATCATGGAACCGCACTCGATTTAGCCGCTAAGGCCCAAGCCGATGTTGGTAGTTTCAGCATCGCTATTAAGGAAGCCATTTCATTGGCAAAAAGTAAACAATGAGTAAACAACACTTAGGCCATACAGCCAGAAAACGTTTCGGTCAGAACTTTCTTCATGACCCCTACATCATCGATCAAATCGTTTCTGCCATTAACCCACAGAATGGGCAAAATGTAGTGGAAATTGGTCCTGGTTTAGGTGCAATCACAGAGCCTGTTTGCGAACTCATCGATAAATTAACGGTAGTCGAGTTAGACCGTGACCTTGCCCAACGTTTGCGCACGCATCCCTTTATTGCCAGCAAGCTAAACATTGTTGAAAAAGACGCCCTGAAATTTGATTTTTCTGAGTTGTTCAGTGAAGAAAATCCCCTTAGGGTCTTCGGGAATTTGCCGTACAATATTTCTACACCTTTGATGTTCCATTTGTTTTCCTTTGCTCATAAAGTACAAGACATGCATTTTATGCTGCAAAAAGAAGTAGTGAACAGACTTGCCGCCTCGCCGGGTAATAAAAATTACGGGCGTTTATCGGTAATGGCACAATATCACTGCCATATTATGCCGGTTATCCACGTACCTCCAGGCGCGTTTAACCCGCCGCCTAAAGTGGATTCAGCTGTTGTACGCCTTATTCCGCATAAAGTAAGGCCTGTGGCGGTTAAAAGCGAAGAGGTACTTAATCGAGTCTGCGCCCAAGCATTTAATCAACGTCGCAAAACCATACGAAATAGCTTGAAAGAAAGCGTAAGTGAAGCACAACTACTTTCACTGGATATTAACCCTGAGTTGCGTGCTGAGAACTTGTCATTGGCTCAATTTGGGCAAATAGCTGATCTTGCGTTTAGTATTCAGGAGAATTAGATGACCACCCCTTTCGTTTCTGGTCACGAGCTAAGTGACAAAATCAATGTGAGTGTCAATACCCAGCATTTGCCGGAGCATGCTGCTAACGAAGCAGACAAATATGCCTTCGCATACGAAATTACCATAGCCAACAATAGCCACGAAAGCGTGCAACTGATCAATCGTTATTGGCTGATCATTGACGGAAATGGTAAGCAATCTGAAGTTGAAGGCGCGGGTGTAATCGGCCAACAACCTCAAATAGACAGTGGTAACAGTTTTCAGTATACCAGTGGCGCAGTGCTGGATACCCCAGTTGGCTCTATGCAAGGTTTCTATGAAATGCAGGATAAAGATGGCGCACTGTTTCGTGTACCCATTGATATTTTTCGCCTAGCTGTGCCTCATCAAATCAACTAAACCCGAATTTACTTATGGCTGATTATATCGTTGGTGATATACAGGGCTGCTTAAGCGGCCTTAAAGATCTGTTGAACAAAGTTGGGTTTACCCCAGGCTCTGACACACTTTATGCGGTGGGTGATCTTATAGGGCGCGGCAGTGAAGCCCTAGACACGCTTAAATATCTTTATGGATTAGGTGATAGTTTTCAAACCGTTTTGGGAAACCACGACCTTAATCTGTTAGCCATATATTGCGGTGTAAAACGCGCGAAAAAAGGCGATAAACTAGACGCTGTTATTGCCTCGGCGGATTTTGCCAAATATTGCCATTGGCTGCGCACAAAACCGCTGGCGATGAATATCAACGACACGACGCTTGTGGCTCACGCCGGCCTTTATCCCACCTGGTCTTTTGACAAAGCGCTCGAGTTAAGTGCTGAAATAAGTGGCGCTCTACAAAGCACACAATGGCAGCAGTTAGTAAAAAACATGTACGGTGACAAACCAAACCGCTGGCGTGATGATCTGACGGGTGAAGCACGGCAACGCTTCATCATCAATGCATTTACCAGAATGCGATTCTTGGAAAAAGACAATCGACTAGACCTCAACTGCAAAACCCATCCAAGTGATGCGCCCAAATCCCTTACCCCCTGGTTTACAATCGAAAACCCACAGCTTGAAGCGCAACAAAAGGTTGTTTTCGGTCATTGGGCTGCGTTAGACGGCGACACAAATAGCGAGAAATTTATAGCTCTAGATACAGGTTATGTATGGGGTGGGCACATGACCTTGCTGCGAAGTGACACGCAGCAACAAATATCGACGAGTTAAGCCATTCCCCCCTCAAACCAGTGGCAAATATTAGCCCTTGGGTAATGCTCCCTTATTTACAAAATAATTAGAGTAAAGTCAGAAAGTTAGTTAATGTAACTCGAATGTATGTCGATACTACATAGAAGAGATTAAATAGCTGGTATAGAAAAGATAAAAAGACTGGTATCGTTTTTTATAATTAAAGGCCAAATGGCATACGCCTAACCTGATGGAAGACGATGAGCTCTGTGTAACACTCGCTGGCTCAGTTTAGCTTGAATCGACAGCATAATAATCACTCGAACACATATAATAAATTCGTTTCTTGGAGATCACACATGAAAATGACAGTAGCTATGCGCGTTGTAGGCGGTTTCGCCATTATTACTTCGCTGCTTATCGTCATGGGCATCTTTTCACTCGCCACTTTAAATGATATTGACGACGCCACGGAGGAAGTGAGTAACCTAGCTTTCCCCACCGTAAGCGGAAGTAGCCAACTGAAGGTATCATTTCTAAATATGGGGCGCTTAACCGCCGAAGCGTACTATGGCGATGGGCTCAGCGGGCTAGATGAAAAGAATGAAGCCTTCAACAGTAGCCAAAGTATTTTCGAAAGCGAGTTTAATACCCTCAAACGTGTGGTTAGCCAAGAGCCAGATTTGAAAGCCTCACTCGCTGAGGTTGATACTATTTATGAAGACTACAAAGTTAACGTCCTGACACTGTTTAATAGCCGCCAAGACGACTTAGAATTACGTAATACTTTGCAAGATCAGTTAGGGGATATTGAAGACAATGCAGACGATACATCGTCATTAATCCTAGACTTCTCAGATTTAGATGAAGTACAAAATAACGCCCAACTCACTAAAGCATCAGAATTAGCGAATCGCCTCGAAACAAATTTAATGTCACTTATCACTGTCAGTGCCGAATACATAAAAACCCAAAATCTGGTTAGAGCCGACACCTTGGGTAATGAAGTTAAATTGGTGCTCAATCAAATCCGTGAATCCTTGAGTGATATTCAAAATGCTGCGGGGGGCAGAGATCCAAGCGGCAGTTTATCTGAGATATATCAGATGACCGGTTCAGTCTTAGATTTAGTCAGCTCACCAACCGGCTTGTTACAAAACCAAGTTAAAAAGATCAACAAACAAAACGATGCGACCGCGGCCTACAGAGCGTCAGATGCGAATATTGAACTCGCGATTACCAAACTTAATATCTTGTCGAAATTGGCAGACAACAAGGCAACGGTCGCCAAAGAATCAGTTAAGAGCTCTATCAGTTCAGGTAACTTAAAAACTATCTTTATTGTGATTATTTCAGTGCTGATTGCCAGTGTCATCGCTTTCTTTGGCGTGCGCGCCATCATCAAGCCTTTACACAAAGTAAATGAGATGCTGAAGGTGGTTTCCTCTGGCGATTTAACCCGTCGTTTAGACGATTCTTCAGACGATGAGTTTGGCACATTAGCCACCAACTGTAATAACCTCATTGATAGCCTAAAGCTGCTTATTTCTGGAATAGGCTCTCGCTCAGCACAGCTTGCCGCCGCATCAGAAGAAACATCAGCGGTAACGATGCAAACGACCACATCGATTCAAGAGCAAAAATCTCAAATCGCTCAAGTGGCGACGGCAACCACTCAGATGCACAGCACGTCAATGGTGGTTAGCCAAAGTGCAGAAGATACGTTACGCCAAATTCAACACGCTGATGAAGAAGCAGAGAAAGTTAAAGCCATTTCTGAAGAGAATATTCGTACTATTGAAGTGCTTGCCCGTGATGTTGAAGAGGCAGCTGAGGTCATTAATAAACTTCATCAAGACAGTGCCAGCATAGGCGGCATTTTAGACGTTATTCGCGGCGTTGCTGACCAAACAAACTTATTAGCACTCAACGCAGCTATCGAAGCTGCCCGCGCAGGTGAGCATGGCCGCGGCTTTGCTGTGGTAGCAGATGAAGTTAGAACGCTTGCCAGTCGAACGCAGCAATCAACACAAGAAATCAATTCAATGATTGAAGTGCTTCAAGCCGGTGCTGAAAAAGCCGTAGCGGTAATGAATCAAGGTAAAGAACAAACCACTGTCTGCGTAGAGAAAACCGAAGGCTCTACCCGTGCGTTACAACTCATTTCTGACGCGGTACACAAAGCCTATGACGTTAGCTCACAGATTGCTCAGGCAGCGAAAGAGCAAAACGTGGTATCGCAGGAAATCAGTCAGAAGCTAGAAAACATAGTAAATATCGCCGAAGAAACCTCTGTAGGGGCGCATCAAACGTCTGAATCGAGCCACGAGGTGGCCAAGCTTGCTGAAGAGCTACAAAGCTCTGTACAGCAATTTAAGGTTTAGTTAGCCTATATTGCACATTCATTTGGGCACAAAAAAACCGCTACGTTTTGACGTTAGCGGTTTTTTTATGGCTAAAACGCGTTAATTATTCAGCTTCAAACAAACTCTTATGCAGGGCTTTCACCACATTTGAACTGTCTTTCTCGCTCACTAACATAGACATATTATGTACGTTCGCGCCAAAACAAATCATTCGTAAGTTAAAATCAGAAACAGCGGCAAATATACGGCTAGAGACGCCAGCGGCACTGTGCATATTGTTCCCAACTACAGTTACAAGATCAAAATGCTCTTCTAACTCAACCTCACAAATCTGGCTAAGCTCTTCAATAGTCTCACGGTTTAAACGCTGCAATACTGAATTCGGTGGGTTGTCCAAAGTGAATGACACACAAATTTCAGATGTGGTAACCAAATCAACACTCAGGTTATGCTTAGCGATAATGGTAAACACGTTCTGCAAGAAGCCCTGTGCGTACATCATCTTGGGTGTTTTAACTGTCACCATTACTTGATCTTTACGGCGCGTGATAGCTCTATACGACGGTTCATACTCACAATCACGTACAATCCAAGTACCACCTTTTTCCGGCTCTTTACTTGAACCCACAAACACTTTGATATTTTGACGAAGCGCTGGCTCCATGGTCGCAGGGTGTAAAACCTTAGCGCCAAATGTGGCCATTTCAGCTGCTTCTTCAAAGCTAAGTTCAGGTAACGGGCGTGCAGCATCTGTGATGCGTGGATCTGTGGTATACACGCCAATCACATCTGTCCATATTTCACAGCTTTGTGCGCCTAGTGCCTCGGCTAATAACGCAGCGGTAAAGTCAGAACCGCCTCTGCCAAGCGTGGTGGTATTCCCAGCCTCATCAGAACCGATAAAGCCTTGAGTAACCAGCACGGTTTTGGCAATTTCAGGTGCCATCAATTGCGTCGCGCGCTGTTTGATCCCCTCAAGTTGCGGTGCGGCTTGGCCGAATTCACTGTCGGTGAGTAAAACCTTACGAACATCAAAGTTATCAGCAGGTAAACCTTGTTGGGTCAAAACTTCGCTGAATAATAACGAAGCCATTCGCTCACCGTGCGACAGCAAACTGTCTTTAAGATCTGGGCGATGAAGAATTTCTTCATGAAACGCCAATTGCTTCAATGACTCAAGAAGTTCTAACAACTTATCGGCGACCAATTTTGGCGCACCTAAGTCATTTAATATTGCGAATTCAATAGCTTGGATTTGCTCTACATAAGCGGAAATTTCATCTTTGGTAAGCGCTTTATGTGCAAGCTCAACCAAAATATTCGTTACCCCAGCAGACGCGCTCACCACAACTACCTTGGTATTGGGGTTGCCCATGACAACTTTGGCGCAATTAAGCATGGTTGCGTAAGTTGCAACACTGGTACCACCAAATTTAGCTACATTTATCGAAGAGTCACTCAATGTTTTTCCTAATTAAAATATGTACAAAAAAGATGCCATAAATTACCAGTTTTTTAGCGCAGATAAAGTACATTTTGCCTGTTTCTGTACACTTTTTTTAAATAGCCTATGCGATAGTGGTCCTAATCTGTTATTAACAAAGTATAAAAGCTTTCACAAAATACCAAGTGAATAATAATAATATGCCATAACGATTTAAATTAATGGCGAAAAACAACTCCCTAAGGAAACCGATATATGCGCCTATATAAAACCATAATGAAAAGGCTAGTCGCTGGCGTCGCCATTACTGTATTTAGTGCAAACTCTGCCTACGTTTTTGCCAATGCGGGCCATGTCACGCAAATGCATGAACTCACTCTTATCCAAACCCAAACATTGTTGCGCCAAGGTACATTAAGTGTCGCTCAATTACGTGACTACTACTTACAACGAATCGAACAACTTGATGATAATGGCCCTAAGCTCAATGCGGTGGTCACCTTTAACCAGCAACTTGATCAACAGGTCGCTGCGCTAGACAAAAAGCTCAAAAATAAAGTACCTCTTGGTACTTTATTTGGCGCGATGGTATTACTTAAAGACAATATAGATACCACTGGTATGCCTAACACTGCAGGCTCTTGGCTTATGCGCGAACATATACCTAGTAAAGACGCCTATTTAGTCGAAAAATTAAAAGCACAAGACGCCATCATTTTAGGTAAAACCAACTTATCTGAATGGGCAAACTTTCGCTCAACTATGTCTTCCAGCGGCTGGAGCAGCCTTCATGGCCAGACTCTCAATCCTCATGATCCCACTCGCTCTCCCTGTGGCTCGAGTTCAGGCTCAGGTGTCGCCGTCGCTGCTGATTTGACCTTGTTAGCCGTAGGTACAGAAACAGATGGTTCAATCACCTGCCCTGCTGCCGTAAACGGTATTGTAGGCATCAAACCCACGTTAGGCCTCGTTAGTCGCAGCGGGATCATCCCGATCGCTCATTCACAAGACACAGCAGGGCCAATGACACGCTCAGTAGCCGACGCCGTGATAATGTTAGAAGCCATGATGGGCCTAGATCCCAACGACGCAGCGAGCATTGCACCTTTGTCTTTGTCTGAACACTTGAAAATTGATGGGCTCAAAGGCAAACGTATTGGCGTAGTGCGCAATATGATGGACTACCATCCACAACTTGACGACGTATTTGAAGCCCAGTTAAATGTGCTTAAAGAAGCTGGTGCAATTATTGTAGACAATGCCAATATTGAAAATAAAGGTGAATGGAATGAAGACGAGTACAGTATTTTACTCGCAGAGTTTAAAGCAGGCTTAAATCACTATCTAGCCACCAGCAATGCCCCAGTGAAAAACTTGCAAGAAGCAATAAAGCGCAACCAAGCGACTAAAGAGCGCACTATGCCGATCTTCGGACAAGAAATATTCCAAAGCGCCCTGCATGCCCCCAAACTCAATGAACAAAGTTATCTTGATGCATTAAGCAATGCAAAACGTAAAGCAGGCAAAGAAGGGATTGATGCCACTTTGGTAAAATACAAAGTCGATTTACTTATTGCCCCGACTACTGCCCCCGCTTGGAAGATAGACCACATTGATGGTGACCACTTTCTTGGTTCGGCCAGCGGTGCCGCAGCAGTGGCAGGTTACCCACACATTACCGTTCCCATGGGGGCAGTTAGAGGCATGCCTGTTAATATAAGCTTCTTCGGTAAAGCGAAAAGCGAGGGTGTATTGATAGAGGCCGCTTACGGATTTGAGCAAGCCACAAAAGCGCGCATCACTCCTTTTTTAAACGAGCAGGCATCAGAGTAACTAAATAAATCTCTGTATAAAATTGCTGTGGCTGTATGTATTTAAAAAGCGGCCTGAAAAGATAACATGCTGGTAGGCGCGATGAATTTCGCGCTAAAGCCAGCTAATATCACCATACCTTAGGGGGTTTTGATAACCATTTTATCACCCACCTTGATACCGTTTTTAGCAAACCACCCTTGGTTCATCTCTAATGCATAGAGTACCGCTTCAGATGCGCCAACTGAGGTCAAATCATGAGGCTGCATAGGCTTAATATCGGTGATAACTCCGTCACTTGTGATAAACGCTACATCGAGTGCCAAAAAGGTATTTTGCATCCACATGCTGGCTTTTTTAGAGCCAGAAAATTTAAATAACATCCCGCACTGTTCACATAAGGTTTTGCGATACATCAACCCCATGGCGCGTTGCTCAAAGGTATGGGCATACTCGACTTCAAGAGGGATATCTTGTAGCGTAATTTTAACTGTTGGCAAAGTCTGATGTTGTTTCGCTTCCTGCGCATTAACAGCTTGAATGGGTAGCGTAAAACTGCCTACAAGTGATACACAGCAGAATAAGCGTAAAAATTTAAATATCATAAGCCTTCCATTTACGTAAATAAAACACCTTAGCTCATTGATGACTACGTGCCAATATGAACGGGGTCTTTGTAATTAACCCGATAAAATCATCTTGAAAACAATGAGTTAGTTTCGCGCGTTAGACTAAAGTCTACTTCACAGTAATCCAGAAAGGAATAGTTGCAATACAGCAGAGTGAGAAAATACAGAATTAATCAATAAAAAAGCCGAACAAGGAACTAACCTGTTCGACTTACGTTATTTTACCCTAATTTAACGAGTTAAATCAGTGATTAAGCAATATTTAAAGCAGGGATGATCTTCTCTTTCGCTGCTTCTTCTGCTTGTTTGAACTCGTTGATACGATCGAAGTTCAAGTAGCGGAACACGTCACCTGACATAGATTCAATCTTATTCGCGTATTCCATGTACTCAGCAGTAGTAGGGATACGACCAACAATTGCACCAACAGCAGCAAGCTCTGCAGAACACAAGTAAACATCAGCACCATCACCTAAACGGTTAGGGAAGTTACGCGTTGAAGTAGACAACACAGTTGAGTTGGCAAGTACACGTGCTTGGTTACCCATACACAGTGAACAACCAGGCATTTCAGTACGTACACCTACGCGACCATAGATGTTGTAGTAGCCTTCTTCCATCAACACGGCTTTGTCCATCTTAGTCGGTGGAGAGATCCACAAACGCGTTGGCAACGTTTTGTTGTATTGCTCAAGTAGTTTACCTGCAGCACGGAAGTGACCAATGTTAGTCATACAAGAACCGATGAACACTTCGTCAATTTTCTCGCCAGCTACGTCAGACAAGGTTTTTGCGTCATCTGGATCATTCGGGCAACAAAGAATGGGTTCGTTGATATCAGCAAGGTCGATTTCGATGGTCTCAACGTACTCAGCGTCTTTATCTGCTACCATTAACTCTGGGTTAGCCAACCACTCTTCCATCTTACGAGCACGACGCTCAAGCGTACGAGGGTCACCGTAGCCTTCGTTGATCATCCAACGCAGCATTGTGATGTTAGAGTTCAAGTATTCAGCGATAGATGCTTCAGACAATTTAATAGTACAACCCGCAGCTGAACGCTCAGCCGAGGCATCAGACAATTCAAACGCTTGCTCAACAGTCAAGTCATCCAAACCTTCGATTTCTAGAATACGACCAGAGAAGGCGTTTACTTTACCCTTTTTAGCAACAGTCAATAAACCTTGCTTGATACCGTATAAAGGAATGGCATGAACCAAATCACGCAAGGTGATACCTGGTTTCATTTTGCCTTTAAAGCGAACCAATACTGACTCTGGCATATCAAGAGGCATAACGCCTGTTGCGGCAGCAAAAGCAACCAAACCAGAACCTGCAGGGAATGAAATACCCATAGGGAAACGCGTATGTGAGTCACCACCTGTACCTACAGTATCAGGTAACAACATACGGTTTAACCAAGAGTGAATAATACCGTCACCTGGGCGAAGTGAAACACCGCCACGGTTCATAATGAAATCAGGCAAGGTGTGCTGAGTGTCAATATCAACAGGCTTAGGATAAGCCGCAGTGTGACAGAACGACTGCATAGTTAGATCAGCAGAGAAACCTAAACATGCTAAATCTTTAAGCTCATCGCGGGTCATTGGGCCCGTTGTATCTTGTGAGCCCACAGTGGTCATTTTAGGCTCGCAGTAAGTGCCAGGACGAATACCGTCAACACCACATGCTTTACCTACCATTTTTTGAGCAAGGGTATAACCTTTACCCGTGTCAGCTGGTTGGACAGGCTTACGGAACAGGTCAGAAGGCCCTAGACCTAAAGACTCACGGGCTCTTTCAGTCAAACCACGACCGATAATCAAGTTGATACGTCCACCAGCACGTACTTCATCTAACAATACGTCAGACTTGTATTCGTACTTCGCTAACTCTTCGCCCGTTTTCGCATTTGCGATACGACCTTCAAGAGGGAAAATGTCAATCACATCACCCATGTTCATTTGGTCTACGTCAGCTTCAAATACCAACGCACCAGCATCTTCCATGGTGTTGAAGAAAATAGGGGCGACTTTGCCACCGATACACACACCGCCACCACGCTTGTTAGGTACGCCAGGCAAGTCTTCGCCGAAGAACCATAATACTGAGTTAGTGGCTGATTTACGTGAAGAACCGGTACCAACTACGTCACCAACGAAAGCAACAGGATGACCTAACGCTTTGATTTCTTCGATTTGCTTAAGAGGGCCTACTTCACCGTGAACTTCAGGTGTTAAACCGTCACGCGTCATTTTATAAGCAGCGCGAGCATGTAAAGGAATATCAGGACGTGACCATGCATCAGGTGCTGGTGACAAATCATCAGTGTTAGTTTCACCGGTGACTTTAAACACTGAATAAGTGATTTTCTCAGGTAGGTCAGGGCGAGAGGTAAACCACTCAGCGTCAGCCCAAGATTGTAATACGTCTTTTGCAAACTCATTTCCAGCGCGGGCTTTTTCTTCCACGTCATGGAACGCATCAAACATAAGCAAGGTATGCTTCAATTCTTCAGCGGCAAGTTCGGCCAATTCACTGTTGTCTAGTGCATCAACCAAAGTGACGATGTTGTAACCGCCGTGCATGTTACCCAATAACTGAATAGCCGCGTCTTTGCTGATCAAAGGAGACGATGCTTCACCGCTTACGATCGCATTTAAGAAACCCGCTTTTACATAAGCAGCTTCATCTACGCCCGGCGGAACTCGTTCTGACAACAACTCAAGTAAAAAGTCACCTTCGCCAGCAGGCGGCGCTTTTAGTAACTCAACCAAACCGGCAACTTGCTCGGCGTTTAATGGTTTAGGTGGGATACCTTCGGCAGAACGTTCTTCAACATGTTTACGATATGCTTCTAACACAATTAGGACCTCTTGGTTGACTCAAAGAACACCGGACGTTCTTGAGTATGTATATAAAACCGAGCAAGTATAAGGCTTATGGCGTAAAAATAAAAATAACCTGTATGTTTATGGCCTTATACCGGCTATTCCCTACAAAAATAGGGGTTAATAAGATGTTAAGTGCAGCGATAATGGTTTTTAATGGCGATAAAATCCGCTTTATCGGCGATTTTTAATTTTATCCCTCAGCCAAGTGAGCGCTATACAACACATAGCTCTCATCCGGTTATCAGCATACTTCAGCTTCATGGCTATTAAATGACACGATCATTTTACTAATCAGGTAAATAAATAATCCTGAATAACTAAACTCAATTTAACTCGCCGATAGCACCATGCTATACCTGCTTTAGGTGCCTACTCGTTGTTCATATCAGGAAGATACTATGAAATTTCTCACACTCAGCCTACTCGTGCTCGTTGCGCTGCTCAGCTATTTGCTTTTTTGGCCCGTTCCCGTTGAGCCTGTTGCTTGGCAGGCGCCGAAAAACCCAGGTTACTTGGGACTTTATGCCTCCAACACCAAGCTAGCAAACCTAGAGAGTATTTCGCTAGACGGTCAACACGGGCCTGAAGATTTCGCCCTGAAACCCGATGGCACCATTGCTACAGCGACTCACGCAGGGGATATCATGTTGCTCTTACCAGGGAGTGAAAAATTCACTACTTGGGTCAATACCGGCGGCCGTCCACTAGGCATTGAGTTTGATAAGCAAGGTAATTTGTTGGTTGCAGATGCGCTAAAAGGCTTATTGTCAATTAGCCCCAGCGGGGAAATCAGCCTGTTGACGAAGCGAGTCGCCGGAACGGACATAGTGTACGCAGATGATGTGGACGTTGCAGATGACGGCCTAATTTACTTTAGCGACGCAACCAGTAAGTTCAGCGCACAGACATTTGGCGGTACTCTGGCAGCAAGTTTACTCGAGATATTAGAGCACAAAGGCAATGGGCGCTTACTCGCATATGATCCCAAAAGTCGTTCAACCTCTGTCTTGCTTGAAGGCTTAGTCTTTGCCAACGGTGTCTGCGTAAGCCACGACCAACGCTTCGTGCTGGTGAATGAAACAGGGAGTTATCGGGTAATGCGTTACTGGCTATCGGGGCCAAAAGCGGGCACCTCAGATGTATTTATCGATAACCTACCCGGCTTTCCCGATAACATAGCTCGATCACCAAGTGGAGGCTATTGGCTTGGTTTTGCATCACCTCGCTCCAACAGCCTTGATGATTTATCTGAATCCCCTTTTTTGCGCAAAATAGTGCAGCGCCTGCCTAACTCCATGCGCCCTCAAGCACAAGAATATGGTCACGTGATTAAAATCAATGAAAATGGCGAAGTCGTCATGGACTTGCAAGATCCAACCGGTAAGTACCCCCTAACGACTGGGGTGCTCGAAACAGAAGATGCGCTATATATCAGCAGTTTGACCGCCCCTAGCGTCGGCCGAAAATCCGTGAAGTAACGTTATCACCGAGTCACTATAACTGAAGCATTTATAGCGGCGCCTTTGCGCGCGCGCTTCGCTCATGGAAATCTAATATTTTATGGTGTCTTTCTCCTTATGAGTATGTCCCCCGTTCTGTAAAAATTGCCTTGACCGGTAAAATGTCGTCGCTGAAAAAGACGAGCTAAACGATATCCCCTCACCTCGATTTCACTCTCCCTTTAATTGGCGGGGCGTACAAGCTCACTTATCTAGGCTGCGTCTCTGGCATGCCCTTAGCATTTCTTTGTGTAAATATTTACGCAGAAATGAAGGAGAAACTATGACACAGTCACTAGAAAACAAACGCGTTGCTATATTAGCCACCAATGGATTTGAGCAAAGCGAATTATTTCATCCCCTTAATGCTTTGAAAGACGCAAACGTAAAAGTAGATATTATTTCTCTTGAGAAAGGCTCAATTAAGGGATGGGACGAAGATAACTGGGGCGAATCGATTGAGGTCGACTTAACGCTACAAGAAGCCAAAAGCGAGGAATATGACGCACTGGTATTACCCGGCGGGTTATTCAACCCTGACACCTTACGTACCAGTGATGCGGCCATTGCCTTCATTAAAGATTTTTTCGCCGATGAAAAACAAAGACCTGTCGCAGCAGTATGCCACGGGCCATGGTTACTGATTGAAGCCGGCATCGTTAAAGGGCGAAACTTAACGTCTTATCCGAGCATTCAAACTGATTTACGTAACGCGGGCGCTAATTGGCAAGACGTTCAGGTACTAATAGACGGCCAGTTAATTACGAGCCGTAATCCAGACGATTTGCCCGCATTTAGCGAGCAAATTATCAAGGCGCTCAGTCAGTAAATGACTGCGTTTTATCTTCACCTTTAAGCAAAAAGCCACATTTAATGTGGCTTTCTTCGTTTTTGACTGTTGTTTTTGCGCCGACTACTTGGGCCGGATTCACCCGCCTTTTCCGTACCGCCCGCTTTGTTATGCGGCTGATTGTCGCTGAATCGAGTTAAGCCTTGTTGCGCTTTTTTGCCTTTAGCTGATTGATGACCATTGCCCTTCCCTTTGGCGTACGCTTTATTTGCAGCGCGTTTGGCATATTCTTTTTGCTCTCGGCCTTTTAGCTCATTACGGCTCTCTGCTGGCACCAAGCATTCAGGACCATTGCCGATCAGATACGCTTTGCCCATGTCAGTAAGCGCTTTGCGTAGCATGGGCCAATTTGCCGGATCATGATAACGCAAGAAACCACGGTGCAATCGTCGGCGTATTTCGCCCTTCGCTACCGTCACCGCTTCACTCTTATGATTCACCTTGTGTATCGGGTTTTTCCCTGTGTGATACATAGTGGTCGCATTCGCCATAGGTGACGGATAAAAGTTCTGCACTTGGTCGAGTTTAAAATTGCGCTCTTTCAACCACAGCGCCAAGTTCAACATGTCTTCATCTTCGGTGCCTGGGTGCGCCGAAATAAAATACGGGATCAAATACTGCTCTTTGCCCGCTTCCATGGTGTATTTGTCGAACAATTCTTTGAATCTATCGTAAGTCCCCATGCCTGGCTTCATCATTTTGTCCAGAGGGGCTTTCTCGGTATGCTCAGGCGCAATTTTTAAATACCCACCGACGTGATGGGTGACCAGCTCACGAACATAGTTTGGATCTTCAATGGCTAAATCGTAACGTACGCCCGAGGCAATAAGCACTTTCTTAACCCCTTCCACGTTACGCGCTTTACGGTACAGCTCCACTGTTGGCGTTTGATCGGTATCTAGATGCCCACAAATCTCTGGCCAGACACACGACAAACGACGACAAGCTTGCTCTGCTTTCGGGCTTTTACAGCGTAATTTGTACATATTAGCGGTTGGCCCGCCTAAATCTGAAATGACCCCAGTAAAGCCTGGCACCTTGTCACGGATCTGTTCGATTTCGCGAATAATAGATTCTTCAGAGCGGCTTTGAATAACGCGTCCTTCATGCTCAGTAATCGAACAGAACGTACAGCCGCCGAAACAACCACGCATGATATTCACCGAAGTTTTAATCATGTCGTAAGCCGGAATTTTTGCCTTGCCATAACGAGGATGCGGCACCCGAGCGTACGGTAGGTCGAATACGGCGTCCATTTCGTGCGTTTCAAGGGGAAATGCCGGCGGGTTAATCCAAATAATTCGATCCCCGTGGCGCTGTGCCAATGCACGCGCACAACCCGGGTTAGTTTCTTTATGCAGTATGCGCGATGTATGTGCGTAATGCGTTTTCTCAGCGCGCACTACATCATAGGGCGGCAACATCACATAGGTTTTATCCCAAGGTTTACGGCGCTTGGTTTTCGAGGTAAACGGCTGCACAACAACCGGTTGGGCTTTTTGTTCTTCAATCGCTGCTTGTTTGTCTGCTTCAGAGGAAACAGCACATTTATCTTCAATGATTTCGTAAGGGCTGATGACTGGGTCAATTTTACCTATCGTATCAAAGTGTGTTGAATCTACCCCTTGCCAGCCAGGCAATGGCTCTTTACGGATCACGGCCGTGCCGCGAATGTCTTGCATTTGCTCTATGGTTTCGCCAGCGGCAAAACGGTGAGCCATTTCAAGTAACGGACGTTCTGCATTACCAAACATCAACATGTCAGCTTTTGAATCAAACAAGACCGAGCGACGAACTTTATCTGACCAATAATCATAATGCGCAATACGTCGTAAACTCGCTTCAATACCCCCTATCACCACAGGCTTTTTGTATGCTTCTTTACAACGCTGGGTGTATACCGTCACTGCGCGATCGGGGCGTTTGCCCCCTTCGTTATTGGGAGTGTACGCATCATCGTGACGCAATTTACGCTCAGCAGTGTAGCGGTTGATCATGGAGTCCATGTTGCCTGCGGTAACACCGAAAAATAAATTCGGCTCACCTAGCTGCATAAAATCGTTTTTATTGGTCCAATCAGGCTGAGAAATAATCCCAACGCGAAAACCTTGCGACTCTAGCACTCGGCCAATGACTGCCATACCAAAGCTAGGGTGATCCACATAGGCATCCCCCGTTACGATGATAATGTCGCAGCTATCCCAACCTAAGATCTCCATTTCTTTGCGTGACATGGGTAAAAATGGCGCAGGGCCAAAACACTCTGCCCAATATTTTGGGTAAGAAAAAAGACCGCACTCGGCTTTCATACGCTCAGCTGGCTGGCGTTTAACAGGCGATTTAGCGACAGGTTGACTCAGGTTGGACATACAACTCCACAAAACGATAGAAAAACAATAAAAAAGGTGCTTAAAATTTGACCGCGGGAGTATATACCTAAAGCGGCTTTTATACCAATTCCATTAAATAATTACTCACTCAGAATTCATCCAGCGGGCTTTGAACAAGGCGTCGGTGTGCAGTAATGGTTGTTCCCTTTCAAATACCGAGAACGCAGTGCAAAACCCGCTGGGGAATTCCCTACGGGCGAATTTTCGCTGAGCAGTTAATTAATTGGTGGAATTGGTATTAGCCCAGTAAAGTCGCTAAAAAAGCCAAATACATATCCAATAAAAGTGTAGCGATTGGCCAACTAAGAGCAGTCGGCCAATTAACGAATGCAAATTAAGAGTTACTCGGGCTGGGCTGGTTCATTAATGCATCAAAGACATTTCGCGCTGGGTAGCCATCTGCAATCATGTTTTTAGATAACTGAAACTGGCGAATACCGCTGCGCGTGCCGGGGCCTAAAATCCCATCCGCTTTGCCCACATCGAAACCTAATTCATTGAGTTTATCCTGCAACTGACGCATTTCATCTACTGTGTAATCAGGTAATTTAGGCAAAGGTTTCGACAAGGTGCCCAAGCCTGCAATGCGATCAGCTAAATGCCCTACCGCAATGCCGTAATACTCAGAGTTGTTCCAGCGTAAAATCACATTGAAGTTTTTATAAGCCAAAAACGATGGCCCTTCATGCCCAGCAGGCACCAGCAATGCCCCTTTAATATCCGCTGCACCTACAGGCTTACCATCTGTGCGAGTCACGCCGGCATCGTTCCACACCGAAAGTGTCTTAGGGCTGTTTTTACCTACTAGCGTATAATCAAACGACTCAGGCAAACTAACCTCACGGCCCCACTTATAGCCCGCTTGCCAACCTAAATTTTTCAAAAAATTAGCCGCAGATGCCAGCGCATCTTTCTCGCTATTCCACAGGTTAATTTGCCCGTCTTTATCACCGTCTACGGCATATTTCATGTAAGCGGAAGGCATAAATTGGGTATGCCCCATAGCGCCAGCCCACGAGCCGACCATTTGCTTGTCATCCAGTTTTTCTCGATCAATAAGCAGCAAAGCTTGCATTAACTCACTGGAAAAGTAGCGACTACGACGGTTATCACAAGCGAGTGTCACCAAAGAGTCAATGACTGGGCTTTTGCCTTTGTAAGAGCCAAAATTGGTTTCTAGCCCCCAAAAGGCGAGTAAGTACTGAGCGGGTACACCGTATTCTTTGTTTAATTCGTTTAGAAACGCACGATGCTTGGCAAGCATTTGTCGGCCTTTATCAATACGCCAAGTATTCACCCGCTTTTCGAAATAATCGGTAAAGGTTTGCACAAACTCTGGTTGGTTACGGTCCAGCGAAATAATTTTTTCTTTGAACTGAGCTTTGCCTAAAACATTGTCCGTCACACGCTGAGAAACCCCAACTGATTTGGCCTGCTGCTGCAAATCGACAACGCACTGGGCAAACTGCTCTCTCGGAGTGGGCGCGTTAGTATCGGCATTCGCTTGAGCCAACACTGGCGTACTTAAACACCCCAGAAGTGACCAACGCGCTATAACTAAAAATTTACTTAACACTGCTTGCAACGGATATCCTTACTCTTATAAACGGTATTCACAGATGTAGCTTTATGCTAAATCTCAAATTAAAAAATTAACAGCATTGGTTTAAACGTACCAGCATTCATTTGTATACATACTTTACAAAATTACGCGGGTCGGGGAGACAAAACTAACCAGTGCTATCATTTTGCGGCTCAACAATACCTGCTACTTTATTACGCCAAACCGATTCAGCCATAATATCGGTATTCACTTCAACATGATCCAGCCATGTTTTGCCAATAAGATGGTCGAACTCATGCAAAAAGATACGGGCCACAAAACCACTTAAACGTGTTGAAACCTGACTACCGTCTCGCTGTTGATAGGCTATTTCAACCCAACTGGCACGGCGAATATATCCGCGCAAACCAGGAACAGATAAGCAGCCCTCCCAATCTTTTACGCTCTCTTGTGCGCTTTGTATTACTTTGGGGTTAATCAGCACCAAAGGTTCCGTTTCAGGTGCGTTTGGATAGCGCGGGCTTGGGCGCGATGCAATAATCATCACTGCGCGCTCATCAAATACTTGGGGAGCTGCGATACCCACACCGTTCGCATTTTGCATAGTGCTTAGTAATTCATCTACAAAGGCCTGAAACGCATCGCTTTTGATCGCTTCTTCTGCAACCGGTTTAGCAATTTGATGCAAAATAGTTTCGCCAACTTGGGCTATTTTCATGGGCTTTCTCTTATTCGTAGCTAAAAAGCAGTGTTAACTAACCAGTTGCAACTGGGCAAATTCGCGATAAAGCGCATTGCTGTGAAGCAACTCTTGATGCTTACCTACGGCGATTATTTTGCCGTGTTCCATCACCACGATGCGATCTGCATTTATCACTGTGGCTAAGCGGTGGGCAATAATTAACGTGGTTTTATGCCGCATTAATTCATCCAGCGCGAGCTTTATATACTGTTCATTAGCGGCATCTAATGAGCTGGTTGCTTCATCGAGTAACAAAATTGGCCTATCGGCCAATATCGCTCTGGCGATAGAGATTCGCTGCTTTTGCCCACCGGATAAACGCACACCCCGCTCACCCAAATAGGTTTGATAGCCATCAGGCAATTGCGCGATAAATTCATCGGCTCTGGCGGCCTTTGCCGCACTGTGCACTTCTTCACCAGTAGCGTCTGGTCGCCCATAGCGAATATTTTCTGCCACACTGCTGGCGAATATCACTGATTCTTGGGGCACTAGGGCAAATTGCTGGCGTAGCGTGTCTAAATCGAGTTCAGCAATATTCACTCCCTCTAAACTAATTTGCCCCGATTGAATATCATAAAACCTAAGCAACAATTGGAATAAACTTGATTTTCCTGCTCCGCTGGGGCCCACCAAAGCTATACGTTCACCCGCCTTAATATCGAGGGAAATATTCTGTAAGGCAGGGCTACCCTCTCCGCTTGGATAGCTAAAATGAACATCAGTTAGG
>Ga0207897_100015_pt1 | contig 156364 bp, 129 predicted proteins | sample LinPmetageLP42_FD_184054 | JGI IMG/M metagenome (GOLD analysis project Ga0207897, IMG submission 184054) | Marine viral communities from the Pacific Ocean - LP-42 (SPAdes) | ecosystem: Environmental > Aquatic > Marine > Oceanic | place: Pacific Ocean | collected 2010-08-27
CGATCTGCTCGACGACGGCGAGCTTAAAAGCCAAGGTGTAATCGCGCTGGGTACGCTTAACGTGCTGGTTCATCACGCTCTCCCTAAAGATAGGTCAGAACGTGTCAACTATATTCAGGACGGGACACAGGCATGAAAAAGGCCCCGCAATGCGGGGCCTTGGTCGATCGATAGCGCTTGCGTGCGTGAGGTCAGACTACCTGTCGCAGGCGTTGACTCGCACGGGCTCTGGCGTTGATCAGTGCTCAGTCATTGATCAGTGCTTAGCCATTGATCGGAGCTCAACCATTTATCGGAGCAGAGTCGATCTTGCGCTTGGCGGGCTTCTTGGCCGGCGTGCCGGGTTCGATCACGAAGTAATTGGCGTCGGACGGCGGCAGCGGCGCGCGGCCACGAATCTTGTCGGCCATCTTCTCGGCCAGCATGATCGTCGGCGCATTCAGGTTGCCGGTCGGGATGACCGGGAACAGCGAGGCATCGACGACGCGCAGGTTGTCGAGGCCATGCACGCGACCGGCACCATCGACCACTGAAGTCTCGTCGCTACCCATGCGGCAGCTGCCACACGGGTGGTAGGCGGTCTCGGCGTGGTTGCGCACGTACTCGTCGAGCTCGGCGTCGGTCTGTGCCTGGGCACCCGGTGCCAGCTCGCGGCCGCGGTAGGGGTCCAGCGCGGGCTGGGCGATGATCTCGCGGGTCAGGCGGATGGCGGCGCGGAACTCTTCCCAGTCACGCTCCTCGGCCATGTAGTTGAAGAAGATCGACGGCGCGGCCTTGGGATCGAGTGAGGTCAGGCGAACGCGGCCCTTGCTCTGGGAGCGCATCGACCCGACGTGCGCCTGGAAGCCGTGGCCCTGCACTGCGCTCTTGCCGTTGTAGCTGATCGCGATCGGCAGGAAGTGATACTGCAGGTTCGGCCAGGCTTCGTTGTCATCGCTGCGAATGAAGCCGGCGGCCTCGAACTGGTTGCTGGCACCGACACCGGTGCCCTTGAGCATCCATTCCAGACCGATGGGCGGCTGGTTGTACCACTTGAGGGACGGATACAGCGAGATCGGCTGGGTGCACTCGTACTGGATGTAGAGCTCCAGGTGGTCCTGCAGGTTCTCGCCCACGCCCGGCAGGTGGTGGACCATCTTCACGCCCAGCGGCTCGAGATGTTCACGGTTGCCGACGCCAGAGCGCTGCAGGATCTGCGGCGAGGCGATGGCGCCGGCGCACAGCAGCACTTCCTTGCGCGCACGCACGCGATGATCCTGACCCTTGCGCTCGTACTTCACACCGACCGCCGTCTTGCCTTCGAACAGGATGACGTCGGTGGTGGCACGCGTCTCGATGGTCACGTTGGAGCGCTTCTTGGCGGTATCCAGATAGCCGCGCGCGGTGGAGGCACGACGGCCTTCCCTGGTCACGAAGCGGTCCATCGGGCCGAAGCCTTCCTGCTGGTAGCCGTTGACGTCTTCGGTGGCCGGGTAGCCCGCCTCGATGCCTGCCGCGATGAAGGCGTGATAGAGCTCGTTGTTGCCCTGCTTGGGCGTGGTGACCGACACCGGGCCGTCGCCGCCATGGTAGTCATTCGGGCCGATATCGCGCGTCTCGCACTTGCGGAAGTAGGGCAGGCACTCACGATAGTTCCAGTCGGCCAGGATGGGGTCCTTGGCCCAGTTGTCGTAATCCAGCGCGTTGCCGCGGATGTAGCACATGCCATTGATCAACGAGGAGCCGCCTAGGCCCTTGCCGCGGCCACATTCCATGCGACGGTTGTTCATGTGCGGCTCGGGATCGGTCTTGAAGTCCCAGTTGTAGCGCTGACCCTGCAGCGGGTACGCCAGCGCTGCGGGCATCTGGGTGCGGAAGTCGAAGCGGTGGTCGCGGCCACCGGCTTCCAGCAACAACACGCTGACGTCGGCGTCTTCGCTCAGGCGGGTGGCCAGCACGTTGCCGGCGCTGCCGGCGCCGATGATGACGTAGTCGTATTCACGCTCGAATTGGCTCATGGAAGGTCCTCTCGTATCGGGTGCCACATGCGGGCACATGACGCCCCGTTCACGACGGGGAGTGGCCACTGCCGGGCTGCTGGATACGTTTGCTTGTCTGTGGTGAGTCGTCGGGGCACCGCATGGCAGCAAGCTGCCATCGGGGGCTCAACGACTCATCGGGATTCGGGCACTGCGCGCGGCGCTGGTGAGCGACGCGGCGTGCAGCCGGCATGGCGAGTGTTCGACATGCCGGCAGGTGGGGCATCTGGCGCTTGGTCGTGCTTGAGGCCCGGTCTTGAGAGCCGGTACTTCAGCCTCTGGCGCCAGAGGGTGCTGCTGTCATCAGGCCTTGCGGCCAATGATGGCTCAGAAGGCGGACTCGAACGGGCCCATCTCGATCAGCACGGACTTGGTCTGGGTGTAGTGAGACAGCGTCTCGACACCGTTCTCGCGACCGATACCGGACTGCTTGTAGCCGCCGACCGGCATTTCGGACGGCGACTCGCCCCAGGTGTTGACCCAGCAGATACCGGCTTCGAGCTGGTGAATCACGCGATGTGCGCGGTTCAGGCTCTCGGTGAACAGGCCAGCCGCCAGGCCATAGGTGGTGTCGTTGGCGCGACGGATGACTTCCTCTTCACTATCGAAGGACAGGATGGACATCACCGGACCGAAGATCTCTTCCTGCACGATGCGCATGTCATCGCTGCAGTCGGTGTAGACGGTCGGTGCGACCCAGGCGCCCTTGGCGAAGTCGCCTTCGCTCATGCGCTCGCCGCCGACCAGCAGACGTGCGCCGTCCTGCTTGGCGATCTCTAGATAGGAGACGACCTTGTCCAGGTGCTCGAAGCTGACCAGCGGGCCGAAGGTGGTGGCGCGGTCCTGCGGGTCGCCGGCCTTGATGCGCGCGACGCGCTCGACGATCTTGGCTTCGAAGGCGTCCTTGACGCTGGCTTCGACGAACACGCGGGTACCGTTGGTGCACACCTGACCGGAGCTGTAGAAGTTGGCCATCATGGCGCCGTCGGCGGCACGGTCGAGATCGGAGTCGGCGAACACCAGCAGCGGGGACTTGCCGCCCAGCTCCATGGTGACTTCCTTGAGGCTGGAAGAGGCGGACGCGGACATGACCTTCTTGCCGGTACCGGCTTCCCCGGTGAAGGAGATCTTGGCGATATCCGGGTGCTCGGTGAGCATCACGCCGACGCGGGCATCGCCCTGCACGACGTTGAACACGCCGTCCGGCAGGCCGGCTTCGGTGAAGATCTCGGCCAGCTTCAGTGCGCTCAGCGGAGTGACTTCGCTGGGCTTGAAGACCATGGCGTTGCCGGCGGCGAGGGCCGGGGCAGACTTCCAGCAGGCGATCTGGATCGGGTAGTTCCAGGCACCGATGGCACCGATGACGCCCAGCGGCTCCTTGCGGGTATAGACGAAGGCTTCCTGACGCAGCGGCATCTGGCTGCCTTCGATGGCTGGCGCGAGGCCCGCGTAGTACTCGAGTGCATCGGCACCGGTGACGATGTCGACCGCTTCGGTCTCGGACAGCGGCTTGCCGGTGTCGAGTGTCTCGAGCAGCGCCAGTTCATCGTTGCGCTCGCGCAGCAGGTCCACGGCGCGTCGCAGGATGCGTGAACGCTCCATGCCGGTCATCGCGGCCCACACCTTCTGACCCTGCAGGGCGCTTTCGATGGCGGTATCGACGTCGGCACCGCTGGCCTGCTGGATCTCGGCGATGACTTCGCCGGTGGCCGGGTTGACGGTCTCGAAGGTCTCGCCGGAGGTAGCCTCGACCCGACGGCCACCGATGTAGAGGGTCTGGGTCGGGAAGCTTGCGTTGCCGTTAGCCATGCGTGCGCTCCTTACTGGGTTCAGGGGAAGTGGGGGAGTCTGTCGCGTTCAGGGATACTGCCATGTGACGTGTCAGCTGGTAGTCAGCGTATTCGTAGGCGAGGCGGCGTGCGCGCTCGACATCGAGGCCGGTCGGGTCCAGCGTACCGCGCAACCACAGGCCGTCGATCAAGGCGGCCAGTCCGGCCGCGGCATCACGTGCCTCGTTCAGCGGCATGCAGCGGCGGAACAGGGCACATAGATTGGAGATCAGCCGCCTGTCGTTGACTCGCTGCAGGCGTTCCAGCGGAATGCGGTGCATGCTGGATGCCCAGAAGGCCAGCCAGGTCTTGGAGACGCTCTGACTGACCTGGCTGCGGTCAAAGTTGCCGTCGATCACCGCGCGCAGGTGGCTGCGGACGTCATCGTCGGCCAATGCGGCGCGACGCTCACTGACGGCGCTGCGCAGGTCAGTGAGAATCTGGCGCATGGTGGCTTCCATCAAGCCATCCTTGCCGCCGAAATAGTGGCTGATGATGCCAGTGGACACACCTGCGTGACGGGCGATGCGGGCCACGGTCGCGTCGGCGAGTCCTGCTTCATCGATGGCTTGCATGGTGGCCTGGATCAACTGGCGGCGGCGGATAGGTTCCATTCCCACTTTGGGCATCAACGGAGTCCTTTTCGTATATCGGGTCGGTGTGACACTTGGTGTGGCCATGGTACTGGATCATCACCGGTTTGCCGCGAGCGCTGCACCATGCTGTGGTGTGCAAAGTTTTTATTGAACGTTCAATTAACAAAAAGTGTAGAGGCTGGTTCTCGATGCGTCAAGTTGAGGCAAGGCGGGGCAGTCAGGAGGGCGGTTCGGAGTCAATCAAAGGGGAGGCGCACCAGGAAACAAGGCCGGTGGCAGCCAGTGACAGGCGGGCGTTCAAGACTGTGGGTTGGCGAGTCCGGTTGGTAAAAGCGCTACAGTGCGGTAGAACATGGAGGGGCAGCATGTCGATCTCAACGTAGGTTGAACGTTGCGCCGATGGTCGAGAGTTGAATGACAACGAACAATAAAACAAGAGGTTAGCATGAAACGATCACCTGGTAAGGTGCTGTTGGCACTGGGCGTCATCGCCGTGCCGGTCATGGCGAATCAGGCCCAGGCCGCCGTGACGGAAGAATGTCGCACGGTACGTTTCGCCGAAGTCGGCTGGACGGACATCACGGCAACCACCGCCCTGACGCGTGCCGTGCTGGAGGGGCTGGGCTATGAGACGACGTCTGACACCATCTCGGTGCCGATCGCCTATGCCGGCATGAAGAATGATGACTTCGATGTCTTCCTGGGCAACTGGATGCCGTCGATGGCCTCCATCAGTGACCCTTACATCGACAAGGGGCAGGTCGATCGCCCGCGCGCCAATCTCCAGGGCGCGAAATATACCCTGGCGGTGCCGCAGTATGTGCTGGATGCCGGCGTGACCTCGGTGGCGGACCTTGCCGACAATCTCGAGAAGTTCGATGGCCGCATCTACGGGATAGAGGCGGGCAACGACGGCAACATGATCATTGCCGACATGATTGATGACGACGCCTTCGGCATGGGCGAGTTCGAGATGATCGACTCCTCGGAAGCCGGCATGCTGGCGGAAGTGAAGTCGAAGATTGCCGCCGAGGAGTGGGTCGTGTTCCTCGGCTGGGAACCGCACCCGATGAATACCCGCTTCGAGATGGGCTATCTGGAAGGGGCCGATGATTATTTCGGGCCGAATCTGGGTGGTGCGACGGTGTATACCAATACTCGCGCGGGCTACAGCGAAGCATGCACCAACGTCGGGGCCCTGCTTTCCAATCTCGAGTTCACCCTGGAGATGGAAAACCAGCTGATGGGCGACATCATGGATGGCGGCGAAGACCCGGATGATGCGGCGGCCAGTTGGCTCAAGCAGAACCCGCAGGTGCTGGAGGCCTGGCTCAAGGGAGTCGAGACCGTGGAGGGTCAGCCGGGCCTTGCCGCGGTGAAGACATCGCTGGGGATCTGATCGGCCCGTCAGGCTCGTCTGTTGAGCTTTTGATAAAAAGTGCTTGCAATTCAGCAGCCTGACCTGCAATATACGCCTCGTCGTGTGGCTACATAGCTCAGCTGGTTAGAGCACATCACTCATAATGATGGGGTCCCCTGTTCAAATCAGGGTGTAGCCACCAGTGATTCCAAGGCCTGCATCCGTGCGGGCCTTGTCACATCTGGATGTCGCTTCGTGCGCTTTCGGAGGTGGATCCGGCAGGAGGAATCGAGCGAGTTCTGCGGTGGTCTGAATGGCCGAAGGTGGTTGACGCCATTGAGTATTTCCGTATAATTCGTCGCGTGTTCAAGGTTGTTACTCGATAGCTCAGTTGGTAGAGCAAATGACTGTTAATCATTGGGTCACAGGTTCGAGTCCTGTTCGAGGAGCCAATAGCACATGCAGCATGCTTGAAATGTCAGCCTGATAGCATCCATGATGATGTCACTGACAGATGGATTTCCGGTCGTTCCTCGATAGCTCAGTTGGTAGAGCAAATGACTGTTAATCATTGGGTCACAGGTTCGAGTCCTGTTCGAGGAGCCAATCCAAGGCTTCCTGCCAATGCCGGAAATGACGCTGATAGATGAGTTCCTCGTCTTCAGCTTCGATATCGCCCTGATATCGATCGATATTTTGTTGTTCCTCGATAGCTCAGTTGGTAGAGCAAATGACTGTTAATCATTGGGTCACAGGTTCGAGTCCTGTTCGAGGAGCCAATATCACTTCCCTGCTTCCCCTCGTGTTCTCTGTTGGTCGCACCATCGCTGCCTGAGCCTTGCTTGTTGGCTCTGCGCCTGACCCCTATTCGCAAGCCCTGTTCATCAGTTTTGCGTCTGAGCGCTGCTCGCAATCCTTGCTTGTCAGTTCTGCTCGCCAGTCCGCTCCTGTTCCACACCCTGCTTCGGCATTTCGTGCTTTCTGCCTCGAGAGCATCTTCCCGCGTCTCCAGCATTCTGCTGTCATCCTCTGCGCGGCAGCTGCCTGGCGTTGCGATGCATGCCATTCCGTTTCTGCTGCTACGTTTTCTGTCTTGTCGTTGCTTCGTATGTGTTGCTGCCTGTGCGTTGTTGTGCGCGCGTTGCTGCCTCGCGCGGCCGTGATGCTGCGTGCCACAGACTTTCTTTGTGGCATGAAAAAGCCCCTGCGCTCGGTGTTGCATGAGAGCAGGGGCCTTGGCGGTCGACCAGCTTCGTCAGACGCGGGTCATGGTGCGAGTCACGAGAGTCTAGCGATCACCGGTGAGGTGGGCGTAGTCGAGCAGGATCTCGGCACTTTCCTGAAGCTGGGCCTGATCGATCGGGTCCTTGGCTTCCTTGTCGCTGCTGCCTTCTTCGATATCGGCTTCCTGCTCGGGATCACTCTCGGGGGAAGAGATGTGGTTGCTGGCGGCATCGAGTTCGGCAAAGCTTGTCAGTGGCTCGAGGTTGAGGGCGCGACGGCGCTTGTTTTCCAGTGCCAGCTGCTCGGCTTCCTGGGCATCCATCTCGCGTTTGCGCTGCTCACGATTGAGGCTGATGCTGGTCTGCTGCGCGCGCAGTGCCTTTGACAGTGCGACTTCGCTCTTCAGGTAGCTGAAGTTGGGGTCCTGTTCGACGCGGCTCTGGTGGCGGGCGCGCAATGCGGCCAGGTAGCGTGCCGGATCACCGTAGCGGCGATACTTCACCGGGCGCACCTGGTCCCAGGGCAGCGCGTAGTCGAGGCTGGATTCGCCGATCTCCTGCGGGTCGATGACGCTGGGGAAGGCGATGTCCGGTTTGACGCCCTTGTTCTGGGTCGAGTCGCCGGAGATGCGATAGAACTTGGCGCGGGTCAGCTTGATCTCGCCTTCGCTCAGCGAGGAGATGGTCTGCACCGTGCCCTTGCCGAAGGTCTGGCTGCCGAGAATCGGGCCGCGGCCGTAGTCCTGGATCGCACCGGCGAAGATTTCGGATGCCGAGGCCGAGAGGCGGTTGACCAGCACGGTCAGCGGACCGTCATAGTGGGTGCCGGCGTCGGTATCGCCGTAGAGGCTGATACGGCCGCGTGCGTCACGCACCTGCACGGTGGGGCCGCGATCGATGAACAGGCCGATCATCGAATTGGCTTCCTGCAGGGCGCCGCCACCGTTGTTGCGCAGATCGAGAATGATGCCTTCCACCTGCTTGGCCTTCAGTTCGTCGATCAGGCGCGCCACGTCGCGGGTGGTGCTGCGATAGTCGTCTTCACCGGCCTGCCAGGCATCGAAATCGACATAGAAGGCGGGCACGTGAATGACGCCGATCCTGTGGGTGCCATCATCGCGCTTGACGTCGATGACCTTGGCATTGGCGGCCTGGTCCTCGAGCTTGACGGTGTCGCGGGTGATGTCCAGTTCACGCGTCTTGGTGACATCCAGCGACTGGGCCGGAATCACTTCCAGGCGCACGACGGAGCCCTTCGGGCCGCGGATCAGGTCCACGACGTCATCCAGGCGCATGCCGACCACGTTGGTCCACTCGCTGTCGCCCTGACCCTGGCCGACGGCCACGATGCGATCGGCCGGCTTGAGCTCGCCATCCTTCTCGGCAGGGCCGCCGGGCACCAGGCTCGAGACCTTGACGTATTCACCTTCGGATTGCAGCAGGGCGCCGATGCCATCCAGCGACAGCTTCATCTGGATATCGAAGGATTCGCCCTGGCGCGGCGAGAAGTATTCGCTGTGCGGATCGATGCTGCCGGTCACGGCATGCATCACCAGCGTCAGGATATCTTCATCGTTGGTCTGCTTGATGCGCTTGAGCTGGTTGGAATAACGCTCGCTGAGCGTCTTGGCGATCTCATCATCGCTCTTGTCGGACAGTGACATCGATAGCCAGGCGTTCTTGAGGCGCTTGCGCCACAGCTCGTCGAGCTCCTGCTCGCTATCGGCCCACGGGCTGTCCTTGCGGTCCAGCGCCAGGCGATCATCCTTGTCGAAATCGAAGCTCGGCTTGGCGTCCAGCGTCTTCACCAGCCAGGTGAGGCGTGCGGTGAGGCGTTGCTGATAGCGCTCGTAGAGGCCATAGATACGCTCGAGATCACCATCGACCATGGCGTCGTCGAAATCGTGACGCAGGTCGCTGAACTCGCTGATGTCCGCATCCAGCAGATAGGCTTTCTGGGGGTCGAGAGTCTTGAGGTATTGCGTAAAGGCGCGGTTGGCCCAGTGGTCATCCAGGGTCACATCTTCGTAATGCCCATAGCGCAAAGACTCGGCAACTTCGCGAGCAGCCTGTGCATCGGCGTCAGTAGGGGTGACCGCGGCACTGGCAGGGCCGGCCATGGCAAGACACAGGGCAACGAATGCCGTGCGCCGGACGTTTGCGAACAGGCTCATCAATGAAGCACTCCCGATTCATGTACACTCTGCTCCCTGAACGACCTCCCCGCAGGGGGTCGAGCGGGCATTGTAGCAGTCTCACGCACCATACACAGTTGTCTGGCGTTGATGCGTTGGGGTTGTGAAAACTCTGTCAGCGCAGGGCTTTGGCTGGCATGCCGCGCTTCTCGACGCCCCGCTGAATGGTGACTGGATGGCAGTCATGTCATCGAAGGGTCGTCACAGGTTTTCCCCATCATGTTTCTTCTTATACAGTGCCTTGCATATATCTTCGAGGACCAGACGCCATCATGACTCATGCGATTGCGGATTCCCGCGTTCCCGCACTGCTCGACTTCCTGTCTTCTTCTCCCACGCCGTGGCACGCGACGGCTTCCATGGCGCAGCGTCTTGAACAGGCGGGCTATCGTCGCCTCAGCGAGACGTCTTCCTGGCAGCTGGCGCCCGGTGAGCGCGCCTATGTCACGCGCAATGATTCCTCGTTGATCGCCTTTCAGCTCCCGAAGGGTGATACGTCGCTGAGCTCACTTCGGATGATCGGTGCGCACACCGATTCGCCCTGCCTGCGCCTGAAGCCCAATCCGGCACAGGCTAGTCAGGGCTGGTTGACGCTGGGCGTCGAGACCTATGGCGGCGTGTTGCTGAGCACCTGGTTCGATCGCGATCTGGGCCTTGCGGGCCGTGTCCAGGTGCGGCATGCGGACGGCCGTCGCGAGACGCTGCTGCTGACGGTCATGCGTCCGTTTGCCTGCGTGCCGAGCCTGGCGATCCATCTGGATCGTGACGTCAACAGCGGGCGTGCCATCAATGCCCAGACCCAGATGTCAGCCGTGGTCATGCAGCTGGGGGAAGAGGCCGGGACGCCCGCGGAGGCCTTCAATACGCTATTGATCGAGCTGATCGAGGAGCAGCACGGCGTGCGGGTCGCGGATGTCGTCGACTTCGAGCTGGGCCTGCATGATCTGCAGCCGGCGGCGCAGTCGGGGTTGAAAGGTGAGTTGATCACCAGTGCGCGCCTCGACAATCTGCTGTCCTGTTTCGTCGGTCTCGAGGCACTGCTGGAGGCCGATGGCAGTCAGGGGGCGCTGTTCGTCACCACCGATCATGAAGAAGTCGGCAGTGCCAGCGCCTGTGGTGCCCAGGGGCCCTTCCTGGCCGATGTGCTCAAGCGCATCAATCACTACGTCGGCTTGGACAGCGAAGAAGGCTATCAGTGCCTCGTGCAGCGCTCCTTGATGATTTCTTGCGATAATGCCCACGCCGTGCACCCCAATTTCGCGGACAAGCATGATGCGGGGCATGGGCCGAAGTTGAATGCCGGGCCGGTCATCAAGGTCAATGCCAATCAGCGTTACGCCACCAACAGCACCACGGCCGGGCTGTTCCGCGAGATGTGTCGTGAACAGGATGTGCCGGTGCAGACCTTCGTCAGTCGTGCCGACATGGGCTGTGGCAGCACCATCGGGCCGATCACCGCCAGTGAGGTGGGGGTGCCGACCCTGGATGTGGGGCTGCCGCAGTGGGGCATGCACTCGATTCGTGAGACATCCGGCAGTGCCGATGTCGCCATGCTGATCAAGGTGCTGGTAGCCTTCTGCAATCGCGAGCAGCTGGACTGAGTCGAGCCGGATTGTGCTGAGAGAGCGAGCGCGTAGCGTAATATCGTAAAAAGACGAGCCTGGAAAAAGGGCGGCCTGCGGGTCGCCCTTTTTGATGCCTGTGACCTGGCTCGAGGGCTGCGGAGCGGGTCGCTAGGTGCGCGAGCGAAGCGCGGTCAAGGTCCGATCAAGGTCTCGGCGCAGAACGCGCACAACGAAAAAGGCCTGACTGCAAGCAGTCAGGCCTTTCGAATCTTGGTTGGTGGCTACACCCTGATTTGAACAGGGGACCCCATCATTATGAGTGATGTGCTCTAACCAGCTGAGCTATGTAGCCGTCCAACGGAGGCGAATATTACGGATTGTCCGTGATGTTGTCAACGCATCAGCGCGAAAAAGTGGCAGGGAATTCATCAGGCTAGCGTTCAGGCCGCGCAGCGAGGGCATCAGGTAGGGTGTTGGTGAGAGTGCCGGGGCCGGAGAGAGAGCTGGGGAGAGCCTCTCGCGAGATGGCGCGTGCGATGAGGTCGCCACTGGCGCAGGCCAGCGTGAAACCCAGGCTGCCATGGCCGACGTTCAGCCACAGATTGTCCGGGCTGTTCGCCTGCCGGGGGCGGCCGAGGATCGGCGGCCCCTTGGGCGTGCTGGGGCGCAGTCCGGCCCAGGGAGTGGCCTGCGCGAAATCGCCGGCTGCGGGGAAGGTGGCGCTGGCCAGCTTGCGCAGCGCGGCAATTCGCTGCTCATCCAGTTCGGGGTGGAAGCTGTCGCGTTCCCGCTGGCCGATATCCACCATCGCCGCGACGCGCAGCTGGCGCGATGCCGACGACTCCAGATCGGCGTAGACCACCTTGCGTGCCGAGTCGGTAACGCTGATGCGCGGCGCGGCCGTCTCCGGGGTGTCAGCTGCCAGCGCCAAGGTGAGGCTATAGCCCTTGAGCGGCTGCAGGGGCAGGCGGATGCCCAGGGGGCGCACCAGCTCGGCGGCATGATTGCCGGCCGCGATGACGACCTCTTCGACAGCATGGCGTTCTCGGCGGCCATCAGGGTGTCTGAGCTCGAGCTGCTCGATGCGGCCGTTGCGTGCGCTCAGCGCGGCGACGCGCGTATTGGCGATGCGCGTATAGCGCCCGGAGGCCTGCAGCTTGCGCTCCAGCGCCTGACAGAAGGCATGGCAATCCGCCGTCTCGTCCGAAGCGCTGAAGATGCCGCCCGACAGATGGGCTTGCTGGTGGGTCAGTGAGGGCTCCAGCGCGATGCATTGACGTGTATCGAGCACCTGTTGGTCCTGCGGGGCGACGCGCGTGGCGGCCGCCTTGTCGAGCGCCATCGGGTCACGATGGATCACCAGCTTGCCGCGCTGCTGCCAGGCGAAGTCGCCGAGCGCATCTCGAGTGCGCCACTCGCTCATGATCGCCTGGCTGTGCAGCGCCAGCGAGAGCATCTGCGCAGCGCTGGCCTGGTGGGTATGGTGATTGCAGGCGGCCACAAAGCGGGCCATCCAGCGCCATTGTGCGGGGTCCAGATTCGGGCGCAGTTTCAGCGGTGCCTGATTGCCTGCCAAAAGCCACTTGATGGCCTGGCGGGGTACGCCGCTATCGGCCAATGGCGCCACATAGCGATAGCTAAGCTGGCCGCCATTGGCGTGGCTGGTCTCGCTGGCGACCTCGGCATGGGCGTCGATCAGGGTCACGCAGTGGCCGGCGCGCACCAGGGCGTGGGCACTGGCGAGGCCGATCACGCCGCCTCCGATGACGGTCACGTGGCGTTGCATGCTGGGCTCCCGGGTCGTGAAGGTCGTGTTTCGTTGTGTTCGAGCTTGCCGGTCGCTGGCGTAAGTGGCGAATGAAAAGGATGCGCTGCGCCATAACCCGAGGTTATGGGGTAACCTGATGCGCAGGCGCTCAAGTGCGCCCTCAAGTACGCCCTCAAGTTAGCCCTCTAGACAACCGGACAGGGAGATAGCGCATGCGGCTCAGGGACCTGGAGATCTTTCACGCCGTCCTGCAGGCCGGTAGCGTGACCGGCGCGGCGCGGTTGCTGCATATCTCCCAGCCAGCGGCGAGCAAGGCGCTGCAGCAGGTCGAGCGCCAGTGGGGCATCACGCTGTTCACGCGCAGTGCAGGGCAGCTTCATCCCACCGAGGAGGCGCGCAAGCTGGAAGCGGCCAGTCAGGGAATGCTCGGTCAGCTGGACGATGTGAGGCGGCTGGTCGATGGCTTGCGTGAGGGCGAGGCACGCACGCTCAAGGTGGTGGCGACGCCTGCCATCGCCCAGCAATTGCTGCCACAGGCGCTGGGTCAGTGGCGCAGGCGTCAGCCACGGGTCAGCTGTGAGCTGGCGACCCAGCATACCCGCGAGATCGTCGATGCCCTGTTGCTGCATGAGGTCGATATCGCCTTCACGCTGAGTGCGCCGACACATCCTGCACTGATGACGCGTCCGTTGGTGCGCATGCCGCTGCTGGTGCTCGCGCCCGCAGGGTATTGGGCACAGGACTGTCAGCAGGCGTCGATGACGGTGGCGGAGCTTGCCGGTCAGCGCCTGATCGCGCTGGGAGCGCACGACCCGCTGGCGCGGCGACTCGATGGTCTGCTGGCGAGTGTGGCGCAGGAAGCTTCAAGCGCTTTGCCATCTTCACCGCGCATCGTGACGCGTGTGCAGACCTATCCACTGGCGGCGGCGCTGGTTCAGGCGGAGGAGGGGTTGGCGGTGGTCGATGCGCTCACGGCGCATGCCGCCACCACGGAGCGCGGCTTGAGCGCTCGTCAGCTGCCCCAGGCGGGTGAGCTGGTGCTGAGTGCCGTGTGGCGACGCGAGGCGGGGCGTTCGCGGCTGGCGCAGTCACTGGCGGACCAGCTCGCCAGACAGGCTGCGCAGTGGCTGCAGGTGCCGTTGGCAGAGCCCTCGGCGGTCTGAGACCTCCACGCCTTGATCGGTGCCCCTGATTGAACCGTTTGCCGCACCACAACGCAGAACGCCCCTGACCTCGTGAGAGATCAGGGGCGTTCTGTCAGGGCAGGCTGTCAGGGCGTCAGCTGGGCCCGGGCGTCGCCGGGCACCGATGAGCCATCAGACATTGAAGCGGTAGTGCACCACGTCGCCATCCTTGAGGATGTAGTCCTTGCCTTCCAGGCGCCACTTGCCGGCATCCTTGGCGCCTTGCTCGCCCTTGTAGGCGATGAAGTCGTCATAGGAGACGACTTCGGCACGGATGAAGCCTTTCTGGAAGTCGGTGTGGATGACACCAGCGCCTTCCGGTGCGGTAGCGCCGATCTTGACGGTCCAGGCACGCACTTCCTTCACGCCAGCGGTGAAGTAGGTCTGCAGGCCCAGCAGCTCGTAACCGGCGCGGATGACGCGGTCCAGGCCCGGCTCTTCCATGCCCAGCTCGTCGAGGAACATCTCGCGCTCTTCCTCGTCCAGCTCGGCGATCTCGGCTTCGATCTTGTTGCACACCGGCACGACGCTGGCGCCTTCGTTGGCGGCAATGCCGCGCACGATATCGAGGTAGGGATTGTTCTCGAAGCCTTCCTCGCTGACGTTGGCGATGTACATGGTCGGCTTGAGGGTCAGGAAGCCGAAGCCGCGCACGATCTTCAGGTCGTCATCGCTGAGGCCGAAGCTGCGCAGCGGCTGGCCTTCGGCCAGGTGCGGCTGGATGCGTTCCAGCACGGCCTTGGTGGCGATGGCTTCCTTGTCGCCGCCCTTGGCGACGCGGGCCAGACGCTGGATGCTGCGCTCGACGCTGTCGAGATCGGCCAGGGCCAGCTCGATGTTGATGGTCTCGATGTCGGCGGCCGGGTCGACGTGGTTGGCGACGTGGATGACGTTGTCATCCTCGAAGCAACGCACCACGTGCGCGATGGCGTCGGTCTCGCGGATGTTGGCCAGGAACTTGTTGCCCAGACCTTCGCCCTTGGAAGCGCCCGCGACCAGACCCGCGATATCGACGAATTCCATGGTGGTCGGAATCACCTTCTCCGGCTTGACGATCTCGGCCAGCGCGTTCAGGCGAGGGTCAGGCATCGGCACGATACCGGTGTTCGGCTCGATGGTGCAGAAGGGGAAGTTCTCGGCGTCAATGCCAGACTTGGTCAGTGCATTGAAGAGAGTGGACTTGCCGACGTTCGGCAGGCCGACGATGCCGCAATTGAAACCCATGGCGCTAGATCCTGGTGTGACGTATCGAATGGGGCGTGGCACTGGCAGTCGTCTCGACCAGCAGGCTCTGAGTGCACAGGCACTGGGCATGCGGGGAAACGAGTGGGCAGGCACGGAATGAAGACAGGCGGGAAGTGTAAGGCCTCATGCCGCCGAGGTCATCCATTGGGCGCATGTCGCGCGACAAATGATGCCTTTTGCTGCTGATCGCGTGGCGAGACGCGCGCGCGCAAACGAGGTGATGCGCTGAGCGAATCACCGAAATTCGGAGAGGGGTGATGCAGAGGTTCAGCTCTTGAAGGAATGCAGGCGATTCATGGCCCGTGCCCATTCGCCACTGATGGCGTCGGGGAGGGTCATCACCACTTCGTCGATGGCGTCGTCGATGGCCTGGCGTTCAGCCTTGCCGGGACGTCCGAGCACGAAGTTGGTCACCAGCTTGGCATTGCCGGGGTGGCCGATGCCGATGCGGGCACGATGGAACGACTTATCGTTGCCCAGTGCACTGATGATGTCGCGCAACCCGTTGTGACCGCCATGGCCGCCACCCTGCTTGTAGCGGGCGGTGCCGGGGTCGATGTCCAGCTCATCGTGGGCGACGAGCAGTTCATCCGGGGCGAGCTTGTAGAAGTTGCACAATGCGGCCACGGCCTGACCGCTGCGATTCATGAACGTCGATGGGAACAGCAAATGCAGATCCTGGTCGGCGAAGTGGACCTTCGCGTATTGGCCATGGAACTTGCGTTCCGGACGCAACGTGGTGTGACCGTGGCGCGCAAGAGCGTCAAGGAGCCAGACGCCGGCATTGTGACGGGTGTCTTCGTATTCGTTCCCCGGGTTACCGAGGCCGATGATCGCTTTCACTCGTGACATGCGCTGTCTGGCTCCTTGATCAGGCTGCGTTATTCTGCAGCAGGTGCTTCTTCGCCTTCAGCAGCATCTTCTGCGTCAGCAGAGATGTTCGGACGAGTGACGTTGACCACAGCGGTGTCGTGATCGGCACCGTGGGACAGGGCAACGGACTCGGCGCCTTCCGGCAGAGCGATGTCGGACAGGTGCAGGGTGTGGCCAACTTCCAGCTTGGACACGTCCAGCTCCAGGTATTCCGGCAGGGCTTCCGGCAGGCAGCTGATTTCGACGTCAGTCGCCAGGACGTGCAGGACGCCGTCCTGGTCCTTGACACCGACACAGGCTTCCTGACCAGTGATGTGCAGCGGCACGTTCATGGTCAGTTTGTGGTTCGGATCGATGCGCAGGAAGTCGACGTGAGTCAGCAGCGGCTTGAACGGGTGACGCTGCAGGTCACGGATGACGACTTTCTCGGTCTTGCCCGCAACATTCAGGGTGATGATGGAGGTGTAGAACGCCTCATCGTCAACCGCCTTGTACAGGCTCGGCTTGTCGATCATGACCGGAGTCGGGGCCTGGTCGGCACCGTAGATGATGGCCGGCACGAAGTCGTTCGTACGACGCAGGCGGCGGCTCGCACCTTTCCCCAGGTCTTCACGAACTTCAGCATTCAGTTTGAACAGTTTCATTTTGCAGATACCTCAAGGGTCTAATGAGAATCCGGTAGCCCCCGCGACCAGAGCGCTACCGGATCCATGAGGCCGGCCCGGAGATTTCCGGGCCGGCCGCTTGTCGGCAGATGACGGATCATCTGCCGTTGTCAGTGCCTCTTCCCCGAGCAGCGGCGAGCAGGGCCCGCCGACAGGACTCAGTGGAACATGGCGCTGACGGATTCTTCATTGCTGACGCGACGGATCGCCTCGGCGATCAGGCCAGCGACTGTCAGCTGGCGGATCTTGCCGGAACGACGCGCGGCGTCGGACAGCGGGATGGTGTCGGCAACCACCACTTCGTCGAGGACGGAGTTGGTGATGTTGTCGACCGCCGGGCCGGACAGGATCGCGTGGGACGCATAGGCCACGACGCGGTTGGCGCCATGATCCTTGAGTGCCTCGCCCGCCTTGCACAGGGTGCCGGCGGTATCGATCATGTCATCGACCAGCACGCAGGTGCGGTCCTTGATATCACCGATGATGTTCATCACCTGGGCCTGGTTGGCCTGGGGACGACGCTTGTCGATGATCGCCAGCTCGCAGTTGAGCTGCTTGGCGATGGCACGGGCACGTACCACGCCGCCCACATCCGGGGAGACGACGATCAGGTTGTCATAGTTCTGACGTTCGATGTCGTCGAGCAGGATCGGTGAGCCGTAGACGTTGTCCACCGGCACATCGAAGAAGCCCTGGATCTGATCGGCATGCAGGTCCATGGTCATGACGCGATTGACGCCAGCCTTGACCATCATGTCCGCGACCACCTTCGCCGAGATCGGCACGCGAGCAGAGCGCACGCGGCGGTCCTGACGGGCGTAACCGAAGTAGGGAACGACCGCAGTGATACGCGCCGCAGACGCACGACGCAACGCGTCCACCATCAGGATCAGCTCCATCAGGTTGTCGTTGGTCGGTGCGCAGGTGGACTGCATGATGAAGACGTCCTTGCCGCGAACGTTTTCGTTGATTTCTACCGCAATCTCGCCATCGCTGAACTGACCGACGGTTGCATGGCCCAGGCGGGTATCGAGGGCTTCAGCTACCTTGCGGGCGAGAGCGGGATTGGCATTCCCCGCGAATACCATCAGTTTTGACACGCGCAGCCACCTTTGGAGTCTTGTGGGATCTCGGGAGTGGAGAATTCCGGGTTGACCGGGAACGGCCAGGATTGGCTGGGGTACCAGGATTCGAACCTGGGAATGTCGGTACCAGAAACCGGTGCCTTACCACTTGGCGATACCCCAGCAACGTTCACTTCAACCAGTTGCTGTGCTCAGGCCGAAGCCAGAGCGGCATGTAGAGGGGAGATATTGCAACCGCGTGCCGAGAAGGCGTGCCACATCGGGCGCTCGAGTTCGAGTCGACCCAGCACCTCGCTGGCCTGTCGTGCGTCGTCAAACGCACAGAACACACAGGCGCCGGTGCCCGTCAGTCTGGCGGTGCCGAACTGGTCCAGCCAGTCCAGGGCGTCGGCGACTGCCGGGTACAAAGTGCGCACCACGACTTCACAGTCGTTGCGGCCCCCCTGCAGTGCGCGCGCCATACTAATCGCGAGGCTGGAACGTGTCAATTGCGGGTGGCCGAACACGGCCGGTGTCGCGACCTCGACGCCGGGGTGGATCACCACGAACCATGGGGTGTCCAGCGGCGCTGGCACCAGGCGTTCACCGATGCCTTCGGCCCAGGCGGCGAAGCCACGCACGAATACCGGCACATCCGCGCCAAGCGACAGGCCGAGCTCGGCGAGGGCGTCTTCGCCAAGCTCGAGCCCCCAGAGTCTGTCCAGCGCCAGCAGGGTCGTGGCGGCGTCGCTGCTGCCGCCCCCCAGGCCGCCACCCATCGGCAGCACTTTCTCCAGCGTGATATCGACACCGGGCAATGCGGTGGGTGACGCGACCTTGCCCTGCGCATGTGCGGCTTCTCGCAGCAGGCGCGCGGCGCGCACGATCAGGTTGGCCTCTTCGGGCACGCCTTCAATAGGCGGCGAGAGGCGGATGGCCTCATCGTCGCGCAGCGTGAAGCTGAGGTTGTCGCCGTGCTCGAGAAACTGGAACAGCGTCTGCAGCTCGTGATAGCCATCGGCGCGCTGGCCCGTGATATGCAGCATGCGATTGAGCTTGGCCGGTGCCGGCAGGGTGAGAGTCATGGTCGATGCGGATGCGGATGCGGATGCGGCTGTCGGGGGCGTCATGGAAGAAGGAGAAGGTGTCACGATCACAGCGCCTGCCACTGATTGACGATGAGCGTGGCGGTGAGGTCGCCGTAGTAGAGCTTCATCTTGCGCGGCAGCCACAGGCCTTCGGCGCGGGTCCAATCCTGATAGTCCACTTCCCAGCCGTCCTGGTAGAGGGTGGTCGGGAAGCCCAGCTCATCTGCCTCGAGGTCATGCTCGCCAGCGGCCGGTACGCCGCGCACCCAGTTGTCGAGGGCGCCCAGCGGCAAGGACCAGCCCAGTTGCGCCAGCATCAGGCTCTCGGCATCCGGGGCCTCGAAGTCACCCTCGGAGGAGGAGAGGCGCACGCCTTCGGCGTCACGCACCAGAGTCGTGCGCCCCGCGCCCAGCGGGCCGGTGATCAGCATGTGGTAGTCATCGCCGTCCTGCTGCCAGTCGAGGTTGGCGCTGTGGCCTTCCTCGGGAGTGCGAATGCCGACCTTGCCTGCCAGCTGCCAGTGGGTCAGGGCGGCAAGTTGCGCGTCCTGTTGCTGCCAGTCGCCGTCGCTGCGCGTCAGATCACCGGCATTGTCGCTGGCCATCTGGCTGGCGCAGCCGCTGAGTACCAGTGTCATGGCCAGCAGGGCTGGCCCGAGCAGGCGGCGTGCCTGGCTCAGCAGGGGGAGTGGCAGGGGAGAAGTGATCATGACGCGAAGGCCTTCCGGATGGCGAGAAGATGAGTGACGGTGAGTGAGACTCCACTCACTGACGGGTCAGGATAATGGACTCGCCAGTGGGCAGAAAGTGCCGGGTAGCGTGGCAGTGCCCTTCAGGGCGCGTCGACGACAGGGCGCAGCTCGGGGATGTGCTGGAACAGGGCTTCGAGCTCGCTGGCTTCTTCAAAGCGCTCGCTCAGCTCTACCGCCAGGCCACGGGCTTCATCCTCGCGGCCCAGCGCCCACAGCACCTCGATGAGATGGGCGCCGATCTCGGCATCCTGCTGCTGGGCCCAGGCGGCTTCCAGCGGTGCCAGCGCATTGTCGAGGTCGTCGGTCAGATAGCGGCCCCAGCCGAGGCTATCCAGAATGGCCGCGTCGTCGGGCGACAGCGCATGGGCGCGCTCGATCAGGGCCAGTGCTTCCTCGAGGCGGTCCGTCTCCACCAGCAGGGTGTAGCCGAGCGCGTTGTAGGCGCTGGCGTTGTCTGGCTCCAGCGCGATGACTTCCCGCAGGTCTTCTTCCATGCCGCCCAGCTGATCATCTTCCAGGCGACGGATGCCGCGCAGGAACAACAGGCTGCCCAGCTCGCTTTCCAGCGTGTTGCGCGTGTCGGTCTCCTGAGCGGCGATGGCTTGCTTGAGCGCCTTGCGGCGCGTGATGATGCTGCTGCTCAGCAGGGCGTCGGCCTCGGCATGCGCCTCCTGGGAGTCGAGCAGGTCGATCTCGAAGCTGAGCAGCGTCATGGCATGACGCGGATGGCGCAGGCGTTCTACGGCCAGGAACTGACGGGCCTCGTCCGTGCGCTCATGTTCGACCAGCAACTGGGCGGCACGGGCGCGGCTGGAAATGTAGCGCTCGCCGTCCGGCACCTGACGGTAGTAAAGGATGGCGTTGTCGACGTCGCCGCTGGACTCGGCGGCCAGCCCCAGCAGGGCGTAGGCGGCATCCGGCACCGGGTCTTCGTCGAGCAGCGGCAGCAGCAGGCGATGGGCGTCCTCGGGGGAATCGGCATCAAGGTAGAGGCTGGCCAGCGCCAGGCGCAGACGTGGCGCGTTGGGATGGCGGGCAATGAGGCTGTCGATGCGCTCGCGTGCCGCGTCCAGATCGCCGCTGGCCAGTTCGGTCTGCGCGGCGCTCAGGATCAGGCGGCTGTCATCGGGGGCGATCTCAAGGCCTTGGGCCACCGCGCGCCGCGCCGCCTCGAGACGCCCCGCGCTGCGTTCGATCTCGCTGCGCGCCAGCCAGAGCTCCGCCAATGTGGCGTGAGCGCTTTCCAGGCGCACCAGGCGTGCACGCGCCGCTGTCTCATCGCCCAGCGCTGCCTCGAACAGTGCTGCGGCAATCTCGGGCATCGGCTGCTCTGGATACTGGGCGATATGCGTCTCCAGCATCGCCAGCAGGGGTTCGAGCTCGGCGCCGGCATCGATCGCCTGCTCGGCCAGGGTCGCCAGATTGCCATTGCCGCCACTGGCGGTGAGCATCAGGCGCTGCTCGAGTGCGGCCTGCCAGTCGCCTCGCTCGACCGCCAGGCGCGCGCGGATGATGCCGGGCTCGCTGGCTGACTCATCGAGTTGCTGCCAGCGTTCGGCGGCGCGCTCCAGCAGAGCCGGGTTGTCGGCGAAACGGGCCGCGAGCACGGCGCGTCGCGCCAGTTCCGGGTCATCGAAGTGACGGCTGGCGGCCAGATAGCCATTGGCGGCGCGGGGATAGTCACCGCGCTGTCCGGCGAGTTCGGCGCTCAGCAGCTGATTGAGGCTGTCGGCATCCAGACCCTGCTGGATGGGCGGCGCCGTGGCCAGCGGGTCGGGCTGCGCCATCAGGGGCGCGGAGTCGCTCATCGACTGACAGCCGGTCATGCCCAGCAGCAACCCGCCCACGACGCAGGACTTCCACCCGGCGCGCGGGCGACGGGGGGCATCAAGGCAGGCGTGCGCGTGCGGGGGGCTATGTTCAGCGGCAGTCGAAGCGTGCATGCAACCTCGCGTTTGTCAGTGGGAGCAGGATGAGGGAACAGGGCGGTCGAGCCGCAGGCCGGGTCATGCGCGCAGCGTGGCGCTGACGACGGCGTCGTGTCTCGCAGCATAACGGCTGGCGGCGAGCGGGGATAGCGTTGCCGACGCGAGGAAGTGGCATGACCCACCGGACACCTCGTATACCGACAGAGACGTCGCGCGGGCTGATAGCGATAGCCTGCCAGCATCATGGAAAATCCTCATCGGCTGCGACATGCTGCGGGGTCGCGTGGTACAGACGCTGTGGTAGAATGAGCGCGCTAATATTACGATCTCAGCCGCTTCGGCAGCCCTGTGTGCCTTTATGTCAGCCGCCTTTGTCCCCATTTGAGTCGACAGGTGTAAAGGCACCGAGCCTGCGCGGATTACCTGCTGTCCTGGCCTTGGCCGCGCGGCAGGCCAGCACCGAGAGCCGCCTGACATTGACGCCGATTCCTGCCGGCCAGACCCTGACGACTGACTCCATGACCCTTCTTGCCCTTGGCATCAATCACCGCACCGCCGCCGTTGACGTGCGCGAGCGCGTTGCTTTCACGCCTGCGCAGCTCGATGCCGCGCTGGGCGAATTGAAGCGCCTGCCGGCGGTCTCCGAAGCGGCGGTGCTGTCGACCTGCAACCGTACCGAGCTCTACTGCGTGACCAGCGATGGCGCCAAGTCGGTGCTCGAGTGGCTGGGGCGTTTTCATCGCCTGCCGGTGGAGGAGCTGTCGCGTTGCAGCTATCAGCACCTGGGAGAAGAGGCGGTACGCCACCTGATCCGTGTCGCGGTGGGGCTGGACTCGATGGTGCTGGGCGAGCCGCAGATTCTGGGCCAGCTCAAGGACGCCTATCAATTCGCGCGCAACTCGGTGGGGCTGGGCGGTGAGCTCGAGCAGCTCTTCCAGCATATCTTCCAGGTCGCCAAGCAGGTACGTACCGAGACCGGTATCGGCGAGAACCCCGTCTCGGTGGCCTACGCCGCCGTCAGCATGGCCAGCCACATCTTCGATGACTTCTCACGGGCCAATGCCCTGTTGATCGGTGCCGGCGAGACCATCGAACTCGTCGCGCGCCATCTCAAGGAAGCGGGCATCGCCAACCTGTGCATCGCCAACCGCACCGTGTCGCGCGCCGAGCGTCTGGCCGATGAGCTGGGCGGGAGCGCCATCGGCCTGGAAGGCATTCCGCATGCCCTCGAGAATGCCGATATCGTGATAGCCTCCACCGCTTCCCAGCTGCCGATTCTCGGCAAGGGCATGGTGGAACGCGCGCTCAAGAAGCGCCGCTACAAGCCGGTGTTCATGGTCGACATCGCCGTGCCGCGCGATATCGAGCCGCAGGTCGGCGACCTCGACGACGTCTTCCTCTATACGGTCGATGACCTGCAGGAAGTGATCGACGAGAATCGTCGCCACCGCGAGCTGGCCGCTGCCCAGGCAGAAGAGCTGATTCGCCAGGGCGTCAACGCCTGGTTGCACCTCAAGCGGGTGCGCAGTGGCGGCGAAGTCATCAAGCGCTACCGCAGCCATGGCGAGCAACTGCGCGCCGAATGCGAGGCGCAGGCGCTGGCGGAGCTCGATCAGGGACGCGACCCCCAGGAAGTGGTCGCGCAGCTGGCACGCCAGCTGGCCAATCGCTTCATGCATCACCCGACGCTGGCACTGCGCCAGGCCTCGGGAGACGATCGCCAGGATATTCTTCAGACGGCCCAGACGCTTCTGCTCGCGCCGGCTGATTCATCACAGGACCCTTCATGAAAGACAGCCTCATCACCAAGCTCGACACCTTCCATGACCGCTTCGAGGAGATCTCCGCACTGTTGTCGGAGCCCGAAGTGATCGGGAACCAGGCCAGGTTCCGCGACCTGTCGCGGGAGTATGCCGAGCTTGAGCCATTGATCGAGGCATGGCGCCGCCATCGCGGCCTGAACGAAGACCGTGACGCCGCGCTGGCGATGGCGGAGGACAGTGATCCCGAGATGCGCGACATGGCGCGTGAGGAAGTCCGCGATACCGATGCGGCGCTCGAGACGCTGGAAGCCGAGATCACCCAGCTGCTGATTCCGCGTGACCCGGATGACGGCGCCAACGTCTTCCTCGAGGTGCGTGCTGGCACGGGCGGTGACGAGGCGGCGCTGTTCGCCGGTGACCTGTTCAAGATGTATTCGCGCTACGCCGAGCTCAAGGGCTGGAAGGTCGAGACCATCAGCGCCAGCCACGGCGAGCACGGCGGCTTCAAGGAAGTCATCGCCCGCGTGAAGGGCGAGGGTGTCTACTCGCGCCTCAAGTTCGAGTCCGGCGCGCACCGCGTGCAGCGCGTGCCCGCCACCGAATCCCAGGGGCGTATCCATACCTCGGCCTGCACCGTGGCGGTGATGCCCGAGGCCGATGAAGTCGGTGACGTCGACATCAATCCGGCCGATCTGCGCGTGGATACCTATCGCAGCTCCGGTGCCGGTGGTCAGCACGTCAACACCACCGATTCCGCGATTCGCATCACCCACCTGCCCACCGGCGTGGTGGTGGAGTGTCAGGACGAGCGCAGCCAGCACAAGAACCGTGCGCGCGCCATGTCACTGCTGGCGGCGCGCCTCAAGCAGGCCGCGGTGGATACCCAGGCACAGGCCACCTCCGATGCCCGTCGCAAGCTGGTCGGCTCGGGTGATCGCTCCGAGCGCATCCGGACCTACAACTTCCCGCAGGGGCGTCTGACCGATCACCGCATCAACCTGACGCTCTACAAGCTCAATGAAGTGATCGCCGGCCAGCTGGACGAAGTGATCGAGCCGCTGGTGGTGGAATACCAGGCCGATCAGCTGACCGCACTGCAGGAGCAATAAGGTGAGAATCGATGTCACCCTGGCAGCCGCGACTGCCCGTCTGAGCGAGGCGGGCAGCGATTCTCCGCGTCTGGATGCCGAGTTGCTGCTGGGCGAGGTAATGGGACGAGAGCGCACCTGGTTCTACACCTGGGGCGATCGGGATCTCGAGAGCGAGGCCGGCGCCGAGGGCGTGGCACGTTTCGAGGCGCTGCTGGCGCGTCGCGCCGAGGGCCATCCCGTGGCGCATCTGCTCGGGCGGCGTGAATTCTATGGCCTGATGCTGGCCTGTTCGCCGGCCACGCTGATTCCGCGCCCGGACACCGAGGTCATGGTGGAGTGCGCGCTGGAACTGGCCGAGGCCACCAGCGGCAAGCTGCTGGATCTCGGTACCGGCACCGGTGCCATCGCGCTGGCCTTTGCGCGTCATCGCCCGCAGTGGCAGGTGCTGGGGGTCGATCTCATCGAGGAGGCCGTGCAGCTTGCACGCGGCAATGCCGAGCGTCTGGCGATCGCCAATGCCGAATTCCGCCAAAGTGACTGGTTCAGTGCCGTCACCGAGAGCAGCTTTGCGCTGATTACCGCCAACCCCCCTTATCTGGCCGATGATGACCCGCATCTCGCGCTCGGCGATGTGCGCTTCGAGCCGCGCTCGGCGCTGGTCGCGGCCGAGTCAGGGCTGGCGGACTTCCTGCATCTGATCGCCACTGCGCCGCAGCACCTGGCCGCAGGCGGCCACCTGATGCTGGAGCATGGTCTCACCCAGGGCAATGAAGTGCGCGAGGCACTGCGTGCCGGCGGCTTCATCGACGTCGAGACCCTGGAAGACCTGGGCGGGCGCGAACGCATCACGCTGGGCAAGCTGGCCTGATGCTCGCCGGGCACCGTCTAGCGGTGCCCGTGTAGTGGCGCCCGTACGTGCTCCCCGCTGACATCCTCGCGCTTGGCACCCCTGTAGTGCATTCCACCGTTTTCAGTGGAGTCTGCGTGGAATCCTCGTCACAGTACCGCCAGTGAAGGCGTATCCCCTGTTGGCCGGGTATGGTAGTAATGAACCTGCATGATTGGCATGGTCATCTGATAACCCCCTTGTTATCCGACGGCCTGACTGCACGGAAGCCAGGAGCACGGATGATCCTGCTGCAAGTCACCCTGCTGGGAAAACTATTACAATGAAAGCAAAATCACGCTCTCTGGACCGCATCGACCTCAAGATTCTGCGTTGCCTGCAAGAGAATGCCCGTATCTCCTATGTCGACCTCGCCTCGGAAGTCGGCCTTTCCACCACGCCGTGCCTGGAGCGCGTCAAACGCCTCGAGCGTGCCGGCGTCATCCGCGGTTACAAGGCGGTGCTCGACCCCAAGGCGCTCAAGGCCAATCTGTTGGTCTTCGTCGAGATCAGTCTCGAGACGCAGTCGCCGTCGGTGTTCGATGAGTTCCGCCGCGCCGTCTCCAAGCTGCCGCAGATCCAGGAATGTCATCTGGTCTCCGGTCAGTTCGACTACATCCTCAAGTGCCGGATTCCGGAAATGTCCGCCTATCGTCAGCTGCTCGGCGATGTGGTGCTGACGCTGCCCGGCGTCAAGGAATCCAAGAGTTATGTGGTGATGGAAGAGGTCAAGGAGCAGTTCTCGCTGCATGTGCCCGATATCGAGGAGCTGGACGCCAAGTAATGGCAAGCCCTGTTGTTGTCGGGCAGGGCTCATGGCTTCTCACTTCATTTACCGATAGGTGGCTTTTCTCCCATGCAAGATTCGCAATTGCTGCGCTACTCGCGCCAGATCCTGCTCCCTCAGGTCGACATCGCCGGGCAGCAGCGCCTGTTGGCGGCGCGGGTTCTGGTGATCGGGGCGGGTGGCCTGGGCTGCCCGGCAGCGCTCTATCTGGCAGCCGCGGGCATCGGCACCCTGGTGGTGGCCGATGATGACCACGTCGAGCTGTCCAATCTTCAGCGCCAGATCGCCCATGGTGACGCCGACATCGATCAGCCCAAGGCGCAATCACTCGCCGCCTCGCTGTTGGCGATCAATCCCGATACCGAGGTGATCGCGTTGTCAGAGCGGCTGCAGGGTGAGGCGCTGTCCGAGCAGGTGGCCGCCGCAGACGTGGTGCTCGATTGCACCGATCGCTTCAGCTCGCGCTTCCCGATCAACGCCGCCTGCGTGGCAGCGGGCACCCCGCTGGTGTCCGGCGCCGCGATACGCTTCTCCGGCCAGCTGGTGGTGTTCGATCGCCGTGAGCCACAGGCGCCGTGTTATGGCTGTCTGTACCCGCCGGATGAGCTGGGCGATGAAGAGCTGACCTGTGCCGAGAGCGGGGTCATCGCGCCGCTGGTCGGCATCATCGGCTCCTTCCAGGCGCTGGAAGCGCTCAAGCTGATCAGCGGTGCCGGCAGCGTGCATCGCGGCCTTGCGACCTTTGATGCTCTGACCGGTGAGTGGAGACGCATGGGCCTCAAGCGCGACCCCGGCTGTCAGGTGTGTGGTCAAGCGTCATGATGTAGCCGGTCAAATCGACGGTATATCTCCAAGTCAGCATGTCTCAAGGACAGTCTGTCTCCAGGACAGCATATCTCTAAAAAGCCCCGCAGCCTTTCTGGCTGGCGGGGCTTTTTTGTCGCATGTTGTGGTGGAGCGGCCGGCGCTGCGCATGCCGCGTATGCGCACCACCAGGGTGCGCCAATGCCGTGGGGTGTTGAAGATTTCTCCCATGCAGCGCAATCAACATGCAGCATTCCAGCGAAACGTATGGTAAATATCGAAAATATTCCAGTCGATGGTGAATAAACTCAACAAGAGCGGATGAGGAGGTGCATGGGCGGCTTCAGATCAGGCACGCAGAGCGAGTGTGCTGGTTCGTATTCCTACTACCAGGCCAGCCAGCGTGTGACGCTTGACCCATGCCCGCCTCTAGCTGGTGAGCAGCGTGCCGATGTCTGCGTGATCGGCGGCGGTGTCACGGGCTGCTCCGCTGCGCTGCATCTCGCCGAGCGTGGCTATTCGGTCATTCTGCTGGAAGCGCAGACCATCGGTTTCGGGGCCTCCGGGCGCAGTGGTGGCCAGATCCTGCCGGGGCTCGGCACCGATATCGCGACGGTCGAGAAGGCGCTGGGGCGCGAGCAGGCACGCGCCATCTGGGAGATGAGCCGCGAGTCCGTGCGCCTGACCGCCGAGCTGGTCGCCCGGCATCAGATTCCCTGCGATTTCACCCAGGGCTACCTGCATGCCGCGGTCAAGCCGCGTCATGTGCGCGAACTGCAGGAGTTCCAGGCGCGCATGGCACGCGATTACGACTATCACGCGCTGCAGTGGCTGCAGGGCGATGCGCTGCGCGAGCGGGTCGTCACCGACGCCTATCCGGGCGCGTTGCATGATGGCGAGGGCGGTCATCTGCATCCGCTCAACTATACCCTCGGACTTGCGCGAGCTGCCCAGCAGGCCGGCGTCACGCTCTGCGAACAGAGCCGGGTGCGTCAGCTCGACCACGGCCAGAGCGGCGATACACCCGATGGCACCTCACGGCGTGCTCGTATCCATACCGAGCATGGCTGCGTGAGCGCCGAATTCGTGGTCGTGGCCACCAATGCCTACCTCAATGGCCTCGTCGCCTCGCTGGAAGAGCGCATCATGCGCGTCGCCAATTACATCGTCGCCACCGAACCGCTCAGCGAGGCTCAGGTCGCGCAGGTCCTGCCGCAGGATGACGCGCTTTCCGATGCCAACTTCGTGCTCGACTACTACAGTCTTTCTGCCGACAGGCGCCTGCTGTATGGCGGTGAGGTGAGCTATACCGGTCAGGAGCCGCATGGCCTCAAGGCGCGCATGGACAGCAAGATTCGCCGCCTGTTTCCGGTGCTCGATGGCGTGGCGATCGATTACCGCTGGGGCGGTGACGTGGCCATCACCATGAGCCGCGCGCCGGACTTCGGGCGTCTCGCGCCGAATGTCTATTACGCCCAGGGCTACTCGGGACATGGCATGTCGCTTGCAGGATTGGCGGGCAAGCTGGTCGCCGAGACCATCGCCGGTCAGGCAGAACGTTTCGATATCTTTGCCGCCATGCCGCATCGTCCCTTCGTGGGTGGGCGCTGGCTGCGAACTCCTCTGCTGGTCCTGGCGACCAGCTTCTACACGTTGCGTGATCGGCTCTAGGCCGAGGCCATGATGAAGGTGCTGCACATTTGACACTGTTGAACACCCCGACAGCCCAAGAGCTGGAAACGACTGGTGAGTAATCGCAAGGGAGGCGCGATGAGCGCGGTGGATGGCAAGGACGCTGGTACGCCCGAGCAGCACACGACGAGAAAGCCTGCCGGCGCGCGGGCGCCTGGCGGCACGCACGCCAGCGAGAGCGTCAGTGAGCATGTCGGTGAGAGCTTCGACGATAACGCTGGTGAGAACCTTGGCGATACCGTCAATGAGAGCGTCGGCGAGAGCCAAGGCGCCAATGCGGATCAGCCCGCGCTGCCGCGACGCGCGGCATCCTCCATCCAGCTCAAGGGGCTGCACAAGCGCTTCGGCAATGAGGTGGCGGCGCTGGATGGCGTGGACCTGAGCATCCAGCCCGGCGAGTTCTTCACGCTGCTGGGGCCTTCGGGCTGTGGCAAGACGACACTGTTGCGGATTCTGGCCGGTCTCGAGGCGCTGGATGAAGGTCAGGTGGTGATCGGCGGGCGGGATGTCACCGAGGTGCCGCCGCATCAGCGCAGCGTCAACACGGTCTTCCAGTCCTATGCGCTGTTTCCGCATCTGTCGGTGCGCGACAACCTGGCATTCGGCCTGAAGATGCGCGCTGTCGCCTCCCGGGAGCGCGAGGTCAGGGTTGCCGAGATGGCGGAGTTCATCAAGCTGGGCAGCCTGATCGATCGCCGGGTCGACCAGCTCTCCGGTGGTCAGCGTCAGCGCATCGCGCTGGCGCGGGCGCTGGTCTGCGAGCCGGATGTGCTACTGCTGGATGAGCCGCTGTCGGCGCTGGATGCCGGCCTGCGCAGCCAGATCCAGATCGAGCTGCTGCGCCTGCAGAAGCGCCTGGGCATGACCTTCGTCTTCGTCACCCATGATCAGCAGGAAGCGATGGTGATGTCGGACCGCATTGCGGTGCTCGACAGCGGCAGCCTCCAGCAGGTGGGCTCGCCGCGTGAGATCTACGAGCGTCCGGCCAATGCCTTCGTGGCGCGCTTCATGGGCCATGCCAATCTGTTCGACGTCACGGCTCGCGATGACAGCCGCAGTGACGCCATCCGACTGACCACGCCGCTGGGCGTACTGACCGCACAGGCGCCGGGCACTGGCAGTCTGCTGCTGTTGCGTCCCGAGACGCTGGACCTGCGCCGGCGACCCGCCAGCGAGTTCGAGCGTCACGACGTGCTGGAGAACCACTTGCCGGGCCGAGTGCAGGAGCGACTCTACCGCGGCAGCCACGCCGAATATCGCGTCGAGGTAGCGGGTGTCAGCGTGCAGGTGGTGGTCAACAACCGGGGTGGCCAGTTGCCGGAAGTCGGCGACCAGGTCGATGTGGTGGTCGCCGCGCAAGACCTGATCACGCTGGGGGAATGACGATGGCCTATCACGCAACCCTGGCTACTGCGCGCAGCCGCGCGGTGGTCGCCGAGTCACGCCACCTGTTGCTGACGGTCGCGCCCGGTGCACTGTGGATCATCGTCTTTCTGGTGCTGCCCAGTCTCTATCTGATGAGCGTGGCCTTCATGACCAACGGCCCCTATGGGCTGCCGGAAATGCCGTTGTCATTGACCTCGTTTCAGCAGCTGGCCGGACAGGGCTTTCTCGGCTGGAGCCCGGGCAACCTGATGACGCTGGGGCGCTCGCTGTGGCAGACCGTGCTTTCCACTGTGCTGGTGGTGCTGGTGGCCTATCCGATCGCCTATTACATCTCGCAGTCAGACCAGCGCTGGCGGCCGATCATGCTGCTGGCGGTGGTGGTGCCGTCCTGGACCAATCAGGTAATTCGCACCTTCGGCTGGATGAATCTGCTGGCGCCGGGCACGCCGCTGGCGGAGCTGGCGGAAGCCATGGGCATGATCGCGCCCAACATGGGGCTCTATCCGTCCAATTTCGCGGTCACTCTGGGGCTGGTCTACAACTTCCTGCCGTTCATGGTGCTGCCGCTGTACGCCGCCTTCGAGAAGTTGAATCTTTCACTGGTGGAGGCGGCGCAGGACCTCTACGCCTCGCCGCTCAAGGCCTTCTGGCACGCGGTCTTCCCCCAGACGCTGCCGGGGCTGTTGGCGGGTGTCGTGCTGGTGGCGATTCCGGCCTTCGGCATGTACGTGATTCCGGAGCTGCTGGGCGGCGGCAAGGGCATGATGCTGGGCAATCTGGTCGCCAATCAGTTCGCTGGCAGCGCCAACTGGCCGCTGGGAGCGGCGGGCGCGATCCTGATGCTGATCGCCACTTTCATTGGTCTCTACGCCATGCGCCGCATCGGCAAGCGGCTGGGCGGCGGTGAAGAGGTGGTGATATGAAGCGCGGGAGCTTTCACAAGGGATTGCGGGGCTTCTGGTGGCTGACGCTCGGTTTTCTGTATCTGCCGCTGATCGTGGTGATGCTGTTTTCCTTCAATGCCTCCAACAGTGCCGCCAGCTTCACTGGCGTGTCGCTGCGCTGGTACCGGCGCCTGCTGGGCAACGACGCGATTCTGTCGGCGCTGGGCAATTCGCTGCTGCTGGCGGTGGTGTCGTCATTGCTGGCGCTGATGATCGGCACGCTGATCGGGTATGGCATGTATCGCCATCGTCACCGCAAGCTGGGTTGGCTGATCGTGCTGATCTATCTGCCCATCGTGCTGCCGGACATCGTGTTCGGGATCTCGGAAATGACCTTCTTCGTCAAGATCAATGAGCTGACCGGTCTGCTGTCGCCGGGACTGGCCACCATGACCATCGCACATGTCACCTTCCAGGTGCCGTTCGTGGCGTTGATCGTCTACTCGCGCTTCGTCGGGCTGGACCCGACGCTGTTCGAGGCGGCCAAGGACCTCTACGCGACACCGCGGCAGCGCGTGCAGTTCTTCATGTTGCCGACACTCAAGCCGGCATTGATCTCGGGCTTCCTGCTCTCCTTCACGCTGTCGCTGGATGATTTCGTGATCAGTTTCTTCACCGCCGGACCGGAGAGCGCCACCTTGCCCATCTACATCTGGAGCGCGATACGCAAGGGCGTGACTCCTGAAATCAATGCCATCGCCACATTGATGATGGCGGCGGTCGCCCTGGCGGCGCTCATGAGTCTGGTGCTGTCGCGCCGGCGCGCGGCGTCGTGAGCATACGCAATATCCACAGGCGGTCTGACACTGCTGTCCTTGCCGACGTCGGGCCTGATCATTCATCACGCACGTCCCATCACTTCTCAAGCACGTTGAGCGGAGCATCACAATGACAAACAACACGCTGCGTTTCGCTGTCGCCATCGGCAGTCTGCTGCTGGCAGGTGCCGTCCAGGCCGAAGACAAGAAGCTGTATCTCTTCAACTGGACCCAGTACATGGACCCGGAAATCATCACCGCCTTCGAGGAGAAGTTCGGCGTCGAGGTGGTCGAGAACTACTACAACTCGCTGCCGGAGATGCTGGCCAAGCTCAACGCGGGCGGCGTCTCCCAGTACGACATCATCGTGCCGTCCAACTATTACGTGCCGCGTCTGATCGAAACCGGCCTGGTGCAGAAGATCGACAAGGCCAAGGTCCCGAACCTGGCCAATGTCGCCGAGCAGTTCAGTGACCCGAATTTCGATCCGGGCGCCGAATATACCGCCCCGTATCAATGGGGCGTGACGGGGCTGGTCTACAACGCCAGCACCTTCAAGGACGCTCCCAAGAGCTGGTCCTTGCTGTTTGATCCCGCCGTCAATGGCGATTACCCCTTCAGCCTGATGGGCGATGGTCAGGTCAGCATGGGGTCTGCCTGTGCCTATCTCGGGCACGGCTACGACTGCACCGACCTGGATGACTGGCGCGAAGCCGCCAGGCTACTGATCGAGACCAAGCACCGCGACAACTTCAGCGGCTTCTCCGATGGCACGCCGGCGCTTCAGCAGCTGGCGCGCAAGGTCACCCATGGCGCGTTGTCCTACAACGGCGACTACCTGTTCTATCTCGAGGAAAACCCGGAGTCCTTCGCTGACATCAAGTTCGTCATTCCTGACGAAGGTGCCGAGAAGTGGGTGGATTCGATGATGATTCCGGCCAAGGCACCGCACCCGGAGCTGGCGAACGCCTTCATCAACTTCATTCTGGATGCCAAGGTCGGCGCGCAGCTCTCCAACTACAACTACTACGCCAGCCCCAACGCCGCCGCGGCGCCGTATCTGGATGAGGTGCTGACTCAGCCACCGATTCAGCCCTCTGAGGATGATATGGCGCGCCTGCGTTTCTCACCGAGTCTCTCTGGCCAGCAACTGCAGGTATTTCAGCAGCTGTGGTCTGAGGTGCAGTCGCGCTGAACCGAGGGAGCTCTGAACCGAGGGAGCTCTGATTGATGTCTGAGTCGAAGCCACGCATGGAGCATCACGATGACAACTGACACGCTGCGTTTCGCTGCGGCCATCGCCAGCCTGTTGCTGGCCGGTGGCGTCCAGGCCGAAGACAGGAAGCTGTATCTCTTCAACTGGACCCAGTACATGGACCCGGAAATCATCACCGCCTTCGAGGAGAAGTTCGGCGTCGAGGTGGTCGAGAACTACTACAACTCGCAGCCGGAAATGGTCGCCAAGTTGAATGCCGGGGGTGTCTCCCAGTACGACATCATCGTGCCCTCCAGCTACTACGTACCGCGCCTGATCGAGATGGGCCTGGTGCAGAAGCTCGACAAGGACAAGGTGCCGAATCTGGCCAATCTCGCCGAGCAGTTCCGTGATCCGGTGCTGGGGGAGGGGCTCGACTATGCCGCGCCCTATCAGTGGGGTGTCACCGGGCTTGTCTACAACGCCAGCACCTTCAAGGAAGCGCCCAAGAGCTGGTCGATGGTGTTTGATCCGACCGTCAATGATGCCTGGCCGTTCGGCTTGATGACCGGTGGTCAGGTCAGCATGGGCATCGCCTGTGCCTATCTCGGCCATGGCTATGATTGCACGGATCTCGACGACTGGCGCGAGGCCGCCAGGTTGCTGATCGAGACCAAGCATCGCGACAATTTCAGTGGCTTCTCCGACGGCACGCCCGCACTTCAGCAGTTGGCGCGCAAGGTCACGCATGCCGGGCTGTCCTTCAATGGCGACTACCTGTTCTATCGTGAGGAAAATCCGGAGTCCTTCGCTGACATCAAGTTCGTCATCCCCGATGAGGGCACCGAGAAGTGGGTGGATTCGATGATGATTCCCGCCAGGGCGCCACACCCGGAGCTGGCGAATGCCTTCATCAACTTCATTCTCGATGCCCGGGTCGGCGCGCAGCTCTCCAACTACAACTACTACGCCAGCCCCAATGCCGCGGCAGAGCCGTATCTGGATGAGGTGCTGACTCAGCCACCGATTCAGCCCTCCGAAGAGGACATGGCGCGACTGCGTTTCTCACCGAGTCTCTCTGGCGAGCAGCTGCAGATCTTCCAGCAGCTGTGGTCCGAGGTGAAGGCGCGCTGAGCGCTGGCAATCGGGTCTATCGAAGCAGGCTGCCGAGCGCGTGGCCTGCCCTGTAGCGTTCAAGGAAGGTGTCATGAAGTACGAACCCACTGGTCGCGAAGACGACGAAGCCGTGCTGCAGGAATGGTTCACGGCACATGGCATCACCGAGGTGGAATGTCTGGTCACCGACCTGACCGGTATTCTCAAGGGCAAGATCATGCCGGCGCGCAAGTACCTCAATGGTGGGCGGCCGCGCCTGCCGGACTCCATCTTCATCCAGACCGTCACCGGCGGGTATCCGGATGATGAAGACAGCCGCTTCTGGAATCCGGCCGAGCAGGACATGCAGCTGATCCCGGATACCAGTGCCGTCTATCTGGTGCCATGGGCGGAAGACCCCACCGCGCAGATCATCCATGACTGCTATTACCTCAACGGTGATCCGGTGGAGCTGTCGCCGCGCTATGTGCTCAAGCGAGTGCTGGCACTGTATGCCGCACGCGGCTGGAAGCCGGTGGTGGCCCCCGAAGCCGAGTTCTATCTCGTCAAGACCAACAAGGACTCCGACTATCCGCTGGAGCCGCCCATCGGGCGCAGCGGTCGTCAGGAGAGCAGCCGTCAGTCCTATTCCATCGATGCGGTCAATGAGTTCGATCCGCTCTTCGAGGAGATGTATGACTACTGCGAGGCCATGGGGCTGGATCTCGATACCCTGATCCATGAGGAGGGCGCCGGGCAGATGGAGGTCAATTTCGAGCATGGTGACCCGCTGGCGCTGGCCGATCAGGTCGTGATGTTCAAGCGCACGCTGCGCGAGACGGCATTGCGCCACGGCATGTACGGTACCTTCATGGCCAAGCCGATGGCCTATCAGCCGGGCAGCTCGATGCATATCCATCAGAGCCTGGTGGATGTCGCGACCGGCAGGAACCTGTTCGCGGATGATGAAGGGCGGGCCAGCACCCTGTTTTGCAACTTCATCGGCGGCTTGCAGACCTACATGCCGTCCGCGATGCCGTTCTTTGCGCCCAACGTCAATTCCTATCGCCGCCTGATGCGCAGCGAGACCAGTGGCTCCGCGCCGATCAACGTGGAGTGGGGCTTTGACAACCGCACCGTCGGCTTGCGGGTGCCGGTGTCAGATGCCGAGGGGACGCGGGTCGAGAACCGTCTGGCCGGCGCCGACGCCAATCCCTATCTGGTGATGGCTGCCTCGCTGGCCTGCGGCTATCTGGGCATGATGGCGCAGATCGAGCCGCGTCCGCCGGCCGTGGGCTCTGCCTGGGAGGGCGGCAACAGCCTGCCGGACGATATCGGGCCGGCACTGAATGCGCTTCACTCCTGCAAACCGTTGGCGGATATTCTCGGCGAGCGCTTCGTGAAGAGCTATCTGGCCGTCAAGCGCGCCGAGCATCGTGAGTACTTCCAGGTCATCAGCTCGTGGGAGCGGGAGCACCTGCTGCTGCGTGTCTAGCCCTTCGGGACATGTCCTGTGTGTCTAGCACTGTGTATCTCACCCTGCGGGGCATGCCCATGAGGGAGCCGAGAGGTCGTGACAGTCGTCACGGCCTTTCGGCGTTTCAGGTGGTGCACTCTGTGTTGGCAGGTCGCTGCTTGTGGTGATTATTGCATGTCAAAGTCGGCGTGATTGGCTCGATGATCCGTGATATCGTGCTTTCATGTTGATTAAAATAACCACAAGGAAATTGTCATGAGTGCCTCTCTGCCCCTGGAACATGCTGCCTCCTGGTATGCCGCCTCAGCCAATGCCGTGCCCGAACGGCCCCCGCTAGCGGGAGATGTCAGCTGTGATGTCTGCGTCGTCGGGGCTGGCTTTACCGGCATCTCGGCGGCGCTGCACCTGGCCGAGCAGGGCCTCAAGGTGATGGTGCTGGAGGCCGCCCGCGTGGGTTACGGCGCATCCGGTCGCAATGGCGGGCAGATCGTCAACAGCTACAGCCGCGACATGGATGTGATCGAGGAGCGTTTCGGTGCCCAGACGGCACGTGCGCTGGGGGACATGGCCTTTGAAGGCAACCGCATCATTCGTGAGCGTATCGCCGGTTATGGCATCGATTGTGATCTGCGCGAAGGCAATCTGTTCGCCGCCTGCAATGCGCGTCAGCTCAAGGGGCTCAAGGAGCACAAGGCGCTGTGGGAGCGCTATGGCAACACCAGTCTTGAATTGCTGGAAGGCGATGCCTACAAGCGTGAAGTGAGTGCCGAAGGCTATACGGGCGCGCTGGTCGATCACTCCGGTGGCCATATTCATCCGCTCAATCTGGTGTTGGGCGAAGCCGCAGCCTTCGAGTCGCTGGGCGGCGTGATCTTCGAGCACAGCCCGCTGCTGAGTCTCGAGCATGGCAGCCCCGTCGTGCTCAAGACCGCGGGCGGCACCCTGCGGGCCGACCGCGTCGTGATGGCGGGCAACGCCTACCTCAATGGCGTGCTGCCGGAGCTTGAAGGCAAGTCGATGCCCTGTGGTACCCAGATCATCACCACCGAACCGCTGGCGGAGGATGTGGCGCGTAGTCTGCTGCCCAACAACATGGCGGTGGAAGACTGCAATTACCTGCTCGATTACTACCGCCTGACCCGTGACAACCGACTCATCTTCGGTGGCGGCGTCAATTATGGCGGCGAAGACCCCAGCAATATCGAAGCCTTGATTCGCCCCAAGATGCTCAAGGCCTTCCCTCAACTGGCCAACGTCAAGATCGACTACGCCTGGAGCGGTACCTTCCTGATGACGCTCAATCGTCTGCCTCAGTTCGGCGTGCTCAATGACAACGTCTACTACGCCCAGGGCTATTCCGGGCATGGCGTGACCTGCAGCCATCTGGCTGGGCGCTTGATCAGTGAGGTGATGACCGGCCGTGATGGCCGCTTTGATGCCTTCGCCGGCCTGCCGCACCTGCCGTTCCCCGGTGGCCGCATGCTGCGGGTGCCGCTGTCTGCCGTGGGGGCCTGGTACTACCAGACCCGCGACAAGCTCGGTATCTGATCAGCCTGTTCTCCAGAATGCCCCAAGCCGCCTTCCTTGTCGGGAGGTGGCTTTTTCATGGGCTGGAAAGTACGCCTGACCTGGCCAGACATGCACTGCGCCCCGCCTGTGAAGGCGGGGCGCAGTGCATGTCTGGCCGATTCATGGCGTGAGTGTTGGGTCAGCCGGCGATCCAGAACCCCATCAGCAGGAAGCCCAGCGTCGTGACCAGCGCACCGATCAAGGTGTAGGGCAGTTGCGTCAGCGCATGCTGCATCGGCTGTACCCCGCAGCCCTGTGAGGACAGCACCGAAGAGTCCGAGAAGAAGCAGGCGTGGCTACCGAAGCTGGAGGCTGACAGCAGGGCACCGACGATCAGCGGCAGCGAGGCATCCATGTGCAGCGCGATGGGAATCACGATCGGGATCGAGATCACGAACACGCCCCAGGAGGAGCCGGTCGCGAAGACCACGACGGCCATGCTGACGAACACGATGGCCGGCAGGATCGCCGGAGTCAGATAGGGCGTCAGGCTCTCGATCATGAAGGTGGTCATGCCGAGCTGGTCATTGACCTCGCGCAGCACGAACCCGACCGCCACGATGGCCAGGGGCAGCATCATGGTGCGAAAGCCGTCCATCACCGCGTCCATCAGCGAGGAAAACGACACCAGACGCTGGGCGAGATACAGCAGGATGGTGAACAGCGTAGCGACGATCACGCCCTTGAGCAGGTCGATCTCGAACCAGGCGCTGGCGCCGATCAGCACGGCCATTGGCAGCACGAAGTTCATCAGACCGATCCAGGGGCTGGACTGCGGCGCTTGGGCTTCCGGCAGGGGCTCTGGGGCGCCGTCAGGAATCGGCTGGCCGGCCTTGGCGCGTCGCTCGGCGGCCTTCATCGGTCCGATGTCCGGCATCAGGCCAATGGCGACCAGCATGGCCAGCGCCATCGCGATCCAGCCATACAGCATGTAGGGAATCGCCTGGATATAGAGCGACATGCCGCTTTCGGTAGCACCGCCTTCCTCGAGCAACTGGGAGAAGTACACCGCCCAGGTCGAGAGGGGCACCAGAATGCAGATGGGCGCGGCAGTCGAGTCGACGATATAGGCCAGCTTCTCACGCGAGACCCCGAAGCGGTCCGTCAGGCGTTTCATCGCCGCCGGGGTCGCCAGGGCATTCAGATAGTCATCGATGAAGATGAGGATGCCGAGGATCACGGTGCCGATCAGCGACTGACGGCGTGTCTTGAGCAGGCGACCGATCATGTTGCTGAAGCTCAGCGTGCAGCCGGACTTCTCCATCATGGCGATGAAGCCGCCCATCAGCCCACAGACCAGAATCAGCCAGGCGATGGTCTCGTTCATCATCACGCCCAGCGAGATATCGGCCAGTTCTCCGATGTAGTCGTCAGGCTGCAGTATCAGCAGACCCGCGAGCGCGCCGATGGCCAGGGCTTCCAGGGTGCGATGGGTCGCGATGGCGACCACCAGCACGATCAGCGATGGCACGAGGCTGATCCAGCCGAACGGCGTGCCGGCCTCATGGGTAAAGGTGATGCCCAGCACCAGTGCCAGGATGACGCCGAACATGGCAATGCTGCGCCCCTTGCCACGGGCGCTGACGGAGGGAGCGAAGGGGTGTGGGGACGCTGGGGGGACGGGAGAGACCTGATTCATGTCCGGGCCTCCCATGCAGCGAGGAAGTGCTCGGTGCTGACTTGCTCGGTACTGACTTGCTCGGCACTGAGTTGGTCAGCGCAGCAGCGCTCTGCGGGGAGCCGGTCTGCAAAGCAGTGGCCATGCAGCGAGTGACCAACGAAGTCGCGGGCAGCGACGGTTTTTATGATTGTCATGTCCTGAGCCCTGGAGTTGGTGGAGAGGTCGGTGTGGATCAGATGTTGCGCAGGTACCAGTCGTATTCCAGACGGCTGATGATCTGCATCGCCGCTTCACGCTCCGCGCGACGGCCAGCGATGAAGACTTTCAGGAAGCGCTCGCTGAAGGCGTGGGCCAATGCTTCACTCTCCTCCAGCAGTGTCAGCGCCTCGGGCCAGCTGTTGGTCAGGCTCGGCTCGAACTGGTCATAGGCATTGCCGGTGACCGGCTCGCCCGGCGAGACCTGATGCGTGATGCCGTGGATCACCGAGGCCAGCAAGGTGGCCAGCAGCAGGTAGGGATTGACGTCGGCCCCGGCGACGCGGTGCTCGAGACGACGTGCCTCGTTGGGGCCGGAGGGGATGCGGATGGCGACCGAGCGATTGTCGAAGCCCCAGGTCGGCGCCATCGGCACGTACAGGCCCTGCTGAAAGCGGCGATAGGAATTCAGGTTGGGCGCAAACAGCGCCATCGAGGCGGGCATCAGTTCCAGCAGGCCGCCGATGGCGTGACGCAGGGTCTCGGTGCCCAGCGGATTCTCGTCCTGCGCGGCGAAGACATTGTTGCCGTGCTGGTCCAACAGGCTCATGTGCGCATGCATGCCGTTGCCGGCCTCGTCGCCATACGGCTTGGCCATGAAGGTGGCATCGAAGCCGTGGCGCAGGGCGACGCCCTTGATCAGACGCTTGAGCAGGACAGCGCTGTCACAGGCCTTCATGACATCGTCGAGATGGATCAGGTTGATCTCGAACTGGCCCGGCGCACATTCCTTGAGCGCGGTATCCAGCGGCAGCTGTTGGATGCGCGCGGCAGTCTGGATCTCGTCGAGGAAGTCGGCGTACTCATCCAGCTCGCCGATGGAATAGAGCTGGCTTTCGCTGGCGCGCTCGCCTGTCAGCGGGGAGCACGGCGGCTGCACCATGCCCAGGTCATCGCGCTCGCGATCGACCAGATAGAACTCCAGTTCCAGCGCGACGACCGCCGTCAGGCCCATGTCGGCAAGAATATCGACCTGTTTCTGCAGCTGATTGCGCGGGTCGGCAAAGAAGGGGCCATCCTTGTCATCACGCATGTTCATCAGCAGTTGCCCCTGCTTGCCGTTGCGCAGCCAGGGGGCTGCCATCAAGGTGCCGGGGATGGGGCGGCAGACCTGATCACTGTCACCGCTGCTGAGCCCCAGCCCGGTTTCCTCGATGGTGTTGCCGGCGATATCCAGTGCGAAGACGGAGCCTGGCAGGTTGATGCCATTCTTATAGGCCTTTTCCAGATTCTCGCGCGGGATTCGCTTGCCGCGCTGGATGCCGCTGATGTCACTGATCAGCAGATCGATGTTCTCGATTTCCGGATGACGGTCCAGAAATTCTCTGGCCTCATCGACGGGGAGGCTGTACATGGATATCACCTGTGGGCATGGGATGTTGTGGTTTATATATCGCCATCATGGCCATTGTTGTCAAATATTTTACAACGCTTGACGGTTTTCGTGGCTGGATGGCTTTGGTGTTATGGCGATAAATTCTTTTTAAACAGTGTGTTGTATGGGTTTTTGTGAAATCGTCGTTTCGTCGGGTTGGCAAGGAAAGGCGTTCAGTCTATGTTGATTAAAACATACCAATCATCCAAGGCCTGCTTGTTCGCCTCAAAGGAGATCCCATGCCACCTCGTCCCCTGGTGGGCGTCATTGCCTGCCGTCGCACCGTAGAAGGTCATCCGGCGCATATGGTGACCGACAAGTACGTCAGCGCCCTGCGTGAATTCGGACTGGATCCGGTGGTCATTCCGGTCTGGGAGGATGTCGAGCCCGGCGCCGCCAGCGCCCTGCTGGCACGCCTGGATGGTCTGCTGCTGACTGGCAGCTATTCCAACATGCACCCCTCACGCTACGGCGAGACCAGCGCGCCGGAGAACACCTATGAAGACCCGGCCCGCGACGCTGCGGTGCTCTGCTGGGTGCCGCTGGCGCTTGAGTTGCGACTGCCGCTGCTGGGGATCTGCCGCGGGTTTCAGGAGCTGAACGTTGCCTTCGGCGGCAGCTTGCACCAGGCGGTGCAGAAGGTGGCAGGCCTGATGGATCATCGTGAGCCCAAGGGCGATCTCGAGGCGCAGTTCGCGCCATCGCATGCCATCAGCATCTCGCCCGGCGGAGTGCTGGCAGGGCTTTACGCCGCGCCCGAGGCGCAGGTCAATTCCTTGCATCAGCAGGGGGTCGCCCGTCTTGGTGAGGGCCTGAATATCGAAGCGGTTGCCCCGGATGGGCTAATCGAGGCGGTCTCGGTCAGTGGTGCGGTGTCCTTCACGCTGGCGGTGCAGTGGCACCCGGAATGGAAGCCGCGTGAGCACGCCTTGTATCAGGCGATTCTGGAAGGCTTTGCCGCGGCCTGTCGTGACAAGGCCGAGGGTGGCACCTTGCCGACCTGTCACCCGACTCGCGAGGGGGCGTGAAGATGGCAATGAATGACGCTGGCGAACGCCTGAAGGCGCTGGATGCGCGCCACCACCTGCACCCCTTCACCGACTTCAAGCAGCTGGGCGAGCAGGGCAGTCGTATCATCACCGGTGCCAGCGGCGTCTATATCCATGACGCCGATGGCCAGCGGATCCTCGATGGCATGGCGGGGCTGTGGTGCGTGAACCTCGGCTATGACCAGCCGGAACTGGTCGCGGCGGCCAGCCAGCAGATGACGCAGCTGCCGTACTACAACACCTTCTTCAAGACCGCCCACCCGCCGGCGATCGAGCTGGCGGCCGAGCTGTGTCGTCTCGCGCCGGAGCATATCAATCATGTCTTCTTCACCGGCTCCGGCTCTGAAGCCAACGACAGCATGCTGCGCATGGTTCGGCGGTTCTGGGCGCTCAAGGGCAAGCCGGAAAAGCAGTGGATCATCGCGCGCGAGAATGGCTATCACGGCTCGACCGTCGCGGGCATGAGCCTGGGCGGCATGGCACCGATGCATGCCCAGGGCGGCCCCTGTGTGCCCGGCATCACGCATATCCGCCAGCCTTACTGGTTCGCGGAAGGTCGTGGAGAGGGGAGTGAAAGCCCGGCATCTGACACACATAGCCGAGACGATTTCGGGCGACTGTGTGCCGAGGCGCTGGATGCGCGCATCCAGGAACTGGGCCCGGACAATGTGGCCGCCTTCCTGGCGGAGCCCGTGCAGGGTGCCGGCGGTGCGATCATGCCGCCTGACAGCTACTGGCCTGCCATCAAGGCCGTGCTGGCGAAATATGACATCCTGCTGGTGGTGGATGAGGTCATCTGCGGCTTCGGTCGCCTCGGCGAATGGTTCGGCAGTCAGCATTACGACCTGAAGCCCGATCTGATGCCCATCGCCAAGGGGTTGTCCTCTGGTTACCTGCCGATCGGCGGTGTGCTGGTCGGCGACAGGGTCGCCGATACGCTGATCGAAGAGGGCGGCGAGTTCTTCCATGGCTTCACCTATTCCGGACACCCGGTGTGTGCCGCCGTGGCGCTCAAGACCCTCGAGATCATGCAGCGCGAGGATATCGTCACCCGGGTGCGTGACGACCTTGGGCCGTATCTCGCCAGTCGCTGGGCCACGCTTGCAGACCACCCGCTGGTCGGCGAGGCGCGTTCGCTTGGCCTGATGGGGGCGCTGGAGCTGGTGGCCGACAAGGCCAGTGGCGAGCGCTTCGCTGCCAGCCTGGCCGTCGGCAACCTGTGTCGTGATATCTGTTTCGAGACGGGGCTGGTGATGCGCTCGGTGGGTGACACCATGATCATCTCGCCGCCGCTGGTGATCACGCATGAGCAGATCGATGCGCTGGTCAGTCTGGCGCGTGCGGCACTGGATGAAACGGCGCGCCAGCTGGCGAGTCACGCCGCCACTTGCTCTTCCGCTGCGCTGAAGGCCACTTCGCCCTCGTCCTCGCTGCCTTCTTCACTCTCCTCTACTCCATCCTCTGAACCTTCCTCTTCCCTGACCTCGGAATCCTGATCATGAACCGTCCTCAGACATTGGCCGAATGGCAGGCGCTGGCCGCTCGCCTGACCCCGCAGTTGCAAGGCAATGCCTTCATAAATGATGAATTCGTGCCGGCGGTCAGCGGCGAGACCTTCGAGAGCCTCAACCCGGCCACCGGTGAGCGGCTGGCGATGGTCGCCAGCTGTGACAGCGCCGATGCCGAGATCGCCATTCGTCATGCGCGTGCCGCCTTCAAGAGCGGTGTCTGGTCGCGCATGGCCCCGAATCGGCGCAAGCAGGTGTTGCTCAGGCTGGCCGAGCTGATGGAAGCCCATCAGGATGAGCTGGCGTTGCTGGATAGCCTCGACATGGGCAAGCCGGTCACCAGCGCGCTGAACGACATGGCCGGGGCGATCGGCTCGATCCGCCACCAGGCCGAGTCCATCGACAAGCTTTACGGTGAGGTCGCCCCGACCGGTCAGCAGGCGCTGGGTATGGTGCTGCGCGAACCGCTGGGCGTGGTGGCCTCCATCGTGCCGTGGAACTTCCCGCTGATGATGACGGCGTGGAAGATCGCCCCGGCGCTGGCGGCGGGCAACAGCGTCATCCTCAAACCGTCGGAGAAGTCACCGCTGTCGGCGCTGTGTCTGGCGCAGCTGGCGCGTGAGGCCGGTATCCCGAGCGGCGTCTTCCAGGTGCTGCCGGGCTTCGGGCATACCGTCGGGCGTGCGCTGGCGCTGTCGATGGACGTCGAGTGCCTGGCCTTCACCGGTTCCACCGCCGTCGGCAAGCAGTTGATGCAGTATGCCGGGCAGTCGAATCTGAAGCGGGTGTTCCTGGAGTGTGGCGGCAAGAGTCCCAACATCGTCTTCGCCGATTGCGCCAATCTGGATCGCGTCGCCGAAAGTGCCGCTGCCGCCATCTTCTACAACCAGGGCGAGGTCTGTATCGCGGGTTCCCGTCTGCTGGTGGAGAACTCGATCCGCGATGCCTTCGTCGCCAAGGTAGTGGCGGCTGCCGAGCGCATGCAGCCTGGCGACCCGCTGGACCCGGCAAGCTTCATGGGCGCGATGGTCGACAGCACCCAATATGAGCGCGTGATGGGCTATATCCGTCAGGGTGTCGAGGAGGGTGCAGCACTGCGCGCCGGCGGTGAGGAGGTCGAAGGGACCGGACTCTTCATTCGTCCGGTGGTCTTCGATGGCGTCACGCCACAGATGGCGATCGGCTGCGAGGAAATCTTCGGCCCGGTGCTGTCCGTGTTCGGCTTCGAGACCGAAGACGAAGCGCTGGCGTTGGCCAATGACAGTGATTTCGGGTTGGCGGCAGGGGTGTGGAGCCAGGACATCGATCGCATCATGCGCGTGACGCATCGTCTCGAATCCGGTCAGGTCTTCGTCAACAACTGGGCGGGGGGCGATCAGACCATGCCCTTCGGTGGGGTGAAGCAGTCCGGCAACGGCCGTGACAAGTCACATCACTCGCTGGCCGAATACACCCAGCTCAAGAGTGTCTGGATCGAGCTGAGCTGAATTGGAATGCGCTGAACTGAAATGAAATGAGCTGTGTAGGTCCCCGTGAACTCAGGGGCTTGCGAAGAAAGAAGAGGCCACGCGATTGCGTGGCCTCTTTTTCTTGCCTTCGTCGCAAGGGCTAGAACATCCGCGCCGGCGTCGCGCAGCTGACCAGGCGACACTCGACATCACCGATGTTGCGGAAGCGATGCGGCACGTTGGTATCGAAGTAGTAGGCGTCGCCCGCCTTCAATACCCGCGTGTCGCCACCGATGGTGATCTCTATCTCGCCCTCGATGACCACGCCCGCTTCCTCACCCTGATGGGTGATCATCTCGCGGCCGGTGTCAGTGACGGGCGGGTAGGTCTCGATCATGAACGACAGGGCGCGGTCACGCCGCTTGGCGCCCACCAGCTTGAAGATGACATCGCCGCTGCCGACGTTGATCAGCTCCTCCTCGCTGTAGAACACCTTGGCGGTGTTCTCGAGCTCCATGGTGAAGAAGTCGCCGACACTCATGGGAATGGCGGCGAGAATCTTCGACAGTGAACTCACCGACGGGCTGACCTTGCCCTGTTCGATCAGTGACAGGCTCGAGTGTGTCACACCGCAGCGCTTGGCCAGCTCGCGTTGCGAGATGCCACGCAAGGTACGCAATGCCCGCAGGCGAGCACCGACATCATCTGCCATCAGAACATCCTTCATGTCGCGACGAGTTGAGGAGAGGGGCAAGCCCTTCCAGACCGACGACGGCCAGCCACGGAGCTCCGCGACTGGCCGTCGTTCACGTGCTGGTGGTCAAGATCAGGGGCATCGGCATCAGAGCCGGCGCTGTCCTGATCATCGACCACGCGATCAGCTGAGACTATCCAGCTTGTCTTTCAGCACCTTGTTGACCTGTTGCGGATTGGCGGTGCCGCGCGAGGCCTTCATCACCTGACCGACGAAGAAGCCGATCATCTTGCCACGCTTGTCCGGTTCGGCTTCCTGATACTGGGTCACCTGGGCCGGGTTGTCGGCGATCACCTGATCGACCACGGCTTCGATGGCACCGGTGTCGGTGACCTGCTTGAGGCCGCGCGACTCGATGATCTCGTCGGCGCTCTTGCCTTCGCCATCCCACAGTGCGGCGAACACCTGCTTGGCGGCCTTGCCGTTGATGGTCTCATCGACGATGCGCTTGATCAGGCCGCCCAGCTGGGCCGCGGAGACCGGGCTTACGGTGATGTCGAGGTTTTCCTTGTTGAGACGACCGGCCAGCTCGCCTTGCACCCAGTTGGCGGCCTGCTTGGCGTCGCCGCAGACATCCTTCACTTCCTCGAAGAAGTCGGCCATCTCGCGGCTGGCGGACAGCACGCTGGCGTCATAGGCGGACAGGCCCAGTTCGCTTTCGAAGCGCGCGCGTTTCTCGGCCGGCAGTTCCGGCAGGGTCTGGCGCAGGTGTTCGATGTAGGCCTCGTCCACTTCCACCGGCAGCAGGTCCGGGCACGGGAAGTAGCGGTAATCGTTGGCTTCTTCCTTGGTGCGCATGCTGCGCGTCTCGTCGGCGTCCGGATCATACAGGCGGGTTTCCTGCACGACCTTGCCGCCGTCCTCGATCAGCTCGATCTGACGCTCCACCTCGAAGTGGATGGCACGCTCGATGAAGCGGAAGGAGTTGACGTTCTTGATCTCCGCGCGGGTGCCGAAGGCTTCCTGACCCTTGGGGCGCACCGAGACGTTGACGTCGCAACGCAGGGAGCCTTCGGCCATGTTGCCGTCGGAGATGCCCAGGTAGGTGACGATGGCGTGGATCGCCTTCACGTAGGCCACCGCTTCCTTGGCGGAACGCATGTCCGGCTCGGAGACGATTTCCAGCAGCGGCGTGCCGGCACGGTTGAGGTCGATGCCGGTCATGCCCTGGAAGTCTTCGTGCAGCGACTTGCCGGCATCTTCCTCGAGGTGGGCATGGTGGATGCGGATCGACTTGCGCGTGCCATCTTCCAGAAGGATCTCGAGCACGCCAGGGCCGACGATGGGCTGATCCATCTGGCTGGTCTGGTAGCCCTTGGGCAGATCCGGGTAGAAGTAGTTCTTGCGCTCGAACACCGAACGGCCGGCAACGGCGGCATCGACGGCGAGGCCGAAGCGCACGGCCATGGCCACGGCCTGCTCGTTGAGCACCGGCAGGGTGCCCGGCAGGCCGAGATCCACGGCGCTGGCCTGGGTGTTGGGCTCGGCACCGTAGGTGGTGGAAGAGCCGGAGAAGATCTTTGACTGGGTGGCGAGCTGAGCGTGAACCTCAAGCCCGATTACGACTTCCCATTGCATCAGGCTTGCTCCTGTCCGAATTCCGGGCGCTGGCGATGCCAGTCGGTGATTTGCTGGAACTGGTGCGCGACGCCCAGCAGGGTCTGCTCACCGAAGTGCGGGCCGAGGATCTGCAGACCCACCGGGCGCTTGCCTGCCAGGCCGGCCGGCACGCTGATGCCCGGAATGCCCGCCAGGTTGATGGCGATGGTGTAGAGATCCTGCAGGTACATGGACAGCGGGTCCTTGTGCGCGCCGAGATCGAACGCCGGGGTCGGCGCCGCCGGGCCCATCAGTACATCGACCTGGTCGAAGGCATCGAGGAAGTCCTGGCGGATCAGGCGACGCACCTTCTGGGCCTTGATGTAGTAGGCATCGAAGAAGCCTTCGGACAGGGTGTGCGTGCCGATGATGATGCGACGCTTCACCTCGTCGCCGAAGCCTTCCTCGCGGGTGCGCTTGTAGAGGTCTTCCAGGTCCTGCGGGTCCTTGCAGCGATGGCCGAAGCGCACGCCGTCATAACGCGACAGGTTGGAGGAGGCCTCGGCCGGCGCGATCACGTAGTAGGTCGGGATGGCCAGGTGGGTATGCGGCAGCGAGATTTCCTGCACGCTGGCACCGGCATCCTCGAAGACCTTGATCGCGGCACGCACGGAAGCTTCGACTTCCTCGGACAGGCCTTCGCCGAAGTATTCCTTCGGCAGGCCGATCTTCAGGCCCTTGAGGTTGTAGTCCAGTCCTTCGACGTAATCCGGCACGCCACGCACCACGCTGGTGGAGTCGCGCGGGTCGGCGCCGGCGATCACGTTCATCAGGCGCGCGCAGTCTTCGGCGGAGCGGGCCATCGGGCCGCCCTGATCGAGGCTGGAGGCGTAGGCGATCATGCCGTAACGCGAGACGCGACCGTAGGTCGGCTTGAGGCCGGTGATGCCACAGAAGGCGGCCGGCTGGCGGATGGAACCGCCGGTGTCGGTGCCCAGGGCGGCCGGCGCAAGGCCTGCGGCGACGGCGGCGGCACTGCCACCGGAGCTGCCGCCCGGGACGGCGGACAGATCCCACGGGTTCTTGACGGCGCCGTAGTGGCTGTTCTCGTTCGAGGAGCCCATCGCGAACTCATCGAGGTTGGTCTTGCCGAGAATCACCACGCCTTCGGCCTTGAGCTTCTCGATCACGGTGGCGTCGTAGGGCGCGACGAAGTTGTCGAGCATCTTCGAGCCGCAGCTGGTGCGCACACCTTCGGTGCAGAAGATGTCCTTGATGGCCATCGGCACGCCGGTCAGCGCGGCGGCATTGCCAGCGGCACGGCGTGCATCGGCGGCATCCGCATCACGCAGCGCGTCTTCGCGGCACAGGGTGATGTAGCTGTTGAGCTCGCCGTCGAGGCGTTCGATACGGGCCAGGAAGGCTTCCGTCAGCTCGCGGCTGGTGTATTCGCCGGCCTCCAGGCCTTGCGCCAGCTCACTGAGCGTCTTGTCATGTAGTGCAATGGACGATGACATGTTCGATTCCATCAGTGCAGACGATGCGCCGGGCATCGTCCGCAGAAATTCCGGGGCGGACGGGGCGTGCCGCGTGACGTGGTATCCGATGGCAGCCGGTCACGATGCGTGAGCGACCTGCCAGGCGAGATCACTCGACGACGCGCGGAACCAGATACAGACCCTGCTCTGTGGCCGGGGCCACCTGCTGAAAACGCTCGCGCTGATTCGATTCGGTGACTTCGTCCGCGCGCAGGCGTTGCGTGGCTTCCAGCGGGTGTGCCAGCGGTGCGACGCCGTCGGTATCGACCTGTTGCAGCTGGTCGACCATGGCGAGAATCCGGTCGAGATCCTCGACGTAGGCTTCGGCATCCTGCGAGGCAAGACCCAGGCGTGCGAGGTGAGCGGCACGCAGCACATCTGAATGTTCAAGGGCCATTGAAGTTTCCCTGTCTTGGCTTCGAGAGGCTTGAGGTGACGGCAGGAGTCGGAGACGACCACGCGGAATCAGACTGGCGCGACGAGCGCGAAAAGCCGAATTCGAAAATTGTGGTGTCCCGGCAAACCCGATGCCCGTTACCCTGTAAAACAGCGCGCTTTGCAGCGATGGAGCAATCTGTCGCCGAATGCGCCGTTACAGTGTGATTCGGCGTGAAATGTACCACATCTGCGTCGCTCTGGCAGGCGTGTCAGCTTGCCGCCATGGGGTGGCAATGGTACCGTTCGCGTCTGCACAGGGTTCCGGTCTGGACTAGGTGATCAACTTCCATGTTTAAACGTTTACGTGGGCTGTTCTCGAGCGATCTGTCGATCGATCTGGGTACTGCCAACACGCTTATTTATGTGCGCGGTCGCGGTATCGTGCTCGACGAGCCCTCAGTCGTGGCCATTCGCCAGTCCGGGAATGCCCGCAGTGTGGCGGCCGTCGGTGCCGATGCCAAGCGCATGCTGGGGCGTACCCCCGGCAATATCACGGCCATCCGTCCGATGAAGGACGGCGTCATCGCCGACTTCACCGTTACCGAACAGATGCTCCAGCATTTCATCCGCAAGGTGCATCAGAGCACCTTCCTGACACCCAGCCCTCGTGTGCTGGTGTGTGTGCCGTGCATGTCGACCCAGGTCGAGCGTCGCGCCATCAAGGAATCGGCCGAAGGGGCCGGCGCGCGTGAGGTCTACCTGATCGAGGAGCCGATGGCTGCCGCGATCGGTGCGGGCCTGCCGGTGGAAGAGGCGATGGGCTCCATGGTGGTCGATATCGGTGGTGGTACCACTGAAATCGCCATCATCTCGCTCAACGGCGTGGTCTATTCCGAGTCCGTGCGCATCGGCGGTGACCGCTTCGACGAAGCCATCACCTCCTATGTGCGTCGCCATTACGGCAGCCTGATCGGTGAGGCGACGGCCGAGCGCATCAAGGAAGAGATCGGTTGTGCCTACCCGGGTGGCGAGCTGCGCGAGATCGACGTGCGCGGTCGCAACCTGGCCGAGGGCATTCCGCGTTCCTTCACGCTCAACTCCCACGAGATTCTCGATGCGCTGCAGGAACCGCTGGCGGCCATCGTCTCGGTAGTCAAGAGCGCGCTCGAGCAGTCTCCGCCGGAGCTGGCCTCCGACATCGCCGAGCGCGGCCTGGTGCTGACCGGTGGTGGTGCGCTGCTGCGTGACATCGACAAGCTGATCGCGGAAGAGACGGGCCTGCCGGTGATCATCGCCGAAGACCCGCTGACCTGCGTGGCGCGTGGCGGTGGCAAGGCGCTGGAAATGATCGATCAGCACACCTTCGAGCTGCTGTCGAGCGATTGACCTCGTCCGGGGCCGGGCATGCTGTGTGCTGTACGGCTGGTCCCGGCCTGTCGGAGGAAGTGCTATCAAACCCCTGTTCACGCGTGGCCCCGTGCCCGGCTACCGCATGCTGTTGTGCGCGGTGCTGTCACTCGCGCTGATGTTTGCCGAAGATCGCTTCAGCTGGATGGTCGATGTGCGCGCCAGCATGGCGACGCTGGTATCGCCCGTGCAGTGGGTCGTCAGCTTGCCGACGGAAGGCATCAGCTGGGGCGCGCTGGTGTTTGCCGACCAGCAGGAGCTGGCCGACGAGAATCGCGCGCTGCGCGAACAGCTGCTCAATCTGTCCAGCCGTGTGCAACGCATGGCGAGCCTGACCTCCGAGAATACGCGCCTGCGCGAATTGCTCAATGCCGGGCAGCGTAGCGACATCCCCTATATCACCTCCCAGTTGCTGACCCTCGATGCTGACCCGTTTTCCCACCGCATGGTGGTGGACCGCGGCGAGCAGGATGGCGTGCGCATCGGCTTGCCGGTGCTCGATGCCTATGGCTTCGTCGGGCAGGTCATCTCCACCTCGGCCTACAACAGTCGCGTGCTGATGATCAGTGATGCCAGCCACGCCGTGCCGGTGGAGATCAATCGCAATGGCCTGCGCTTCATCGCCCAGGGCAGCGGCAAGATCGACCAGGTCGATGTGCTGCATGTGCCGGACACCGCCGACATTCGTGTCGGTGATCTGCTGGTGACTTCCGGGCTGGCGCTGCGCTTTCCGCGCGGCCTGCCGGTGGCACGTGTCACCGAGGTCTATCATGATCCCGGCAAGCCGTTTGCCCGCGTGAGTGCCGAGCCCATCGCGCAGCTGGAGCGCTCGCGCAACTTTCTGATCCAGATGCCGCCGCCGGTGGATACCGACAACCTGTATGTCGATGACAGCCTCGATGAGTTGCCGCGTGACAACCTGGCGGCGCCCAGGCCCGAGGGTGATGATGCCGCGCAAGGCTCCGCCGAGGATGCGGCAGACGCTCAGGCACCCACCGATGCTGCCGGGGAGAACAACTGATGGCCTTTCGTCCCCAGACCACCTTGCTGTGCTGGTTCTCGCTGCTGCTGGCGCTGTGTCTGCAGGTCATGCCATTGCCGGATGTATGGCTGATCTGGCGGCCCCAGTGGCTGGGTCTGATGCTGGTCTACTGGTGCATCGTCTCGCCGCAGAGTGTCGGAGTCTTCCACGGCTTCCTGTTCGGGCTGGCGCTGGATGTCCTGCAGGGCGCACCGCTGGGGCACAACGCCCTGGTGTTGTCGTTGACGGCCTTCATGGGCGTGCTGCTCTATCAGCGCATTCGCGCCTATTCACTGCTGCAGCAGGCGTTGCTGGTGATCGTGGTGCTGGGCATCGCGCAGTTGCTGGATCAATGGCTGCGCAGTCTGTTCGGTGCCGGCCCCGTCAGCCTGTCGTTCCTGCTCTCGGCGGTCATCGGCGGTGCATTGTGGCCGTGGCTCTATACCCTGCTGCAGATGCTGCGTCGGCGGGTCGCGGCCTGAGTGCCACTGGCACGTCGATAGCGCTTCTTGTCAGCTTCCAAAAGCCGCCTACGGGCGGCTTTCTGGTACTTGTCAGCCATGTTTCTCTTTACGAGGTCTTCCATGTCATCCAGTTCAAGGTCATCCACTTCCAGGCCATCCACACCTGACACCGAAAGCCCCACTTCCTCACTCTTTGCGAACTCTGACGCCGCGACGCAGCGCACAGTGATGTCTCAGGGCGTTGTTCACCAGGGCGCTGCTCAAGTGGAATTGATTCTGGCCTCGGGGTCGCCGCGTCGTCGTGACCTGCTGGCCAGTATCGGCATCCAATGTGAGGTGGCGCCGGTGGATATCGATGAGACGCCGCAGGCCAATGAGTCGCCGGAGCATTACGTGCTGCGTCTGGCGCGGGAGAAGGCGCAGGCCGGTTTCGCGGCTCTGGCGCAGCGGACGGCAGGCCAGACGGCGGGGCGGCGAGTGCTCGGCGCGGATACCGCGCTGGCACTGGATGGGCGCATTCTCGGCAAGCCTCGCGATGAGGCCGATGCGCGCGAGATGCTGCTCAGCCTGTCGGGGCGCAGCCATCAGGTACTCAGTGGCGTGGCGCTGTGTCATGGCGACGCCGGGCGCGACATGCGCTGCGCGAGCGAGCTGGTCGAGAGCCGCGTGACTTTCCGCACCATCACCCCAGAGGAGGCCGCGCGCTACTGGGCGACCGGCGAGCCCGCTGACAAGGCGGGTGGTTACGCCATCCAGGGGTTTGGCGCTGTCTTCGTCAGTCATCTCGAGGGCAGTTACAGCGCCGTGGTCGGACTGCCGCTGCATGAGACCGCACAGCTGTTGAGCAAGGCGGGCGTTCAGCCGTGGCAACCGCTCTGACGGGCGATGTTCTGCACTGCGTCAGTCGGGTGTCGAGACAGCTCTCCAGCGGCATCGTGAAGGACGATGGCTTGCGTGCGTGGCACAAAATACCCGTTGCAGGAAATCCTTAGTCGATAGATCACAGCCGGGGGCTCCCTTGCTATGTCATAATCGCAAGCAACGACTTTACAAGGACTTGCGCTATGAGCGGCGAGGTATTGATCAACCTGACACCGATGGAGACCCGCGTGGCGGTGGTCGAGAACGGTGTCCTGCAGGAAGCCTTCATCGAACGCAGCGGGCGACGCGGCATCGTCGGCAACATCTACCGTGGCAAGGTGGTGAGAGTGTTGCCCGGCATGCAGGCGGCCTTCATCGACATCGGTCTCGAACGGGCCGCCTTCATCCATGCCCAGGAAGTCATGCCGGCGCACACGCCGCATGATGAGCAGCTCTCGATCCGCGAGCTGCTCAGCGAAGGCCAGCCACTGGTGGTGCAGGTCACCAAGGACCCCATCGGCACCAAGGGCGCCCGGCTGACCACGCATCTGTCGGTGCCGTCACGCTATCTGGTCTACATGCCGGACTCGCCGCATACCGGCGTGTCGCAGCGCATCGAGAGCGATGCCGAGCGTGACCGCCTCAAGGAGCTCACCGAGCAGTGCCTGACGGCGCTGGATCCGGAAGCCCCCGGCGGCTTCATTCTGCGCACGGCGGCCGAAGGCATCAGCGAGGCCGAGCTCAAGCAGGACATGCACTTCCTGCTGCGCCTGTGGCGCAAGGTCAGCGAGCGTCGCCTGACCGCCGCCGTGCCCAGCGTGATCTATGATGATCTGCCGCTGTTCATGCGCACGCTGCGCGACGTGATGCGTGACGAGATCGAGCGCGTGCGCATTGACTCGCGCGAGAACTTCTTCCGGCTCAAGGAATTCGCCAGCGAGTTCATGCCCGACATGGAAGGGCGCATCGAGTATTACCCCGGCGAGCGGCCGATCTTCGATCTGTTCAGTGTCGAGGATGAGCTGCACAAGGCGATGGGCCGCAAGGTGCAGCTCAAGAGTGGCGGCTATCTGGTGATCGACCAGACCGAGGCGATGACCACCATCGACGTCAACACCGGGGGTTTCGTCGGCCATCGCAACCTCGAAGAGACCATCTTCAAGACCAATCTCGAGGCGGCGACCGCCATCGCGCGCCAGCTGCGGCTGCGCAATCTCGGCGGCATCATCATCATCGACTTCATCGACATGGAAGAGACCGAGCATCAGCGCCAGGTGCTGCGCGTGCTCGAGAAGTCGCTGGAGCGTGATCATGCCAAGAACAAGATGACCGGCGTGACCGAACTGGGCCTGGTGCAGCTGACGCGCAAGCGCACGCGCGAGAGTCTGGAGCAGGTGCTGTGCGAGGCCTGCCCGACCTGTCAGGGGCGCGGCACCCTCAAGACACCGGAGACCGTCTGCTACGAGATCTTCCGCGAGATCATGCGCGAAGAGCGCGCCTACAGCCCGGATACCTACATGGTGCTGGCCTCACAGAATGTGGTCGATCGCCTGCTGGACGAGGAATCCGCGGCCGTGGCGGATCTCGAGAGCTTCATCGGCAAGACCATCCGCTTCCAGGTCGAGGCGCATTACACCCAGGAGCAGTACGATATTGTGCTCATGTGATCTGTCAGCCGCCGCGCCTGCGATGATGCCGGGAGTCGCGTTATCCACATCGTGAGTCTGTCCTGTTCGGAGAACCACCAGTGACCCGTTCTACCTCACCAGAGGCGGCACGTTCTACCTCGCAAGAGGCGGCGCAGGAGGGCGTTGACGACGCCCCGTCTTCGTCAGCTGCGATGCCAGCGCCACCCTCGCGTGGGCGGCGCTGGGCGCGCGGGCTGCTGATGGCGCTCGCGGTGCTGCTGGCGTTGCTGGCCATCCTGATCGGGGGCCTGCGCTGGTGGTTGACCACGTTGGATTCGCGCAGTGAGTCCATCAGTGACTTCATTGCCACCCAGACCCACTCCAATGTGGGGATGTCATCGCTTGAAGGCCGCATGGATCACCTTGATCCGGCCATCAAGCTGTCGGGTCTCAACCTCTTTCGCCCCAACGAGATGCAGGCGGCGCCGCTGTTGAGCGTGTCCCATCTGGAAACCCGTCTCGATGTACTTTCGTCCCTGCGCCATCTGGCGCCTGTCTTTGATCGCGCCACCGCCACCGGCGTCATCGTGCACCTGTACCAGCGCGAAGATGGCAGCTGGGGCTGGCCGGGGCCGCCACGTCCTCCCGAAGCGCTCGAACCCGAAGGACAGATGAGCCTTGCGCAGACGGAGCAGGGGCTGGCGCTTTTGGCGCGTCAGCGTGTGCGGCTCGAGGACGTGCGTCTGGTGCTGCATGGTCGCAACGATACCCTCAACCTGAATGCCGCCGAGCTGTTGCTGTCGGGAGAAGGCGATCGCGCGCACCTGGAAGGCCAGTTGCGGGTCGGGGAATCGCCTCAGGCCGGTGTCAGTGCCGTGCTGGAGGTGCTGCCGGGAGACGACGGCCTCGCCGACTACTCGGCCCAGCTGCAGGTGGAGCTGGACGCCGGTGCGCTGGCGAGTGTCGGGCGTCTGATGGGCGAGCGCGACAGCCTGATGCTGCGCGACGCCGATGGCAACGCGACGCTGTGGGCGCGCTGGCGTGACGCGCGACTGGAAGATGCTCGCCTGCGTCTCGATCTCAATCGCTTGACGCTGGATCACCATGGCGCCCAGCTGGCGCTCAAGGACATTCATGCGCGTGGCCAGTGGCTGCGCGACCTGGCGGGCAGTGATCGCTGGCAGGCCTGGCTCAATCAGATCTCGGTCGGCGCCTCGCAACTCGATGATGCCCCGGCGGCCGGCACTCCGGTGGCCGGCACTCCGGTGGCCGGCACTCCGGTGGCCGGCACTCCGGCGGCTGACGCTTCGGTGCCCGGCGATCCGGTGGCAGACAGTGACGGCCCGACGCCGCAAGCGGCGTCATCGCCAGAAGTCTCCGCGGCGCTTGCCAGTCTGCCCGAGCGTATTTCGCTGTCGGGGGATCTCGCCGATGGCAGCGTGTCGCTGGTCACCAGCAGTTTCGATCTGGAGAAGGTGGCGCGCTGGCGCAATGTGCTGGCGCTCGGCGAGCTGGGCAATGTGCTCGAGTCTCTCGATCCGCGTGGCACGGCCACCGGCCTCTCCCTGTCGCTGGCCGGGATCGGCCTCGATACCCCGCTGACCATGAAGCTGGCGCTGGGCCTCACCGGCGCCGAGGTGGAACCCTGGCAGGGCGCTCCGGGGCTCGGCCCCCTGGCGGCCTGGGTCACCGCGCAGAGTCTTGATGAGGGTGGCATCGCGAGCCGGATCGCGTTTCGCGGTGACCCGGGCATGCGCTTCCACTTCCCCGAGGTCTTCGGCGACGGCTGGCAGCTCGAGGCTGCCGACGGAGTGGTCGAGGTCAAGGTCGATGACAGTGGCAGCAGCGTCTCGGGGCATGACCTGCATATCCAGCGCGCTGGCGCCGATGTGACGGGTGGCTTCGGCCTGCAGATTCCCGCACAGGACCATGATCGCTTCCAGCTGGATCTCGAGATGCGCGACGTGAACGCCCGCAGCATTCCGCTGGCCTCTTGGTTGCCGATGAAGGTGCTGGACCCGGCGCTGAGCGAGTGGTTGACGCGCGATGTCGCGGGGCAGGCCCCCGAGGGCAGCCTGCATCTCACCCAGGTGTGGGATGACGACAATGGCGAAAGTGGCTATGGCCCCGGCGATTCGATGGACCTTGAGCTGGCCATCGAGGATGGGCGACTCGGTTACGCCGAGGGCTGGCCTGCGCTGGAGGGCGTGAAGGGCAATCTCGCGCTGCACGACAATACGTTGAGTGCCACGGTCGCGGCGGCGCACTCTCAGCCGGCCACGGCGCTGGGCAGTGCAGCGCCCCTGGCGGTGCGTCAGGCCGACGTCGACATGCAGGACAACACCTTGAAGATTCAGGGTGATGTGACCGGCAGCGTCGAAGCGCTGTTCGATCTGCTCTCGCATGCGCCGCTCGAGGATACCGCAGCGCTGATCGCCGAATGGCAGGGCAAGGGCTCGGTGGATGCGACGATGGACATCCGCGTGCCGCTGGAGGACGCCGAGCAGGCGCGCATCACGGCGGCGGGCAAGGTCGGCGAGCGCCAGGCGGCGACGCTGGCCTTCCCGGGGCCGGGCATCGAGGTTGACGACATTCGCGGGCCGCTCGAGTTCGTGCATGACCCATCGCGCCCCGAGGGGCGCCGTGAACAGTTGACCGGCAACCTCTCCGGCAAGCTGTTCGGCGGTGCGGTCAAGGCGGCGCTCAACATCGGGCAGGCAGATTCAAACAGCAAGGGCGCGATCACCTTCGACGGCAAGGCGCCATTGGCGCCGGTGCTGGGCTGGCTGGGCGCGCCCGAGCACCTGATCGGCGATGCCGCCGAGAACACCCGGGCCGCCTTGCAGGACGGCGAGACGCCGCGTGCGCTGGGCGGCGAGTTCAACTACCAGGCGCGCTTGATGCTGCCGGATGACGGCGCCAGTCTGGCCCTCTCGAGTGACCTCAAGGGAGTGGCCATCAATCTGCCGGCTCCCTTTGGCAAGACGCGAGAGGAGGCGGCACCGCTGGCGGTGGATATCGGGCTCGCGGAGGGTGGCGGCGATGTTCGCCTCGACAATCGCGCCCGTGCACGTTGGAAAGGCGGCAATACGCGCGACGATGGCAGCACGGTGCCGATGACGGGGCAGTTGTGGCTGGAGCGTTGGCCGAGTGACCCGCAGTGGCCCACCCAGACCGGCTGGGACATCGCCTGGCGCACGCCGACCCTCGCCCCCGAGCTCTGGAAGCCGTGGGCGGGAGCGCTCTCCGGTGATGGCAGCGCGAGTGGTGAGGGCAGCGCGAGTGATGGGGGCAGCGCGAGTGATGGGGGCAGCGACGCGGAGCAGAGCGCCCCCCTGCGTGCCTTGTCACGCCTGCGCGTTGCCACCGATTGCCTGATGATCCAGTCCCGGTGTACGGGGCCGATGACGCTGGAGGCCGCGCCGCGCCAGAGCTCGCAGCAGCAAGGGCTGGGGCTGGCCGCGACGCTGGATGGTCAGCTCGCCAGTGGCGAGCTGGTGTGGCAGTCGGGTGCCGCGCGACCGCTGATTCTGGACCTGGATACCTTGAATCTCGATGCCCTGTGGCCCGCGGATGCCGAGCAGGAGGCGCAGACCGCCAGTGCGCCAGGCAACTTTACCGAGGCTATCGATGTCGGCATCGAGCCGACGCCGTATCCCGCCGAGCTTGCCGACCTGCCCGCGGGCAGTCTGCGTCTGGCACACCTCATCTGGCGCGATCAGCAGCTGGGGCCGATCAGTGCCGACTGGACCGCCGACAGCCAGCAGCTGGTGGTGTTGCCGCTCTCCATCACGCTGGGCAAGATCACCGCGGTGGGCAACATCACCTGGGAGGATGCCGGCGCCAACAGTCTGACGCGCGCTCGCCTGTCCGCCGATGGCAGTGACCTGGGCGGGCTGCTCGAGCGTCTCTCCCAGCCGCGCGGCATCGAGGCGGACCGCGCCCGGGCCGAGGTCAAGCTGGCCTGGCCCGGCGCGCCGCAGGACTTTGCCCTGTCGCGCTCCAATGGTCGCGTCGAGATCAAGCTGGATGATGGACGCTTCCTGAATCTGGGCTCGACCTCCGCCCGCCTGCTGGGGCTGGTCAATGTGGATAACCTGCTGCGCCGGCTGTCGCTGGACTTCTCTGATGTCACCGACAAGGGGACGGCCTTCGACAAGGTGCGCGGCGCAGCGACGCTCTTCGATGGGCGGCTGGAAAGCGATGGCCCCTTGCGTATCGAGGCGCCGTCCACCACCGTGACACTCAACGGGCAGGTCGATCTGCTTCGCGGTACCCTTGATCAACGCATGGCCATCACGGTGCCGGTCAGCCAGAACCTTCCGCTGGCCGCCGTGCTGGCAGGCGCGCCCGCCGTGGGCGGGGCGCTGTTCGTGGCCGACAAGATCTTCGGCCGCTTCATCGACAAGGTGACGCAAATTCACTATCGGGTATCAGGCCCCTGGGGCGACCCGAACATTACTCTGGAAAGTGCCGAATGACGCAAAATGCGAGTTCCGGTCGCGTGCTCGACGATGCCGCGGCCCTGTTGCTGACCCCGGGCGGGCTCAGCCTGGATGATCTGGATGCTGGCCTGGCACATGCCATGGGCCCGGGCACCGACTATGCCGATCTCTACTTCCAGCGTATCTGGCAGGAGAGCTGGGTGCTGGAAGACGGCGTCGTCAAGGACGCCAGCTACAACATCGATGGCGGCGTGGGCGTACGCTCACTGGCGGGGGAAAAGACCGGCTTCGCGTACTCCAATCAGATCGATGCCGCCGCGCTTGCCGACACTGGGCGTACTGCGGCGGGTATCTCGCGCAGCGGCAGCAGCGGCACGGTCGCGCGCTCGATCATCACCGAGGCGCCGTCCTTCTATGCGGGCATCGACCCGCTGAATGGCCTGAGCGCCGAGGACAAGGTCGCGATGCTCAAGGAAGCGGACCGCATCGCGCGCAGCCTTGACCCGTCCATCAGTCAGGTGTCGGCCTCGCTGTCGGCGCTTTACGAGGTGGTGATGGTGCGTGCCAGCGATGGCACCCTCGCCGCGGACCTGCGCCCGCTGGTGCGTTTCAACATCAGCGTGATCGCGGTGCGCAATGGCCGTCGCGAGCGTGGCAGTGCCGGTGGCGGTGGTCGTTTCCCGCTGACCCGTCTGCGCGATGAGAATGTCGCCGAGCGTTACGCGCGTGAAGCCGTGCGTCAGGCGCTGGTCAATCTCGAGGCCATCGATGCGCCGGCCGGTCAGATGCCGGTGGTGCTGGGCAATGGCTGGCCGGGCGTGCTGCTGCATGAGGCGGTCGGTCATGGTCTGGAAGGTGACTTCAACCGCAAGGGCAGCTCTGCCTTCTCGGGTCGCATGGGTGAGCAGGTCGCGGCACGCGGCGTCACCGTGGTCGATGATGCGACCCTGGCCGATCGCCGTGGCTCGCTGTCCGTCGATGACGAAGGCACCCCGGGGCAGTACACGCCGCTGATCGAGGACGGCATCCTCACCGGCTACATGCAGGACAAGCTCAATGCCCGCCTGATGGGCATGGCGCCGACGGGCAATGCGCGTCGTGAGTCCTTCGCGCACCTGCCGATGCCGCGCATGACCAATACCTACATGCTGGGTGGCGATCGCGATCCGCAGGAGATCATCAAGAGCGTCAAGCGTGGCATATACGCGGTCAGCTTCGGCGGTGGCCAGGTCGACATCACCTCCGGGCGCTTCGTGTTCTCCGCAAGCGAGGCCTATCTGATCGAAGACGGCAAGGTGACCACGCCGGTCAAGGGCGCGACCCTGATCGGCAACGGGCCGGAAGCCATGGGCCGCGTCTCGATGATCGGCAACGACCTGGAGCTGGATACCGGTGTCGGCGTGTGTGGCAAGGACGGCCAGTCCGTGCCCGTCGGTGTCGGTCAGCCGACGCTGAAGCTCGATGAACTGACGGTCGGCGGCACGCAATCCTGAGCGGGTCGCGTTCACAATGAAGCGATGAATACGACGACACCGCCGTGGCAGGGCCATGGCGGTGTCGAGGAAGCGCTTGAAGATCAGTGCATGAGGTTCAGCACGAGAGACGCAGCGCGTGAGCGGCAGACCCTGTGTCAGAGGTCGAGTTCGGCCCGCAGCAGCTTGAAGAGCTTCTTGGCGCTGTTGGGCTGTTTGCCGGCGTCACGTTCGGCACGCGCATTGCGTATCAGCTGACGCAGGGCCTGACGGTCCACGTGAGGATAATCCTCGACGAAGATCACGAAGGCTTCATCGTCGTCCAGCAGGCGATCGCGCCAGCGTTCGAGACGCTGGAAGGAAGCATCGCGACGCACGTTCTGCTGCTCCATGGCTTCGAAGACGGCACGCACGGCGTCCAGGTCTTCCTTGCGCATCAGCTTGCCGACGTACTGCATGTGGCGACGCAGGCCTTCGTGACTACGAATGCGATGGGTCTCCTCGATGGCGGCCAGCATGTCGTCAGAGAGCGGGAACTTGGCGCGCTGGCCTTCCGGCAGATCGATGATCTTCTTGCCCAGCGCCTGCAGCTCGATCATCTCGCGCTTCAACTGGGACTTGCTGGGGCGCTCGACGAGCTCCTCGGGTCTTTCTTTACGCATGCCAATTCCAATGAGTCGGGGAAATTTGCGGCAGTATAGCACTGCCGGGCCCCCGTCTCCTCAGAAGGAGAACAACATGAGCCAGGCCTTTGATGCCGTTGCTCAGCAACAACTGCTCGAGCGTCGCGTCAGCGAAGCTCTCGAGCTTGCCCGCAGCCTGGGTGCCGACGCCTGTGAGGTCGGTGCCAGCGTCGATCAGGGCGTCAGCATCTCGGTGCGTGACGGCGAAGTCGAGACGGTCGAACTGTCGCGTGACCAGGGCATCGGCGTGACCGTCTATCTCGGCAATCGCAAGGGCAGCGCGACATCTTCCGATGCCGGCAGCGACTCGATTCGTGCCGCGGTCGAGAAGGCGGTCTCCATCGCGCACTATACCGGCGAAGACAGCTTTGCCGGTCTGGCGCCGGCCGAGCTGATGGCCACCGACTTCCCTGACCTCAAGGCGCATCACCCCTGGGCGATCAGCGTCGATGAAGCGACTGACCTGGCACTGGCCTGTGAGCGTGCCGGGCTGGAAGTGGAGGGCATCGCGCAGTCCGAAGGCGCCAGCTTCTCCAGCGGTGAAGGCGTGCAGGTCTATGGCAACAGCCATGGGTTCCTGGCCAGCCAGTGCGGCAGCCGTCACTCGATGTCGTGCATGCTGATCGCCAAGGATGCTCAGGGCATGCAGCGTGACTATGACTACACCAGCGTGCGCAATCCGGCAGACCTGCGCTCTCCTGAGTCGGTGGGGCGTGAAGCCGCGCGCCGCACGCTGGCGCGTCTGAATGCGCGCAAGGTCGCGACGGGCCGCATGCCGGTGCTGTTCGACCCGCAGATGTCGGCCGGGCTGGTCGGTCACTACCTGTCTGCCATCGCCGGCGGCTCTCTGTACCGTGAGTCCAGCTTCCTGTGCGATAGCCTGGGTCAGCCGCTGTTCCCCGACTGGTTCACGCTGGGCGAGAAGCCGCGGGAAGTCGGTGGCATGTCCAGCGCCGCCTTCGACAACGATGGCGTCGCGACGCGTGACAATGTCTACTTTGCCGACGGCAAGGTGCAGAGCTATATGCTGAGCGCCTACAGCGCTCGTCGCCTGAATATGCAGACCACCGGCAACGCCGGCGGCGCGCGCAACGTGCGCATTACCGCGCCGCTGACCTCGCTCGATGAGATGCTCAAGCAGATGGGCACCGGCGTGCTGGTGACCGAGCTGATGGGCCAGGGCGTCAACGGCGTCACCGGTGACTACTCACGCGGCGCCTCCGGTTTCTGGGTCGAGAACGGCGAGATCCAGCATGCGGTCGAGGAATTCACCATTGCCGGCAATCTGCGCGACATGGCGGCCAATCTGCTGGCGGTCGGCGATGATGTCGATACGCGTGGCAGCATCCACAGCGGTAGCTGGCTGATCGATGGCATGACCGTCGCCGGCATGACCGAAGGTGAAGACGAAGAGCTGGAAGGCTGATCGCTGAGGCTTCTCTGATCGCGCGACAGGCGAGAAACAACACGGCCGCTCCCAAGGGAGCGGCCGTGTTGTTTCTAAAGCAGTCACTGGAGCCCGTCGGGGGTATTACAGATAGAGCCAGGTCGCCAGCCCGAGGAAGGCCATGAAGCCGATCACGTCGGTCACGGTGGTCAATATCACGCTGCCGGAGAGGGCAGGGTCGATATTGAGCTTCTTGAGCAGCACCGGCAGCAGCGTGCCCGTCACGGCGGCGATCAACAGGTTGATCATGATCGCGGCGCCGATGATGGCCCCCAGCTGGACATCCCCGAACCACACGATGGCGATGCCGGCCACCACCACGGCCCATAACAGGCCGTTGAGCCCCGCGACGATGACCTCGCGCTTGAGTAGCCAGCGGACGTTGCCACTCTTGACGTGCCCCAGCGCGATACCGCGAATCAGGACGGTGAGTGCCTGCGAGCCCGCGATGCCGCCCATGCTGGCGACGATGGGCATCAGCACGGCCAGCGCGGTGATCTTCTGGATGGTGCCTTCGAACATGCCGATCACGGCGGAGGCCATGAAGGCGGTCAGCAGGTTGATGCCGAGCCAGACGGCGCGGCGCCACGAGGTCCGCATCACCGGGGAGAAGGTATCTTCGTCCTCATCCATCCCCGCCATCGACATCACCTGGTGCTCGGCGTCGCCGCGGATGACGTCGACCACGTCATCGATGGTGATGCGACCCAGCAGGTTGCCATCGCCGCCGACCACGGGCGCCGAGATCAGGTCGTGCTTCTCGAACAGCGAGGCGACTTCGGTTTCCGGCATCAGGGCCGGAATCACCACGCTGTCGGTGTCCATCACTTCGCGCACCGTGACGCCGGGGTCAGAGACCAGCAGGCGATTGATGGGCAGGGCACCGATGAATTCATCGCGGCGCGAGACGACCAGCAGCGTATCGGTGGAGTCGGGCAGGCGCTCGTGGCGGCGAATGTAGCGCAGCACCACGTCCAGGGTGATGTCCGGACGGATGGTGATGGTGTCCGTGTTCATCAGGCCGCCGGCGGTGTCCTCCGGGAAGGACAGTACCGTTTCGACGCGCAGGCGCTCCTGAGCCTCCATGGAGTCGAGGACCTCGAGAATTACCGCATTCGGCAGGCGCTGCAGAATGTCGGCGACATCATCCGGTTCCAGGTTCTCGGTGGCGGCGAGAACGTCGACGGCGTCCATGTCCTTGAGGAAGTCGGTCTGGATGTCTTCGCCAAGGTATTGAAGGACATCGCCCTGCAGCTCGGCATCGACCAGCTCCCAGAGCAGATTACGCTCCTTGGGAGGCGAGGATTCCAGCAGGTGGGCCACGTCCACCGGCGCGAGGCCGCGATTGAGCATGCGTCTTGCCTGTTCCAGCTCGCCGCTTTCCAGCGCCTGTGACAGGCGATCAAGTCTTGGCTTGAGTTTACGAGACGTCTTGCTCATCTGTCGGCTTCCCCTGTCGACATGAAGGACAGCGTTGATTCTACCATTGGCGTAGGGGGGCGCGTCGACAAAAGAAAACAGTGTTTCTTATCGAAAGGACAATCCGCGTCCCGCCACTGGCACAAAAGCAGCGTCGTATGGCTGCCAGGCGCAAGGATAGGTGCTGGGATTGGTGTAAGGGTAGGCGCAAGGACAGGTGCAGGAACCGGTGCAGGAACAGGCGCTAGGCATCCTGCATGAGCAGTTAATGGTGTTGCCAGGGGGCCGCCAGAGGGGGCTGGCCGATAAGCGAGCGGGCCGAAAAGATAGTTGACCAAGAAGCGAGCTGGCTGAGGGAGGAAGGCTGAGCGCACAGCGCAAATCCACAGCGCTGTCAGTGGCGGTTATTCGTCTTCCTCGAAACGCGCCTCGAAGAGCGCCTCGATGGCCAGCATCGCCTCATCGGCCTGTTCGCCCTCGACATCGATCAGCAGCGTGGTGCCGCAGGGCGCGGCCAGCATCAGCAATGCCATCACATTGGCTGCATTGGCGCGTCGCTCGCCATGGCTGACCATCACCGTCGCGCAATAGGGCGCACAGCAATTGACCAGCTTGGTGGCTGCGCGGGCGTGCAGCCCGCGGCGGTTGGTCAGCGTCAGCTCACGAGAGGCCATCGCGATGCTCCTGCTGATGCTCTTGCTGATCACTTGTCTCACCCGCGTTGCTCAGGGCGGTATGAATGCCCAGCTCGCGGTGACGCAGGCGTACCTCAGGCAGGCGCTCGGCAAAGTAGCTTGCCAGCTGCTCGCACAGGTAGACGCTGCGATGCTGGCCGCCGGTGCAGCCCACGGAGACCGTCAGGTAGCTGCGGTTGCTGTCCTGATAGGCGGGCAGCCAGCGTTCCAGCCAGCCAGCGATATCGTCATGCATCGCCTGGACGGTGGGGTAGCGCTGCAGGAATTCGGCCACGCTGTCGTCGCGACCGGTATCGCCGCGCAGATTGATGTCCCAGTACGGGTTGGGCAGGCAGCGGGCATCGAACACCATGTCGGCGTCGGTCGGCACGCCATGCTTGAAGCCGAAGGATTCAAAGGTCAGCGTCAGGTGGCGGGAGCTGTGCTGGGCGACCTGCTCGGTGATCCGCGAGCGCAGGTCGTGCACGCTCAGGTTGGTCGAGTCGATGACCAGATCGGCCTTCTGGCGAATGGGAGCAAGCGTCTTCTGCTCGATCTCGATGGCCTCGGCCAAGGTGTGGTCGTTGTCGCGCGTCAGAGGGTGACGACGACGGGTCGCCGAGTAGCGTTCCAGCAGCACTCGCGAATCGGTGGTCAGGTAGACGACCTGCACGTCCATGCCGCTCTGGCGGACGTTGTCGAGCAATTCGGGGAAGCGGGTCAAGGCTTCCGGCAGGTTGCGGGCATCGATGGAGACCGCGATGCGCCGGCGCGCCGGGCTGTCCTTTTCGAGCTGATCGACCAGTGGCGCCAGCAGCATGCCGGGCAGATTGTCGATGGCGTAGTAGCCAATATCTTCCAGCGCCTGGAGAGCGATGGATTTCCCGGAGCCGGAGCGGCCGCTGATGATCACGATCTTCATGAAGTGCTCTCCAAGGGCGAGGTCAACGTCGAAAGAATGCAGGGGTGGGGCAGAAGGCTGCCCGCTATCAGTGCGCTGTACGTCGGCCGATGGAAGGCCAGCAAGACGAAAGCCCGGACGATGTCCGGGCCTGTCATTCAGCGCGCCGGTAATTCGGCGATGGCTTGGGTCAATGCCTCAAAGAGTGCACGCTGGCTGTCTGCCTGGCGCAGGGCCGAGCGATTGGTCGGGGAATTGAGCAACTCCGCGACCTGCCCGAGCAGCGTCAGATGGGTCTCATCCGCTTCCTCAGGCACCAGCAGCACGAACAGCAGATCGATGGGTTCTCCGTCGATGGCATCGAAGTCGATGGGTTCACCGAGCTTCAGAAACGCAGCGATTGGCGTCTTGCAATGCGGGCTGCGTGCATGGGGCACGGCCACACCGTGGCCAATGCCGGTCGACCCCAGTCTCTCGCGCCCGATCAGGCGCGAGAAGACTTCCTGGCTATCCAGGCTGGGAATGTTCTGTGCGATGAAGGTGCTGAAGAATTCAAGCACCCGCTTCTTGCTCCCCCCGGGGACACCGTAAAGCGTGCGCTCGGGGGGAAGGATCTGATCAAGTGTCATGGCGGAAGGTCAACGGGTCCCGGTGCCCTGAGAGCGAGCCTGGGACTTTTCCTTGTGTTTGACCAGCTGGCGATCCAGCTTGTCGGCGAGCGCGTCGATGGCAGCGTACATGTTGGGGTCTTCTGCCAGGGCGTGGAGGTCAGCGCCTGCCGCGTGCAAGGTGCAGGCAGCCTGCTGGCGCTCCTTCTCGATCGACAGTGTCACCTGAACATTGGTGATGTTGTCGTAATGCCGTTCGAGGCGAGCGAGCTTCTCGTTGACGTAATCGCGGAGAGGATCGGTAAGTTCCACATGATGCCCGGTGATATTCACTTGCATGGACACGCTCCTTTATCCAGCGGGTTGCCATTCAATTGTAACCCTTTTTGACTACGAGCAAACCCTGATCGGACGCTCTGCAACAGGCTTGACGGCCACCGTCTGGCGATGTTTTCGCACCCTTGCCAGTGGCGTCAGATGTCGTGAGCGTCTGTACCGACAATGCCCAAGCTTTGCGCAAAGATCAACGCTGCGCTGCATCGTGGCTCAGTGCTTGTCTTCAACTCAGTGAGGGGTAACGGAGTGGACTTCAAGGGCACGTCTGGTGGGTGGTGCGTGAAAGACGCGCAAGAAGGCGGGTTTTCGTCGCCAATCCCTGCATGTACGTCGCCTTTCAGGCGCTTCGATTGCGTGAAGCAAGCGGCGTTCCGGGAGGTTCTCCGGGTGTCATCCAGGTGCAATACGCGCAAAAGTGACTTTAAAAACATGCGATTGACGGTGAATGACGCTGCCGGAACGGCGGTTTTTTACCGTCATCCTGCGCGCCGTCATGGCCCATGACGGGCAATTGATGAGCGGTTGACGGCATGACAGAGCGCGCGACAGGCGTACCGCTACTCGCGAAGTCAGAGGCTGATGAGCGGAAAATCCAACGCTTGAGGTTGGTGGCGGCTGCCATTGTGGAGGTGAAAGCAGGGCATGGCAGCCGCAGGTGACGCGTCAGGCCAGACGCTTGCGCTCGCTGGAGGACGGAATGCCCATCGCTTCGCGGTACTTGGCCACGGTACGACGTGCGACCTCGATGCCATCGCTGGCAAGCAGATCGACCAGCCGTGAGTCGGAGAGAGGCTTGCGGGCCGGCTCTTCCGCGATCAGCTTGCGGATGCGGGCACGAATGGCGGTGCTTGAGTGGGCGTCGCCACTGCCGCTGCCACCGACCTGGCTCGAGAAGAAGAACTTGAGCTCGAAGACGCCGCGCGGGGTGTGGATGTACTTCTGGGTCGTGACCCGCGAGATGGTCGATTCGTGCATCTCGACCACTTCGGCGATGTTGGCCAGAATCAACGGCTTCATCCCTTCCTCGCCTTGCTCGAGGAAGTCGATCTGACGCGCCATGATCTCGCGGCCGACCTTGAGCAGGGTGTCATTGCGCGATGACAGGCTCTTCATCAGCCAGCGCGCTTCCTGCAGGTTGTCCTTGAGGAAGGTGTTGTCGGCGGACTTGTCGGCACGCTTGATCAGCGCGGCGTATTCCGGCTGGATGCGCAGCTTGGGCAGCGCTTCCGGGTTGAGCTCGACCTGCCAGCCATGGCGGGTATGGCGCACCAGCAGATCAGGGATCACGTAATCGCTGGCGGGCTCGCCCCAGGCGGATGCCGGACGCGGATCGAGCGCGCGTACCAGGCGGATGACGTGATCCAGCTCGTCATCGTCAAGGCTCAGGCGGCGCTTGAGCAGCTTGCGGTCATCGTTGCCCAGTGCCTCGAGGAATTGACGTACCAGGCGGCGCGCCTGCGCCAGCAGCGGCAGATCATCCGGCAGCAGTGCCAGTTGCAGCAGCAGGCATTCGCGCAGATCACGGGCGAAGACGCCGGTCGGGTCGAACTGCTGCAGACGCAGCAATACCTGCTCGAGCTCGGAGGCCTTGAGGCCGGGCAGGCCCTGGCCGCGCAGGCCATCGACCAGCTCGTCGAGTGACAGGCTCAGATAGCCGGCGCCGTCGACGGCATCGATCAGGCTCTCCGCCATCTGGCGCTCACGGCCATCGAGGTCGGTCATCGCCAGCTGCCAGCGCAGGTGGTCCTGCAGGCTCTCAACGCTGGTATTGCGATCGAAGTCCGGCCCTTCTTCGCTCCCGCTGCCACTGCCGGAGCTGGTCAGGCTACCGGCGTGGTCCTGGTAGAGGTCCGACCAGTCACTGTCGAGGGGGTATTCCTCGGGAATCTCGCTCGAGGAGTCGGCAGTGGAGATCTCGCTCGAATCCTGTGTCTCGACGACATCCAGCGACTCGTAGTCCTCGTCGAGCTCCAACATGGGGTTGGACTCGAGGGCTTGCTGAATCTCCTGACGCAGGTCGAGCGTCGACAGCTGCAGCAGCTGGATCGCTTGCTGGAGCTGCGGCGTCATGGTCAGCGAGGTGCCGAGGCGGAGTTGCAGGGTGGGTTTCATGGAGTCAGTCAATTCACGGCAAAGGAACGTGCTTACTACGCTATACCGTGACTCGGGGCACTGACAAGTGGTTGTCGTGAATAATCAAGCAACTTGCATGCCATGTTTCCACTAAGGTGGTATGGACGTCATGCATGCGTCTGATGTCAGACATGAAAAAGCCGCTACGCGATAAAATCACGCAGCGGCTTTTGAAGCTTTCGCCTCCGGTGGGCTCAGCGCAGCCGCTGACCCTAGAGCGTGAACTCGTGGCCCAGGTAGACGTCGCGCACCTGCTGGTTGGCCAGGATGGAGTCCGCATCACCGTGGGCGATGATCTGGCCATCGCCGACGATATAGGCGGTGTCACAGATATCGAGTGTCTCGCGCACGTTGTGGTCGGTGATCAGCACGCCGATGCCACGGTCGCGCAGTTGGCGCACGATGCTCTTGATCTCGCCCACCGAGATGGGGTCGACGCCGGCGAAGGGCTCATCGAGCAGCACGAAATCCGGCTCGGTGGCCAGTGCACGGGCGATCTCGACCCGACGACGCTCACCACCGGACAGGCTCATGCCGGCGCTGGCGCGGATGTGCGTGATGCTGAATTCCTCGAGCAACTCTTCAAGGCGTGCCTTGCGGCCATTGCGATCCAGGTCCTTGCGGGTCTCCAGGATCGCCATGATGTTGTCGGCCACCGACAGCTTGCGGAAGATCGACGCTTCCTGCGGCAGATAGCCGATGCCGGCACGTGCACGCTGGTGCATGGCGGCAGCGGAGAGGTCCTTGTCATCGATGGAGACGTTGCCGGCATCGGCGCGCACCAGCCCGACGATCATGTAGAACGAGGTCGTCTTGCCGGCGCCGTTGGGGCCCAGCAGGCCGACGATGTCGCCCTGGCGGATCTCCAGCGAGATGTCCTTGACCACCTTGCGGCCCTTGTAGGCCTTGGCCAGATGGCGAGCGCTCAGCGTACGCGGAGTAGCAGCAGTCATGACTCAGTTTTCCTTGCTGGCATTGGCGCCGCGCGGCGTCAGAGTCATGTGCACGCGACCGCCTTCGGTCTGCTGTGCCGTCTTGCTGTTGTTGGCGTTCACCTGGCGCTTGTCGAGGAAGTACTCCACGTAGCCGCCTTCGAAGGTGTCATCGCCTTTCTCGAGACGCGCGTTGCCGACCAGCTCCACGCGGCGCTCCAGTGCATGGTAGCGGATGGTGTCGCCCCAGCCCTTGACCAGTTTCTCGTCGGGCGCGGGCTGCTGTTCCAGGTAGGCACGCTTGCCGGTGGCCTTGACCAGCGAGATCTCGCCGCTGCCGGCGCGGCTGATATCAACGCGGCTGGCATCGAGTTTCATGCTGCCCTGGCGCATTTCCACCTGGCCGGTGTAGGTGGCGGTACCGGCCTTGTCATCGAGCGACAGAGCGTCTGCGGCGATGTTGATCGGCTGGCTGGCATCGCTGTCCAGCGCCATGGCGGCCGGGGCGAAGGTGGACATGCCCAGTGCCAGGCAGAGCGCCATGACACCGCTGTTGAGGGTCTGGCGACAGGCCGTCAAGGGCTTGCGAGTCGTGGAAGTCATGGTGGCTCCTTGGCATGACGGGGTCGCCGCCCGAGCAATGATGCCATCGAGCGGCAGAGAAGAAGGTGGTGCGGCGCGGGTCATGGCGTGACGGCCAGCCCGGCGGGTTCATTCACCGCTGGCAGGCGCTGCCTCGAAGGTGCTGTTGACGCGCCCATCATCGGTATTGGTGCTGTCGGTGCCCGAGTCGATGCGCTCGGCTTCCTTGCTGGCCTCGCTCTGGCCTGTGCCGGGTTGCAGGACGCTGCGAACACGGCCCTGCAGCACGGCGGAATCCTGGGAGAGGTCGGCGCTGAAGCTGTCGCTTTCGACATGCTGGCCATTCTGGGTGATCACGACCGGCACGTCACTCCAGGCGCGATTCTGATCACGGCTGTAGTGCAAGACATCGGTATCGAGGGTCCAGCGGTCATCGGGCTGGCGCAGTCTGGCATTGCCCTCGAGGGTGAAGGTGTCGCCGCCGGCGCTCAACACGCCACTCTCACCCGTGGCATACCAGCGGCGGTCTTCACTGTCGTTGGTGCGAATCTTCGGGGTCTGCGCCCGGGTCACGTCATCGCCTGGCGTGTGCTCGATATGCGGCGAGGTCATTGACTGGATCGCCACGCCGCGCGCATCGAAGCGTGTCATGTCTGCCCCGTCGAGATAGTAATCCGGCTCACTGCTGTCGACCTCGACATTGACGGTCGATTCCAGGCTGTTGCGCTGCTCGATCAGCGCCAGCACGCCACCGACGAGCAGCAACAGCAGCATCAGCCAGAGACGCGGAGAAGGGCGGGGCAGACGTAACATCAGGGACGCGACTCCTGCAGGTAAGTATCCAGCACCGAGGCCCAATGGCCCTGTGCCTTGAGCAGCAGATCACAGAGCTCGCGCACGGCGCCATCGCCGCCCTGGCGTGAGGTGACCCAGTTGGCCTCGCTCATCACGTAGGCCATGGCGTTGGGCACGCTGACGCCGAGACCGACACGCCGAATGGCCTCGCGGTCCGGCAGGTCATCGCCACAATAGGCGACCTCTTCCAGCTCGGTCCCGTGCTCGCGGCATAGGTCGGTCAATGCGACCAGCTTGTCTTCACGGCCCTGGATGACATCCTGAATGCCCAGTTCCCTGGCGCGACGCTCGACCATCGGCGAGCTGCGGCCGGTGATCAGCGCGACGCGAACGCCACTGCGCAGCACCAGCTTGAGGCCATGGCCATCCTGGACGTGGAAGGACTTGGTCTCGACACCGTTGGCATCGTAGTGCAGGCGGTTGTCGGTGAGCACGCCATCGACATCCAGCGCCAGCAGACGCACGCGGCGTGCGCGGTCGATGATGTCCTGCGGATATTCTTCGCTCAGGGAATTCGTGTCGCTCATGGTCTTTCTCCTCGCACTCCGTGCATGCTTGACGCTGTCCTGTGAACGGCGCTGATGGGCGTTGAGCGGTGGCGTCTTGCCGGGACGATCTGCCGTCGAACAGAGACAGCGAACGCCCGCGGGAGTTCAGATCACGCCGCTGGCCAGCAGGCCGTGCATATGGATGGCTCCGATGGGGTGCTCATCCTCGTCACAGACTACCAGAACGCTGATGCGGTTTTCTTCCATGATGCGCACCGCTTCGGCGGCCAGCATGCTGGCGCGCACGGTCTTGCCGCCGCGGGTCATGACATCATCGACCTTCAGCGCGCGCAGATCGCCGTGCTGGTCGAGGGTGCGGCGCAGGTCACCATCGGTATAGACGCCGACCAGGTGGTCGTCATCATCGATCACGCAGGTGAAGCCCATGCCCTGACGCGTGATCTCGAGCAGCGCATCGCGCAGCGGGCTGCCGAGTGCCACGCGCGGCAGGGCATCGCCGTGGTGCATCACGTCCTGAACCCGCAGCAGCAGGCGTCGGCCCAGGCTGCCACCCGGGTGGGAAAGCGCGAATTCCTCGGCAGTGAAGCCGCGGGCCTCCAGCAGTGCCACCGCCAGGGCGTCGCCCATCACCAGCGCGGCGGTGGTCGAGGCGGTCGGTGCCAGATTCAGCGGGCAGGCTTCCTGGGCGACGCTGGTGTCCAGATGCGCCTCGGCGTCACGCGCCAGGGTCGAGCCGGGCTTGCCGGTCATCGAGACCAGCGGGGTGCCCATGCGCTTCAAGAGCGGCAGCAGCGCCGTGACTTCGGCGGTCTCTCCGGAATTGGACAGCGCCAGCACCACATCGGCCGGCGTGATCATGCCCAGGTCGCCATGGCTGGCTTCACCGGGGTGGACGAAGAAGGCCGGCGTGCCGGTGCTGGCCAGGGTGGCGGCGATCTTGCTGGCGACATGGCCGGATTTGCCCATGCCGGTCACGATGACGCGGCCCTTGGTGGCCAGCATCAGCTGACAGGCGCGGTCGAAGTCGTCATCGAGATGGCTTTCGAGCGCGGCGATGGCCGCTTCCTCAATGGCGAAGGTGCGGCGGGCGCTGGCGCGAAAATCCGCCTGGCTGGCCGGAGTCTCATCGGCGACGGACTGGCTGGCGGCGGTCTGACTTGAAGCAGAAATGCCAGGCGCGGTGGCGTGCGGGGTGCTGGAAGGCTCGGTCATGATCGAATTGTTGCCTGTGGTTGGCCAGGGCTCAAACCGCGCGAAAAGGGCGTGTCATCCCGCGCGGCGGCGTGGCAAACGATGATGAAGACGCTGCCGTCAGCGAGTCAGGCTGATGGCAAGCCAGGCCGTGTAGGCCAGATAGCAGGCGAGCAGGATAACACCTGGGCCGCGACCGATGCGCCCACGGCGCTGCCAGATGAGCAACGCGGCCAGCAGCAGCGTCAGCCCCAGCATTACCGGATAGTCACGGCTGATGGCGCTGCCATCCACCGGACCCGGCGCCAGCAGGCCCGGTACGGGCAGCACGGCGAGGATGTTGAACAGGTTGGAACCGATGACGTTGCCGATGGCGATGTCGTGATGGCGCTTGAGGGCGCTGGCCACGCTGGCGGCCAGTTCCGGCAGGCTGGTGCCGATGGCGATCACGGTCAGGCCGATGATCAATTCCGGCACGCCGAGTGCCTGGGCGATGTCGGTCGCCCCCCACACCAGCGCACGCGAGCTGGCGATCAGCACCGCCAGCCCGACAAGCAGCCAGAAGATGGCGCGTCCGGTGCTCATCTCGGGCACGTCATCCTGACTTTCCGCCTCGCTTGGCGAATCGACCTTGAACAGCCACACCAGCGTGAAGACCAGCAGGGCCAGCAACAGGATGCCATCGAGACGCTCGAGCCCGCTGTTGGACAGCGCATAACCGCCCAGCGCCGTGGCCGCCAGCAGCAGCGGCAGCTCGCGGCGCACCAGCCCGAAATGCACCGGAATCGGGGCGATCAGCGCCGTGACGCCGAGTACCAGGCCGATATTGGCGATGTTGGAGCCCAGCGCATTGCCGGTCGCGATATCCGGAGTGCCATCAAGAGAGGCCATGATGGAGACGACGATCTCGGGGGCAGAGGTGCCGACGGAGACGATCGTCATCCCGATCAGCAGCTTGCTCATCCCGGCGCGCCACGCAGTGGCCGCGGCTCCTTCGACGAAGCGATCAGCACTCCAGACAAGACCAATCAGGCCGATGACGACTGCAAGGATGGGATATAGCATCAGAACTCTCGGGGCAGGGGGCAGGGCGGTGGCATATCGCCGGGAACCGCGCCATTAAACGCATCCCCCCAATCCTTTGCAAGACAGTGGCCATGTTCCCATTGCCGAGCGTCTTGCCGAGCGCTTTGTTGAGCGCGTCACCACCCGCGGCACGGCTCTGTTGCCTTGATGAGACTGGCGGCACAGGGGTGGGTTCGGATACGATGTTCGCTAACTAACTTGATCCTTGGATCCCATGACTCGGACATTCGACCTGTTCACGAGCCGACAGCGTGTGGCTCGTCACGGCGAAGGTCCCTCACAGCGGATGCTTCTATGACTGATTTGCCCGGTCAGACCGCAACCCGGACGGGTGCGGACGGCCAGGATGCGCAGGCTTCTTCACGCGGCGCGGCAGGCGAGATCAATCTCGATGACGCCCTGATTCGTGTCGAAGGCCTGCGGTTCACCCGTGGAGAACGCGAGATATTCTCCGGCATCGACCTCAAGATCCCGCGTGGCAAGATAACCGCCATCATGGGGCCTTCCGGTACCGGCAAGACGACACTGCTCAAGTTGATCGGCGGCCAGCTGACGCCCTCGGCGGGGCGCGTCGAGATCGCTGGCTTGCACGTGCATGGCCTGTCGCGGCGCGAGCTGTTTCGCATGCGCCGTCGCATGGGCATGCTGTTTCAGAGCGGTGCCCTGTTCTCCGACCTGAGCGTGTTCGAGAACGTCGCCTTCCCGCTGCGCGTCCACACCGATCTCCCCGATGCGATGATTCGTGACATCGTGCTGATCAAGCTCGAGTCCGTCGGGCTGCGCGGCGCGCGTGAATTGATGCCGGCCGAACTCTCCGGCGGCATGACGCGGCGTGTGGCACTGGCGCGAGCCATCGCGCTGGACCCGGACCTCATCATGTACGACGAGCCCTTTGCCGGACAGGACCCCATCTCGATGGGCGTGCTGGTCAATCTGATCCGGCGCCTCAACGATGCGCTGGGCATGACGGCGCTGGTGGTCTCGCACGACATCAAGGAAACGCTGACCATCGCCGATTACGTCTATGTGATCGCCGATGGCAAGGTGATGGCGCAGGGCACCCCCGAGGCGCTGAACGCCGAGTCGGACCCGCGCGTGGCCCAGTTCATCCACGGCAAGCCGGATGGCCCGGTGCCCTTCCATTATCCCGCCCCGGACTTCGCCGGCGACATTCTCGACGGTCGCGAATCGGCAACCCGCAGGAGAGAGTCATGAGTGGTCTGAATCGTGGCCCGCTCGGGGCCATCACGTCACTGGGCCGCAGCAGCATCGACGTGATCGCGGCCATCGGGCGTGCCGGCATGCTGCTGGTGCAGGCCGGTATCGGCATCCCGTCCCGTGAGGGCATCGGCCTGTGGGTGCGGCAGATGCACTTCGTCGGTGTGCTGTCGCTGGCCATCGTGCTGGTCTCGGGGCTGTTCATCGGCATGGTGCTGGCATTGCAGGGCTACACCATTCTGGTCGGTTTCGGCGCCGAGGAGGCGCTGGGGCAGATGGTGTCGCTGTCACTGCTGCGCGAGCTGGCGCCTGTGGTCGCGGCCTTGCTGTTTGCCGGGCGCGCGGGATCGGCGCTGACGGCGGAGATCGGCCTGATGAAGGCCACCGAGCAGTTGACCAGCATGGAGATGATCGGCGTCGATCCGCTCAAGCGCATCGTCGCGCCGCGCCTGTGGGCCGGTTTCGTCTCGCTGCCGCTGCTGACCATCGGCTTCAGTGTCGTCGGCATCTGGGGCGGCAAGCTGGTGGGGGTCGACTGGCTGGGCATCTACGAGGGCGCCTACTGGAGCAGCATGCAGTCGAACGTCGATTTCATCGGTGATGTCATGAACGGCGTCATCAAGTCACTGGTCTTCGGGCTGGTGGTCAGCTGGATCGCCGTCTTCCAGGGCTATGACCTGATCCCGACCTCGGAAGGCATTTCGCGCGCCACCACACGTACCGTGGTTTATTCATCTTTGGCGGTGCTGGGACTCGACTTTGTCCTCACGGCCGTCATGTTCGGAGAGATTTGATGAAACGTACCCGCATGCTCGAGTTCGGCGTGGGCCTGTTCATACTCGCTGGTTTCCTGGGAATGGTCTTCCTGGGGCTGCGTGTCAGCGGCGTCACGTTCCAGCAGGCCGATGACACCTTCGTGCTCAATGCCAACTTCTCAGGGATCGGAAGCCTCAAGGCGCGGTCAAAGGTCACGATGGCAGGTGTTGCCGTCGGCAGCGTCGAGAAGATCGAGCTGGACCCGAAGTGGTTTGACGCTCGTGTCACGATGAAGCTCGACAGCAGCCTGCGTGGCAAGCTGAGCAAGGACACCACCGCCGCCATCCTGACGTCCGGCCTGTTGGGCGAGCAGTACATCGGCCTGAGCACCGGGGGAGACCCGGACGTGCTGGAGGACGGCGATACCATTCGCGATACCCAGTCTGCACTGGTGCTGGAAGAGTTGATCCAGCAGTTCGTGTCCAATTTTTCGAAGAGCTGATTCTCGAAGCGTTGATTCTCGATGCGCTGTTCATCCAAGTGCAGGCATCCGGCGCACGCGTGTGATGCACCGGAAGACCTGACTCGGTGCCTGCGGTTTCACGTTCGAGCACGATGCACATTTTCAAGGAGCAACCCTGATGACCTCTAGCCTCAAGAAGCTGATTCGTCCGTTGAGCGTGCTGAGCCTGTCCGCCCTGATGGCGCTGAGCCCGCTGGCCATGGCCGCCCCGCAGGAGCCGGACGTGTTGCTGCGCGACACGGTCGAGGGCCTGACCACCAAGATCGATAGCCGCGAGAGCTACTACAAGGACAACGTCGACGAGCTGGAAACCCTGGTGGATTCCGCGCTGAAGCCGGTGGTGGATTATCGCTACATCGCCGCCAGCGTGATGGGCAAGTACTTCAAGGGCGCCTCTCCTGAGCAGCGCACCGAATTCTCCAAGGTCTTCCATGACACCCTGATCGGCACCTACGCCAAGGGTCTGGTGAGCTTCGATTACGCCAGGCTGGACGTGAAGGACAGCGAAGGCGAGCGTCGCTATGAAGACCAGGACACTGTCTACATGGACGTGGTCGATACCAAGGGCAAGGTCTACCCGGTGGCCTATTCCATGCGTCTGCGCAATGACGAGTGGAAGGTAGTCAACGTGATCGTCAACGGCGTCAACCTGGGCCTGACCTTCCGCAACCAGTTCGATCAGGCCATGCGTGACAACGGCCGCGACATCGACGCCGTCATCAAGGGCTGGCAGCCGGATGTCGACCTCGAGAAGGGTGAGGGGGATCAGGGCAACAGCTGAGCCCTGTCGTCGCCATGACCATGAAAACTCTCTTCGATCGCGAGGGCGTCACGCTGGAAGCCGGTGACGCACGGCTGAGCCTGAGTGGCCAGCCGGATTTCGACAATGCCGCAGAGCTGGCGGATTCCGGCAGGAAATGGCTGGGGCGCCGCGAGGATGGGATTTCCATCGATCTGTGCGGCGTGGATAGCGCCAGTACCGCCACCCTGAGCGTGCTGCTCGAGTGGCAGCGCCATCTGGCGGAGCATGGTGGGCATGTCGCTCACCTCGCGCTGTCTCCCGCATTGAGCCGACTGGCGGCAGTCTCCGGACTGGAAAACCTGCTGCCGGGGCTGAATGTCGCTGAGATCGGCGCCGAGCCCCCGCTGTCACTCGAGACGTCCTGAGTCAGCGGCGGCCTGACCGCCTGTCAGGCCGCACCGCTCTGCTGGAGGCTCGAGGCTTGTCCGTATCGCCATTCATGCGCGCGGCAACGTGGAGGCAGCGATTGACTGCCAATCGCGTTCCCGCGCGCTTTTGATTACCATGTGCGGTCATATCGCATCGATCGTCGCGCAAGGATTCCCTGCCACGATCCCGACATGTACCGCGAAGGAGTCACCGCCCGTCATGCAACCGAATGATGTCAAGGCCCTGCTCGAGGCTCGTATCGAGAACGTCGATTTTCATATCCAGGGTGAGGGCTGCAATTTCCAGGTCGTCGCCGTAGGGGATGTCTTTGCCGAGCTGAGCCGCGTCAAGGCCCAGCAGCTGGTCTACTCCGCACTCAATGACGAGATCCGCTCTGGCGCGCTGCATGCCATCAGCATTCGTACCTATACCCCGGCGCAGTTCGAAGCTGCCGCCGGCAACGCTCAGGGTTGACCGGAACATTTCATGGATAAGCTGATCATCACTGGCAACGGGCCGGTCAACGGGGAAGTCTGGGCCAGCGGCGCCAAGAATTCGGCACTGCCCATTCTGGCAGCCACGCTGCTGTCGGAAGGTCCCGTGACCATCAGCAACCTGCCGCATCTGCAGGACATCACGACCAGCCTCGAGCTGCTCGGGCGCATGGGCGTCGAGCCGGTGATGGGCGACAACATGACCGTGCAGCTGGATGGCTCCAAGGTCGAGCATTGTCACGCGCCCTATGACCTGGTCAAGAAGATGCGTGCCTCGATTCTGGTGCTGGGCCCGCTGCTGGCGCACTTCGGCAGTGCCGAAGTCTCGCTGCCGGGTGGCTGCGCCATCGGCTCGCGTCCGGTGGATCTGCACATCCGTGGCCTGGAGGCGATGGGGGCCGAGATCACGGTCGAGAATGGCTACATCCGCGCCAAGGCGCCGGGTGGCCGCTTGAAGGGCGCGCGCATCGTCTTTGACGTCGTGACCGTCACCGGCACCGAGAACCTGCTGATGGCCGCGACCCTGGCCGATGGCCGCACCGTGCTGGAAAACGCCGCGCGTGAGCCGGAAGTCGTCGATCTGGCCGAGTGCCTGATCGCCATGGGCGCCAAGATCACGGGCCAGGGCTCCGACACCATCGTCATCGACGGTGTCGAGAAGCTGCACGGCTGTGAATACTCCGTTATGCCGGACCGCATCGAGACCGGCACCTTCCTGGTCGCGGCGGCTGCCTCTCGCGGCAAGGTGCGTGTCACGCGTACGCGTGCCGACACCCTGGACGCCGTACTGGCCAAGCTGGAAGAAGCCGGTGCCACCATCACCACCGGTGATGACTGGATCGAGCTTGATATGCACGGCAAGCGCCCGAAGGCGGTCAATATCCGCACGGCGCCGTACCCGGCATTCCCCACCGACATGCAGGCCCAGTTCGTGGCGATGAATGCGGTCTCGGAAGGCACCAGCACCGTGATCGAGACCATCTTCGAGAACCGCTTCATGCACGTGCAGGAGCTCAACCGCATGGGCGCCCACATCGCGCTCGAGGGCAACACCGCGGTCGTGACCGGCACCGAGCGCCTGTCCGGTGCGCCGGTGATGGCGACGGACCTGCGCGCCTCTGCCTCGCTGGTGATCGCGGCGATCGTCGCCGACGGCGAGACCATGGTTGACCGCATCTATCACATCGACCGCGGTTACGAGTGCATCGAAGAGAAGCTGTCCGGGCTGAACGTGATCATCCGTCGCTCCGCCGGCTGATCAGTGCCCCACCTCGCGCTGTCGGCCTTGATTGACCGGCAGCGCGTGCCGAATTCCTACGTACAAGCACGGGCGAATACCCCATGAGCAAGCAACTGGTCGTCGCCCTCTCCAAGGGGCGTATCCTCAAGGAAACCCTGCCGCTGCTGGCTGACGCTGGCATCGAGCCGCTGGAAGATCTCGACAAGAGCCGCAAGCTGCTCTTCGATACCAATCTGCCGGACGTCAAGCTGGTCATCATCCGTGCCACCGACGTGCCGACCTACGTGCAGCTGGGTGCCGCCGATCTCGGTATCGCCGGCAAGGACGTGCTGCTCGAGCATGGTGCCGAAGGCCTGTACGAGCCGCTGGACCTGGAAATCGCCAAGTGTCGCCTGATGACTGCCGGTGTCGTCGGTCAGCAGCAGCAGGGCGCTCGCCGTCGTGTCGCGACCAAGTTCGTCGATGTCGCGCGTCGCTATTACGCCGAGCAGGGCATCCAGGCCGAAGTCATCAAGCTCTACGGCGCGATGGAACTGGCCCCGTTGATGAATCTGGCCGACGAGATCGTCGATATCGTCGACACCGGCAACACCCTGCGCGCCAATGGCATGGAGCCGCGCGAGCTGATCACCGACATCAGCACGCGTCTGGTGGTCAACAAGGCCGCCATGACCATGAAGCATGATCGCCTCAAGCCGCTGATCGATCGCCTGCGTCAGGCCGTGGAAGCCCGCCGCGAGGTGTGATGGCCGCGTGATGTTGGCATCGACCCGATGGATACCCAAGGTCGCATAGATGACCGTGGCAGAAGATGACTCTCGAAACGCCAGCTGCCGCCCCTGCTCGTCACGATGCTTATCAAGATGATGCGGGCAGGCGCTGGACAGAGCCCGTCCGGTTCAGCCTTCTCTGCCAAGCAATGAGAAAAGAGGTTCGCATGGATACCTTGATCAACCGGCTTGATAGCCGTGATACCGATTTTACTGCCCGCCTGGACCGCTTGCTGTCATGGGAGGGCGTGTCCGATGCCGAGGTTCAGCATCGTGTCACCGACATCCTCGCGCGCGTCAAGCAGGAAGGCGATGCGGCGCTGGTGGAGTTCTCCAACCGCTTCGACCGCCTGAATGTCTCGAGCATGGCCGAGCTGGTCATCGGTGCCGAGCGTCTGGCCCAGGCCTATGCCGACCTGCCGGCGGATCAGCGCGAGGCACTGGCCGTGGCTGCCGAGCGTGTGCGTGTCTATCACGAGCATCAGAAGCCGGAAAGCTGGTCCTTCAAGGACGAGCACGGCAGCCTGCTGGGCCAGAAGGTCACGCCGCTGGACCGCGCCGGGATCTACGTGCCGGGCGGCAAGGCGGCCTATCCGTCTTCCGTGCTGATGAACGCGATTCCGGCGCATGTCGCGGGCGTGCGCGAGATCATCATGGTCGTGCCGACGCCGGACGGCGTGGTCAATGAGCTGGTGCTGGCCGCGGCGCACCTGGCGGGTATCGATCGTGTCTTCACCATTGGCGGCGCCCAGGCCGTGGCGGCACTGGCCTATGGCACCGAGACCGTGCCGCGCGTCGACAAGATCGTCGGCCCCGGCAACATCTACGTGGCGACTGCCAAGCGTGCGGTGTTCGGTCAGGTCGGTATCGACATGATCGCCGGGCCGTCCGAGATTCTGGTGGTCAGCGACGGCGTGACCGACCCGGACTGGCTGGCGATGGACCTGTTCTCCCAGGCCGAGCACGACGAAGATGCCCAGGCGATCCTGATCGGGTGGGATGACGAGCATCTGGCCGCCGTCGAGGCCGCCATCGAGCGCCTGGCGCCGACCATGGAGCGTGCCGAGATCATCCTGACCTCGCTGCGTGAGCGCGGTGCCCTGATTCGCGTCAGCGGACCGGAGCAGGCGCTGGAGCTGACCAACCGCATCGCGCCGGAGCACCTGGAGCTCTCGGTGGCGAATCTCGAGGAGTGGGTCGAGGGCGTGCGTCACGCCGGCGCCATCTTCATGGGCTCGCACACCTCCGAGGCGCTGGGCGATTACTGCGCCGGGCCGAATCACGTGCTGCCGACCTCCGGCACCGCGCGCTTCTCCTCGCCGCTGGGCGTCTATGACTTCCAGAAGCGCTCCTCACTGATTCAGTGCTCGCCAGAGGGCGCGTCAGTGCTTGGGCGTACTGCCTCGGTACTGGCGCGTGGCGAGTCACTGACGGCGCATGCGCGCAGTGCCGAGAATCGTATTCTCGACTGAGGCTGAGCCTGAAACTGAGACTGAGGCTGAGCCTTGTCTGGTCAGTAAAAAAGCCCCGCGACGGTCTCCGTCGCGGGGCTTCTTGTCATCATGGGGCGGGTGTTCTGCCCAAGGCGCTGCGCCGATGCTCCGCTTCAGCCCTTGTCCTGCAGGGACGGCTCGACGGCCGCCGGTGTGTTGTCGGGAATCGGGCGCTCGCCGACCTTGACGTCGATGTCCAGCGTTTTGCCGTCACGCAGCAGGCGCAACTCCAGCGCATTGCCGGGTTTGACGGCGGCGATGTCGGCCATCGCCAGGCGAGCATCCAGCAGGCGCTTGCCGCCGATGGCGGTCAGGATATCGCCCGGACGCAGGCCGGCACGCGCGGCAGGGCCGTCACGCAGCACGGCGGCCACCACCACGCCTTGCGGGGCGCTCAGGCCGAAGGAGTGCGCCAGCGACGGTGTCAGCTCCTGTACCTCCAGGCCCAGCCAGCCACGAATCACGCGACCGTGGTCGACCAGCGATTCGAGGATGTCGCGCGCCAGGTTGGCGGGGATGGCGAAGCCGATGCCCTGCGAGCCGCCGGAGCGAGAATAGATGGCGGTATTGATGCCGACCAGTGAGCCGTCGGTGTTGATCAGCGCGCCTCCGGAATTGCCGGGGTTGATCGCGGCATCGGTCTGGATGAAGTCTTCATAGGCGTTCAGACCAAGATGGTTGCGTCCGGTGGCCGAGATGATGCCCATGGTGACCGTCTGGCCGACTCCGAAGGGATTGCCGATCGCCAGCGAGACATCGCCGACGTGGACCTGGGTGGAATCGGCGATCGCCACGGTGGGCAGGTTGTCGAGGTCGATCTTGAGCGCCGCGAGGTCGGATTCCGGGTCCACACCCACGACCTTGGCGAATGTCTCGCGGCCATCGCGCAGGGCGACCTGAATCTGGTCGGCACCCTGGATGACGTGGTTGTTGGTCAGGATATAGCCGTCACTGGAGAGAATGACGCCGGAGCCCAGGCTCGACAGCATGCGCTGGCTGCGCAGGGCGTCTTCCCCGTAGAACTGGTTGAAGAAGGGGTCGGACATCAGCGGATGCTTGCTGTCGTCCTTGATCTCGCGCGAGGAGTAGATGTTGACCACCGCCGGTGCGGCGGCGTCCACCGCGGCCTGATAGCTGGCCGGGCCGCTGTTGCGCTGCAGCGGCGGTGCTTCACGCAGTACCGGGTCTGCCGACTCTTCGCGCTGCGCCGCTGACAGCGTCAGGCTCGGAGGTGGCAGCACCTGCTGATTGGCGGCAGAGTTCTGTGACGGGCTCGGGTAGGGGGTGTTGCCTGCCTGCTCGTTCTGCTGCGGGGCGGGCTCGCCCAGGCCCAGCGTCGGAAAGCGGTCCAGCACGACGACGGCCAGCAGGACGCCGGTGACGACGGGCCACAGTAGCGGGAGCAGTGTGCTGCGAAGAGAACGGGGCATCGGATTACCTGATAAAAAGTCCGCGCACCGACGCGATGCTGCGGACATGAAGATGAATAGCCTGAAGATCCACGTGCCACGCGAAGGGATGGCCCCGGTCAAGGCGCGACACGCTTACATGGCGCCGATGCGCCGTTACAATGCTCGCCAGTGTAACACTCGATGACTCTGACTGCTGGAGGCCCAATGGCTGATCGTGACACGCTGATGAAGGCGCTGGATGGCTGTCTGGAGGCGCAGGCCTTCAAGGACTATACCGTCAATGGCTTGCAGGTGGAGGGGCGCCGTGAGGTGCGCCGCGTGATGACCGGCGTGACGGCCAGTCAGGCGCTGCTCGATGAGGCGCTCGCCTGGCAGGCCGACCTGGTGCTGGTGCACCACGGTTACTTCTGGAAGAACGAGCCGGCCCAGATCACCGGCATGAAGCGTCGGCGCCTCAAGACCTTGCTGGCCAATGACATCAATCTGGCGGCCTATCACCTGCCGTTGGATGCGCATCCGACACTTGGCAACAATGCCCAGCTGGCCGAGCGTCTGGGGCTGATCAGTGAAGGCTGTCTGGATGGCGTGCCCGGGCGTGGCCTGGTGCATGTCGGGCGTCTGGCCGCTGAGGTGGAAGGGCTGGACAGCACCGCGCTGGGGGCCGAGTTCAGCCGGCGTCTCGGGCGTGAGGTGCTGGTCGTGGCCGGCCATGATCGCCCCATCAAGCGCATTGCCTGGTGCACCGGCGGCGCTCAGGACTATATCGGTCTGGCCATCGAGGCCGGTGTCGATGCCTTCCTCTCGGGCGAGATCTCTGAGCGCACCACCCATAGCGCCCGCGAAGAGGGAGTGACCTACTTCGCGGCGGGCCATCATGCGACCGAGCGTGACGGTGTGCGGGCCCTCGGCGAGTGGCTGGCCGCTGAGCATGGTGTGGAGCACCGCTTCGTGGATATCGACAACCCGGCGTGACATCTGATGCCGGAAACGACAACGGCCACCTCGAGAGGTGGCCGTTGTCGTTGTCGCTGTCGTTTTTAGATGCCGTGAGAGGTTCACGACAGCAGGGCGATCAGATACGCGGCGGGTTGGTAGCCGGTGTCTCGCCTTCACTCGGTTGCGGCTTGAGGCCGAAGTCCTCTGACAGGGTGCCACGGTTGTCGGCGTAATCACGCGGCAGGTCGACCTTGTCGGTCTCGCTGTCGTCCGGCGTGGTGTCAGTGTCCAGCAGGCGGCGCTTGAGCTGGCTGTCATCGCACAGCGCGGTGGCGCCAGTGGCCAGATGCTGGCGCAGCTCATTGCCGGCGCGCTGGATCTGGTCAGTCAGGTCGCTGGCCTTGGAGAAGTGGTCGTTGAGGGCATCGCGGAACTGGGTCAGCTCCAGCTCGCGCTCAGCCAGCTTCTGGCGGGTTTTCTGATTGCGGGCCACATTGGCATTCAGCAGGTGGTAGCACAAGGCGCCGATACCGATGCCAGCCAGAAAACAGGCAATGGCCAGGATCCAGTCAATGTTGCTCTCGTTCACGTCGCTCTCCTTGTGTCACGACTGCGGTGATCGTCACCGCTGGGGCATGGTAGCGCTGAGATACGATGCCGGTATTCAATGATGTTCCATCACGCCGATCTCGGGATCGGTCTGGTGTCCAGCAGATCAGCGCCGCTTGCCGCTGTCCTTCTTGCCTCAGTCTTGCGTGTCTCTTTCTTTGCTCTGTCTTTCGTGACTCGGTCTTTCGTGACCCGGTCTTTCGTGCCGCTTGCGTTTCAAAAGCGTCCACGCGCCATTATATCGGTGTGGTGCAGCGATGCGTCAATTCACGCGGCGCGCGACCTTGGTCGCCTGTCGGCGCAGCCGGCGGGGTGTGGGCGGATGCCAGCTCACGCCTTGCGAGCAATGCGCGCGGCGAAAGCCACGTCGCGCAGCCGATTGCTGGCCGGTGAGTGGGTAAAGTGGCCATCAAGGCGTATAATGCCGCGCAATTTCGTCCTTGCCTGCCCGCCGTGTCGGGTCAGGCGTGATCTTGTTCCTTTCATGTCAGGCGTGCGCCAGTGCGTGGCGCCTGACCTGCAGCGGGTTTCTCAATGCCAGCACCGACGCCTCTCGAGAAGTACCAGGCAGACCTCAAGCGTGATGACTTTGCCTACGATGCCGCCCAGGAGGATGCGGTCCGCCATCTGCAGCGTCTCTACGACGATCTCGTGCGCACGCCGCGCCAGACGCCCGACAAGGTGTCCGACGCGACGGGTGGTGGTGGGCTGGGCTCCAAGGTGCGTCGTCTGTTCGGCAAGCCGTCACGCACGGCGCCTGTCGATGAAGCGCCCGAGATCATGGGTCTCTACTTCTGGGGCGGCGTGGGGCGTGGTAAGACCTATCTCGTCGATACCTTCTACGAGAGCCTGCCGTTTGCCGACAAGATGCGCACGCACTTCCACCGCTTCATGCAGCGTGTCCACAATGAACTCGGCCACTACAAGGGCGAGAAGAACCCGCTGACTCTGGTGGCGGCCAAGTTCGCCGTCGAGGCGCGCGTGATCTGCTTTGACGAATTCTTCGTCAAGGACATCACTGATGCGATGATTCTCGCCACCCTGTTCGAAGAGCTGTTCAAGCAGGGCGTGGTGCTGGTCGCGACCTCCAATATCGTGCCGGATGATCTTTACAAGGACGGCCTGCAGCGGGCGCGCTTCCTGCCGGCGATCGACCTGGTCAAGCGTCACTGCACGGTGGTCAATGTCGATTCCGGCATCGACTACCGCCTGCGCGCGCTGGAGCACGCCGAGCTCTTCCATAGCCCGCTGGGCGACGACAGTGCCGCGCGGCTGGCGCGGGAATTCCGCTCCATCGCCGGTGCCGAAGGCCATGCCGATGAAGGTCTGAGCATCAATCATCGCGTGCTGCACGCCCTGCGTCGCCATGAAGACGTGGTGTGGTTCCACTTCGATGAGCTGTGTGATGGCCCGCGTAGCCAGAATGACTACATCGAGCTGGCGCGTGAGTTCCACACCGTGCTGGTATCCGAGGTGCCGCAGATGGGGCGCGACAGCGACGATCAGGTGCGTCGTTTCATCAACATGGTCGATGAGTTCTATGACCGTGGCGTCAAGCTGTTGATGAGCGCCGCGACGCCCGTCGAGGACCTCTATACCGGCGGCAACCTGGATTTCGAATTCCAGCGCACGCTGTCACGTCTGCAGGAAATGCAATCGCGTGAGTATCTCGCGCTGCCGCACAAGCCGTGAGACCTGCGGCAAGGGCAAAATAGCCTTTGTGGTAGGCGGGCATGACATGTACAATGCGCGCTCGCTCGAACTGTTGACCGGTTCTCGAGCCATCCTGAGTCATTCACTCCTGATGGGCGAGGGCAGTCTGGAGATGAGAGGACAGTGACTGCGCAAGCAGCACGCCGCTCGCTGCCAGACGTCGGACAACCAAGAAAAATAGGGATTGGTCGCGCACACAAGTGCAAGACCCGACTATAGGTGATTCATCCATGAAGACGTTTACTGCTAAGCCGCAGTCCGTCCAGCGTGACTGGTTCGTCGTCGACGCAGCCGGCAAGACGCTGGGCCGTATGGCTACCGAAATTGCTCGTCGCCTGCGCGGCAAGCATAAAGCCGAGTACACTCCGCACGTTGATACTGGCGATTACATCGTCGTCATCAATGCCGAGAAAGTCGCTGTGACAGGTCGCAAGGCAGAAGCCAAGACCTACTACCGTCACACCGGTTACCCGGGCGGCCTGCGCTCCATGAACTTCAACCAGATGATCGAGCACAAGCCTGAGCGTGTGATCGAACTGGCTGTCAAGGGCATGCTGCCGAAGGGCCCGCTGGGTCGTGCCATGCAGTCCAAGCTGAAAGTCTATGCTGGCTCCGAGCATCCGCACGCTGCGCAGCAGCCGCAAGAACTGAACATCTGAGGGAAGCATCGCCATGACACAGCAGCACTACGGTACCGGGCGCCGCAAGACTTCTACCGCGCGCGTCTTCCTGAAGCCGGGCACCGGCAAAATCACCGTCAACCAGCGTGACCTGAACGACTACTTCGGTCGTGTGACAGGCCGCATGGTTGTCCGTCAGCCGCTCGAGCTGACCGAAACTACCGAACAGTTCGACGTCTACGTCACTGTTGCTGGTGGTGGTGGTTCTGCTCAAGCCGGCGCTATCCGTCACGGCATCACTCGTGCCCTGATGGCTTACAACGAAGACTTCCGCCCGGCCCTCCGCGCCGCCGGTTACGTCACTCGTGACGCCCGTGAAGTCGAGCGTAAGAAAGTCGGCCTGCGCAAGGCCCGTCGTCGTCCGCAGTTCTCCAAGCGTTAAGAGAACTCGCGTCGACCACAAGAACGTCCAGTGCCCGCAAGGGTGCTGGACGTTTTTTTTGCGGTCTCGCTGCACGATTGACGAAAGCGGCTTTGGTCAAGGTGGCTTTCTTGAGTTGTGAGCGCTCTGTTCTTGCCCTTTAATACAAGCAAGCATCAAGTGCTCGGCAAGTGGATGGCCCAGCATCAAGCGGTAGTGTTTGGGAGATAACAATAAAATGTCAGATCAAGCTGTGAACCGAGGGCGACGCCGCTTCCTCGTCAGCGCAACCACCGTGGTCGGGGCGGTAGGGGTGGTCGGTATCGCAACGCCCTTCCTGGCGTCCTGGCAGCCAAGTGCGCGTGCCCGTGCGGCAGGTGCGCCTGTCACGGCGGATATCTCGCGGCTGGCACCCGGCCAGCAGATGACCATCGAATGGCGCGGCAAACCGGTGTGGGTGGTGCGTCGCACCCCCGAGATGATCGCCGATATCCGCGCCATCCCCCCCGCAGAGCTGCAGGACCCCGAGTCACTGCGTCCCCAGCAGCCCCCTTATGTCGATGCCGTGCTGCGTTCCATCAAGCCGGAATATGTGGTGTTGGTGGGTATCTGCACGCACCTGGGCTGCTCGCCTGGCTATCGTCCCGAGATCGGCGCGGCGGATCTCGGCGCGGACTGGCCGGGCGGCTATCTGTGTGCCTGTCATGGGTCCAAGTTCGATCTCGCCGGGCGAGTCTTCACTGGAGTGCCGGCGCCTTCGAATCTGGAGGTGCCGCCGCATCGCTACGAGAGTGAGCAGGTGCTGGTGGTGGGTGTCGATGAGGAGGCTGCCTGATGGGGAATCCAAACCGTGCCAAGGCGCCACGCGGCATCATGCGCTGGATCGATGACCGCCTGCCGGCCACCCAGTTTCTGCAGGACCATCTGACCGGCTACTACGCGCCGAAGAACTTCAACTTCTTCTACTTCTTCGGCTCGCTGGCCTTGCTGGTGCTGGTCAATCAGATATTGACCGGCATCTGGCTGACGATGAGCTATACGCCGAGTGCCGAGGAGGCCTTTGCCTCCATCGAGTACATCATGCGCGATGTGGAGTACGGCTGGCTGATCCGCTACATGCATTCCACCGGCGCCTCGGCCTTCTTCGTGGTCATCTATCTGCACATGTTCCGTGGCCTGCTGTATGGCTCCTACCGTGCGCCTCGCGAGCTGGTATGGATCTTCGGCATGTGCATCTATCTGGCGCTGATGGCCGAGGCCTTCATGGGCTATCTGCTGCCCTGGGGACAGATGTCCTACTGGGGCGCGCAGGTGATCATCTCGCTGTTCACGGCGATTCCGGTCATCGGGGCAGACCTGGCGCAGATGATACGTGGTGACTACCTGATCTCGGGAATCACCCTGAACCGCTTCTTTGCGCTGCATGTCATTGCCTTGCCGCTGGTGATCGTCGGGCTGGTGGTGCTGCATCTGGTGGCGCTGCACGAGGTGGGCTCGAACAATCCCGATGGCATCGAGATCAAGGACCGGAAGGATGAGGCGGGGCAGCCGCTGGATGGCATTCCGTTCCATCCCTATTACACGGTGAAGGACCTCGTCGGCGTCGGCGTCTTCCTGTTCGTGTTCTGTGCGGTGATCTTCTACTTCCCCGAGGGCGGCGGCTACTTCCTGGAGACGCCGAACTTCGAGCCGGCCAATTCGCTCAAGACGCCCGAGCACATCGCGCCGGTGTGGTACTTCACGCCGTTCTACGCCATGTTGCGCGCGGTCAATTACCCGCTGTTCGGCGTGGATGCCAAGTTCTGGGGCGTGGTGGTCATGGGGCTGGCGATCGCCATCCTGTTCGTGCTGCCGTGGCTGGATCGCTCGGCGGTGCGCTCGATCCGCTACAAGGGCTGGCTATCGCGAATCGCCATCGTCATCTTCGTGGTGAGTTTCGTGACGCTGGGCGTGCTGGGGGTGATGCCGCCCACGCAGGAGCGCACGATCATCGCGCAGCTGGCGACCGTGGCATATTTCGCCTTCTTCATACTGATGCCGCTGTATACGCGCTTCGAGACGACGCGAGCGGTGCCTGACAGGGTGACGGGCCGATGAGCGCGCTGATGGGTGGGTCAAGGGAGTGGCTCAAACGCGGGCTGGCAGCAGGGTTGCTGGCCGTAGTGAGCCTGATGGGGTCGGGCATGGTGAGCGCGGCGAGCAGCGCGGTGCCGCTGGAGACGATGCAGCCGGATCTACACGATCAGCCCTCGTTGCAGCGAGGCATGCAGCTTTACACCAATTACTGCCTCGGCTGTCATAGCCTGCAGTATCAGCGTTACTCGCGTGCCGCAGAGGACCTGGGGATGCCCGAGGACCTGGTCGAGCAATATCTGATTCTCTCGCCAGCGCTCAAGATCAATGACACCATGCGCACGGGCATGCAGAAAGAAGACGCGGCCGGCTGGTTCGGCACGCCGCCACCGGATCTGTCGCTCGAGGCGCGTCTGCGCGGCACTGACTGGATCTACACCTATCTGAAAAGTTTCTATCGCGATGCGTCACGTCCGTGGGGCGTGAACAATGCGGTCTTCCCTCAGGTCGGCATGCCGAATGTGCTGGAGTCGCTGCAGGGCGTGCAGGAAAAGGTCTGTGGACAGAGTGACCTGGCGGTAGCGGGGGCGGAGATCGATCCCGACACGGGGCGTTATGCGTCCTGTGATATTCTAGAGATCACCCAGCCTGGCAGCATGACGGCAGGGGAGTTTGATCAAGCGATGTGGGATCTGACCAATTTTCTGGCCTATGTCGGCGAGCCTTCGCGACTCAAGGCTGAGAGCATGGCCCCCAAGGTGTTAATATTCATTCTGATCTTTACCTTGCTGGCGTATCTTCTCAAGAAGGAATACTGGCGCGACATTCATTGATGGCCCCCGGGGCGGGGTCTCAGTGATAATGGCGAGCCGGCAGTGACGGGCGCGCGGCTGATCAGTCGCGCGCCCGCTTGCGTCGCCTCGAGGTGGCGCAGGCTGACCCTCTGGCAGGGCCCGTTGTGACAAGGGCAGGCCAGAGGAAACTTATCCCCGTTTGTCAGGCCAAAAGCTGACACGGGCATGTCTCGAACAGATGCGAGGACAGTTTCATGGGTGTTGTGGCCAAGCGTTCATCGATGACCTTCTACTCCGGTGGTGACGACCACTTCAGCCACCGTGTACGGATCGTGCTGGCCGAGAAGGGTGTGGCAGTCGATATCATTGATGTGGATGATGACAGCCGTCCGGCCGAACTGGCCGACCTGAACCCGTACAACAGTGTGCCGACGCTGCTGGATCGCGACCTGGTGCTCTACGAGTCCAAGGTCATGATGGAATATCTGGACGAGCGTTTCCCGCATCCGCCGCTGTTGCCGGTGTATCCGGTGGCGCGCGCCCAGAGTCGTCTGTGGATGCATCGCATCGAGCGCGAATGGGTGCCGATGATGGAAACCATCCAGACAGGCACCAAGAAGGAAGCCGACAAGGCGCGCAAGGAATTGCGTGAAAGCCTGATCGGCATTTCCCCGATCTTCGACGACATGCCGTTCTTCATGAGCGACGAGTTCTCGCTGGTGGACACCTGCATAGCCCCGATCCTGTGGCGCTTGCCGACACTGGGAATCGAGCTGCCGGAGAAGCAGGTCAAGCCGCTGCTGACCTACATGGAGCGGTTGTTCGGGCGTGATGCCTTCAAGGCGTCGCTGTCCGAGGCCGAGCGCGAGATGCGCATCTGATCCGTGCGTGATCCTTCGGTCACTGATCGATCGGTCACGCATTCGGGCTTTCGTCCTCGCTCATCAGTCTGTGGATGATGGATGTGAGCGATGTGCGGGGCGTTGGCCCGTTGGCGGAATGGACTTCGGTCGTCGCTGACACTCATTGCAGTTCAAGAGGTTCTCCCATGCTTTCCAGTCGCCCTTATCTGGCACGCGCACTCTACGAGTGGCTGCTGGATAACGACAATACGCCGTACATCGTGGTGGACGCCGAGCAGGAAGGTGTCCAGGTGCCGCGTCAACACGTCCAGAACGGCCAGATCGTGCTCAATATCGCACCCGGTGCGGTGCGTGATCTGTTGATCGCCAATGAAGGGGTCAGCTTCAATGCCCGCTTCGGTGGTCAGCCGATGCACGTCAGCGTGCCGACGGCGGCCCTGGTCGCGCTGTATTCGCGTGAAAACGGTGTCGGTATGGTCTTCGGTCACGAGCCGGTGATGCCGGGTGCCGATGAGATGACATTCGGTGAAGCCGCGCCAGATGCCGAGCCGGCCGCCGCAGCGCGCCCGACGCTGGCCAGTGTCGGCAGTGCGCCCGTCGAGGAAGAGGTGCCTGCCTCGGGATCAGCGGATGCGTCCGTCGAGACAGGTCCAGGCGCTGATGCCGAAGTCGCCGGTGAAGAGCAGGCGTCAGACTCGGCCAGTGACGAGCAGGGGGCTGATGGCAATGATCAGCCCAAGCCGCCGCGCAAGGGGCGTCCTTCGCTGCGCGTGATCAAGTAATCACGTCGGCAGGTGGGGGCGATGGATGAGGGTTGGCCATTGTCCGCCTGATGTCGCTCCTGTCATGAAAAATGCCCCGCAGGCTTCGGCCTGCGGGGCATTTTTCATTCTGGGCACTATTAAATCAGGGCGCTTTTCGTTCAGCGCACTTTGCATGTCAGGCACGCAAGGTGCGCCACCTCGGTCAGTCGAGGTACTCGAAGACCTTGGCGATACGCTGGATGCCGCCGACTTCAGAGACCTTGCTGACGATCTGGTCGGCTTCGGCGCGGGTCACGATACCCATCAGGTAGACGCTGGCATTCTCGGTGAGTACCAGGATGCGACCGGAGTCGATGTTGGTATCCGCCGCTAGCGTGGCCTTGACGCGCGTGGTCAGCCAGGTGTCCTGCACGCGCTGGCTGGCCGGGGCATTGGCGCTGATTTCCAGCGCATTGTGCACCTGACGCACGCGACGCACGTCCTTGGCGATGTCCGTGGCCTTCTGCTTCAGCTCGTCGCTGGCGACCTGGCCGGTCAGCAGCACCATGCCGTTGTAGGAGTTCACGTTGACGTGGGCATCATTGAAGCGGGCATCGGTCTTGCCGAGATTGACCTCGATCTTGGTCTCGATGCTCTCGTCTTCCACCTGGGCGCCCAGGGTGCGATCGCCATAGTCTTCGTCGATCGGGCCGCTGTTGGTCAGGTCGGCGACGGTGGTACAGCCGGCTAGCGTCAGGAAGCCGGCGGTGGCCATGAGGGAAAGCAGATTCTTGGGCGTCATGCCGTTTTCTCCTGGTGAATGCCGTGGGGCGCGCGGATTACTCGTTGCTGCCGAACAGCTGATGATCAATCAGGTCGCACAGGCAGTGGATGGCCAGCAGATGGACTTCCTGGATGCGTGCCGTAGAGGTGGCGGGCACACGAATCTCGCAGTCTTCGCTGCCCAGCAGTGACGCCATGTCGCCACCGTCACGGCCGGTCAAGGCGACGACGCGCATGTCACGGTCGTGAGCCGCCTGGATGGCCTGCACCACGTTGGCGGAGTTGCCGCTGGTGGAGATGGCCAGCAGGATGTCGCCGGGCTGACCCAGGGCGCGGATCTGCTTGGAGAACACCTCGTTGTAGCTGTAGTCGTTGGCGATGGACGTCAGCGTGGAAGTGTCGGTGGTCAGCGCGATGGCCGGCAGGCTCGGGCGCTCACGCTCGAAGCGGTTGAGCAGCTCGGAGGAGAAATGCTGGCTGTCGCCGGCGCTGCCGCCGTTGCCGCAGGCCAGGATCTTGCCGTCATTGACCAGGCTCTGGACCATCATCTGGCTGGCCGCTTCGATGAAGGGCGGCAGCACTTCGCTGGCGTAGGTCTTGGTGTCAATGCTGGCGTTGAAGTGGCCGAGAATACGCGATTGGAAATCCATGATGGCTCTTGGTCGTTGGCTTCAGAACGCTTCGAAGGCGTGGCGAATCCAGTGAATGGAACGAGGGGAGGTCCCCTCCACGCCTACTACGTCGAAGCGGCAGGAACATGATAGCCCGTGCTGGGCCAGATAAAAACGCGCGGCAGTGATCAGCCGGCGTTGCTTGGTATGGGTCACGCTTTCCAGTGCGCTGCCGAAGCGGGAGTTGGCCCGGTAGCGCACCTCGATGAAGACCAGGGTCTCGGCGTCACGCATGATCAGGTCGATCTCGCCGCCCTTGGCATGCTGGTTGCGCGTGACGGGTGTCAGGCCACGCGCTGCCAGCCATTGTTCTACCTCCGCCTCGATGACGGCGCCGCGCGCTCGGGCGCGACGCTGGGGAGGCGGGTGCGCCTTGCCAGAGGGTGAGTCGGCGCGTGTCATGTCAGGGCGTGTAGGCTTCGACGGTGCGGCTGTTGGCGCCTTTCAGTGGCGGACGCGGTATGCCACCTCTGAATTCAGCCCAGGGCAGCGTGCGCTCGATGCGGCCATCGTGGCGCGGGAAGAGGCTGCCGGTGGCGCCGAAGAGTTCGCCGCCCGCACCGGCCAGCATCAGCGGTACGCGCTGGGCCAGACGATAGGCATCGACCCCCATGGCGTTGAGCTTGAGCATGCGCGGTGAAGCATCGGACAGGGCGCGGTAGGTGTCGACTTCCGGCAGGGACGCCTTGCCGCCGGAGGAGGCCTCCGGCACTTCCCAGGGAATGTCCACGAAGTCGACGCCATTGAGGTCGCCATCCTGATCGGGCTGCGGTGCGCCGTCATAGAGATGGGAGGTGCCGTAGATCGGCAGGTCGCCCGCATAGTAGAAGTCTAGCATCGGCGGCACCTGACGCGCATAGCTCGGCAGCGCCAGCAGGAAGATCATGTCGATGTTGCCGGAGTGCGCGCGGCCGTATTTGCTGCCGGATTTCTTGGCGGACTTCATGCGCGCCTGATCCTGGCTCGAGACCGACAGCAGGTCCTTGACGGCTGAGCTGACGGCGCCCTTGGGGTTGTAGCGCTCGACGGAAACGACGTCGCCACCTTCCTGCTCGAAGCGGTCACGGAAGGCGCTGTAGACGCGCTGGCCCCAGGCATTGTTGGGCACCAGCGCGGCGGCGCCACGATGGCCATCAAGCGCGGCGCGCATGGCGACCTGGCGGGCTTCGTCCTCGGCGGACAGGCCGTACTGGAACAGGTTGTCGGCACGGTTGCTGTCATGGGGGCCGTAGTTGAGGGCCAGTGTCGGCAGCGGCAGGCTGTTCTGGGTCTCGAGCTGACTGACCAGCTTCTTGTCCAGCGGGCCAAGTACAACCTGGGCGCCATCCATGGTGGCACGGGCATACAGGGTCTTGAGGTCCGCGCTCGAGGTGTCATAGAAGCTCAGCTGCGGGGTGGCCTCGGCATTGTCGATGGCGCTGCGATGGCGCGCCTCGATGCCTTCACGGATGGCCTGGGCGATCCGCTTGAGCGAACCGGACTCGGGCAGGAAGACGGCAATCTTGCGCACTTCCTGGCCGGAGAGCTCGCGCAGGTCGAGGATGCCCTGCGGCATCTGGCGCGCGGCGGGATGCTGCGGGTTGGCGTCCGACCAGTCGTTGATGGCGGAGAACATCTGGTCGATGTTGCCGCCGAAGCGACGCTGCAGGCGCAGCAGGTCCGTCCAGCCACTGGCGGTGGAGTTGGCACTGGCCAGCTCATTGAGCTGGCTGGGCGAGAGGCGCGTGAGCTGCTCCCACAGGGTGTCGTTGATGCTCAGGTCATCGCTGTCGGCCTGCAGGGCGATCAGGGTCTGGGCGCTGGCCAGGGGTTCGCCGACCATGCCGAGTGCCAGGCCGCGACGCTTGCGCAGTGTGCGCTGGTCATCGCTGGACATCTGGATGCCGTCCTCGAGCACCGAGGTGGCCAGGATCGTGTTCCAGCCGTCCTGCTGCTCAAGCGCGATGCGCGACAGCAGCAGGGCCCATTGCACGCGTTCCTGCGGCTCGAGGCTTGTTGGATCGATGTCGGATGCGATGGTGATCGCCTGCGCGTTGTCGCCGCTGCGTGCTAGGATGTCCGCAGCTTGCAGGCGCGTACTGGCCGCTTGCTGACCCTGTTGCTGCTCGGCCTGAGCGAGCAGGGCATCGGCCCCGGGGCCGCTGGAAAGCGGTGACTGTCCGGCACACCCTGCCAGCAGCAGGGCGGAGGCGGCGAGGCCCGCCAGCGTGCGCAGGCCGGAACGTGAACGGCGCGCGGCCTCCTGCCGGATGGCTGACGAAGTGCCCAGCGTATTGGCTGATGCACGATTCCATGTCTGGCGCATGTACGACGGTCCCTTGGCTGATGGGCGATGTGGTCAGGACTGCATCGCCGCCTACTGTGATGAAGGGTGAAAGGCATCATGGCACTCGGTCGATCAGGGCCACGCATGCAGCGTCCTTCGGATGAAATGTCCCAAGGCAATCTGCCTGTGTCTGACGACCATTTCTACCATTGAGTTCAACGAGTCGAAGCATTGAATGTCCGAGTCTTCTGAAGGCGTATTGTACGTGGTCGCCACGCCGATTGGTAACCTCGATGATCTCAGTCCCCGCGCCGCGCGGGTGCTGGGAGAAGTGGACCTGATCGCAGCCGAGGATACCCGCCACAGCGCGCGGTTGCTGCGTCACCTGGGCCTGGAAGTGCCCATGATGTCCCTGCACGATCACAATGAACGTGGTCGTGTCGACCAGCTGTGTCAGGCGCTGGAGGCAGGCCGACGCGTCGCGCTGGTCTCCGATGCCGGCACGCCGCTGATCTCCGATCCCGGCTTCATCGTCGTGCGCGCCCTGCGCGAGCGTGGCTTCAAGGTAGTGCCGCTGCCGGGGCCGTGCGCGTTGATCACCGCCCTCAGCGCGGCGGGCCTCCCGACGGATCGCTTCACCTTCGAAGGCTTTCTGGCCCACAAGGGCGGCCCGCGTCAGGCGCGCCTTGCCGCGCTGCGCGACGATAGCGCCACCCACGTGCTGTATGAATCTCCGCACCGTATCCAGGCGCTGCTCGGCGATATCCGCGAGGTGCTGGGCGAGCGCCGGGTCGTGCTGGCCCGTGAGCTGACCAAGACCTTCGAGACCTTCCTCGATGGCACGGCGGCCGAGCTGTTGGCGCAGATGGACGCTGACAGTGATCAGACCCGCGGCGAGTTCGTGGTCATGATCGAAGGAGCGCCGGCACGTTACGGCGATGAGGCGGCCAGTGTCGAAGGCGACGCCCTGTTGCAGGTGCTGTTCGAGGAGGGCGTCGGCGTCAAGCAGATGGCCGCCATCGCCACACGTCTGGTGGGCGGGCGCAAGAAAGCCTGGTATGCCAAGGCGCAAGCCATGAAGGACGCGGCAGAGGAATAAGCAAACCTCTGTCATGCCAGACTTTTTTGCCGCTGCCATTGTTCGGCCTGCGCGGGCTTCGTCTTGTGAAAGGCCCATGACACTGGTAGTCTTGCGCGCTTGGGAGACGGCCAGACAGTCGCCGCCAGCGCAAGCTGGGGGAGGAAAGTCCGGGCTCCATAGGGCAAGGTGCCAGATAACGTCTGGGCGGCGCGAGCCGACGGCAAGTGCAGCAGAGAGAAGACCGCCTACGTCAGCTTCGGCTGACCGGTAAGGGTGAAAGGGTGCGGTAAGAGCGCACCGCGCGGCTGGTAACAGTTCGCGGCGAGGTAAACCCCACCTGGAGCAAGACCAAATAGGCCCCCTATGCTGCTGCCCGCAGTGGGGGCGGGTTGGTTGCTTGAGCCCTGAAGTGATTCAGGGCCTAGATGAATGACTGTCCACGACAAGACCCGGCTTATCGGCCATCTCCCGCCTTATAACGTCAGTGTGCTGCCAGCCTTCGCGATGCGAGCGATGGCAGCACACCTTGAATTCGCATGACCGGCGCCGTCCGCTGCGTGTTTCGTGAATGACCATTGCAGTTGGATGGCAACGAACACGCTGCCGTGACAGGCGCCGGTTGTCGGTTATGGCACTTGAATTCGTGTTTCAGCCCCTTGCCTGCTGCACGCAGGCGCTGTCTCCGCTCTTATGCTGCCGGTGCCCTTTGCCACCGGCTTTCACTGCTCGCATCGCGTGCCAAGGTCCAGAGTTTCGTCATGTCCAAGCCCAGCGCTCCTTCCGTTACCGAGTCTGTCGATACCGAGTCCGTCGAAGTGGCTGATCGCTTCGCGCATGTCAGTGTCATGCTCGACGGCGCGGTCGATGGCCTGATTCAGGACACGGCCGGCGTCTACTTCGACGGCACCTTCGGTCGCGGTGGCCATTCGCGTCTGATCCTGTCGCGCCTGGCGCCCGAGGGGCGTCTGATCGCCTGTGATCGTGACCCCCAGGCGCTGGCGGAAGCCGCGACCATCGATGACGAGCGTTTCAGTATCCATGCCGGTGAATTCGCGCGTCTTGGCGAGTATGCCGAGCGTGAGGGCGTGCATGGCCAGCTGGATGGCATCCTGCTCGACATCGGCGTGTCATCCCCGCAGCTGGATGATGCCGAGCGTGGCTTCAGCTTCATGAATGATGGCCCGCTGGACATGCGCATGGACCCCACCAGTGGCGAGAGCGCCGCCGAGTGGCTGTCGCGTGCCAGTGCCGAGGACATGGCCTGGGTCTTCAAGACCTATGGTGAGGAGCGTTATGCCAAGCGTCTGGCGCGCGCCGTGGTGGAGCGTCGCGCCGAGCGACCCATCACGCGCACCGGCGATTTCGCCAGCCTGATCAAGGATGCCCACCCCAACTGGGAGAAGCACAAGCACCCGGCGACGCGTGTCTTCCAGGCGATCCGCATTCATATCAATGGTGAGCTGGATGAGCTGACCCGCGCGCTGGATGCCGGTCTCGAGGCGCTCAAGCCCGGCGGTCGTCTGGTCGTGATCAGCTTCCACTCGCTGGAAGACCGCATCGTCAAGCGCTTCATGCGTGACAAGGCGCGGGGGGATCAGGCGCCGCGTGGCATGCCGATCCGTGAAGACCAGCTCAACAAGCGTCTCAAGCTGGTGGGCAAGGCGCAGAAGGCCTCGCAAAGCGAAGTCGATGCCAATGTCCGTTCGCGCAGTGCCGTGATGCGCATTGCCGAAAAGCTCAAATAGCGTCAGTGCTCCCTCCGGGGAATCGTGCCTCTTTCTGCGCCTGCCTACCGGCAGGCGCGCGCGCAAGTGGGCTGTGGTGAAAGGACGACACAAGTGTTGCCGTGCTGCAACTCTTAGCGGCTAACGCCACTTGCTGACATAATGCGCCGGGCGCTTCAAACAAGTGAGCGAACATCGCGCCTGCACGTTGGCAGTCTGCAAGGATATTCGTGATGCGGGGCATCACGTTCAGAGTGATTAGGGAGTCGGCATGGCGGGACGGAGACAGGATGGCTGGACGGGTAACTGGCCGATCAAGGTGCAGATGCGTTGGCGTCACCTGTGTTTCGCGGTGCTGATGCTCAGTCTGCTCGGCTCTGCCGCTGCTGTCGTGATCAGCTCCCACCTCTCGCGCGGCCAATATGCCCAGCTGCAGAAGCTGGAAGCGGCGCGCGATGATGCGCGTGCACGCTGGGGCCGCCTGCTGCTGGAAGAAAGCGCCTGGTCGGCACCGGCGCGTATCGAAAGCATCAGCATCGAGCGACTCGAGATGCGTGTCCCGGATGTCCACGATGTCGAGGTCATTCGCTGATGGCCACGCGTCGCCCGCCTTCGTCTCGCCCGCGCAATCCGCGCAAAGCCGCCGGCGCTGAGCCCCCCGCTCGTCCCAAGGCCGCCAGCGGTGCCCGCAAGAGCGCGCGCGCGGCCATGGGGCCAGCCCGCTATCGCATCATGCTCTTCATCGTGCTGGCCGGGCTTGTCGCTCTGGTCGGCCGCATCGGCTATCTCCAGCTCTTCGATCAGCAGTTCCTGCAGGATCAGGGCGACGCACGCACCCTGCGTGTCGACAGCATCAATGCTCACCGCGGCATGATCACCGATCGCACCGGTGAGCCGCTGGCGATCTCCACGCCGGTCATCACCCTGTGGGCCGACCCGCGCAAGGTACCCGACGACCCCGTGCGGCTGTCGTTGCTGGCGCGCGCGCTGGGTCAGAAGCCGGATGATCTGATCGCACGCGTCCGCCGCTATCGTGATGCCGGCAAGGGCTTCATGTACATCAAGCGCCAGATGACCCCGCCGCAGGCCCAGCCTGCCATCGACCTCGATATTCCGGGCGTCAGCCACAAGCAGGAATACAAGCGCTATTACCCCTCCGGAGAAGTCTCCGCCCAGTTGATCGGCGTGACCAACGTCGATGACAAGGGTCAGGAGGGGCTCGAGCTTGCCTACAATTCCTACCTTTCCGGTACGCCGGGCAAGCGGCGCGTGCTCAAGGACCGCAAGGGGCGCCTGGTGCGTGACCTGCATCTGATCAGCGAAGCCAAGCCCGGTGGCGACCTGACCCTCTCCATCGACCTGCGTCTGCAATACATGGCCTACCGCGAGCTCAAGGCGGCCGTGGCGGAGCACCGCGCCGATGGCGGCACTCTGGTGATGATGGACGCGCGCACCGGCGAAGTGCTGGCGATGGTCAATCAGAAGTCCTATAACCCGAACAACCGCGCCGGGCTTGATCCCGCCGGGCTGCGTAACCGCGCGATCACCGATGCCTTCGAGCCCGGCTCGGTGATGAAGCCGCTGTCGATGAGCGCTGGCCTTGCCTCCAGCAAGTATCAGCCGGACTCGGTGATCGATACCACGCCGGGTTACATGCGGGTCGACCAGTTCACCATTCGTGACTTCCGCAACTACGGCAAGCTCGACATGGCGGGCATTCTCTATCATTCCTCGAATATCGGCATGAGCCGCATGGCGCTGAGTCTCGAGGATGATGCGGTGTGGAATCGCTACTATGAGCTGGGCCTCGGCCAGGCGCCGGGCACCGGCTTCCCGGGCGAGACGACCGGCGTGCTGCCGCCGCCGACCAACTGGTCGCGCAGCAAGCGGGCCTCCATCTCCTACGGTTACGGTATCAGCGTCTCGGCGCTGCAGCTGGCCAGCGCCTACACCGCGCTCGCCAACGATGGCCGTCGTGTGCCGCCGTCGCTGCTCAAGGTCAAGACGCCGCCGGTCGGTGACCAGGTGATCTCATCGGACAACGCGCACGCCTTGCTCGGCATGATGGAGAAGATCGTGCAGCCCAACGGGCCTGCCAAGCGGGCGGTGGTCGAAGGCTATCGCATCGCCGGCAAGACCGGCACCGTGCGCAAGGTGACGGCCGGTGGCTATCAGAAGACCGCGTATCGTTCGTTGTTCGCGGGTGTGGCACCGGTGTCTGATCCGCGTATCGTGACCGTGGTGATGATCGAGAACCCCAAAGGGGAGGAATATTACGGCGGCTTGGTGGCGGCGCCCGTGTTCGGGCGCGTGGTGGGCAAGGCATTGCGCCTGCTGGATGTGCCGCCGGACAGCAAGGTCGGTGAGTAACGCTTTTCATGTGGCACGGTCGTCGGCCTCGGGCGGGCGACTGCGTCTTTTTTCTCATGTAGTGAATACGTTCCGGGACATCGGGAACAAGGAAGGTCTTCCGACATGACTTCACCGCACGATACCAGGCGCCTGGGCGAGTTTCTGGCGCGCCCGTTGGCCACGGCGACAGACATGCTGGCAGCGTTGCTGGCGCTGTGGCCAGGCGCCCTCAATGACGATTGCCGTGCACGGCTTGCCGCGCGCGATGACTGGCACCTGACGATCGACAGTCGCAGTGCCGCGCAGGGCTCCCTCTTCATCGCCATCCCCGGCATCGCCAGCGATGGCCGCGACTATATCGCCGCGGCGCTTGAGGGCGGTGCCGAGCTGGTGCTGGCCGAAAGACCCGCAGGCGGGGATGCACGTCTCGCGCTGCATTCAGACGATGCCAGAGTCGTCTGGCTCGAGAATCTGGGCGAGCAGCTCGGTGAGCTGGGTCGCCAGGCCTTCAGTGTGCCCGAGTCGCTGACGCTGGTCGGGGTCACGGGCACCAATGGCAAGTCTTCCGTCACCCATTACATCGCCGAGCTGGCCGAAGCGATGGGCACGCCCGCCGGCATGATCGGCACGCTCGGCATCGGGCGTCCCGGCGCGCTGGTCGCGGGCGAGCGCACCACGCCCGACGCCCTGGCCGTGCAGGCGGCGCTCAAGGGGCTGAGCCTGGCCGGTGCCGAGTTGATCGCGATGGAAGTCTCTTCCCATGCGCTCGATCAGGGGCGCGTCAATGGCTGTCGCTTCACCGTCGCGGGCTATACCAATCTTTCGCGAGACCACCTCGACTATCACGGCAGCATGGCGGCCTATGCGGCGGCCAAGGCGAAGCTGTTCAAGCGCCCCGAACTCAAGCTTGCGGTGCTCAATGCCGACGATGCGCTGGCGCGTCTGATGCTGGCCGGCATGCAGCGCGGCGTGCGCGTGCTGGCGATGGGGCGTGATGATGTCGCGACCCTGCGCGTGCTGGATGTCTTCCCCGAGCCGCTGGGGCAGGTTGCCGTGATCGCGACGCCGGATGGCGAGCGCGAGCTGGGCCTCAATCTGATGGGGCGCTTCAATCTCGACAACGCCTTGCTGGCAATGCTGATCCTGCATGGCCTCGATTATTCGTTCGAGGGGCTGTTTGCTGCCGCGCCGCGTCTGACGCCGGTGCCGGGTCGAATGCAGCGCCTGAGCCGTGATGGCGCGCCGGTGGTGGTGGTCGACTATGCCCACACGCCGGAGGCCGTCGAGACGGCGCTGACCGCGCTGCGTGCCCACCTGCCGGCGCGGGATGATGCGCGCCTGTGGTGTGTACTCGGCTGTGGTGGCGATCGCGACAGCGGCAAGCGCCCGCTGATGGCCACGGCCGCTGAACAGGGCGCCGACCGTGTCGTGATCACCGATGACAATCCGCGTAGCGAGGATGCCGCCGCCATCCGTCAGCAGATGATGACCGGCATCCATGCCCGCGAGCGCGTGCTGGATATCGCCGAGCGTGGCGAAGCCATTGCCCAGGTCATCCGCGATGCCGGCGAACATGATGTCATCCTGATCGCCGGCAAGGGGCACGAGGACTATCAGGAAATCGACGGTCAGCGACTGCCGTTTTCGGATGTGGCCCATGCGGTCGCGGCGCTGGAGCGTCGTGAGCTCTCGATGCTGGAAGGTCAGGAGCGTGACGCATGAGTGCGCCTGAACAGCCTGTTGGTCCGAGCACCTTCGAGGAAGTGGCCGCGGTGCTCGGGGCGCAGTTGCCACAGGCATTGCGCGATCAAGCGCTGGGCGCCATCGAGACGGACACCCGCAAGCTTGGCGAGCAGGCCGCACCGCTGTTCGTGGCGCTGAAGGGTGAGCGCTTCGATGCCCATGACTTCCTCGCCCAGGCTCGCGCCAATGGCGCCGTCGCGGCGCTGGTCGAGCGGGCAGTGGATGATCCGCTGCCGCAGATCGTCGTCGCGGATACCCGGCTGGCCTTCGGGCTGCTGGCGGCGGCGCGTCGTCGTGCCTGGGGGAGGCCGCTGATCGCGGTGACCGGCAACAGCGGCAAGACCAGCGTCAAGGGCCTGGTGCATGCCATCCTTGTGCGGGATGCCGCGCGTTTCGAGGCCGAAAGCCTCGCCAATCACGGCAACCTCAACAACGATTTCGGTCTGCCGATGACGTTGCTGCGCTTGAGCAATGCCCACCAGCACGGTGTGGTCGAGCTGGGCGCCAATCATCTCGGCGAGATCGCCTGGACGACGGCCCTGGCGCGCCCGCAAGTGGCGGTGATCACCAATGTCACCGGCGCCCATGTCGGCGAATTCGGCGGCATGGGGCAGATCGCCCAGGCCAAGGGCGAGATTCTGGCGGGCTTGAGCCCGTTGGGAGGGCGACGTCCGGTCGCGGTGCTCAACCGTGATGACGCCTACTTCTCGCTATGGCAGGCGCTGGCCGCAACCGGTCAGGCGGTCGATGTCATCGACTTCAGCGTTGCGGATGGCGTTAAGGATGGCAGCGTGGATAGCGGTGATCGCCCGGCACGCCTGCAGGCGCGCGAGCTAGGCGCGGATGAACTCGGGCGTTATGCTTTCGAACTGACGTTTGATGGCCGCTCGCTCGGTCGTGTCCAGCTGGCGTTGCTGGGGCGTCACAACGTGGCCAATGCGCTGGCGGCTGCCGCGGCGTGCCTGGCACTGGGCATCGACAGTGATCTGGTGATCGCCGGACTCGAGAGCGCCGAGAGCGTGCCCGGCAGGCTGGGCGTCGTGGCGGGCATCAACGGTTCGCGTCTGCTGGATGACAGCTACAACGCCAACCCCGGCGCCATGCTGGCGGCGCTGGATCTGCTGGCGACACTGCCTGCGCCGCGCTGGTGCCTGATGGGCGCCATGGGCGAACTCGGAGCAGACGCCGAACGTCTGCATGCCGAGGTGGGCGACCACGCCCGCAAGCTGGGCATAGATTTCATTGCCACCTGCGGCGAGGGCGCCCAGGCGACTGCCGAGGCCTTCGGGGCCGGTGGCAAGCACTTTATCGAGCGGGCAGAGCTGGAAGCTTACGCCCGTAACCATCTACCCACCGGGGCCAGTGTTCTGGTCAAGGGGTCTCGCAGCGCTGGCATGGAGAATGTCGTTGCCGCGCTCAAGGTCGACGCATCAAGGTGAATGTGAGTCATGCTGCTGCTGCTTGCTGAGTTTCTGGCCCAATTCAATGGCGCCTTTACGGTTTTCAATTATCTGACCCTGCGCGTGGTATTGGCCACGTTGACGGCACTGTTGCTGTGTCTATGGCTGGGTCCCTGGGTCATACGCAAGCTCGTCGATGGCCAGATTGGCCAGGCCGTACGCGACGATGGCCCCAAGTCTCACCTTTCCAAGGCCGGCACGCCGACCATGGGCGGCGTGATGATCCTGCTGTCGATGGCCGTCTCCACCCTGCTGTGGGGCGACCTGACCAACCTGTATGTCTGGGTGGTGCTGGCCGTCACGCTGGGCTTCGGCGCCGTCGGCTGGGTCGATGACTACCGCAAGGTGGTGGAGAAGAATCCGCGTGGCCTGCCGGCACGCTGGAAGTACTTCTGGCAGTCGGTGGTGGGCATCGGCGCCGCCGTGGTGCTGTACCTGACGGCGAGCACGCCGGCCGAGACGGGCCTGCTGGTGCCGTTCTTCAAGGACGTCGTCATCCCGCTGGGCGTGTTCTACATGGTGCTGACCTACTTCGTGATCGTCGGCAGCTCCAATGCGGTCAACCTGACCGATGGCCTCGATGGTCTGGCGATCATGCCGACCGTGCTGGTCGCCATGGGCCTAGCCATCTTCGCCTACGCCTCGGGCAACCTGAAGTTCGCCGAGTATCTGCACATTCCCTTCATCGCCGGTTCCGGCGAGCTGGCGGTGTTCTGCGCCACCATCGCGGGTGCCGGCCTCGGTTTCCTGTGGTTCAACACCTATCCCGCCCAGGTCTTCATGGGCGATGTGGGCGCGCTGGCACTCGGTGCGGCACTGGGGGTCGTGGCGGTCATCGTGCGTCAGGAAATCGTGCTGTTCATCATGGGCGGCGTCTTCGTGATGGAAACCGTCTCGGTGATCCTGCAGGTCGGCTCCTACAAGCTGACCGGGCGACGCATCTTCCGCATGGCGCCGCTGCATCACCACTTCGAGCTGAAAGGCTGGCCGGAGCCGCGCGTCATCGTGCGCTTCTGGATCATCACCGTCGTGCTGGTGCTGCTTGGCCTGGCCACACTCAAGGTTCGCTGAGGACGCATTCGCGATGACCCTCTCTGTCACCTCTCAAGCACCGGCCTCGCCGGTGCCTGCCAAAGGACCGACCCTGGTGGTCGGTCTTGGTGTCTCCGGACAGGCGATCGCTCGCCATCTGAGTGATCGCGGCATCGACTTTGCCGTCGCCGATACCCGCAGCGCACCGCCGGGCCTCGAGAGCCTGCGCGAGCATGCGCCGCAGGCCGAGGTGCATCTCGGCCCACTGGAATCGCTGGACCTGTCACGCTTCGGCGAGGTGGTGCTCAGTCCGGGCATCGACCCGCGTCAGGCGGTGTTCGATGGGGTCCGCGAGCGACTGGTCGGCGAGATCGCACTCTTCGTGCGCGCGCTGGACGAGCGTCAGGCCCGCGACGCGCAGGGCAAGCGGCCCACGCTGGTCGCGATCACCGGCTCGAACGCCAAGTCCACCGTGACCACGCTGATCGCGCAGATGGCCGCGCGTGCCGGCCGTGATGTGGCGGTCGGCGGCAATCTGGGCACCGCCGCGCTGACATTGTTGCGTGAGCAGCCTGATGCCGAACTCTACGTGCTGGAGCTGTCTTCCTTCCAGCTCGAGACCACACCTGAGCTCAAGGCCGATGTCGCCTGCTTCCTGAATCTCTCCGAAGATCATCTTGATCGCCACGATGGCATGCGCGGCTATCAGGCCGCCAAGCGCAGCATCTTCCGCGGCGCAGGCCTTGCGGTCATCAATGCCGATGACGCCTGGAGCTGGCCGGCCGAGAATGATGCGGTGGCGCGAGTCAGCTTCAGCGTGCAGCTCGATGGGCCGGCCGATAAGTCGACCGATGAGGCTGCCAGGCAGGCGCAATGGCGCCTGGCGGAGCAGGGCGGCACGCTGTCGCTGTGTCATGTCGAGTCTGGCCAGTTGCGTGGCGTGATGCCTGCTGCGGACGTGCGTCTTGCAGGCCGCCACAACCAGGCCAATGCGCTGGCGGCACTCGCGATGGGCACCGCGATCGGCCTCGACGAGACGGCGATGGTCGCCGAGCTTGAAAGCTTCGCGGGCTTGCCGCATCGCGGCGAGCTGATCGTCGAGGTGGCGGGCGTGCGCTGGATCAATGATTCCAAGGGCACCAATGTCGGGGCGACGCTGGCGGCGATCGCCGGTCTCGGCCCGACGCTCGAGGGCAAGCTGATATTGCTGGCCGGCGGCCAGGGCAAGGGTGCGGATTTCACGCCGCTGGCGGCGCCACTGGCCCGTTACGCCCGTGAGGCGGTGGTGTTCGGACAGGATGCGCCGCTATTGACGCAAGCCCTGGCCGATGACGTTACCGTGACGCCAGTCATGACGCTGTTGGAGGCCATGCGTCATGCTCGACAGATCGCTCAGGCGGGGGACTGCGTACTGCTGTCACCGGCCTGCGCCAGTCTCGATCAGTTCCCCAATTACATGGCGCGCGGCGACGCGTTCCGTGACTGGATCACGCAGCACATCATGTCCGGTGCTGACTGCAATTCTGGCCCTGGCGGCAGCGACAAGGAAGCCTGCGATGCGTAACAAGGCTCGGCGAGTCCATGACACCTTGACGGCAGAGCGTCAGCCCGTCGACGGCTGGCTGCTGTTCTGCGCTTTGGCGATCCTGTGTATCGGCTGGGTGATGGTGACGTCTGCCTCCAGCGAGATCTCGAGCGAGCGCTTCGATGGCAATGCCTTTTACTACAGCATGCGCCACGGCATCTTCATCGTGATCGGCCTGGTGGCCGCGATCTGTACGCTGCGCGTGCCGATGTCCGCCTGGCAGCAGCGCAGCTTCGCGATGCTGATGCTGGGCTTCGTGCTGCTGGTGGTCGTGTTGGTGGTCGGGCGCGAGATCAACGGCGCCAAGCGCTGGATACCGCTGCCATTGGTCGGTGGGGTGCAGGCCTCAGAGATCGCCAAGCTGTGCCTGATGATCTGGCTGGCCGGCTATCTGGACCGCCGCCTCGACAAGGTGCGCGCCAGCGTCGTCAACGGCCTCATTCTGCCCTGCGTCCCCTTGTTGCTGATGATCGTGCTGCTGGCACTCGAGCCTGACTTTGGCTCCATCGTGGTGATGGGCGGCGCCGTGATGGGCATGCTGCTGATGGCGGGCGTCGCCTGGTGGGGCTTCATCGTCTTGCTGGGCCTGGCCGGCGGCGGTGGTTGGCTGTTGGCGATCGCCGAACCCTATCGCTGGGAGCGTCTGACCACCTATACCGACCCGTGGGCCAACATGTATGACAGTGGCTACCAGCTGACCCAGGCGCTGATCGCCTTCGGCCGTGGCCACCTGAGCGGCATGGGGCTGGGCAACAGCGTGCAGAAGCTGTTCTATCTGCCGGAAGCGCATACCGATTTCGTGTTTGCCGTGCTGGCCGAGGAGCTTGGCTTGATCGGAGCGACGGCCGTGGTGGCGCTGTTCGGACTGCTGATCTACCGCGCCTTCAAGATCGGTCGCCGCGCTGAACTCGCCGGCTTGCCGTTCAGCGCCTACCTCGGCTACGGTATCGCCCTCGTGCTGGGGGCGCAGGCCTTCATCAACATCGGTGTGGCCAGCGGATTGCTGCCCACCAAGGGGCTGACCCTGCCCCTGATGAGTTATGGCGGTTCCAGCCTGATCGTCAGTTGCGTGCAGATCGCGATACTGCTGCGTATCGATGCCGAGACCCGCAAGCTGACCCGCACACCGACAGGAAATGCCGCCGCGCCCCGGCGCAAGGCCAAGAAGCCGACCGAGACACCGCAAGGAGCACAGGCATGACGTCATCTTCTTCTACCATCGCTCCCGAGGGGGCGGTTGACTCGGTAGACACTGTCTCCAGGGGCGTCGTGCTGATGATGGCCGGCGGGACAGGAGGGCATGTGATCCCGGCGCTGTCGCTGGCGCGTGCCCTCGCGGCGGCCGGTCACGAGATTCATTGGCTGGGCAGCCCGCGTGGCATCGAGAACCGTCTGGTGCCCGACGCCGGCTACCCGCTGCATCGGGTCGAGGTCGCAGGCCTGCGTGGCAAGGGACTGGCGGGCTATGCGGCGATCCCGTTTCGTCTCGCGCGCGCTGTCCTGCAGGCACGGCGCGTGATTCGTGAGCTCAAACCGGTGCTAGTGGTGGGCCTCGGTGGCTTCGCCAGTGGTCCGGGCGGGCTCGCGGCGCGCCTTGAAGGCATTCCGCTGATCATTCATGAGCAGAACGCCATCGCGGGCCTGACCAACAAGGTGCTGGCGCGGATGGCGACGCGTGTCTACGCCGCCTTCCCGGGCGCCTTCCCGCCCGCCCTCGGGGCTCAGGTGGTGGGCAATCCGGTGCGCGATGAGATCGCGAATATCGGTGCCGCCGGGCATACGGCCGAGTCTGCTGCCGAGGCGGCAGGCGAGGCGCGTGTGTTGCATCTGCTGGTGATGGGCGGCTCGCTGGGCGCTCAGGCGCTCAACGAGACGCTCGCGCCGGCGCTGGCTCTGCTGCCGGAAGCCTCGCGCCCCGTGGTGCGTCATCAGGCCGGACGTGACAAGCAGGAGGCGACCCTCGCCGCCTATCAGGCAGCCGGTGTCACGGCTGAGGTCAGCGAGTTCATCGGTGACATGGCCGAGGCCTACGCCTGGGCTGACCTTGTGGTCTGTCGCGCCGGCGCGCTGACCGTGGCCGAGCTGGCCGCGGCAGGTCGGCCTGCGGTGCTGGTGCCGTTCCCCCACGCCGTGGATGACCACCAGACCGTCAATGCCGCGGTATTGGTCAAGGCGGATGCCGCGCGCCTGATTCCCCAGAATACGTTGACTGCCGAGCGCCTCGCCGAGACGCTGGCAGAATTGCTCGACCCCAAGATACTCACTGGCATGGCCGCTCGCGCCCGCAATAGTGCGGAACTCGATGCGGTAGCGACCATGCTGGCAGGCTGCATGGAGACTCGCCTTGAACGCTAGCAATTCTGATCGCGGTGCAGGTATGCGCCGCATCCGTCGTATCCACTTCGTCGGCATCGGCGGTGTGGGCATGTGTGGTATCGCCGAAGTACTGGGCAACATGGGCTATGAGGTCAGCGGCAGTGACCTCAAGGAATCCGCCGTCACGGCGCATCTGCGTGAGTGCGGCGTGCGTGTCGCCATCGGTCATGCGGCCATCAATGCCGAAGGCGCGGATGTGGTCGTGGTCTCGACGGCGGTGGACACCACCAACCCGGAAGTGGCCTGGGCGCGGGAGCATCGCATCCCCGTCGTGCGTCGCGCGGAAATGCTCGCCGAGCTGATGCGCTTCCGCCAGGGCATCGCGATTGCCGGCACGCACGGCAAGACCACCACCACCAGCCTGACCGCGACCCTGCTCGCGGAAGGTGGCATGGACCCGACCTTCGTCATCGGCGGCAAGCTGACCAGCGCGGGCACCAACGCCCGACTGGGCGAGGGTGAGTATCTGGTCGCCGAGGCGGACGAGTCCGATGCCTCCTTCCTGCATCTGCAGCCGTTGATCTCGGTGGTGACCAACGTCGATGCCGATCACATGGCCACCTATGAGGGCGACTTCAATCGCCTCAAGGACACCTTCATCGAATTCCTGCACAACCTGCCGTTCTACGGTCTGGCGGTGCTGTGTATCGATGATGCCAACGTGCGTGAGCTGCTGCCGCGTGTTCAGCGTCAGTTCGTGACCTACGGCTTCAGCGACGATGCCGATTACCGTATCAGCGATTTCCGCCAGGGTGGCGGTCAGCTCAGCTTCACGGCGTTGCGTCCGGAAGGCCATGCACCGCTCGAGATCACCCTGGCGATGCCGGGTGAGCACAATGCGCTCAACGCCCTGGCGGCGATCGCCATCGCCACCGATGTCGGTGTCAGCGATGAGGCCATCACCCGCGCACTGGCAAGCTTTGCCGGTGTCGGTCGTCGCTTCCAGGTGCACGGAGAATTCGCGGCACCCGATGGTGAGCAGAGCGTGATGCTGGTGGACGATTATGGCCACCACCCGCGCGAAGTGGAGATGGTGATTCGCGCCGTGCGCGCCGGCTGGCCGCAGCGCCGTCTGGTGATGGCCTACCAGCCGCACCGTTATTCGCGCACCCATGATCTCTATGAAGACTTCGTGCGTGTGCTGTCCGAAGTCGACACCCTGTTGCTGCTGGATGTCTACAGTGCCGGGGAAGCGATGATTCCGGGCGCCGATGGCCGCTCGCTGGCGGGCTCGATCCGTCAGCGCGGTCAGGTGGACCCGCTGTTCGTCGAGCACAAGCGTGCGCTGCCGGACTTGCTCAAGAACGTGCTGCGTCCGGGCGATATCCTGATTACCCAGGGGGCGGGCGATGTCGGTGGCATTGCGCTGGCACTGGCGGGGGCCGACCTCAAGCTTGACGAGGTGACGCTATGACCGTCTCTTCCTCCCCGTTCGGATCGACAGGCGTGAATCCTGAGCTGGCTACGCGCTATGGACGTGTCGTGGTGCTGTTCGGTGGCCTGAGCGCCGAGCGCGAGGTGTCGCTCAAGAGCGGCGCGGCGGTGCTGGCGGCCCTGCAGGGCGCAGGTGTCGATGTGCAGGGCTATGACATGGCGCATGGGCTGGCCGGTCTCGAGGCATTGCGCCCCGACCGTGTCTTCATCGCCATGCATGGTCGCGGCGGCGAAGATGGCACCTTGCAGGGGGCGCTGGAATTGCTGGGCATCCCCTACACCGGCAGCGGTGTGCTGGCCTCTGCACTGGGCATGGACAAGCTGCGTACCAAGAAGCTCTGGGATATCGAGGGCTTGCCGACGCCGCGTTCCTGTCGCCTGGCGGCGGACACGGACTGGCAGTCGGTGCTCGAGACGCTTGGTACCCCGGTGGTGGTCAAACCGGTGCATGAGGGGTCGACACTCGGCATCCATATCGTCGAGGACGCCCAGGCGCTCCAGGATGCCTGGACGGATGCCAGCCGCTTCGATGCGGTGGTGATGGCCGAGCGTTTCATCAAGGGGCCGGAATATACGGTGTCGGTATTGGACGGCGAAGTCCTGCCGGCCATTCGTATCGAAGCCGATAGTGGTTTCTACGATTACGATGCCAAATACATCGCCAATACCACGCGCTATCTGCTGCCTTGTGGTCTGAGCGCTGCGCGCGAGGCGGAATTGGCCGATATCTCGCTCAAGGCATTCAACGTGCTGGGCTGCGAGGGTTGGGGTCGTGTCGATGTGATGGAAGATGCGGACGGCGCCTTCTGGCTGCTGGAAGTCAACACCTCGCCGGGCATGACCGATCACAGCCTGGTGCCGCAGTCCGCGGCGCATGTCGGGCTCGATTTCGCCACCCTGGTGCTGCGCATTCTCGACACGACTCTCGCCGAGCGGGACGCAAACGATGCGTCAATCGCTCAGCAGAGTGGTCATTGATCGATGGCGGCCCGTAGCACTACCGGCGCAATCTTCGGCCTCGTTCTCGGTCTTGCGCTGCTGGTCGCGGGCGGACAGGCATTGTGGACCTGGCTTGACCGTCCCATTGAGCGAGTCACCATCAAGGGTGACTTCGATCATGTCAGCGCTGCCTACCTTCAGCGTCACATCGCGCCGTTGATTCGTGGCCAGAGCTGGCTCTCCGTCCCATTGGGCGAGGTTCGGCGTCGCGCGTTGGCGATCGATTGGTTGAGTGAGGTCAGCATCTCGCGTCGCTGGCCGGATACACTCGAATTCGAGCTGTTTGAACAGCAGCCGGTGGCCTATTGGAATGATGGCGAATTGCTCAATGTGCGCGGTGATGCCTTCCAGGCGGGCCCGGTCACGCAGCTGGGAAATCTGCCCAATCTGGCGGGGCCCAAGGGCAGTGGATCCGAAGTGCTGGCCGAGCTTGACGCGCTGCAGAGCCAGTTGGGCGGGCTGGGGCTCAATGTCTCCCAGTTGCGATTGGAGCCACGCGGCGCCTGGCGCTTTCAGGTCAATGATTCGGTGTGGGTGATGCTGGGTCGCAATGATCGAGAGGCACGTCTGGCGCGTTTCATGGCGGCCTGGCAGCGGCGTCTGGGCGATGAGGCGTCGCAGATCCGCTACATTGATCTGCGTTACCCCAACGGAGTGGCAGTGGCGTGGCATGGGGAGACGACGGCACCCGAAGAAGGCAAGGACAGTTGAGGCAAATGGCGACACTCACAACATGCTTCATTTGCGTGTGAGTATTAGCAAAATGGCGATATCGCCAGTTTCATTTGTCGTCAATCCCGCCTATTCTAGCGGGGATTTGCGCCCCTCGGTATTTTAGGCTGGTATGCCCCAAGTGGCTGCTCCTATACTGGGAAGTCAAATCCCTCTGTACGGGTTAAACGGAACGTAAACCCGTTTTGGGTGGTGCGGCAGACATGTTGTCTGTCAAAGCGCGCAATTATTTTCATGATGAACCAGAATCAAGGAGCTGGCCCGACCTATGGCAGGACATTCCAAATCACAGGATATGGTGGTCGGGCTGGACATCGGAACCTCCAAGGTAGTCGCGATCGTGGGTCAGCCGACCGATGATGGCGGTATCGAAATTGCGGGAATTGGCTCCCACCCTTCACGTGGCATGAAGAAGGGTGTGGTGATCAACATCGAATCGACCGTACAGTCGATTCAGCGCGCAGTGGAGGAGGCTGAGTTGATGGCCGGCTGCGATATCCACTCGGTATATGTGGGCATCGCCGGCAGTCATATCAGTTCGATGAATTCCGATGGTGTCGTGGCGATCAAGGATCGCGAAGTGACGCCGTCTGATATCGAACGCGTGATCGACTCGGCGCGCGCTCGAGCGATTTCTGAAGGTCAGCGCATTCTTCACGTGCTGCCGCAGGAATATGCCATTGACCGTCAGGAAGGTATTCGCGAGCCGTTGGGCATGTCCGGGGTGCGTCTTGAGGCGCGCGTTCACCTGGTCACTGCCGCACTGAATGCCGTGCAGAATATCGAGAAGTGCGTGCGTCGCTGCGGGCTCGAAGTCGACGACATCATTCTCGAGCAGCTCGCCTCGAGTCATGCGGTTCTGACCGAGGATGAGCGTGAATTGGGTGTGTGCATGGTGGATATCGGCGGTGGTACCACGGACATCGCCGTCTTCACCGAAGGTGCCATTCGTCATACGGCTGTGATCCCCATCGCGGGTGATCAGGTCACGAATGACATCGCCATGGCGCTGCGCACACCGACGCAATATGCAGAAGAAATCAAGGTCAAGTATGCCTGTGCTCTGACCCAGCTGGCCTCCAGCGACGAGACGATCAAGGTGCCGAGTGTCGGTGACCGACCGGCACGTGATCTGTCCCGTCAAGCGTTGGCCGAAGTGGTCGAGCCCAGGTATGAGGAACTGTTCACCCTGGTCCGCGATGAATTGCGTCGCAGTGGCTATGAAGATCTCGTGGCTGCGGGCGTGGTTCTGACGGGTGGAACGTCACGCATGGAAGGTGTCGTTGAGCTGGCGGAGGAGATCTTCCACATGCCGGTTCGCATCGCTTGCCCGCAAAATGTGCGTGGACTGGCGGATGTGGTCCGCAATCCGATTTATTCCACGGGTGTGGGTTTGCTACATTATGGGATGAAACAGGAGCGGCACACGCCATCGTCGACGACCGTCGCGGTGCGCAGAGAGGAATCTGCCGCGCGACGCGTTCACGGCCAAGAGCACGACACCTCCACGCTGGAGCGGATCAAGGGCTGGTTCAAGGGAAATTTCTGACAGGGATTACAGAAAGACTGTGATCCAGGAGACAGGGCATATGTTCGAACTGGTAGATAACGCACCCTCCAGCAGCGCGGTCATCAAGGTGATCGGTGTTGGTGGCGGCGGTGGTAACGCCGTCAATCACATGGTCGAGAGCAACATCGAAGGCGTCGAGTTCATCTGCGCCAACACCGATGCTCAGGCGCTCAAGCGCGTGGCCGCCAAGACTGTCCTGCAGCTGGGCAGTGAAATCACCAAGGGGCTTGGCGCTGGCGCCAACCCGGAAGTGGGCCGCCAGGCGGCGATGGAAGACCGTGAGCGTATCGTCGAGCTGCTGCAAGGCGCCGACATGGTCTTCATCACGGCTGGCATGGGGGGTGGTACCGGTACCGGCGGTGCTCCTGTCGTGGCGCAGGTCGCCAAGGAACTGGGCATCCTGACCGTGGCCGTCGTCACGCGTCCGTTCCCGTTCGAAGGGCCGCGTCGTCAGAAGGCGGCAGAGCAGGGCATGAAGGAGCTCTCCGAGCACGTCGACTCCCTGATCACCATCCCCAACGAGAAGCTGCTGTCTGTTCTGGGCAAGAGCGCCAGCCTGCTGAGCGCCTTCAGCGCCGCCAACGACGTGTTGCTGGGTGCCGTGCAGGGGATCGCGGAGCTGATCACCAGCCCGGGCATCATCAACGTCGATTTCGCCGACGTGCGCACTGTCATGTCCGAGATGGGCATGGCGATGATGGGTACCGGTGACGCCATCGGCGAGAACCGTGCTCGTGAAGCCGCCGAGAAGGCCATTCGCAGCCCGCTGCTCGAAGACATCGATCTGCACGGCGCGCGCGGTATCCTGGTCAACATCACGGCAGGCCCGGACCTCTCCATCGGTGAATTCAACGATGTGGGTGCCACCGTGCAGGAGTTCGCTTCTCCGGACGCCACCATCGTGGTCGGGACGTCCATCGACATGGACATGACCGACGAGCTGCGTGTCACTGTCGTGGCGGCGGGTCTCGACGGTCGCGTCGAGAAGCCGGCGGCGCGTGAAACGGCACCGGCCAAGCGTACCGTCGAGAAGCCGGCGGATTACCGCAGCCTGCAGACGCCGACGGTCACCCGTCAGGCCAAGGAAGAGCAGGAAGCGGCAGCCAAGAAGTCGGAGCCGCGCAAGTCGCGTGATATGGATGACTATCTCGATATCCCGGCCTTCCTGCGTCGCCAGGCTGACTGATGCGCACTGACTGACACGTCATTGACGCTCATGCGCCTGTCGGCATGAGATCGAGATGACACGGCTCATCATGAGTCTGACTTCACCCATCCGGGGCTTCCCGGGTGGGTGAAGTCGTTTCCGGGGCAGACAAAAGGGGCTTTCGCCGCCGGCGCGGGGCGCTGCCCGTGCGTCACGTGTGCATCCGCCAGTGCCGTGGGCGCGTAAGGAAGGGAGGACTTCAAGCTGTCTTGCACATTGATTATCGTTTTATGGCAGTGCGAGTGAGAACTGTTTGGTGATTGCGTGTTCATACTCAGCACGAGGCCAGCAGGCGCGCGGGTCAGCCTCAATGGTGCTCGAAAGGCAATGTTGAATTTCCCTAACAGCGGCAGGTGACAATTTGTTGAATTCCTGCATTGCTGTTATCATGAACACTGTTTCCAAATTCAGGCTGACTGGCTATCTCCCTATGATTCGACAAAAAACACTCCAGAATACGATCCGCGCCACAGGCGTTGGTCTGCACTCAGGTGACAAGGTTTACCTGACGCTGCGTCCCGCTCCGGTCAACACCGGCATCGTCTTCATCCGTACCGATCTCGAGCCGCAGGCTCATATCCGTGCCGATGCGATGAGCGTCCGTGACACCACCATGTGCACCGCCGTCTCCAACGGTGAAGCCAAGGTGACGACCGTCGAGCACCTGATGTCCGCCTTCGCAGGCCTGGGCATCGACAACTGCTTCGTCGAGTTGTCCGCGCCGGAAGTGCCGATCATGGACGGCAGCGCCGGTCCGTTCGTCTTCCTGATCCAGTCCGCTGGTATCCAGGAGCAGTCGTCGCTCAAGAAGTTCATCCGCATCAAGCGCGAGATCGAAGTGCGTGATGGTGACAAGGTCGCGACCTTCCTGCCGCACAACGGCTTCAAGGTGTCCTTCGCCATCGACTTCGATCACCCGGTGTTCGAGCAGCAGAAGCAGACCACCACGGTCGACTTCTCTACCACCTCCTTCGTCAAGGAAGTGTCTCGCGCGCGTACCTTCGGGTTCATGCGTGACCTCGAGTTCCTGCGCTCCCAGAACCTCGCGCTGGGCGGAAGCCTCGACAACGCCATCGTCGTCGATGACTATCGCATCCTCAACGATGAAGGCCTGCGTTACGACGATGAGTTCGTCAAGCACAAGGTGCTGGACGCCATCGGTGACCTCTACCAGCTGGGTCACAGCATCATCGGTGAGTTCCGTGGCTACAAGTCCGGTCATGGCCTCAACAACATGCTGTGCCGCGCGCTGCTGGAAAATGCCGACAGCTACGAGATCGTCACCTTCGAGAACTCCGATGCGATGCCGATATCCTATGCCTCTCCGGCGCTTGCCGTCTGAGTCGAGGCCAATGACATCTGCGAAAGCTGCAAGACGAGGTATTTCAGAAGAAAAGCACTCAGAGAGACAGTACGAGCAGAACACTGTGACCTAGCCCGTCCAGCCTGACAGCACTGCTCCGGCCTTAGCCAGCCGGAGATGGAAACGACAACAGCCGCGCCGCCCTTCTGGGCGGCGCGGCTGTTTGCATGCAAGACAAGAAATGCTTGAGTTGGCTCAGGGCGTCTCGGTGTCGTCGCTCGAATCCGATGCGTGGGCCGCCAGTCGCTCCAGGGCGAGGCGCAGACGCTCGTCCCGGGTATGGGAGGCGCAATCCAGCAGGTGTTCCGCGGCGGCCTCTGGCAGGTGGCGTGGTTGGCGTGCGGGCACGAAGGCCGGGCGGATCGGGCGGACCTTGAAGGCCAGGCGCGCGAGGGTGGCGAGTTCTGGCAGCTCGCGCAGCACACTGATCAGGCGACGCTGTTCATAGCGCAGCCAGGTCAGCCAGGAGGCGCGACTGGTGATCAACGTCAAGGTGTCATCGTGATAGCCGCCGACGAAGACCTGTTCCTGCATGTCCTTGGGCAGTGCGGCACGCAGGTGCAGCTGGGCCTGCTCGAGCATGCGCGCCTGGCGCATGACGCTGCCAAGTTGCCCCTTGCCGTTCAACAGGCGCGCCGCGGGCTGGGCGCGGAAACGCTTAGCCTTTATACTCATGGGCTTGCATGCCGGTTCAGTGATTTCCGGCAATCTATCATGAGCGGGAGTCCGGCAACAGCATGAGCCCTGTCGATGCCACAGCACGCCCTCGTGCGTTACCGGATTCCGGTAGCGGCGCTTCGCGTCGCTGGTCGGTACGCACGGCGCCACGCTGGCTGCTGGCAGGCCTGCTGCTCAGCTGTCTGTTCCCCGCTGGACTGAGCGCGGCTCAGGTCGAGCGCGTCAATCTGACGCTGGCCAGCATCCAGTTGCTGGCACCCGCGGTGATTCGTGCCGAGAGTCGCCGTCAGGGGCTGCGCTGCCTGCGCAAGCGGGTGCGTCGTGCGCCCCAGGCCAGTCCCAACCTCCCGCGTCAGCGCTCCTTCGTTTCCTGCACCCGCGTCCTGCTGCGTGGCCTCGTCAATGCCATCGCGCCGCGTGCGCCGCCCCTTCTGTCCTGACACCCCGTTCATCGTCCGCGCTGTGGATGATGAGGTTCGTTTTCTCTTTCGAGCGTAATGCCTGATGGGCCCCGGGCCACATCGAGCTGCCCTGTCATCGCGTTTGGCGGCAGCGCTTGAGTGTCATGATATGTGAAGGCGTGACCCGACCCCGGGTCACGTACAAGGACAGAATATGCTGGGTAAATTCCTGACCAAGGTAGTGGGTTCCAAGAATGATCGCGAAGTGAAGCGCCTGCGCAAGCGGGTCAACGCGATCAATGCGCTCGAGAGCGAGCTTGAGCCGCTCTCCGATGAGGCGCTGACAGCCAAGACCGCGGAATTCCGCGAGCGTCTCGCGCAAGGGGAACATCTCGACAAGCTGCTGCCGGAAGCCTTCGCGACCGTGCGTGAGGCCAGCAAGCGCATCATGGGCATGCGTCACTTCGATACCCAGATGGTCGGCGGCATGGCGCTGCACGAAGGTCGCATCGCCGAGATGAAGACCGGTGAGGGCAAGACGCTGGTGGGGACGCTGGCGGTCTACCTGAACGCACTGACTGGCGAAGGCGTCCACGTGGTGACGGTCAACGACTATCTGGCCACCCGTGATGCCAACTGGATGCGTCCGCTGTATGAATTCCTCGGCCTGAGTGTCGGTGTCATCTACTCCGGCCAGCCCAATGAAGACAAGCGCGCCGCCTATCAGGCCGATATCACCTACGGCACCAACAACGAATACGGTTTCGATTACCTGCGCGACAACATGGCCTTCTCGCTGGAAGACAAGGTCCAGCGCAAGCTGCACTTCGCCATCATCGATGAGGTCGACTCCATCCTGATCGATGAGGCGCGCACGCCGCTGATCATCTCCGGTCCGGTGGAAGAGAATACCGACCTCTACAAGATCATCGATCGCATGGCGCGCGAGCTCGAGCAGTGCAGCGATGAGGAAGACCCGGAAAGCGGCGACTTCACCCTCGATGAGAAGCAGAAGCAGGTCGAGCTGACCGAGTTCGGTCACCAGAAGGTCGAGGCGCTGCTGCGTGCCCAGGAGCTGCTCGGGGAAGAGGATTCCCTGTATGCGGCCCAGAACCTGAGCCTGCTGCACCACGTGCACTCCGCGCTGCGTGCCCAGAACCTGTTCGTGCGTGACGTGGATTACATCGTCAACAACGGCGAAGTGGTCATCGTCGATGAGCACACCGGGCGTACCATGGTCGGTCGTCGCTGGTCTGAAGGCCTGCACCAGGCGGTCGAGGCCAAGGAAGGCGTTGTCATCCAGAAGGAAAGCCAGACGCTGGCATCCACGACCTTCCAGAATTACTTCCGTCTCTACGACAAGCTGTCCGGCATGACCGGTACGGCCGATACCGAGGCCTTCGAATTCCGTCAGATCTACAACCTCGACGTGATGGTCATCCCGACCAACAAGCCCATTGCGCGCAAGGACATGAATGATCTGGTCTATCTGACCGCGGAAGAGAAGTTCAACGCCATCATCGAGGATGCCCGCGAGAAGGTCGCGGAAGGTCGCCCGGTGCTGGTGGGTACCGCCTCGGTCGAGACCTCCGAGCTGCTGTCACAGATGATGCACAAGGCGGGCGTCAAGCATCACGTCCTGAACGCCAAGCAGCACGTCAGCGAGGCTGCCATCATCGCCCAGGCGGGTCGTCCGGGTGCCGTGACCATCGCGACCAACATGGCCGGTCGTGGTACCGACATCATGCTGGGCGGCAACTGGGAAGCCGAGCTTGCCGAGCTGGAAGCGCCGACCGAAGAGCAGATCAACGAGATCAAGCATGGCTGGCAGGAGCGTCACGAAGCCGTGCTGGCCGCGGGCGGTCTGCACGTGATCGGCTCCGAGCGTCACGAATCTCGCCGTATCGACAACCAGCTGCGCGGTCGTGCCGGTCGCCAGGGTGACCCGGGCTCAACGCGTTTCTTCCTGTCGCTGGAAGATAGCCTGATGCGTTTGTTCGGTTCTGACCGCGTGCAGCGTCTGATGGGCGCGCTGGGGCTCGAGAAGGGCGAAGCCATCGAGCACAAGATGGTCTCCAATGCCGTCGAGCGCGCGCAGAAGAAGGTCGAGGGTCGCAACTTCGACGTGCGCAAGCAGCTGCTCGAGTACGATGATGTCGCCAACGACCAGCGCAGCGTGATCTACGAACAGCGCAACGACATCCTCGAAGCCGACGAGATCGCCGAGAACATCGCCGGCATCCGTCGCGAAGTGCTCGATGATGCCATCTCCCTGCGTGTGCCGCCGCAGAGCCTGCCGGAACAGTGGGACCTGCCGAGCCTCGAGAACGACCTCAAGACCGACTTCAACCTCGACCTGCCGCTGGTGCAGTGGGCGGAAGAGGACGAGCACTTCCATGAGGAAACGCTGCGCGAACGTCTGCAGGCCGCCCATGAAGCGCTTTACGCCGACAAGGTCGAGGCCGTTGGCCCTGAGCTGATGCGCCGCTTCGAGAAGCAGGTCATGCTTCAGGTGCTGGACACGCGCTGGAAGGAGCACCTGCAGTCGATGGACAACCTGCGTCGCGGTATCCACCTGCGCGGCTATGCCCAGAAGAACCCGAAGCAGGAATACAAGCGCGAAGCGTTCGAGCAGTTCCAGACGCTGCTGGTCAACATCAAGTCCGACGTGGTGCGCATTCTCAGCCACGTGCAGGTGCGTCGCCAGGAAGAGGTCGACACGCTGGAAGAAGAGCGCCGTGCCAACCTCGAGCGTGAGCAGGCCAGTGCCGAAACGCGCCGTGTCGATGAAGATGCGGTCAGTGAAGACGGTGTCCAGGCGGCCGAAGAGGTCGTCGAGGCACAGTACGGTGCGCAGACTCAGGCCCAGGGCGATGGCGAGCCGATGCGCCGCGATGTACCCAAGGTCGGCCGCAACGACCCGTGCCCGTGCGGTTCCGGCAAGAAATACAAGCAGTGCCACGGCAAGCTGAGCTGACACTGCGCCAAACAGCCTCCCTGCGCGTCACGTTGATTCGGCTCGCAGGGGGCAGTTGTCACAGAACACCATGATTGGAGACGTGAGCGATGGCGGTAGGGCCTTCCACTTTTCCCGCTGACATGCCGGCGATTGCCGGCTTTCAGATCGGGGTTGCTGAAGCCGGTATCAAGAAGCCGGGTCGTCGTGATCTGGTGATCATGGCCCTCGAGGCAGGGTCGCGTCTTGCAGGCACTTTTACCCGGAATGCCTTCTGCGCGGCGCCGGTCCATGTCGCACGTGAGCACCTCACGGCAGGCGTCGACGGGCCGCGTTATCTGGTGATCAACACCGGCAATGCCAATGCGGGGACTGGCGAGCAGGGCATGACCGATGCTCGCGCGACCTGTCAGGCCTTGGCGGAGATCGCCGGCTGTGATGCAAAGGCAGTGCTGCCGTTCTCGACCGGCGTGATCGGTGAACCGCTGCCGATGGATCGCCTGACGGCGGCGTTGCCGACAGCCTTTGCCAATCTGGGCGAGGGCGACTGGTCTGCCGCGGCGCATGGCATCATGACCACCGATACGCGGCCCAAGGGCAGCTGGCGGACGCTTGCGCTGAGCAATGGCGAGAGCGTGACGCTGGCGGGTGTCTCCAAGGGCTCCGGCATGATCTGCCCGAACATGGCGACCATGCTGGGCTTCGTGGCCACCGATGCTGATCTCGCCATCGATCAGGCGGCTCTCGATGCCATGCTGCGCCGGGTGGTGGTCAAGAGCTTCAACAGCATCACCGTCGATTCCGATACCTCCACCAATGACGCCTGCATGCTGGCTGTCACGGGGCAGGCCGGGCGCGTCGAGGGTGAAGACCTGATCGCGTTCGAGGCCGCCCTGGCGGAGGTCATGCTCGAGCTGGCTCAAGCCATCATTCGTGATGGCGAGGGGGCGACCAAGTTCGTCACCATCGAGGTCAGCGAGGCGCGTTCACAGGAAGAGGCGCGTGCCGTCGGCTTTACCGTCGCGCACTCGCCGCTGGTCAAGACAGCCCTCTATGCCAGTGACGCCAACTGGGGGCGCATTCTGGCGGCCGTTGGACGTGCGCCGCTGGAAGAGCTGGACGTCACGGGTGTCGCGATCACGCTCAATGGCGTCACCATCGTCGAACAGGGCGGTCGTGCCGACAGCTACACCGAAGCCGCCGGCAGTGCCGCCATGGCCGAGGAAGAGCTGGTGATCGGCATCCGCCTGGGACGTGGACAGCAGGAAGCTCGCATCTGGACATCGGATCTGTCCCACGATTACGTCTCGATCAACGCTGATTATCGTAGCTGACGCCCCAGGGCGGAGGCTTACGCTGAAACGGTAATGCAATATCTCCCGCAGGCTTCGCCTCTCGAGGCGGAGTCGGATGTACAACGCGAGTCAAAGGTACAGGCATCATGCCGAAGCGAAGGGTTCACGTGGCGGCTGCCGCCATCTTAAACGAACAGGGCCAGGTCCTGATTGCACGTCGTCCCTCGACGGTGGATCAGGGCGGCTTGTGGGAGTTTCCGGGTGGCAAGCTGGCGCCTTACGAAACCGGTCTGGAAGCGCTCAAGCGTGAGCTGTGCGAAGAGCTGGGCATCGAGATCATTCGTGCTCAGCCGCTGATCCGTATTCATCACGAATACCCGGACAAGCACATCCTGCTGGATGTGTGGGAAACGCGTCAGTTCACTGGCGAGCCCTTTGGTCGTGAAGGGCAGGCAGTGCGCTGGGTCGAGATCGAGGATCTTTACAAGTACGCCTTCCCGGCGGCGAATCTGCCGATTCTGCGGGCGGTCTCGCTGCCGCGTGAGTATCTGATCACGCCGGAAGAGGCCGATGAGGGCGTCTTCGAGACGCGTCTGACGCGTGCGCTGGATGAGGATGGCGTGCGTCTGGTCCAGCTGCGCGCCAAGGAGCTGGATGAGGCGGCCTATATCGCGCGTGCCGAGAAGGCGCTGGCGATCTGTCATGCGCGTGGTGCTCGTCTGCTGCTCAACGCTGAACCGTCCATGCTCGACAAGGTCGATGCGGATGGTATCCACTTGACCAGCGTGCGTCTGGCGGAGCTGGCGGAAAAGGGCGAGCGTCCGATTGCCGCCAACAAGTGGCTGTCTGCCTCCACCCATGATCAGCAGCAGCTGGACCAGGCCGGCCGTGTGGCGTGTGACTTCGTGTCACTGTCGCCGCTGCGTGTGACGCCGTCGCATCCGGAGCGTCCGCCGTTGGGCTGGCATGACTTCCAGGGGTTGGTCGAGCAGGCGTGCATGCCGGTCTATGCGCTGGGTGGCATGTCTCGCTATGACAGCGATCACGCACGCGCCGTTGGTGCCCAGGGGATCGCGTCGATCCGTGATTTCTGGAAGTGATGATCGCGTGTTGATGGCAGTTGCCTGAACGACAAAAGACCCTCGAGGCTAGCCTCGAGGGTCTTTTTTGTTGCCCAGCGTCTTGAGTGCCGAGCTTTTTATCGGCCTGAACCAGCAGGTCTCTCTCGAGCGCTACTGCTGATGCATGTCGCGCTCCATGCGCGCCACCATCTCGTCGATGCTGGTCTCATCCATGGCGGGCTCACCCGCGATACTGTGGGATTCGTCAGCCCAGGCGCCTAGGTCCAGCAGTTGGCAGCGCTTGCTGCAGAAGGGGCGAAACTCGCTGGCGGCACTCCATACCACGTCGGTACGGCATTGCGGGCAAGCGACGGTCAATGGTGTCTTGCCATTGTGGGAAGTGGTGGCATCAGACATGAGGGCGGTCCTGAAACGGTGTATGGGGGGCGCTCAGTGATCGATAGTAGGCATCCATGGCCGCTACCTGTTCACGAAGATGCGCCTGGCTTCCGTCATTGTCGATGACATCGTCGGCCTTGGCCAGTCGTGTCTCACGTGGCAGCTGGGCAGCGAGGATGGCGCGCACCTGCGCTTCGCTGACACCATCGCGGCTCAGCGTGCGCGCCAGCTGGACATCCTGGCTGACATCCACCACCAGGGTGCGTGAGACGAGGCTGTCCTGGCCGGACTCGAACAATAGCGGAGAGACCAGCAGGCGATAGGGACTGGTCATGGCCGCCAGGTGCTGCACGATCCGCTCCCGGATACGCGGATGGGTGCAGCGCTCCAGCCACTGGCGCTCCTCGGGGGCAGCGAAGATCCGCTCACGCAGCGTGGCGCGATCAAGCTCGCCCTGCGCCGTGACGATCGACTCGCCGAAGTGGGCGATGATCTCGGCCAGTGCGGTCTCGCCGGGGCGCACGATTTCGCGCGAGACATCATCGGCATCCACCCACTGGATGCCCAGCTCGCCGAACAGCCGCGCGACGCTCGATTTGCCGCTGCCGATGCCGCCGGTGACACCGATGATGGGGCCTTGGGGGAAAGAAGACGTCGTCATGCGCCGATCACGCTCAGGTAGAGGCTCATCAAGGGCGTGCCAAACAGCAGGGCGATCCAGCCGGCAACCGCCAGGTAAGGTCCGAAGGGCATCGGTGCGCCGCGCAGACGCGGTACCAGCAGTTGCAGCAGGATGCCCAGAACGGCCCCGAGACCGGCGGACAGAATCAGCAGCAGCGGCAACCACTGCCAGCCGAGCCAGGCACCGAGAGCGGCAAGCAGCTTGAAGTCACCGTAGCCCATGCCTTCCTTGCCGGTGATAAGCTTGAATAGCCAGTAGAAGCTCCACAGCACCAGATATCCCGCCATCGCGCCGATCACGGCACTGGGCAGCATCAGAGGCTGGAACAGCAACTGATAGGCGAGGCCTGCCCACAGCAGTGGCAGAGTGATGGCATCTGGCAGCAGCTGGGTGCGGAAGTCGATGACTGACAGCACCAGCAGGGTCAGACAGGCGCCGAAGATCCACAGGCTCTGTGCCTCCAGGCCGTAGATCAACGCGATGGAAGCGCCGAGCGCGCCACCGGCAAGTTCCACCAGCGGATATTGCGCGCTGATGCGCGTATTGCAGCTGGCGCAGCGACCACGCCGTTTCAGCCAGCCGAGGATGGGGAGGTTGTCGTGCCACTTGATCGGCGTGTCACAGCCCGGGCAGCGTGATGCGGGTACCAGCAGATTGAAGCGCGGTGTGTCTTCGGCTTCCAGCTCCAATGCCTCGCGGGCCTCGGCGCGCCATTGGCGCATCATCATCACGGGCAGGCGAGTGATGACGACATTCAGAAAGCTGCCGACCAGCAAACCGAATATACCGGCCAGGCAGGCCTGTAGAGTGGGGGAGAGTTGGGCGAGTGATTCCACGAGTCGTCCTTGTCAGTAAATGACACGGCCGCGTCCTTTTGGTGGCGCGGCCGCTTGGCATGAAAGCTTATTTCGAGATACTGGCCGCGTGCTAGATCGCGTTGCCCAGCTCGAAGATGGGAAGATACATCGAGACCACAAGCCCGCCCACCAGGGTGCCTAGCACCACGATGATCAAGGGCTCCAGCAATGAGGTCAGGGCATCTACCTTGTTGTCGACGTCTTCTTCATAGAAGTCGGCGACCTTGTTGAGCATGGCATCCAGTGAGCCGGATTCCTCGCCAATCGCCACCATCTGTACCGCAAGTGTCGGAAACAACTGGGTATTGCGCATGGCGAAGTTCAGCTGCTGGCCGGTGGAGACATCTTCCTTGATCTGGGCAATGGCGCGCTCGTAGACCTTGTTGCCTGAGGCGCCGGCGGCAGTATCTAGCGATTCCACTAACGGAACACCTGCCTGGAAGGTCGTGGCCAATGTGCGTGAATAGCGAGCGACAGACGATTTATCCAGAATATCGCCGAGCACCGGTACCTTGAGCATGAAGCGGTGACTGGCGTAGGCAAACTTCTCAGAGCGCTTGATTCCCTGCGCAATAAGTACGACGGTCAGGATTATCGCGCCTAATGCCACATACCAATAATTCTGCGCATACTCGGACAAGGTGATCGTCAGCTGGGTAAATGCTGGCAGCTCTGCGCCGAAGCCCTGGAAAAGACTTTCAAATTGCGGAACTACCTTGATCAACAGGATGGCTGTTACCCCGATCCCGACGCCGATCACGGCGATGGGGTAATAAAGGGCTTTCTTGACGCGCGCCTTGAGTGAATCAATCTTTTCTTTATACGTCGCGACACGGTCGAGCATCTTGTCCAGGGCGCCAGCTTGTTCGCCGGCTTCGACAAGATTGGCAAACAGGTTATCAAAATGCTGGGGGTGTTTGCGCAAGGCTTCCGAAAAGCTGGCGCCTGCTCCCACCTGATTCATCATGTCTTCGACCAGATGACGCATGCCTGGACTCTTCATGCTCTCAGCCACGATGCCAAATGCCTGAAGTACCGGTACGCCAGCACGAATCATGGTCGCCATCTGACGGGCGAACATGGTGACATCCTTGCCACTGACCTTCTTGCTGCCGCCAAACAGGGAGGACTTCTTGCGCAGGCGCTTGACTACGATTCCCTGGCTGACCAGCGTGTTCTTGACCTGATCGACGTTGGCCGACATCAGCTCGCCTTTGACGTTTTCACCGCGCGAGTTCTTGCCCGACCATTGCCAAGTTTCAATGCCCGCTTTTTTCTTGTCTTTCTTGGCAGTTCTGGGAGTTGCCATGTCAGTTATCGTTCCCTGATAAATGGGGAGCAGGCATTGAAGGTCGAGCCATGATCAATGCCTGGGTCATCTTGTCTTCAATGTGCCTGATGACTGAGCAAAAGTCAGCTATCTGGCGTATTGATCGCTGTTAGCCAGCATGGACAACCATTACATGCTCGGTCAGTTGCAGTGGCTCAGTCCTTGGTGATGCGATTGACTTCTTCCAGCGAGGTCATGCCCGACATCACCTTGCGCAAGCCGCTACGCCTCAGGTCAGAAAGCCCTTCCTTGCGCGCCTGGTCTGCCAGCTCGATGGCGGTGCCCTCACGCATGATCAAGCGGCTCATCTCATCCGAGATCGGCATGACTTCATAGATGCCTACTCGCCCCTTGTAACCCAGCGTGCACTGGCTGCAACCGACGGGGCGGAATATGGTTGCGGCCTCGAGTTCTGCTGCACTGAAGCCATTGTCTTCACTGAAGCCCATCGAGGCCATCGCCTCGGGCGGAATTTCCGCGGGCTGACGGCAGTGGGTACACAGGCGGCGAGCAAGGCGCTGAGCGATGATCAACGAGACGGAACTCGCGATGTTGAAGGGAGCGATACCCATGTTGCTCAGGCGTGTCAGCGTCTCGGGCGCCGAGTTGGTGTGCAAGGTAGAAAGTACCAGGTGACCTGTCTGTGCCGCCTTGACGGCAATCTCGGCGGTTTCCTTGTCACGAATTTCCCCCACCATCACCACATCGGGATCCTGGCGCAGGAAGGCGCGCAGGGCCGAGGCAAAGTCCAGGCCGATCTTGGGCAGCACGTTGACCTGGTTCACGCCTTCTACCTTGAGCTCGACCGGGTCTTCCGCCGTCGAGATATTGCGCTCCGGTGTATTGAGGATATTCAGTCCGGTGTAGAGCGTTACGGTCTTGCCGCTACCGGTAGGCCCAGTGACCAGAATCATGCCCTGGGGCTGGTCCAGCGTCTTCTCGAACATGGCACGCTGCTCGGGTTCAAAGCCCAACGCCTCGATACCCATCTTGGCCGAGCTGGGGTCGAGGATACGCAGCACCAGCTTCTCGCCATACACGGTGGGCAGTGTATTGACGCGGAAGTCGATGGAGCGGGACTTGGACAGGCGCAGTTTGATCGCGCCATCCTGTGGCAATCGTCGCTCGGAAATATCCATGCGCGACATGACTTTCAGGCGCGCCGAGATACGGTTACGCATATTAAAGGGGGGGCGGGTGTTCTCGACCAACATGCCATCGATACGAAAACGAATACGATAGGTGGATTCGTAGGGCTCGAAGTGGATATCCGAGGCGCCACGCTTGATGGCATCCAGCAGTACCTTGTGAACGAAGCGCACGACTGGCGCATCATCACTACTGGCTGTAATGGCCAGATCGTTGTTGTTATCCTCCTCCCCCTCGAACTCCAAGCCATCGAGGGCTTCACCTTCGCCGCCAAGCATATCCATGGCACTTTCTTCGCCGGCTTCCAGGTATTGCTCCAATGCCGGCGTCAGCTGGTCGGCAGCGACCAGGACACTCTCGATCGACAAGCCAGTGGCAAATTGCAACTCATCTAGATGCGTAAGTGTTGATGGGGAGGGCACGCCGACGGTCAAGCGATGCTCACGGCGATAGAGTGGTAATACGCCCAACTTACGGAGCACCTTCTCGGGCAGCTCATCAATGGAAGGCAGCGAGTCGATACGAAGGGCATCGAGATCCACATACGGCAAGCCGTATTCCCAGGCGGCCGCCAATGTCGCGTCACGTGCCGTCACCAGGCCATGCGCGATGATATGCAGCAACAGGCTTTCTCCGGTCTCATCGGCTTCCTGTTCAGCCAGCTGTGCTGCCTGTGGTTCGAGCAGGCCAGAGTCGACCAGTCGAGCGGCAAATCCTTTTAGCGTATGTTCTGGCTGGGGCATGACTCTCTTCCTGTTGCAGTTGCCAATGGGCCTACTCGACTGCTTCACACGTGAAACATAAACTGATGCGGCATACGCGAATTTTGGTTCGGTAAGTCATCGTATTACAAACATCGTCTTGTAGAAGAGTGTAGCTGGATTGCCCTGCGCTAGGAATGGCGCATTCGTGACATGAGAAGGGGATAGAGTTGGTAGAGGGAGCTAGCCAAACACTGTTGGGTCGGGAGTAACGTTGAAGTGCGTCTGAATCTCGACCACAAAGTTTTTGTGTTCGTTGCTTGCAATGTCACCGAGTGTAATCTATTGTAACAACCAAGCAGCCGTCAGCGCCGCCAGGCAAGCGTCTTGCGACATGGCAATGGCACCTGAACTGTGGCTGTGGTATCACTCGTCCCGTCCGGTCGACACCCCGTGATATCAAGATGTTATGCTGATGAAGATGTTGTTGGGAATATTAGAATCAAACGCCCATACTGACATTCTTCTGTAACATCCTGCTGGTCAGGGAAGGTAACCGGGGTTTCAGGACGTACGACCTGATCTCACTACGCAAATGCAAGGGAGTCACACCATGACACGCAAGCAACAAGCTGGTTTCACACTGATCGAGCTGATGATCGTTGTGGCGATTATCGGTATTCTGGCGGCCATCGCTATTCCACGTTACCAAGATTATACTGCGCGTGCGCGCGTTACCGAAGGTCTAAACTTGGCTGCAGCAGCGAAAACAGCCGTATCCGAAAATGCTTATAATGGTTCAGCAGCTCTAGATACTGGTTATGAATCTCCAGCTACTGGCACTCTTAATAACGTTGATACTCTTAGTGTAGATGAAACAACAGGTGTAATTACTATAGCGTACAATGATAATGTATCGACAGCAGGTAATGGAGATGCTTTGGTGCTCGTGCCAACCTCTGGCGGTTCAGCGCTTGCTGCAGGTACAGTGCCTACTGATGCTATTCGTTGGGATTGTTTCGCTGCCGGTAAAACAGATGCTCCAGCTGCAGCTACTTTGCCAGCTAACTTAGCGCCTGCAGAATGTCGTTAAAAAACCGCCCTTCGGGGCGGTTTTTTATTGTGTTCAATAAAGCGCTTCTTCCTCTTCCACTACATCCTTCAGCAGCTCCAGGAACAGCTTGTCCGCATCGGAGTGCTCTGCCGGGTCTTCCGGGATATGGATGCTGGTGGTATCAGAAATCTCGTTGGCGATGATGGCCAGCACCGCTTGCTCATTCTTTCCTTGTTCTGCCCCTTCCTTGAGGCGCGCTCGCGCCACGACCAGTGACTGCTCGAGAATCTTCGGGTCTTGCAGCAGCTTGCGGATGAAGCCTTTCAGCTCACTGATGATGCGTGTCTTGTGCATTTCGCCGGATGCGTTGCTCATGGCGTGCTCCTTGTCTGGTGGATGTCTGTCTTTGTTCGAGGGTGAATTCTGGTCTTGATGACGATGCCTGGAACGCCTTTGAGCGCTTTTGAACGTTGAGGGATCAACCCAGGCCTGTCTCTGAAGTTCAGGATGCCATGCCTGCCTTTGCCTGCAGTGTAACCCACACGTCAGCGCTGGTGGATATGTGACATCACACCGATCTCCAGCTTGCCAAACCACTCAAGACCCGCTGCGAGGCGTTCCATCTCGGCGATTGATGCGTTGCGTGAGTCGGCGTCGTGGTTACATTGCAGAGCCGTTTCCGAGATGGCTTGCGTAGCACAACCCGGCAGCTCCAGCAGGATATCCACATGCGGGGCCGACGAGTCGGTGTCAGCAGGTGTGGTGGCATGGCTGACGTAATGCAGGGTGAGGCCACTGCGCGCCTGCCAGAGGGGTGACTGCTGCCAGCATTCCTCGAGTGCGACGATGATGTCGCTACGCAGGGGTAGGGGCTGCTGCCGCGAGGGCTGCGCCAGGCTGGCCTGGCCGAGATGCGAGTCGTCTTCAGGGTCGATGTGATAGAGCACATCACTGAGCTGAGGGAATTCAGCCTTGAGGCGAGACACTGCATGATGACCGATGGCATGGCCTTCCGAGACGCTGATGCGTGGCGCGACCAGCAGGTGGACTTCCAGCACGATACGGCCGGCGAGCGTGCGGCTGCGCAGGTCATGGGCGCCGCGCACCTCCGGCAGTGACAGCAAGCACTCACGCATGGCGTGTTGCTGTTCGCGTGGCAGGGCGGTGTCGATCAGTTCGCGTGAGGCCTCCCAGGCCAATGAGGCGCCGATCTTGCCCACCATGACGCCAACGACGACCGCCGCGATGCCATCCAGCCAGCTGGCCCCCAACTGGGTACCGATCAGACCTATCAGCACCGCCACGGTGGAGAGCGCATCACTGCGCGAGTGCCAGGCATTGGCCTCCAGCAGCTTGGATTTCTGCCTGCGCGCGACCTTCAGTGTGGCGCGAAAGATACCTTCCTTGCCGAGCAGCGAGATGATCGCGATGCCGATGCCCAGCGCGCCGGGTAGCGGGATGGTCAGTGAGCCGAACATCAGCTCCCAGCTGCGCAAAATGCCTTCCCAGCCAATGGCGCCCGCCACGGCCAGCAGCAGACTGCCGAGCACCAGGGTGCCGAGCGTCTCGATGCGCTCATGCCCCCACGGATGTGAGCGATCCGGCGCCTGGCGGCCGTAGTGAGTCGCCACCAACACGAAGGCATCCGTCACCAGGTCTGACAGGGAATGGATGCCATCGGCGATCAGCGCCTGCGAGCCGACCAGCTTGCCGACGATGAGCTTCGCGACACCCAGCACGCCATCCAGCGCCGCGCCGATCAAGGTGATGCGCTGTGCTTCACGCTTGGCGCTTGCCGTGCTGGCGGCATCTGCGGGTGACGATTGAGGCATGGGAAGGCTCGCTCAAAGGGGAGTCGGGGGCGTCATGAAGTCAGCGCCTACTTCTGCGCAGGCCGGGCAGGAGTCAGCGCACGCAGCTGTCTTCAGAGATCTCGCCGCTGGGGCGCAGGCGCCGCGCGAGGCTGTCAACGCCGATATTGAGTATGGCGGTGAGCACCAGCAAGGCAAATGCCTGATCAAACATCAGGTATTCGAAGCTCGAGTCGATATGGAAGCCCAGCGTTACCACCCCCAGCATGCCGAGAATGGCCGTCTCGCGAATGATGGTCTCGGCGCGGTAGAGCAGCAGCGCGAACATGCCGGGGGCGACACGCGGGTTGAGCTCATAGAGCCAGCATTCGAACTTGCCCTGCGGGCGACTGGGCGGCAGCTGAATCTGGTTGGCATGGCGAGCACACAGGAAGGCGATGATCGCGCCGTTGTGCAGCGCCAGCGCCAGCCAGGCGGGCAGCAGCGAGGGCCCCAGCAGCAACAGCAGGATGAAGGCCAGAATCAGCTCCGGCGTGGTGCGCAGGAAGATCAGCAGACCGTTGGTCGAGTGTTGCGAGAGACGATTGCCCACGTGGCGGCTGGCCAGCGGCCATAGCAGCATGGCGATCAGCAGACTACCGGCGGTGCCCAGCAGGCCGAGCAGCAAGGTATTGCCGATGGCGGGCAGCAGATCGGGCAGGTGGCTGGCCCACTGCAGCAGGCCTGTCGCGAGCTTACCCGAGACCAGCGACTCGAATGATGCATTGACCAGCGGCGCCGGCCAGATGTCATGGCTGATGAAGCGCCACAGCAGAGTCGGGCTGACATCTGGCCATGGCCCCAGCCACCAGAGGCTGGCGATGGCCAGTACCGGCAATACCCGACGGTGCCCCCACCATGGGAGCGTGGCGATCAGCAGATAGAAGATCCATAGCAGGGCGCCCGCCTCGGCGTAACGGCCCTCGCGAAAGGCGCTTTCCAGATAGAAGCCCAGCGTGGGCAAGCCGACGAAACCGAGCAGGACGCTGGCGCGCAGTCCGCATTCGAAGCGATAGCGGGTATAGCTGGCCATGCGCCGCCACGCCATCGGCAGTTCTGCATACACAAAGCGCATCGCGCGCGAGCTGGCCCAGGGCAGTGCCTTGAGCGGCGCCTGCGGCAGTTGTTCGAGAATCTCGGCATAGACCTTGGCGAAGGTCGCCGCATAGGGAATCGTGATCGCGGCCAGCGCCGTGGCGGCCGATAGCCCGAACACCTGCAGCAACAGCAGGGCCCAGAACAGCTCATGCACCGCGCGCAGCCCGGCACAGATGCCCCGCAGCAGGCGCGAGCGAGAGTAGACCAATGCCAGTGGCAGCCCGATCAGCGCACCCAGCAGGGTGCCCCACAGCGCAAAAGCGATGGTCAGGATCAGAGCGTGCAGCGGGGATTCCAGCGCGCCGGGAGCCGGCGACGCCAGACCCGCCAGCATGCGGCCCAGTTCCTGCCAGGGATCGCGCGAGGTAACGGAGAGATCGGCGAAGGGCACCAGTACCAGCATGGTGATGACCAGACCACCACCGAGGCGCAACAAGCGCGCACCGTCACTGCGTGCCTGCCACCAGCGAGGGGGATGGCGCAGCTCTGCCGTCATGGTGGAGGGGTCAGCTGACATCGGATGACTCGCGCGTCGCCGCAGCGGGGTACAGGAAATCCAGGTCGCCAGGCGTCATTCCGTCGGTCGCGACATCCAGCAGCACGTGCCCCTGGCCATCAGCCTGTTTGCCAAGCCCGATCACGCGCGTGAAGTGAGTGAGTGCCAACTCACGCTGATGAAGCGCTACCACGCTGGTGGCGTGACGGGCGTGAATCAGCTGGATCAACTGACTGGCTTGATGTGGGTCCACGCTTGCGACGGGCTCGTCACCGAGGAACAGATCATGGCCCTGATAGAGCGCGCGTGCGATGGCGACACGCTGGCGCTGACCGCCGGAAAGCGCCTCGACGGAGCGTTCCATCAGGCCGGTGATACCCAGCGGTTCGCACAATGTGGCGACCGCCTGCCAATGGGCCGGTTTCGGGCGCAGCAGATTGAGCAGGTTGGTCAGCCGTGAGTGCTGGTCCAACCGGCCCATGAAGATGTTGTGGTAGACCGACAATTGCGGCACCAGCCCCTGGCGTTGAGGGCACCAGGCGGCCGCTACGTCGCGCTGTTGCAGCGCGGCGCGCAGGGCTTCCAGCAGCGTGGACTTGCCTGCGCCACTGGCACCGAGCAGGGCGATGCGCTCGCCCGGCAGGAGGCGAATATCCAGATCACGCAAGACCACCTCGGCGCCATGGCCGAGGTGGTCTTGCGAAAGGTGCAGCAGTGGAGAGGGTGTTTCCTGGGTCATGAGCTCAGCGCAGCAGACCGAGCTGTTCACCGACGGTCTTGATCGGCGCGTAGTCATCGTTGCTGGCCGGAATGAAGCCGGAGCGCGGGAAGCTCTCGAGCAGGTCCGGGTCCTTCATGTCCAGCAGGGCCGTGGTGACGTGGGCGGTGAAATCCGCGCCGAAGTGGCTGTCGGCATCGCCACGAATGGTCCACTGATAATCCGGGTAGGCCGGCGTCTGCCACAGCACCTGTACCTTGCTCGGGTCGACCTTGCCGTCCTTGACTGCCGCTTCCCACACCGCGAAGTTGACCGCGCCCACGTCATAGGTGCCGGCGGCGACCAGTGCGATGGTGCGTGAGTGGTCGCCGGAGAAACCGACGCGGCTGAACAGGGCGTCCGGCGCCTGCTGGAACTGTTCGCGCAGATAGTATTCCGGCATCAGGCGGCCTGAAGTGGAGGTCTTGGCGCCGAAGGTGAAGGAGTGGCCTTCGAGGGAGTCGGGCAAGGCATCCAGCGGCTCGGCGGCATCGCCGGCCAGCCTGAGGTCGCGACGCGCGATGAAGTAGCTGCGGAAGGCGGCGTCTTCCACGCCCTGGGCGATGGCGACGGAGCCCGGCACCATCTGACGCGCCTGAACGCCTGTCAGGCCGCCGAACCAGGCCATCTGGATCTGATCATTGCGGAAGGCACTGACGGCGGCGCTGTAGGATTTGACCGGCACATACTCGACATCGACGCCCAGCTTCTCTTCCAGATAGTCGGCGACCTTGTCGAAACGCTCGACCAGGCGTGACTCGTCTTCATCCGGAATCGCCGTGAACTTGAAGGTGTCGGCCTGAGCCAGACTCATGGTCACGGGAAGGGCGGAAATCAGGGTCAGAGCAGCAGTGGCCAGCCAGCGCATGGGAAACATCCTCAGCATTCACGACATGAGACATCATGCGGCGAGCACCGCATGTCAGGGGGTATGGCGCGTATTGTTGTGTCTTGATCACGCGGGTGCAAGCCCCGCGCCATGCCTGAAGGATCGCTCAAGTGATGCTGAAGAGTCAGTAGCGCGTTGAATGGCTGCGCAGGAAGAGCTCATTTGCCGTGGCTGGGGCTGATGACTTGGTGGCTAGTGCTCAAGACTCCGGTGGGAAACGGGTGTCCTTCAAGCTGTCCTTGATCTTCTTGAGGTGCTGCTGGAAGTCTTCTCCGCGGCGCAGCGTCACGCCGGTGGCCAGCACGTCGATCAGGGCCAGGTGGATCATGCGTGAGGTCATCGGCATATAGATATCGGTGTCTTCGGGGGCCATGACTTCCAGCACTTCGGTGCACTCGCGCGCCAGCGGAGAGTCCGGTGCGGTGATGCCCAGTACCGCGGCGCCATTGCTGCGTGCGAGCTTGGCGATATCGACCAGCTCGCGGGTGCGCCCGGTGTAGGAGATGATCACGATCACGTCGCCGGTATGGCAGGCGGCGGCCACCATGCGCTGCATGAGCACATCTTCATAGGCCATGACCGGCAGGTTGAAGCGGAAGAACTTGTGCTGGGCATCCGCCGCGACCGGGCCTGAAGCGCCGAGGCCGAAGAAGCAGATCTGCTTGGCCTGGCTCAGGTAATCGACGGCGCGCTCGATGCGTCTGGGGTCCAGTGCGCGGCGGGCATCGTCGAGCGCGGCCACGGTGGCGCCGAGAATCTTGTCGCCATAGGCGGCGGCATCATCGTTCTGATCGACACTGCGCGACACGTAGGGCGTACCGCCGGCCAGGCTCTGGGCCAGCTTGATCTTGAAGTCGGGGAAGCCCTTGGCATCGAAGTTGCGACAGAAGCGGTTGACGGTCGGCTCACTGACCAGCGAGGCCTGAGCGAGCGCCGCGATGCTCATGCCGGTGGCCGCAGCCGGGTCCGCCAGAATGACGTCGGCGACCTTGCGCTCGGAGCGATTGAGCTCGTCGAGACGTTCACGGATGCGATTGATGAGGTCGTGTACTGCCATTCGCCTGTTACCCTGCCATTGTGTAGTGAAATAACTACGTAATCTGGGCATCCTAGCCTCACTCGTCTGGTAGGCCAAGCATCTCTTTGGGTCGCTTGCTGATCCAGGGGCGCGAAGGACGAGGTGAAAGCGAAAGCGCCGCTGACTACCACTTTTAGGTAAGTTTACCTATTTGTAGGGCGAATTGTCTTGAGTGACAGCGGCGTTATCGCTACATTTGTTGTTAATATAACCAGCCATGTATCGCCAACGCCTTCCCGGTGCCGTGTGTCATTCGAGCCTCTCCTCGCCGCGCCAGCCTGCGCAGCCTTCCAGGAAGCGGGTTCGAAGTCGCCCACCTTGTCGGTCATTTCGGCATACAGGGCAGTTTCGACGGGAGAAATCGGCGGCATGAGTTCCGACATCATTCCGGGCGTGGATATTGCCCTGTTCGGCGCCTTGGGCGACCTCGCCAAGCGCAAGCTATATCCAGCCCTCTATCACCTCGACCGTGACGGTCTGCTCGAGAAGGCAACCCGCCTGATCGGTCTGGCGCGTCAGGATGTCAGCCTCGAATCCTTCAAGGACACCGTGCAGGCGGCGCTCAAGGAGCGCGTCAAGCCGGAACACCTCGAGAAGGAATGCATCGAGCGCTTCCTCTCTCGCATCAGCTATGCGGCGCTGGACTTCAGCACCGTGGAAGGCTATTCCGCGATCGCCGATTGGCGTGTGGATGCCAAGGGCAAGCCGTCGCCGCGCCCGCTGATGATCTATCTTTCCGTACCGTCGCGTATCTACGGCGACATCAGCAGCAATCTGCAGGCGGCGGGCTGTCTCGACGAGCACTCGCGTGTCGTGGTCGAGAAGCCGATCGGTTCTGATCTGGAGAGCTCGCGCGTCGTCAACGACGCGATCGGCGCCGTCTTCCACGAATCCCAGATCTATCGTATCGATCACTATCTGGGCAAGGAGACTGTCCAGAACCTGATCGCGCTGCGCTTCGCCAACCCGATGTTCGGCAACCAGTGGAATCAGAACCAGATTTCCCACGTCGAGATCACCGTGGCGGAGAAGGTCGGCATCGAAGGGCGCTGGGGCTACTTCGATCAGGCCGGTCAGCTGCGTGACATGGTGCAGAACCACCTGCTGCAGCTGCTGTGTCTGATCGCGATGGACCCGCCGTCCAACCTGGATGCAGACGCCATTCGTGACGAGAAGGTCAAGGTGCTCAAGGCCTTGCGCCCGATCACCGGCGAGCGTCTCAATACGGATCTGGTGCGTGGTCAGTACATCGCGGGTGCCGTCGATGGCCAGCACGTGCCGGGCTACCTCGAGGAAGAGGGTGCCAACACCGAATCCCAGACCGAGACCTTCGTGGCCTTCAAGACCGAAGTCTCCAACTGGCGCTGGGCCGGTGTGCCGTTCTACCTGCGGACCGGCAAGCGCATGCCGGAGAAGCTGTCACAGATCGTGATCCACTTCCGTCAGCAGCCGCACTACATCTTCGATCCGGACCAGCGCTCGCTGGCAGCCAACAAGCTGATCATTCGTCTTCAGCCGTCCGAAGGCATCTCCCTGCAGGTGCTGACCAAGGACTCCGGCCTCGACAAGGGCATGCGTCTGCGTCCGGGCCCGCTGGATCTCGACTTCAACAGCGCCTTCCCCAAGCGCCGTATTCCGGAAGCTTACGAACGTCTGCTGCTTGAGGTCATCAAGGGCCAGCAGTATCTGTTCGTGCGTCGTGACGAGATCGAACACGCCTGGCGCTGGGTCGATACCCTCATCGATGGCTGGGAATCCCGTGCCGCCACGCCGCGCCGTTATCCGGCCGGCTCCTGGGGGCCCGTCTCCTCGATCGCGATGATCACGCGCGATGGTCGCAGCTGGTATGAGGAGTATTGAAATGAGCGCCACCGTGACTGAGCAGGACCCGCGCGTACAGACCGCACACTCTCTCGCCGAGTATCTGGCCGCTGCCTTGCGTGCTGATCTCGACGTTGATCCGTCAGCGCGTGCGCTGCTGGTGGTTTCCGGCGGCTCCACGCCCAAGCCGCTGTTTGCCGCGCTGCGCGACAAGCCGCTGGATTGGTCGCGGGTCGATATCACCCTCGCCGATGAGCGTTGGGTGAGCGAAGACGCCGATGACAGCAATGCACGCTTCGTGCGTGAGCACCTGCTGATCGGTGCGGCCAGTGCCGCTACCTTCCATCCGCTGACCAACGCCGAGGCAGAGCCGGAAGACGGTTGCGCAGAAGTGAGTGCTCGCATCGCGGCGCTCCCTTGGCCGGCTTCCGCTCTGATTCTCGGCATGGGTGGCGATGGCCACACGGCCTCGCTGTTCCCGGATGGCGACCGCCTGCAGGAAGCGCTGACCAGTGCGGATTGCTGTGTGCCGATGCGTGCACCCAGCGTGCCGCAGGCGCGTATCACGCTGTCTCTCGAGCGTCTGCGCCAGACGCGTCGTACCGTGCTTCATCTCACGGGGACCGACAAGCAGGCCGTGCTGTCGCGCGCGCTGAGCGGCGTCGAGGCGGTCAGTGAACTGCCGATTCGTGCCTTCCTGTCCGCGCCGCTGGCGCTTTACTGGGCCCCCTGATCACATCGGCCGCGGCCAGCCACAAGGGAGGCTGGCCGCGGCACAAGGAGAACGCCATGAGCTTTGAAAAACAGCTTCCGTCGACTCGTACCACCGAGATCGACAGCATCTGCCAGAAAGCCTCCGTGCTGCCGGTGATCGCCGTCGAGCGCATCGAGGACGCCGTGCCGCTGGGCAAGGCCCTTTACGAAGGTGGCCTGACCGTACTGGAAGTTACGCTGCGTACCGACTGCGCGCTGGAAGCCATCCGCCTGATGCGTGAAGCGCTGCCCAACGCCAGTATCGGTGCCGGCACCGTGCTGACGCCGGAACAGTATCGCCAGGTGGAAGAGCTGGGCGTCGACTTCATCGTCACGCCGGGCACCACCGAAGCGCTGTACCAGTACGGCGTGACCAGCAGCGTGCCGATGCTGCCGGGTGTCGCGACCGTCTCGGAGCTGATGACGGGTTGGCAGTACGGTTACCGTCGCTTCAAGTTCTTCCCGGCGGAAGCCGCGGGCGGCGTCAATGCGATCAAGTCCTTCGGTGGCCCGATCAGCGAAGCTCGCTTCTGCCCGACTGGCGGCATTTCCCTGAGCAACGCCGCTGACTACCTCGCGCTCAAGAACGTGATGTGTGTCGGTGGTAGCTGGGTCGCGCCGCAGAAACTGATCGATGCGGGTGACTGGGATGGTATCCGCGAGCTGGCGCGTGAAGCCTCAGAGCGTTTCCACCGCTGAAGCCTGATATCTGGATGAGTGCTGGCCACTGATCCAGCGGTTGCCTGCCAACGTCATGCACGCCGTCGTGCTTGAGGCTGACAGGCTGCCAGTACTGCTCTCTCTCGACAGCTTGGCTGTTGCTTGTGACCCGTCTCTCGCGAGGCGGGTCTTTTTTGTGCGCGTCATCTTGGGAGAGAGGCGAGGCTAACTTGTCTGGCTGGAGTCGCTGGGCTGGTTGTGATCCCGGTTTCAGCGCTGCGGCGTGCTCAGCTGGCAGTAGAGATCATCCAGCAAGGGCAGGGCCAGCCCATGTCGCGAGGCAGTGCGGCGCAATGGACCAAGGATCGCCTCGACCTCGGTATGGCGACCGGCGAGCACATCCTGCAGCATCGAGGCGCGATTGTTGGCGGTCGCGCGGATGACCTGTTCGACCAGCGCCTGCCAGCCTTCCCCCGGGGCAGGGATGCCTTCGCTATCCAGTACCGCGCCGATCTCCTCGACCGCCTGGCGCACCATTGGCGCAAATGGCCGGTCGCGCAGCTGGCCGTTGCGAATGCGATAGCGTGCCACCAGGGGATTGATCGCCGCATTGATCGCCAGCTTGTGCCACAGGCGAGTCTGGATATCCGGCGTCTGCTCGCATGCAAACCCTGCAGCCTTGAGCCAGTCACCTTGCATGAGAGCGGCCTGATTGGACTGGCTGTCGTGATCGCCGTCACCGCCACTCTGCCATGCGCCCAGCCAGGTGTGGCCGCGCCCGGCGTGTTGCACGCCAAGGTGCTGGAATTCATCCGCTGTCGAGTCAGTGTCAGGCGTCGCGCTTGCACCAGGCTCGGGGGGCAACCAGGCGCCTTCGGTGGTGCTGGCGCATAGCAGGTTGGCGTGGCGTTCGGCCAGCCACGGCTGAGCACTCAGGCCATTCTGCCAGCAGGTCACGGAAGTCTCGGGCGTGATATGTGGGCCCAGTTGCTGCCAGGCGGCGGGTACGCCCTGGGCCTTGGTCGTCAGCCAGATGGCGGAAGGCTTTCTGGATGTCGATCCTTGTAGCGCGTCAATTATCGAATATTTTACCTTTGCGCTAACAGTGAGTGATTCTGGCGTGGTCATATCAAGCACGACCGCTTGCCCCGCCATTGCCTGACGCCCCAGCAGCAGGACACGCGGTAGCGCGGTTTTTCCCTGCTCACGAAGCTCTCGCTGGCGTGCTGCCATCAGCGAAGCCGCCAACAGACGCCCGATGGCGCCCGGGCCGATGATCCACAGCCAGTTATCTTCCGGATCAGTCATTGTGTGCATATTTGTCATCTTGTCATGGAGAGCAGAGCAGTGCGTCAGTGCAAGAGGAGGCCGGTTGTACTTCACCTGACCCGCCATCAGCTATCGGTCTTGCGCCGTGACCCAGTCGCTCGCTTGCGGGGGCTCCTGGTGGAAGCACTTTTACGAGAAGCGCCGTCAGAAGTGCTGCCAGAAGCGGTCTTGCCTGAAGAGCTGCCAGAGGCGCGCTTCTTGTAGGACGTGGCCTTGCGACGCGAACCGCCCTTGCCGCCGCCCTTGCGCGGCGCGGGTGTCGCACCGCCGACGCTGGCCAGTGCCGTGCTCAAGCGGCTGGCGGAGCTATCGGCGAGCAGCGCACGCAGGTCCACGATCAGCTCGCTCAAGAAGGGCGCCGCCGGGTCGCCTTGCTCGTGGATCATGCTCAGGCGTTGCTCCCACTGTGCGGTGCGCTCCGGGCGCGACACGGCGGGCGGCAGCGCATGAATCAGCGCGCGGCCGACACGCGTCGAGCGCATCGCCTGGCCGTCGCGCACCAGATAGCCGCGATTGATCAGGGTCTCGAGCATGCCGGCGCGTGTCGCCTCGGTGCCCAGGCCATCCACATCGCGCAGCGTGCGCCGCACCGCTTCATCCTCGACGTAGCGCGCGATGTTCATCATCGCCTGAATCAGGCTGGCGTCATTGAAGGGTTCCGGCGGGCGGGTCTCTTTCTCCTCGATACCACAGTCGAGCACGCAGGCCGGTTCGCCTTCCGTCAGGGCGGGCAGCGGCGGCGGGGTCTTGTCATCGGCGGCTGCATTCTTGTCTGAGGCCTTCTTGTCAGAGTCTTGCTTATCAGCTCTCTCGCTGGCCTCCGCAGTGCGCTGGAACAGCACCTTCCAACCCTCGTCGATGACGCTGCGGCCACTGGCGCGGAAGGGCTCCTTGGCGAAGCGCAGCTCGACCTTGACCTCGCGATAGCGATAGGCGGGATAGAACTGGGCCAGCACGTTGCGCGTGATCATGCGGTAGAGGTTGGCTTCATCGCGCGACAGGCGCGCATAGTCCGGCTCGCGTCCGGTCGGCGCCAAGGCGTGGTGCGCGCTGACCTTGCTGTCATTGAAGGCGCGCGAGCGCAGGCTGAAATCGGCGCCGCCACTGTAGCGTTCAAGCTCTCGGTCACCCACGCAGGCGCTGATCATCAGATTGGCCATGCCGGCGTGATGTTCGCGCGGCAGGTAGCGGCAGTCGGAGCGCGGATAGGTGATCAGCTGATGGCGCTCGTAAAGCGCCTGACAGGTGTCGAGGACCTTCTGGGCGGGCAGGCGAAAACGGCGCGCAGCATCGACCTGCAGCGCCGAGAGCGAATAGGGCAGCGGCGCGGGCTGTGACTTGTCGCTGGCCTCGACACTTTCGACATGGCCATCGCCGAGGGTGGTCAAGGTCGCGAGATGGCGGGCGAGGCGCTCGGCGGGACGGCTATCCAGCAGGCGCCCCTTGTCATCCAGTGGCAGCGGGGTGCCCTTGTCCGCCAGACGTTGCAGCCAGGGCGAGCTGGGCGCATGCCACCAGGCCTTGAAGCTGCCCGCCGCCACGCCAGCCTCTATCCACAGCGGGAAGAAGGCGCGGGGCTCGAAGGCCTCGATTTCCTCGTCACGGCGCACGACCAGCCCCAGCAGCGGCGTCTGCACACGACCCACCGACAATACGCCGTCGTGGCCGGCCTGGCGCCCGGTCAATGTCCAGGCGCGGGTCAGGTTCATGCCATACAGCCAGTCGGCGCGCTGGCGCGCCAGCGCGGCTTCATAGAGCGGCTGCCAGCGCTGATTGTCGTCCAGCTTGTTGAGGGCACGGCTGACGGCAGGGCGGTTCATGTCACTGATCAGCAGGCGTTTGACCGGCCCGCGCCAGCGCATGTGCTCCAGCACTTCCTGCACCAGCAGCTGGCCTTCGCGATCAGGGTCGCCGGCATGCACGACCTCATCGGCCAGCTTGAGCTGCTCGCGGATGGTCTTGAGCTGACCGCGCGCCTGGCTGCGTGGCTTGAGCTTCCATTGCTCGGGGATGATCGGCAGGTGATCCAGCGACCAGCGCTTGAAGCGCTCGTCGTAGTCATCCGGCGGGGCCTGCTCCAGCAGGTGGCCGATGCACCAGGTGACACGGGTGCCACCGGCATCGATATAGCCGTCGCGCTTGCTTGAGCGTCCGGGCAGCGCCTCGGCAATGGCGCGGGCGAGGCTGGGCTTTTCGGCGATGATCAGGCGCATCGGGCATCCTGCGGTCAAAGGCTGTCGATATGATGATCCATACAGTATGCCGTTGGCCCGAGGCGGGGATCAATCGTCGTCGAGCGCGCGACGTGCCTGGACGAGGGCGCGATACCAGTCGCGGTTGGCGGTCTGGATCAGCGGGGGGCGATTGGAGAGATAGCTGACCGGGTGGTGGTCGGCGGGCTGATAGTTGCTGAGCATGTTGAGCGTCGCTTCACGGGCGCCGAAGGTATCGCGCAGGAACTCGATGGCCAGCGGCTCCAGCTCGACGCGGTAGTGGCGCACCAGCGCGATGGCCAGGGATTCGGCGGTGCGAGACAGGTCATCATCGATCTCGCGCACCATGGCGCTGCCCAGGGCCGCCTTGGCCGCCGCGGACTGATTGGGTTCCAGCTGGCCGAAATAGGCGGCGTTGGAGCCATTGATGGCGCGCTGCACGGCCGGGCGTGACAGGTGTATGTGGGGCTCCAGCGCGAGGGCGATCTCGACCGCCATCGCCTTGGCCTTGTCGACACCGACGCGCAGCACCGTCTCGCGCGCCTGATAGGCGATCTCGCTGTCGACGCGCTTGATGCGGCTCTCGTTCAAGTGATCGGCCAGATGCTTGCAGACCTCCGCCTTGGCTTCATCGTCCAGCGCGATGGTCTTTTCCTGGATGCGCAGACCACGACGGCCCGGGCCGACCCGCAGGCGGGTGGCGTCATCGGACATCTGCGAGGCGATGTTTTCCCAGCGCTTGGACATCTTGAGGAAGACGGCGTGGCTGCGCCCGACCTGCTCGTAGGCATTGGTCACCGTCTTGTAGAGGCGGATGGCGTTGGTGAGGATGTCGGCACGCGAGCGCAGCGCGGCGCGGTGTTCACGATCGCCCTCATTGACCGCGATCGCCAGATGCGTCACCTGTTCGGCAAGGGCGTCCATCGCCTGGGTGGAGCGCTCCAGCAGTACCTCGGCGCGCAGGCCGGAGGCGGCATCCTCCACCAGGGTGCCGGACTGCTCGGCCAGATAGACCGTCAGCGCCTTGAGGCGTGACAGGCCGGTGGCCTGACGAATGCGATAACGCGAGCGGGCATGCTCGAGGTTGTCCAGCGCGCGTGCCAGCTTCCAGCGGCCACGGTATTCGAAGGTCAGCAGCGGGATCTTGCGCCCGCTGATCAGCTCGAAGGCCAGAATCAGCATCTCCTCCACGTCCTGCAGGGTCATCAGCAGGTCGTTGTCCTGCTCGATGGCGGCCAGCACACGCTCGATGAAGTTCTCGTCACGCGGCACACCGCTGTGCAGATCCGGCGCGCGCCCTTCGAAGCGCTCACGCAGCAGGCCGATGGCCTCGGGGGCCAGCTCGGCCAGCTCATTGAACTGGGGCTCGAGCCATTCGCGGTTGAGGCTGTTCATGTCGCGGATACGCGCATGCAGGCCCACGCGACGGTAGACGTCGATCTGGCTGATGATGCGCGCGGCATCACGGTCATCGAGCAGCTCCAGCGCCGCCAGCTCGACCCCCTCCGGCGCCAGGTCCTGCTTGCGCAGCAGCATGGCCGCCGCTTCACGCCGGCGGGCATCGCCTTCCAGGCTCTCGACGATCAGATTGCGCGTGGCGAGGATCAGCTCCGGCACGGTGTCGATGACGCGCTCGATCTTGGCTTCGGTGCGGTCATAGCGCCGTGAGCTGGTCAGGTTGTGGGCGATATTGGCCACGATGCCCGCGACACCGGTGATGACGGTGTAGGAGATGAAGAAGATGTAGTTCTCGAAGGTCGGTTCCTTGCCGTAACCGAGCAGATAGCCGCCCCAGGCGCCGATCAGCGTCACCGGGCCTGCGGTCCACAGGATCTGCATCAGGCTCACCGACCAGGGCACACGCTCCACGGCCTGGGTAATGCGGCGAATCTCGTCGCGGCCCTCACGCTCCAGACGCACCTGGGGCGCGTCGTTGGCAGTGTTGGCTCGGGGACGAAAGGGGCTCGGCAACAGCAAGGCAGGCTTCCTTGATTGAACGGGGTGGGGCTTCTGGCACGACATGGGCTGCCGAGAGGTTCGTGAGCACGAGCCTCGAGCGCAGCGCGGGGCAAAGGGAGTCGTCAACAGTAGCATTGGGCAGCCTTTTGGCTCCAGTGAGCAAGGGCCGCAAGCGGGTCGAGCGTGGTAGAATTTTGCCCGCCACTGACTGGCCAGCGGGTCTCGCCAGGTCGTCAGGCTCACGCTAGGACATCAAAAAGCTCTGGAGGTTGTGTGGAACGAGACTTGGAAGCAGGAAAGGGTGCAGGTGACGGGGCTGAAGTCGTGTTGCTGGACGGCGGCATGGGCCAGGAACTGGTGCGTCGTAGCGGTCGTGAGCCGACCCCGTTGTGGTCGTCTCAGGTGATGCTGGATCAGCCTGAGCTGGTGCGTGACCTGCACCTGGATTTCATTCGTGCCGGCGCGCGCATCATCACGCTCAATACCTACACGGCCACGCCGCAGCGTCTGGGCCTGGCGGGCGTCGGCGAGTCCATCGCTGCCATTCATGCCGCAGCCGGCAAGGCCGCGCGGGATGCCATCGCCCTGAGTGGCGAGGCGGATGTGCGCGTGGCAGGCTGCCTGCCGCCGCTGGTCGCCACCTATCGCCCCGATGTCGCGCCGAGTGCTGACGAATCCCTGGCCAGCTATCGCCGGCTGGTGGAATTGCAGGCGCCGCTGGCCGATATCCTGCTGTGTGAGGCGCTGTCTTCCTGCGTCGAGGCGCGCGCCGCTGCCACCGCCGCACTCGAGAGCGGCTTGCCGGTGTGGGTCTCGCTGACGGTGAAGGATGATCTGACCGCGACCCTGCGCAGCGGTGAGCCGCTGGCCGACGCGATCAGCATGCTGCAAGCGATGGGCGTGGACGCGATCCTGATCAATTGCAGCGCGCCGGAAGCCATTCAGGGTAGTCTGGAAAATCTGCTGGCCAGCCCGCTGCCGACCGGTGCCTATGCCAACGGCTTCACCTCCATCGCGGAGCTCAATCCCGGCGGCACCGTCAAGGACCTCAAGGCACGCGAAGACCTGGGGCCGGAGCAGTACGCGGCGCATGCGTTGGGGTGGGTCAATGCCGGCATTCGTATCGTCGGCGGTTGCTGCGAAGTGGGCCCGGCGCATATCGCCTGCCTGGCCGAACAGCTCAGGTCAGCAGGTTATCGCTGCGTCAGCCGCTTGAGTGAGTGAACGATGAGGGGCGAGGCTTCCTCGTGATAGACTTCGCCCCTTGATTCGCAGGTTCTGACGGGCATCGCGCCTGGGGAAACGCCGAGGTGAACGCCGAGGCGAAGACCGGGGCGCGGTGCCTGCAGGACTGTGAAACGCTTTTTTAGGGAGATGCCATGCTTGCCGAGTGGGTCGAACGGCTCTTGAGTTACGCCAGTGGGGCACTTGATGCCATCCGCGCCGATGAATCCTTTCCTGCCTTCATGCAGTGGGCGCATTCGGAGGGCGTGAACTACAGCGGTGGCGACGAAGCGCTGGCGGTAGCGCTGGCGCCGGTGCTGTGGAGCCAGACTCCGCTGGTGCGACTCGATTTCGCGCGCGAGTCGTTGGCACCGCCCGGACGCAACGAGCCTTGCTGGTGTGACTCGGGGCGCAAGTACAAGCAGTGCTGCGACAAGGTGCAGCTGCCGGCGATACCAGACCACCTGATGTGGATGCTGTCGCTGCGCGAGTTCAAGGGGGAACAGCTCAAGGCGGCGCTGGCCTCTGGTCTCGCGCCGGCGCAGGCGCTGCTCGAGGCGGGGCTGATCAGCGCCGAGAGCGGCAATCGCGGTCGGGCTCAGCAGATCATGGAGGCGCTGTTCGATACCAGCGACTGGTCGCGTCTGCCCGAGCAGGCCGAGCCTGGCTTCGAGCTGCTGCTGGATCTCTATCAGGAGCGCGGCTTCACCCGCAAGAAGGCGCTGCTGCTCGATGAGGTGCTGGAGCGTGGCCCTGCCTTCCTGCGCGGCGTCGCCCTGGAGCACCAATGTCTGCTGCATCTGGACAGCGATGATCTGGGCTCGGCGCGCGCCGCCTTCATTCGTGCCCAGCAGACGCTGCCCGATTCGCCGACGCTGGCGTATATCGAGGCCATGCTGCTGCTGCACGAGGGCCAGCCGGAAGAGGCGCAGGATCGTGCGCGCTTCTGGTGGCGTCGTCTGTCCAAGCAGAAGGACATCGAGCCCGGTCAGCTGGAATTCCTGGCGGATCTGGCCGAAAACCCGCGTGCCACGCTCGCCGAGCAGATGGTCAATTCCGATGAGTCGCTGTCGGATTCACTGGCCGCCCTGCAGGCGCTGTTCGAGGTGATCGAGCATCCGCCGCGTCTGGCGCTGGAAACGCAGGAAGATGGCAGTCTGCTGTTCCGTCAGAATGCGGAGCAGGCCGTGACACTCGGGCTCTGGGAGGCGGTCTTCCCGGCGCGTATCGAGGAAGAGGCGGCACTGGCGCTGGATATCGATCCCTGGGATGTCCAGGACCCCAACGAGTGGCTGCAGCAGCTGTGCGCCAGCCCCGAATGGCTGGACGTACCGGCGGTGTGTCAGGGGCTGATCCTGGCGCTGGCCAGTCGCTTCGGTAGCCTGCCGTGGATGTCGGACACCTTCTTCGTGCCGCTGGCACAGCGCTTCGATCGCTGGCTCGATCAGATCGAACAGGCCGGCGGCCTGTTGCGCTGGGAAGATGGCGACAACGCCCAGTTGCTGCGCTGTGGGCTGGGGCTGGTGATCGGCATGGAGCGCGGTGAGCGCGAGCGTTCGCGCCAGCTGGCGGAGCGCCTGCTCAAGCTCGACGAGGAAGACAGCCTCGGCCTGCGTGAGCTGGTGCTGGATCAGCTGCTGCGCGAAGGCCGCAACGACGAGGCCGTGACCCTCGCCGAGCATGATATCGAGCGGCGTGCCGTCGATGAGGAAATGCCGCTGTTGGGCATCCTGATGGGCCAGGTGCTGGCGCTCTATCGACTGGGTCGCGACAAGGACGCCGAGCAGGCACTCGAGATCGTGCGGGAAGCCAATTCGCATCTGATCAGCCTGCTGCTGGCGGAGCATCCGCGGCCGGTGAGTCTGGCGGTGGAAGCGCCGGAGCCCGGCACGCGTGGTGAGGCCTGGCAGTACCGCACCCTGATGCGCGACCAGTGGAAGCGCAGCGAAGGCGCGCTTGCCTGGCTGGCCAAGCATCGCTGAGCCGGTGTCACAGGCCGCTCATGCTGCCTGACGAGTGATCGCAAGCGCTCGCATGACAAGACCTCGTGTGACAAGGCCCGTATGAAAAACCCCGCAGTGCCACGGCACTGCGGGGTTTTTTCGTGTCTTGCCTTGCATCGCGAGGCGGACTCAGGGGGAAGCGCGAACGGGGGCGATCACTGCTGCTTGCCTTGCTGACGCAGTCGCCAGGCTTCTCGAATGGCACCGCGTAGCCCCGGCGTCTGGCCGACCTGGATGGCCTCCAGCGTCGCGGCGAAGGCATCCGGTGTGGCGCGCCAATCCGGGGGCTGGATGGCGCCTGCACTGCTGATGCCGACCCTGTCCAGTGGCGGTGGCGAGCGCTCGGGCAGTGCCCCGAAAAGCCGCATGCGGCTGTCCTGCACCTGGCGCAGACGATGGCGAAGCTCCTTGTAGCGTGAGCCGAAGGGGCGTGTGGCCAGAGTGATCAGGGCCGCCAGAATCCGTTCTTGCCACTCGGGGCGTGCCGGGTTGCGGTAGGCGACGCCGCGTTGCGAGGCGGCGCCTGCCTGACGGCGGTCCTTGAGCCAGTGCGGGGCCGTCCTGTCGAGCGCCTCGCCTTCGAACAGGATGCCGGCGTTGACCTGCTGGCCACCGTGCACGCGGGTGAAGGGCAGGATGACGCAGTCCTCGAGCATGGCGCCTTCTTCCACGTAGCTGCCCTGTTCCAGGCAGCAGTGTCCCTTGAGCAGCACGCCGGGCTCCACATGGGTGGTGATGCCGGCGAAGCCGCCAGTGAGGCGCGATTCATCCAGGCGTGTCGCGCCGGCGGCGTAGTAGACGTGGTGCAGGTCCTGCTCGCCGGGCAATACTCCGCGTTCGCCATGCGGTGTCAGGCCTGAGTCATCGGCATCCAGTGCCTGCATCACCAGGGCGTGATAGTGCGACAGCGAGGCCAGCAGGGCCGGCCCCAGCCCGGGATTGTCGCGCAGCTCCGGCCAGTGCAGGCGAGCGAGCGACGGGTCTGCCACGCTGGCCGGATGGCAGACCGGCGCGCCCGACGCCATGGCCTGCTCGCTGATCGCGAGGCTGTCATCCTTGAACCACTCCGGCATCAGCAGCACATCGGCGCGCAGCACCGGGGCAGGCAGGGCGGCCATGGCGCCGAGTCGCTTGATCTGCTCGCGCGGATCTCGCTCGCCGGGCATCGGCAGAATGTCGAGATCGATGCCCCAGCGTGAGCCATCGGCGATACGCGCCCGGAACCACTCGGGGTCACGGGCGATGATCAGGCTGATATGCGTCACGCCTCGCCCGACCAGCAGGTCGAGGTTGCGCTCCAGCACGCTGCGTCCGGCGATCGGCAGCAGCGCCGGCGAGTAACGGCGGTCAATCGGCGCGACTTCCTGGCCGAGGCGGTCCGCCAACAGGATCACATGCATTGCACACCTCCTTGGCATGAGTCATGACACTGGTGCAGCGCTGCACGAATGAGAGAGGGAGTCTCGCGCATCAGTAGGCTCCCCGGCTGGTCAGAACAGCAGGAATCGTGCGCAACAGCAGCTTGATGTCTTCCTTGATGCCCTGACGATGCAGGTAGAAGAGATCCAGATGGATCTGTTGCTCGAAGGACAGGTCCGAGCGGCCCGACACCTGCCACAGCCCGGTCAGCCCCGGCGTGGCATCCAAGCGCATGCGCGCGCGCGCCTCGTAGAGCGCCACCTCGCGGGCGAGGGCGGGGCGCGGCCCGACCAGCGCCATCTCGCCGCGCAGCACGTTCCACAGCTGCGGCAATTCATCGATGGACAGCTTGCGGATGATACGGCCCACCCGCGTGATCCGCGGGTCCTGCTTCATCTTGAACAGCACCCCACCCTCGCTCTCGTTGGCGGCCTGCAGTTCGCGCAGACGCTCTTCGGCGTCGATGTACATCGAGCGGAACTTCCACAGCTTGAACGGCTTGCCGTGACGCCCGATACGCTCCTGGCCGAACAGCACCGGGCCTGGCGATTCCAGGCGGATGGCCAGCACGGTGCCCAGCAGCAGCGGTGACAGCACCAGCAGCACGCCGCTGGCACCGACGATATCCATGGCGCGGCGCGCGCGCGGGGTCAGCCAGTTGCTCACTCGCCATCGAAAGTGGCGCCAGTTGGAGCGTGACTTCATCCACAGGCCGCGGCCGGGAATCGCCTCTTCCCCATACTTGCGCACGCTCATCAGAAAGCTCGGGTTGCCAAGCACGTAGCGCTTGAACATGCGGCGTGGCTCCATCAGCAGCCGCCAGGCCCATTCCATGCCCAGTCTGCGCACGACGCCCGGCGCTCGCGGGATGCGCTGGGAATAGAAGTCGAACAGACCGCCGACGCCCATGACCACCGGCACCTCGAGTCGCTCACGGTAGGTCGAGATCCACTTCTCCTGGGCCGGCACGCCCATCGCCACCAGCAACAGGTCAGTGCCCTGATTGATCTGCGCCAGCACGTCGTCGATGATTTCCGGGCCGATGAAACCGTGATGCACGCCACTGATCTCGAGCGTCGGCCATTGCTCGCGGAGCTTGTCGGCCATCCTGTCGGCCACGCCCGGCGCGGCGCCGAGCAGGAACAGGCGCTTGTTCTCCGCCACCAGCATGTCGCACAGGTGGGGCAGCAGGTCGGTGCCATTGAGGTTGGCTTCGAGATTCTGGCCGAGCATGCGGCAGGCCATCTTGACGCCGCTGCCATCGGGCAGCAGCAGGTCGCTGTCATGCAGCACCTGCATGTAATAGCGATCGACCTGGGCCACGTTCAGGCAGTGTGCATTGACGAAATTGACGGTGCGCGGCTGCGGGTCGCTGATCCAGCTCTTGAGCAGGCTCAGGCAGGTGTCGAGACTGGTGTTGACGAAGGGCACCCCCAGCACCTTGACGTGAGGCAGCGTCTTGACGCGCTCAGTGGTGAAGAGGGCTTGATCCAATGGCTGGCTCATCATGGCGACTCCACTTCATGAGCGTCCTGCTGTTGATTCGGCCTGGCCGCCTGCGGGCGCGGCGCATTGTCGATCTTCTTCTTCTGCGCCTTGCCGATGACCCCCTGGGCGAGCCCTTCACAACGCAGATAGAGACTCTTGGGCATCACGCGCAACATCAGGGCGGCCCCTGCCGTGGCAGCGGTGCGCCCGAATTCCGCCTTCCAGATGCCCGGCCATGCCTTGACGGCGCGGCGGCAATACGCCCAGGCAGCATCCCCGTCACGCAGGCGAATTGCCTGACGCGACAGATAGCGCAGTTGGTAGGCCTGGGCGCGGGGATACCATTGTTCGATGAAGTCAGGCGCGTAGGCGCGCGTCAGCTCGACGATCGCCAGCCAGCTCTGGTACTGGCGCTCCAGTTGTGCCGAAAGCCCGCCTTCATTGAGCCGGTAGCGGGTCAGCGGCTCGGGAATGCCTTCCACCGTGGTGCCGGTCTTGAGGGCGATGCGGGTCCAGCATTCGATGTCTTCGCTCTGGCGCAGACTCTCATCGAAATAACAGGGCAGCACGCCGCCCCCCTTGACCTCACAGTCGAAGGCGATGGCCTCGAGAATCTCGCGGCGGATGACCGGCGCCGAGCCATTGCCCACCGGGTTGCGACAGAACAGCAGCCCCGGCGTGATGTCGGTCAGGCTCGGCATCTGGTAGTAGTCCAGCGGTTCGCCGTCGGCATCGATGAAGGCCGAGCGCGAGAAGGACAGGCCTACCTCGGGGCGTGCCTCGAGGTGCTCGCGGTGACGCGCCAGCTTGGCGGGCTCCCAGATGTCATCGGAGTCCAGGAAGGCCAGATAGCGGCCCTGAGCGGCACGCACACCTGTGTTGCGAGCCCCGGCCAGGCCGCGATTGACCGGATGCGTGATCAGCGTGACACGCGGGTCGTCGTAGGCCTCGCAGATCGCCCGGCTGCCATCGGGGGAGCAGTCGTCGACGATGAGCAGTTCAAGATCGCCATCCTCCTGCGCCAGCACACTGTCGATGGCGGCCGCGACGAAACGTTCGACGTTGTAGATCGGCATGATGACCGAAAAGGTCGGGGTCATGGTCTGGCCTCCTGGACGTCCCTGTCTGGGGAAAGCGATGCGGTGGATGTTGCGTGAGGTGTGTCTGGCGAGTCTGGTGGCGGCGCATCTGTCACCCGGCCTTCCTGAGCGAGGATCAGCCGCCGCGTCCACAGGTAGCCGGGTAGCGCGGCCAGGCTGATGCCGACCAGAATGCCGGCCGCGACGCCGTTGATGCCGAAGGGCACGCCGGCGAACATGCCGGCGCCGAGCATCAGCGTCATGAAGATCTGCAGCTTGAGGTCTGCCCCGGGCATGCCCTGGGCGCGCAGCAACTGGCCGCAACTGTCGAGCAGGATGCGCGGCAGGGCGGAGAGGCAGATCAGGATCAGGATCGGCAGGGCGCCACGCTCGACCCAGGCCTCCCCGAACAGGATCGGCACATACCGCGGCGCCAGCAGGCTCTGGGCGATGATGGCGGGCACGGCGACCAGCGCGAACAGACGCATGCCGTGGTGCATGCGTGCCAGTCGTTCGCGAGACGTCATGTCGCCGCACAGCTGCGGGAAGATGGCGGTGGAGTAGGCGCGCAAGAGGCCAAGGCTGATGCCGAGTCCGGCATTGAAGGCAAAGAAGTAGACGCCGAGCACGTCCATGGCGAACAGGGCACCGACCAGCAGGTAATCCATCTGCTGACGCAGCACCGAGACCACCTCGACGCCCATCATCGGGCGCGCGAAGCTCATCAGCGGGCGCGACCACAGCGTGGAGGGGCGCTCATCGATGCGCCATGACTCGCACCAGCGATAGGTCAGGGTCCAGATGGGCGTCACGATCAGCTTGGGCAGGATCAAGGCCCAGAACCCGGCACCCATGGCGGCCAGCAGCATCACGCCGACGGCCTCGCCGATGCTCTGGCCCATCTCGATGCGCGCCGTGATGTGCAGGCGGTTGCTGCGCAGAATTCGCGCCGCATTGATGGCGGCGGGGGGCAGCATCGGGAAGATCAGCGCCAGCGCCATCAGCGGCAGGGCCAGATCGGGAGCGTCATAGAGGTAGGCCAGCAGCGGGGCCAGTGCCATCTGCAGCACCATCAGGCCAAGACACACCACCCAATTGAACCAGTAGGCATCGCGACACAGGCGTTCATATCCCTCGCGACCGGCCTGCACCAGGGCGGGTACCACGGCGGCATTGGAGATGGCGTGCATGATCTCGTGTGCGGTAAGCACGATGGCGGCGATACCGAAGGACTCCGGCGCGATCATGCGCGCCGCCACCAGGGTCGCGCCCAATCGCGCGATGCGGTGCACCCCTTGCGACATGCCCATCCAGGCCAGATTGCGGATCAGACGGCCATTGCCACCGTCTCCGCCACCTGTCAGACGTGTCTTGAGTCGCGTGATCACACCCATCGCCTGGCTCCCTGGCTTGTCGTGCCTTTCCAGGCATCTGGTCTTGTCGGTCATGCTTTTGAACGGCTGGTGTAGCCACTCTAGCGCAATGTACTGATGAATTGGCGTGATCTGGCGCAGCCTTGTTTCACTATCCCGTGATCGGGCTAGGTTGCCGTATCGCTGCTGCCGGCATCGGCGGAGGCGGGCGCTGCCCTTGAAAGCGGCTTCTCCACATCCACCGGCCCCATGTTGTGGATATGCCCTTCGCTGGCGGGCAGGCCCGCCAGCTGGTGTGCCTTGCCGATCAGGATCAGGCCCGGCCAGATCAGGTAGGCCAGAATCTCCAGGTTCTCGCCGAAGGAGTAGACGAACAGCAGGCCGACCATGATCAAGCCCAGCTGCACGACAGGGCGGCCGACCACGAAGCGCAGCAGATGCAGCAGGCTGACCAGCATCGGCACCAACAGCGCGAACAGGCCGAAGATGCCCTTGACGAACAGCAGCCCATACCAGCTGTGGTGTGAGCCGATCGGCATGTACTCCACCAGGTGCGGGCCGCGTTCGACGATGCCGTGGCCGAACCACGGCGCCTCGTTGCGCCAGCGATCCACCGCGATGCGTCCCAGCGCGGCTCGCACGCGGGTCGAGTCCGCCCGCGAACCCTTGAAGGCGGCGATGAAGTTGTCGATGGCCTCCAGAATCGGCGCGCCGAGAAAGCCACCGATCAGGCTGACGCCGGAAAAGCTGAACCACAGCCACGGCTTGTGAAGACGCTTGAGCAGGAACATCCCGGCGCTGATCAACACCAGCGACACCAGCGCCATGCGCGAGCCGGACATCAGGATCATCAGCACGCTGCCGCCGATGCCGATCGCCTTCCACAAGGGGTGTTTCTCGAGCAGGGCGCAGGCGAAATAGATGCTGGCGACAAAGCCCACCGCCGGCGCCCAGGGCGTGAACAGGCGCCAGCGCGGCATGCCGCTGCCGGGGTCGATCTCATAGAGCGAGACGGCGAAGAATTCCGGTCCCGGCCCACCGATGGCCTGCAGTGGCGAGACGAAGGGCACCTGGGGCAGTCCCGCCAGCCAGGCGCCAACGAATACCGGCAGCAACAGCATGGTGTGCAGGCAGACATGCATGGCCGCGCGGATGATCACCGCTGGGCGGATCGCCAGACAGCCGATGATCGGGAAGACCGCCAGCAGCGCCCAGCCCTTGGCCCAGCCGATGGAGGACTTGATCAGCTTGCCGGTGCCGAGGTTCTCGATCAGGTGGCCGGCCAGCAGCGAGAACTCCATCACCAGCATGCCGATGATCCACACCCATAACGGCCAGGGCAGGCGCGGGAAGCGCTGGCGACCCTTGAGGTGCAACCAGGCGGCGCGCATCACCAGCGACCACGCCAGCACAGGGGCCAGCACATAGAGGCCACCGATCAGGTAGAACAGATAGGTCGCGGTGATCGAGAACCAGATGATGCGTTCTTCCGGAGTCTCGGGGCGGACATCCGCCTCTGGCCCCGCCTTCAGGGAAAACATCGGCGGCTCACACGCTTTGCTGCAGACGCAGCAGGTAGGGTTTTCTGATCCACAGGAGAATCAGGCCGATGAGGCTGAAGACACTGGCGGCCAGTGCGCCGACGATGGCCAGCTTGATGCCCAGCGAATCCGCCTTCTCTGGCAATGGCGGCGGGTCCAGAATCTGCAGCATCGGGTAGCTGGCGAAGGGGTCGATCTGACCGATGTCGATCTTGGCCAATGCCGTGGTGTAGACCGCCGTGGCGACCTGCTGTTCGCGCAGCAGGTCCTGCAACTGGGCGGCCTTGGCGACGCTGTCATCCAGCCGCTGCTGGCGGGCCGCCAGGTTGGCACGTCCGGTGGCAAGCTCGCTTATCACGCCGCGCCGCTGGGTATCCAGGGTGATCAGCTCTCCCACCAGAGCGTCCTGATTGGCATGGCCGGCCGCGGCGCGCAGGGCATTCTGGTTGCGCGAGGTCTGGCTGGGCAGCAACTGGCGCATGCGTGAGGCCAGCGAACGCTCCAGAGAATCAAGCCCCGCCGCCAGATTGATGACTTCCGGGTTGCGCTCGCCCCATTTGCCACGCGCTTCATCGAGGCTGGCCGCCTGTTCCGCTGCCTGCGTCAGCAGTGCCTGATAGCGGGCATCACGTTGCAGGGCGATCACGCCCCCGGCCTGGCTGGCATCCAGCCCCAGACGGCTGGACAGGGTGGCGAGCCTGGCATTCAGGGCCGACAGCTCGCCATCGCGCGTCTCGAGCGTATCCTTGAGCGCCTCGACGCTCAGCGTCAATTCCTTGAACTGCTCCATCGAGACCAGCCCGGAGGTGGACTGGAACTCGAGCAGCTTGCGCTGGGTTTCCTTGAGCGTGCGATCGTAGGTCTCGAGCGAGCGGCGAATGACGGCTTCGCGGCGCGCCTGTTCATCATTGCGCAGCTGTTCGATCACCTCATTGAAGGCATCGATGTGCGCATTGGCGCGAGCAAGTGCGGCCTGGGCACTCGGCGCACTGGTCTGGAAGGCGATCAGGGCGGTCTGGTCAGTGAGCTTGATCTTCGGCTTGCCGTAATCATCGGGATGCATGTCGACCGTGCTGGCGGCACGCTCCAGTACGGCAGGGCTCTCGGCGATGGCGCGGTAGTTGACCTTGGGGTCCAGCGAGGAGCTGGAGTAGGACGAGTTGGCGCTGGTACTGGCCTGGCCGATGCTCTCGAAGTTCACCGACAGGCCTGAGCCGGTGCCCGGCAGGATCATCGTCCAGCTGGTGGTGTAGGTGACAGGTGCCACGGCGATGAAGGCGATGGTCAACCCCCAGATGACACTCAGGATGGCGGTCGCCAGCAACAGGTAGGCCGCGCGGCGGGTGCGCGGGCGCATGCTGGAGCCACGCGCCGCCCAGCCCAGCAGGACGCCCAGGAGTCGGCGCCCCAGTGAGGGCTTGGCTGCGTCTTGTGGTGTGTCGGGTGAGCGGGACTCTGTCATGCACATCCTTGTCGCGTGGTAGTGATCAGTTGCATTCCATCAACGGACAGGCGATGGGTTACAGCAGAGTGGCCGGCGTCAGCAGGTCAGTCAGCGTGCGGGCGATATCACGGATGTTGGTGACACCGGAGTCATAGCAGCCGACCACATCTTCGGGCATCAGATAGGGATTGACGCCCACATCCGCCGGATTGGCCAGCAGGGCATCGATACCGCGATCGACCACGACCGGCTGATGCGTCATCGGGTTGGTACTGATCAGCACCGCGCGGCGCGAACCGGAGGTCGCCTGGATGCCGCCGACGCAGTTGGCATTGATCACGCCCTGCAGCATGCGCACACCGTAGGGCACCTGCGAGCGCAACACCGTGTAATTGCTGACGTTATTGTTGTTGGCAGGGGTGGTCAGGTTGGAGGCATAGATGACGATGCCCGGCGCGGTGAGCGGCGAGGGGCGCATCAGCGCGGCCTGGAAGGCGCCACTGGAAGGCACGTGGATGCGGTCCCCCACACGCAGCCAGGGATTGGCGGCATATTCGCCGTCGATCAGGCCGCGCATGTCGAGAATCTGTGTCTGGCCGTCGCGAATCAGCTCGATATGGCTCAGGTCCGCGTCGGGACGGATGCCGCCGGCCGTGGTCAAGGCCGCCGACAGACGACGCTGTTGACTGGCATCGCCGCCGGCGAAATCGCGGCGCACCATGCGCTCCTCGGGCAGGCGGGTATTGATGACCGCCTCGCCCGGGAAGAACACCGCGCCGGACACCGCAACGGCCAGCGGCGCCCATTCCTCGAGCCGGATGCTGACATGCGCTAGCCCCGGGCGAATCAGCTCTTCCTGCACCAGACGCCGGGTGATCTCATCCGCCAGGGCGTCGATGGTCTTGTTGGAGGCCTCGACCGGCGAGAGCCACGGCAGGCGCAGGCGTCCGTCATGATCCACCTCATAGCTGCCATCGAAGAGTTCGCTGCCGGCGACCCTGACGCTCAGACGATCGCCCGCCGCCAGCCGCTGGTCATCGCCCGCGGGCAGTTGCATGAAGCGATCATCGGCATGAGGGGCAGGCAGCTCCAGCGGCCAGTAGGTCGCCTGTTGCCAGTGATCTTCGGCGGGGGTGTCGTCCAGCATGATCGGCGTACAGCCGCCCATCAGGCCGGCTGTGATCGCGACGCCCAGCAGGCGTCGAAGAGAGCGGAAAAGGGAGCTGGGCCGAGTCAAGTCGCGTTTCATCAGGCTACCTCACGAGAAGGCCCTGTCCGCGTGTCACCGCTCGACTCCAGCAGCGGGTCGCGCTGATAGTAGATATCGAAGAGCTCGAACAGGCGCACGCGCTCCAGCTCTGTCTGCATGACCGGCGAGGGTTCGACCACCACCAGCGCCGCCGGGGACAGCGCATCATGCAGACTGACCAGCACCGAGAGCCCATCGGCATCAATGGCCTCGACATGGCTGAGGTCCACCGCCAGCGTGCCGGTGTGCTCAGGAATCATCGCCAGCATCTCCTGGCGGAAATAGCGCGCGAGCTCGCCTGTCAGCTGGGCAGGCGGCGTGATCATGATGCCTTCGTGAATCCGGGTGGTGATGGGCATGACGGGCTCCCTGTGCTTGATGTCACCGCCTGGCGCCAGCTGGGCCTGCGGTTCAGCTTGTTATCTTTATGCACTATGCCGCATAAGCATCGTTTACCTGCTGTTACAGTGTCAACGACGCCGACTGACTTGCCTCATTCTTCCTTGCTGGGTTTCGTGGTTCTGCCTGCTGTTTTCGGGCTCTCCTGCTGTTTTCGGACTGTCCAGGTTGCCTGCGCGGCGTTGTCACTCGCCCGACATGGCGGGTGACTTGTGTGGCGTGGCCAGCATCGCGCCCCAGTGGCGGAAGCGCAGCAACAGCAACAGGCCCGGTATGGCGGCCAGCGTGCAGATCCAGAAGAAGCTGTCCCAGCCGGCCGCATCGGCCAGATAGCCGGAGGGCGCGGCGATCACCACGCGCGGCAGGCCCATGATCGATGAGAGCATCGCGTACTGGCCGGCGGTGAAGCGCTTGTCGGTCAGCGCGCCCATGAAGGCGATGAAGGCGGCGCTGCCCATGCCGGCCGCCAGGTTCTCGAAGGCGACCACCGCCGCGAGCCACGCCAGCGAATCACCGACGTGATGCAGCCAGAC